>Ga0137403_10010387_pt1 | contig 10314 bp, 8 predicted proteins | sample CZOMad2_1_16fung_FD_122057 | JGI IMG/M metagenome (GOLD analysis project Ga0137403, IMG submission 122057) | Vadose zone soil fungal communities from Angelo Coast Range Reserve, California, USA - CZOMad2_1_16fungal (Hybrid Assembly) | ecosystem: Environmental > Terrestrial > Soil > Vadose zone... | reverse complement strand
CCGCATTCGTCCACCGTTGAGCGAAGTGGATCGCCTGCTATGCGATAACCGAAAGCTGCGCAGCAGCACCGGATGGCAGCCGCGCATTTCTCTCGAAGACGGTCTTCGCCGTACTATCGAGTGGCTGGAACCACGGATGAACAACCTCCGCGCGGGCGAGTACTCGGTTTGAGGACCTGATGAAAGCGGTGATTCTTGCAGGTGGTGAAGGCCAGCGGCTCCTGCCCTACACGGCATCTCTCCCCAAGCCGATGATGCCGATTGGAAACAAGCCGATCCTCGAAGTCATCGTGCGCCAATTGCGGGAATTGCAAATTGAGGAAGTCCTGCTTGCTACCGGATATCTGGAAGAACTGATCCGAACGTACTTCGGCGATGGCAGCCGTTTCGGAATTCCCATTCGCTATTCGCGCGAGGATGCGCCGCTCGGTACTGCCGGCCCGCTGAGTCTTGTTCGCCAGCACCTGACGGAGCCTTTCATTCTGATCAATGGAGACATCCTGACCGATCTGGATTTTCGCGCTTTAGTGGAGTTCCATCGGACGCAAGCCAACGATGTCTCGCTCGCGCTGGCAAGGCGAAGCCAGCACGTGGACTTCGGAGTTGTCCGTCTCGATGGCGCAGGTCAGTTCGATGTCTGGGACGAGAAGCCCACGCTCGAATACCTGGTGAGCACGGGAATTTATGTCATGCTTCCGAAAGTGCTCACGCTGCTCCCAAACAACACGTTTCTCAATCTGCCGGAATACATCACGTCGCTCAAGAAATCCGGAGCGCGGATTGGCGGCTACATTCACACAGGATACTGGCTCGATATCGGCCGCATGGAAGACTTCGAACAGGCGCATGCGGAGTTTCACGAGGTCTTCCTGTGACCTTGCCGAAGGCTGTCGTCATTGGTCTCGGCTCAATCGGGCAACGGCATGCGCGTGTTCTGCACGAGCTCGGATGCGGCGTTGCCACCGTCAGCCGGCGTGGTGGAGGTCCTGCGCCAATTCTCATCGTAGAGATTTGTCGTCACGATCCCTGCCCGGCTCGTGTGCGTGTAAATCGAGTTGGTAGTGTGGAGGTACTGTGAACTTGTGCCGGGCTTAAGATAACTAACGCTGTCACTGTTCTGGAGTGGATCAGTCGTGCTGGTCAGCCGCTTATAATCGTCATATGTGTATTGGGTGATCTTCCGGAGCTCGTTATCTTCCCATCTTTTGTTTCCGTAAGCGTCGTATTTGAATCGTTGGTATGTGCCGTTGGCGTGGGTAATCTTGGTTACCAGACCGCGTCCTGCTACAGCTGCGCCACTGAGGTTTGTGACGCCACTGGCGTCCAATGCGCGATCGTACTCATAGGTCTCAGAGGCGAGATTACCGCTGACGTTGGCTGGAAGCGTCATCGTTTTCACGCGATCAATCCATCCCGGTTTCCCATCGACGCCGGTATAATAGCTATAGTGTATATGAGGATCGCCGCCGCCCGGGACAGTTTGTTTTGGATTGTATTTGTCGGTAAGCAAACCCCGACCGTCGTAGGAAAAACTCTCCCATGCACCATTCTTAAGATGATGAGTCAGGACTTGGCCAAAACTGTTGTAGGTGAACGCCTCGAATGACGCTGGGGTATTTCCGTCCTGCGGATAATCTATTCTGGTGACTAAGTGCGTAGTCGGATTGCGCGTGTAAGTAGTTACCTTCTGACGCTCGTTGCTAATGGTATGCACATAATGGCCGTGATCATCATAGGTGTAATCAATGTGACTCCCGCCGGGATGCGTGATCGTCAGAATCTCACCAATGCCAGCCGGCGGAGGCGATCCGCGAGCATAGGTCGTGGTATGAATATTCGCATCTCTGACTGAATTGACATACCAATTGGGGTCATAACCCAGATGCGTACTGTTCCCTCGAAAATCGGTATAGTCCGTCAGGAACTGCTGCGGGGCGGGATTAGTAGTGGGGTCCGAGTGCCATACTGGACACGAATTCTCGACGGGCCCCCGGCCCAGATGCAGTGGCGTGTATGTGAACGTTCGAGTGGGCCCGTCGCCCCGGTATTCGGTATACCGGGTGTCGAAATATGGGTCGCCAATGAGCGGTGACGGCGCAGGTGGATCGATTCTGGAAACCATTGGGCCGTTGGCTTCATGTCCGGGCGATCCATCCCAGTATTTCTCTCTCAGAATCGCGCCGTGCGGTCCGCCCTGCTGATACTCGTATGCGATACGGCGCATGGGACCGTGGTAACGCGCGTCATCGCAGCCGATGACGAGCGGAGACAGCTTGAGCGGACAGGGGCACGGTGGACTCGGATTTTCCGGGCTGTTATCCGTCGTGTAGGTATAGGTAGCGTGCTGGCCATCGCTGTAGTCGACCGACGTCAGGCACACTGCCGTCGTGACGATAGTACCACCGGTGGGTTTCGAAGCATAATGGTACACGACCCAGTCGATCTGATTTCCCCGGCCGTCGTACGCATCGACCCGATTTAACACCTGGACACCATTGTAGGTGATGTAGGTAAACTGCAGGTATCTGCGGCCCGGCTCGGTTACCCGGGTTATGATCCCGGAGACAGCGTCTAGAGTGATGGTTGTCACTTGGCCATACGGATCGATAATTTTGGTTGCGACGCCCCAATTTGGATTTTCAAAGACGACCGTGCCGCCGTCGGCCAGACGAAACGCGGGAGATCCATTCCAAGTTGTCGGCCAATCAGAAACTCCAAGAGGCCCGTCCAGATGCCAATCGCCCGTACAATGGCTGTCCCACACGGTTCCGTTGGGATATCGGACCTTGTCATTGCCTGAAGTCCACAAATATTCGTGGGTCCAACCGGGGCCCAAAATACCGTAGCCGAAAGTGAACCGACTGTTGTAATAACGGGTCATCTTGAGGGGGTACTTTCCGATCGCACCTGGCACGACAATATCGTCGATCTGCCGCGTTGCGTTGTGATTCAGGACATTGTATGCGCCCCCCGTCGTAATGACACCTTCGAAAGCACCCGTCACGCCGATTGGGTTGTGGTCGTCGCCAACGAGCCATCGCGTGCCGACTGATGCAAAGAGCAAAACGAGAAGGAACTTTTTCATGTCGCGCGCAGGATAAACGGACCGCCGGTCGTTTGTCTGTCGGGGCGAATCCCTGAATTTTTGGCTTGGCCTTTGTCGGATTTCGCCCTACAAAACGGCTACAACTTAGGATAAAACCCTTAGGTAATAGGATATGCAGCAACGCAAAAACAGACGGCTCGCTGCGCGCACGTTGAACCCCCGACGCAGCACCCGAAAAAAACGGGGGCCAGACAAGAGATCTGTGTACGGATCACAAAAGTCCCTGACGGAAGAGCCGGACAACGTGTCAGGGAAAGGCCCGACAAGAGCAAAAGTGCTCGTTGTTCATCGAATAGGTTTTGTTCGATCCGGCGTGCTTTCGCTAATCACGAAAAGCATGCAATTTGCAGTGTGCGGCGAAACGGACGAGGCGCCTTTGGCGCGCGAATTGTTTCTGCGTCACAAACCGCATTTGGTTGTGGTCGGGTTGAGGCTCTGCGGTGCTGACGGGATACAGTTGATCAAAGAATTCCGGAGCCTCAATCCAGCCACCGCAATACTTGCCCTTTCCGAGCACGCCGATGCGTTCTCGGCTCAACGTGTGTTCCGGGCGGGTGCGCGAGCATACCTTAGCATCGAGGACGCTCCCGAACTGCTCCGAGCGTTCGACGAGATCTCAACCGGCCACCCGTACGTGGGTGCGAGCGTGTTGCCGCTAATCCTAAGCAACTTTGCAGGAGGCCCCAAAAATTCGCGCAGTTCCGACATCAACATCCTGAGTGATCGTGAGCTGGAGATTTTCTCTTTTATCGGCAGGGGCGTGAGCGTTTCGGAATTAGCGAGCGAATTGCATGTAAGCGTTAAAACGATCGAGACACATCAGATGCGCATGAAGGAGAAGCTCGCGCTGCATAGCGCCGCCGAGTTGCGACAAAAAGCGCGGGAATGGCTAGCTAAGTCTGCCGTGAACCGAATACGCGAAGATCCGGAATCAGAATAAGGAAACGGATCGCTTTTCCGCTGGTTTCAAAAGCCGCGTTCAGCGCGAGCCGCGCCAGCGATGCGCTTTGAGAATTTAACGCCGTCGCATAAGATGCGCGCGTGCGCGTCTTCATCTATTGGATCTTCCTTGCTTTCGCGCTGACGTCCGTCGCAAAGAGCGCGCCGCTTTCCGAGGCGGAGCTCAAAAATCTTCTCGCCGGATTGAAACGCACGAACACACGGGGGATTTCAAAGAGTTTTCATCAAACCGCGTCCGCAATGCCAACTCCGTCGGCCCACGTGGAGATTGCTTTAGCCACAATCAAGGGCAATAAGGCGGCGGCGGAACCGGGAACGTATCTCCGTGGTAGTGCTCGATGGTCGGCAGGAAACCCTGCCCGAACGCCATCACGCCCGACCGGTAGTAAAGCTTTGAGGTCACCGTGTAGTTGGCTTCGTTCTTCACCGATGCGAGATAGATGATATTGTCCGGAGTGACCGGCGGTCCCGCTGGCGGCAGCCTTCCAATCGGAATCGTTCCCAGATATTCCACGCCGTTCCACGACAGGGAGATGGAGCCGAAATCACGAACCGTCGACGGCCTGGTGTCGATCTGAGAGGCGTAATAGAGCTTCACCTGATTGATTGGACTCCCACCGGCAGGAGCGGTCACGTGAAAGACCATCCTGGTCGGCTGCACGTCGATGCGAACCGCCGGCGTGCCGGGTGGCCGCGATCCATTCTTGAAGCAATACTTGAACCAGGAGTCGATGTTCTGGATGAGCTCATACAGCTCTAAATAGGAATTTTCGTCCACGACGCCGTGCTTCCCGTTCGGCTTCATCATAATGCGCTTTAGGAATCGCTCGCTCGTTCCTGCACTGGCAATTCGGTTGTAGGTGGAATTGATGGATGGTACGGTGAAGTACTGGTCGTGGGTGCCGACGATCGTCAGCAGCGCTCCGTGCTGTGTCGGTGCATAGGCGATCGGGTCAAAATAGTTCAGGAACGTGGTAAGTGTCGGATCGGTACAGAAATTCGAGATGGTGTTAAGGTGGTCCTGTCCGCTTTGCAGCCCGTCACGCGTGTAATAATAAAGACCGTGATAGAGCCAGGCGCCCGGATAGAACGAGATGTGGCGCCAATCACCTGCCACCGCAATTCCCACCGCTCCTTTCACTCGATCGTCGACCCCATTAATGTAGTAGGTGAACTGTCCGCCCATTGACGCGCCGATCACACCCAAACGCGTCCGGTCAATGCGAAAGGGGTTCAGGAAGACGCCGGACAATTTCTCGAAAAGGGTCAATGCCCGCATGCCTGCGTAAGCGTAATGGTACAGGTAGCTCACGTCAGGGACCGGCACATTCATAATTTCTTCGACCGAAATCCATCCCTGTTCCGTGTCCGGCGGTCCGGTCGAGAGGCCCTGACCGGGTCCGTCGATCGAGAGTGCGACGTATCCGAACGCTGCCACGAGCATCGCCTCTTCCGGGCTCCCATGCCCGTGGTGCCCATGACCGATAACGATCGCCGGATACGGCCCGCCGACCATTGGACTCGCCAAATAACCGTGGATACGTATGTGCCCACCGGTGTGGATTGCGTACGGCGGGCCCGCGTCAGCCCACGTCGCATTGTTATTGGAGTCGAAGGAGACCTCGAAGTAGCCGGTCCGCGCAGTGACACTGTAGTTGAGCGTGTTCTTGTCCCGAATCCTGAGCTGAGTGTCGGACGGCCAGAGGTCGAGAGGTGCGGACTGCGCGAACGTGCGACCGCAAGGACTGCTCAACAAAACGAGGAGGAACAAACAGAGGATCGAGTGTCTTGACGCAAGCTTCATGGTATTCTCCTGTGGCCTTTAGCCCGGTTTTTACGGAAAATCCGACCGGCTGGTCAAGCCAATTCTCAGCGACTACCAAAAAGCTCGGGAGTGGTTGACTAGATCTGCCACAAACCGAATACGCGAAGATCCGGAGGCGGAATAATCAACGAAATGCTCTTTAGTGCTGGTTTCAGTAAAGCCGTGATCGGTGCTCACGGCTACGGGACGGCTTTGAGAATTCCGTCTGGCAGCATAAGATCAGCGCGTGCGCGTCTTTATCTATTGGACCTTCCTTGCTTTCGCGCTGGCGTCCGTTGCAAAGAGCGCGCCTATTTCCGACAGTGAGCTCAAAAATCTTCTTGCAGCGATTCGCCAGAACCGGACCACGCAAGCTGATTTTCAGGAACGACGAGTGATTCGGCTGATGAAAAATCCCGTCCTGAGCTCGGGTACAGTTTGGTTTCAGCCGCCTAACAAGTTTCGCCGCGAAGTGAAAGGCAATTCGCCCAGCATCACGGTGAGCAGTGGTCGCGAGCTATGGATTTATTATCCGAACTTCAAATCGGCGGAGCGTTACCCGTTAGGCAAAGGCTCGCCGCTGGATGCAACGGTGGCGGCGATCAATTCCGCGTTGAATCTGGAAAACATCGAAACCAGCTTCAACATCTCCGCGACCAAGAGCGACACTGGACATGAGCTCGCACTGCTCCCTCGCACCGCGGCGATGAAACGAGTGTTCCAAAAGCTTGATCTGCGAATTAACAGCGAGTTCCGAGTTGAGGGGACGGACATGCTCTTACCGAACGGCGACCGGATCGTCACCACATATTCGAGGCAGACGCGTGCGCCGATTCCTCCGTCCACCTTTGAATTTAAGCCGCCTCCAGGCACTGAAGTTTCGACGCCACTCGGGCAATGAAGGTTCGAAAGAACGAGCCGCGAAAACTGAAAGACGCCGGTAAACTCTCCGCGAAACTCGCCGGGATCTTCAATCCACCGTAATGGCAATGGCGGCAGAAGGGATTCCGTTCGCGACGACAACAAGTTGGCTAGGGCCCCGCTCTTCGGTTACCGGCACATCGAAATGAGTAGATACCAAATCGCTGGAAGCAACAGCCATGCTGCTGTGGTCGTGCGTCCGGCTATAAAACACGTGCCGGGTTCTGTTGTTCGTAATGCGCACCAGTGGAAAGTTGGTTGAGGATTGCTGATCGTCTCCGTAAGCAGCTCCTTCCGACATACCGTTGAAACGAAACCCGGAGATGAGGTACGACCCCCCCGGTCTAACGTGGGTAGGAGCAGATTGGATCGTTGGCGCCCATGCTGGATTGTAGGTCCCCGAAGGGTTGTAAACTGAAACGAAGAAGAAATCGGTAAAGAGGATTTGGCCCGTCGGCAGGACTACAAAATTGCCGTAGAACGACGAGTCGCTCGATGCATGAGGAGCTGGGGAAACTTCCGTCAGGCTCGATCCATCCCACTCGAAGAACCTCGATCCGGTCCTGAAAATTCCTGGGCTAGCCATCATCAGAACCTTTCCGTTAGGTTCCAGCGCGGCGGGACCATCGGCGATGTCGAGTGAGTCCGGAAAATCCGGACCCGGAGTCCAAGTTCCGCTGTTCGAGTTGTAGATTGCGGTGTGACCCGCGCCGCAACGGTTCGCTCCAGTGTAGAATACAGTCCCGTCGGGCCGCAATACTCCGGGTCCGACTTCGAACGAAGCGTGGTTCCTGCCGCCGCACATCGCGGCGGAGTCCCATAGCTGTACAATTGTACTGCCAGCGCTCGACCATGAGCCAGTGTTCGGGTTGTAGATTTCCGAGTTCATGCCTCTAGCGTCATACTGAAAAACGTAGGCATCCACCGTCAGCACGCGTCTGTTCGGTAATAGTGTCCAGCCTTCCTCATCATACACATCGAACTTCCCAGAGCCCGTCGGTGTCCACGTCAAGGTCGCCGGGTTCAGCAGGGCTGATTCAGTCGTGCAGCAATTGGCCTGCATGAACGTACCGTTGGCAAGAACAATGCCTTGGGCATCACCAATCGTGGACCAACCCGTTGGAGGATTTACCATTGTCCACGTATTAGTCAGGGGATTGTAGATGGCGCCCAAATTCGACCAGACAGGTTGCAGGAAGTTGTATTCTCCACCCTCAATGATGACCCTGCCATCAGGGAGTACGGCTGACGAGTGATAAAGCGGGCTGTATCCCGCTGGCGTTGAGGCCAACTGGGTCCAAGTCCCATTCACGTAACTGCCAAACTCATCGGGGGTCAGTTTCCACCAATCCTGGCAGCCGTCATCTTGCAGCATAACAGTGCCATCGGTGAGTAAAATCGGGTTGCCGGGACCGCAATCAGTATAGTCTAGAACCGGAGGTTGGTTTGTCAGCAATTGCCACGGCGAGTTGGGAGCGAGAGCGGGAACCGCGGCGAGGAGACGTGCGTTTTTTTTCGGCGGGATCGGCGGGATGGGGTTTGGCTTGGGGAAAGCCTGTGCGCCGGCGGACTGCGCGATGGCGCTAGATGGGCGCAGCGCGACGAAGGCCATTGCCGCCGCCGCGAAGATTAGCGTGACTGCAGTTGCGATACGCAGATGTGAGAGAGCGCGATTTCGAGTAAACCAACGAGCAGTTTTCATATATTTGTGGAATTGGAGTTAGATTTTACTGAATGTGGGATTCGGAAAGCCCCAATACTCAAGTCGAAAATGTTGAGGACTTTGGTCGCCTCTCTGTATTTTTTTCTGCGACGAGGCCAGTCGGTGGAAGTGTGGCTAATGACTCGAACTGGGCAGGCCGGTCCCTGCGTCAATGTTCGACTTTAAGCCGCCGCCAGGCACGGAAGTGACTACGCCGTTGGGACAATAGAGCTGGCACTAATCAGGAAAGCAGGAAAATCTAGAGGTGGATCGACTTGTCCCAAGTCGATGGCAGCGGACCCAACTCAACGCGTTGGGGACAACGCGTTCCACCTTCCTGTCTTCCTGGCTTCCTGATTCAAAATCTCTCCAGAGAGGATGCGAACGTTGAAACGCTATCTCTATTCTCGACGGAATAGTCCTCGATCTGTAAAAATGGATACGGTGCTGCGGACTTTACTGGTGTTTTTGATTTCAACTGCCGGAGTCGCCATCGCATGGGCGGAACCGTCACCAAGCCACATCAATTCGCGAATTCCCCGGCAATCGGTCCAATCGATCGCGATCGCAAAGGTTGGCTACAGCAAACGCGGTCACATTCTCGAAATCGAATTCGTTAACGGCGCAGTTTACCGCTATTTCGATATTCCGCTTTCGGTGCATCGCGACCTGATGTCGGCGGAATCAAAAGCGCGCTTCTACGATTCGAATATCAGGAAACACTATCGTTCGGTTCTGGTTCGGCAGCGGCAAAAGCAAGAACCATCAGAAAAATCACCCGCCTCCGCGCCGGGCTACGGCGCAGCAGCGCACGATTAGAAGCAGAAAAAACTTCGCAAAAGTCTTCGTGGTTAAAAAGAGCCGGCGTTTCAAATTCGATGAAGTGAGGCAAAGATTCCGCCTCACGCCGACTGAAAGACGAGTAGTCGTATTCGTTGCCGCGGCATTCGTGCTCGGGTTGATCACGAAATGTTATCGCGACGCGCATTCGTCCCCTACCCCTGTCCAAACTCATCGTGGCAGCAGCCGGGCATCGGCTTCTCGGGCTAAAGTTGACCAACCGGGCGCACTGAAAACCGACGAGGCAACGAGACGAACGCGAAAATCGGCAGAAAAACTTGATTTATCAGATTCAGCGACGAAACAAGAACACCAGCAAAAGTAACAAGCCGGAAACTCTTTCCCCCCCGACATCGTGTTTGCGAAAGACATTGTTCCCACAGATCATCCCGGAGTGACCGATCACGTTGAGGCGTTCACGAGGCAGGTTTGTGAAGTCATTATAGGCAAGAACCAGGCGGTTAAGCTCTCTGTCGCCTGTTTGCTCGCGCGCGGTCACCTCTTAATTGAAGATATTCCGGGCGTCGGCAAAACAACGCTAGCCCAAGCGCTGGCACGCTCGCTGGCGCTCGCATTCCAGCGAATTCAATTTACGAGTGATCTGTTGCCGGCTGATATTCTCGGTAATTCCATCTTCGATCGCGCCGAACAACGGTTCGTGTTTCATCGCGGCCCGCTGTTTTCGCAGGTAGTACTGATCGACGAGGTCAACCGCGCGACAGCGAAGACGCAAAGCGCGCTGCTTGAAGCAATGGAAGAACAACGCATCTCTGTTGATGGCATGACGTATGATTTGCCCGACCCGTTTTTTGTGGTCGCGACACAGAATCCACAACACGCAGTCGGTACCTTTCCGCTGCCAGAATCTCAGCTTGACCGTTTTCTCATGCGGATCGAGCTGGGCGTGCCGGATCGCACCAGCGAGCGCGCAATGCTGCTGGGAATGGATCGCCGGGAAATGCTCAAGGAGTTAAAGCCGGT
>Ga0137403_10010386_pt1 | contig 10315 bp, 9 predicted proteins | sample CZOMad2_1_16fung_FD_122057 | JGI IMG/M metagenome (GOLD analysis project Ga0137403, IMG submission 122057) | Vadose zone soil fungal communities from Angelo Coast Range Reserve, California, USA - CZOMad2_1_16fungal (Hybrid Assembly) | ecosystem: Environmental > Terrestrial > Soil > Vadose zone... | reverse complement strand
CTCTTTTTGCAACGCAGCATACTGCCGAATGGCCAATAAAGCGTCAATCCACGGTCCCGTATATCTACGTAGGATAAACGCCGAAGATCCCTCAAATCCTTGGGATAAGTGACTTATTCACCACTCTGGATCAGCGAGCCATGGCGGCGGGCGCTCCGTAAAAGCGCAAGAAATATCGCAAATGACGCAATAAAGAGCACGGCGTTAATCGCGAGCGCTTGGATCATCAGATCGGCCCGAAACACATGGTCGATCAGCAACGCCCGCATGCCTTCGAACACATAAGTGGGCGGCAACACCCAGGCGATGTATTGCAGCCAATGCGGCAGCACCGTCACCGGATAGTAGACACAGGCCAGCGGCATCACGCCGAACATCAGTGTCCAGACGATGCTTTCCGCGCCCAGGCCGTTGCGCAGCACCAGACCCGAGACGAAAATCCCGAGCGACCAGCTCGTGAAGATCAGATTGCAGAAGAACGCGATCAGCGGCAGCCCGATGGCGTAAAAATCGAAATCGAAGAAAAACTTTGCCAGCAGCGTCATCGGGATGACGCCGATCGCGAGCCGGACCAGGCTCATGATCATCAGCGCGATCAGAAACTCGATCGGCTTCAACGGGCTCATCATCAGGTTGCCGAGATTGCGCGCCCACATCTCCTCAAGAAAGGAGATGGAAAAACCAAGCTGCCCGCGAAACAGGATGTCCCAGAGGATCACCGCGCCGATCAGGGTGCCGCCGGCGCGGGCGAAAAAGCCGGCATTCTGCGAAATGTAGTTCTGCAAGAATCCCCAGGTGACGATCTGCAGCGCCGGCCAATAGATCAACTCCAACAGCCGCGGCCACGACGAGAGCAACAGATACCAATAACGCTGAATCATCGCCGCGATACGATGCGGCGCGATCCCCCATTGCTGCACGAGTTGGCTCACGACGCGTTTTCCTGGGTGCGGCCGCGGGCGACGTCGAGAAACACTTCCTCCAGCGTCGCGCGGTTGTAACGGGCCATGATGCCTTCCGGGCTGTCGTCGTCCTCGATGCGGCCGCGTTTCATGATGATGACGCGGTCGCACAACCGCTCCACTTCAAGCATATTGTGCGACGCCAACAGGATCGTGGCGGTATGCGTTTTGCGATAGCTCTCGATATGCTGCCTGATCCAGTCGGCGGTGTCGGGATCGAGGGAAGCCGTCGGTTCGTCCAGCAGCAACAATTCGGGCTGATTGATCAGCGCTTTGGCGAGCGCCACGCGCGTCTTCTGCCCGGCAGAGAGTTTGCCGTTGGCGCGGTCGAGAAAGTCGCCGAGATCGAGGTCGTCGGCGAGTTGTTCGATGCGTTCGGCTAGATTTTCGACCGCATAGAGGCGGCCGAAGATCGTGAGGTTCTGCCGCACCGTGAGCCGCATCGGCATATCGACATAGGGGCTTTCGAAATTCATTCGCCCCAACACCTCAGCGCTTTGCTCGGGCATCGCACAGCCCAGCACCCGGATGCGCCCCGAAGTCGGCAGCACCAGGCCCATGATCATGGCAATCGTGGTGGTCTTGCCGGCGCCGTTGCCCCCTAGCAGCCCGGTAATACTGCCGCGTGCAATGCGGAACGATACGTCATCCACCGCGCGGGTGGTCTTGTAGAACTTGACGAGGTGCGCGACCTCGATCGCCGCCGACCCTTGCGGATCGGCCGCCGCAAAATGGGCTGTGGCTGTGCCGTTATTCACCATGCAGGCCGTTCATTGGGCCATCGGCGCGGCAAGCGCAAGACATTGACCAAGACATTGACATAGTTTCGGGACCGGCCGGCGGCGAGCGCGATAGAGCCCCGTTTGAAGTGGGAACCTTGCGCGGATAGACTTCTCCGATCGCGAAATTCAAAGGCCAGGCGCCCGATATGACCGACATCGCTGCTTCCGATTTTCGTCACCCGCGCCGCCATGTCCGTCTGGATACGATTTTGCGGCTGCGCTGGCTGGCCGCGATCGGCCAGCTCGCCGCGATTTTCATCGTGGTGCAGGGGCTTGAATTCGACGTCGAGGTCATTCCCTGCGTCACCATCGTCGGCCTCTCGGCGCTGCTCAACTTGGTGCTACAGATCGCCTTCAATCCGATGCAACGGCTGGAGCCGGCCTATGCGGCGGCGCTGCTCGCGTTGAACATCGCCGAACTCGCCGGGCTGCTGTTTTTCACCGGCGGGTTGCAGAACCCGTTTTCTTTTCTGTTTCTCGCCCCGGTTCTGATTTCGGCAACCGCACTGCCGATCCGGCTGACGATCGCGATCGGCATTCTGGCCGTGGCCTGTGCCACCTTGCTCTTCTTTTTCCATCTGCCGCTGCCATGGGACGCCGACGAACCCCTGGTGCTGCCGCCGATCTATTTGTTCGGCGTCTGGCTCTCGATCGTGCTCGCGATCGGCGTCACCAGTCTTTATGCATTCCAGGTCACCGAAGAGGCCCGCAAGCTGTCGGACGCCCTCGCCGCCACCGAACTTGTCTTGACCCGCGAGCAACATCTCACCCAGCTCGACGGCCTCGCCGCCGCCGCCGCGCACGAACTCGGCACGCCATTGTCGACGATTTTTCTGATTTCGCGCGAGTTGGAGCAGAGCGTCCAGGACAATCCTCCGCTTGCCAATGACCTCAAAACCCTGCGCGAACAGGCGCAACGCTGCCGCGATATTCTGGCCAAGATCACCCAGCTTTCCGCAACCGGCGCGCCGTTCGACCGCATGCCCTTGTCCACCTTGATCGAAGAAACCGTGGCGCCGCACCGCGATTTCGGCGTCGCGATCCGGGTCCGGATCGCGGTCGCCGGCACAAGCGAGCCGGCGGGCACGCGCAATCCGGCCATTCTCTATGGCGTCGGCAACATCCTCGAAAACGCCGTCGATTTTGCCCGCACCACGGTTGAGGTGAACGCGTGGTGGAACACCGAAACCGTCGAGATCGTGGTCTCCGACGACGGACCGGGTTTTGCGCCGGAGATTCTCAAGCGCATCGGCGAACCCTATCTGTCGCGGCGACGCAACCTCGACGAAACCCAAAGCGAGCACGGCGGGCTTGGTTTGGGCGTGTTCATCGCCCGCACGTTGTTGGAGCGCACCGGAGCCAAGGTCTCCTTCAATAACCGTATTTTCCCGGATCACGGCGCGGTGGTTCAGATCGCCTGGCCGCGCCGCCGTTTTGAGGCCGGCGAAGCGAGCACGGAGCCGGCGTCTTAGATCTTGATGCGATTAAGTGGAATCGCATCAAGATCTCATCTCTTTGTTTGAGCATGATCTTTTCGGAAAACCGGTTTCCACTTTTCCGGATCATGCTCTAATCTTTCGTCCGTTAAGGTTGCCGCTCGATCGACTTTGTGCGGCCTTGGCAGCGCCGCGTCGTAGCGCCATATGTTGCAATGGTCCGAGTCTAAGGAAAGCCGAACCGTGAATGCCACCGCCGAACTGACCGGCCACGTCGATCGATCGCTCCTGATCGTGGAGGACGACAAGCCGTTTTTGGAGCGCCTCTCGCGCGCCATGGAAGCCCGCGGCTTCACGGTCACGTCCTGCGACAGCGTCTCCGACGGCTTGGCCCAGATCGGCCGCGCCGCGCCGGCCTTCGCGGTGGTGGACTTGCGGCTCGGCGACGGCAACGGCTTGGACGTCGTGTCCGCGCTCAAGCGCAAGCGTCCCGACGCGCGCGCGATCGTGCTCACCGGCTATGGCAATATCGCGACCGCGGTGACCGCGGTGAAGATGGGCGCGGTGGATTATCTTTCGAAACCCGCGGACGCCGACGACGTCGTCGCCGCCCTACTCGCCAGCGGCACCGAGAAATCCGAACCGCCGCACAATCCAATGTCGGCGGACCGCGTGCGCTGGGAGCACATCCAGCGCATCTATGAGATGTGCAACCGCAACGTTTCTGAGACCGCGCGACGGCTGAACATGCATCGCCGCACCTTGCAACGGATTCTGGCGAAACGCGCGCCGCGGTAAGTTCCGGCACATAGGGATTCCATTTTTCAAAACAGCGCAATAATTTTAGATCGTCATTGCGAGCGCAGCGAAGCAATCCAGAGTGCGGCAAACGAAGATTGGATTGCTTCGTCGCTTCGCTTCTCGCAATGACGTGGCGGCAATTTCAGACGTAACTTCCTGCAGCCACAGCTTCGCGATCTCGCCGCATGTGAGCGCGAGTTTTGATGTGAGTCCTACCCTCGAAAAACAGAGGGCGCAGGGAATGCCGGGCGCGCGATGCGCCCGCAGCCTCGCGTGCGAAATAAGTAAAGCACACGAGCATAGTCACCACGGTCACACCGGTTCACCCGGCATTCCCTACGCAATGGTTTTAACGGTTTCCTTCGCGCTCTCCTTGGTGACCGGGCTCTTTTGCCACCATCGCCTGCGAGTCTTTTCGCAAACTTGACGCCAGCGTCGGGGCGTCAGGACCACACGACTTCACCGTCCGCCTCAGCACGATTCGTCAAGCGCGCTGCTCGCGTCCACCGCATCCCGCCCCGCGTCCGTGACGATCGCGATACGCCCCTCATGGGGGCAGGACGGCGAAGGATATAGAGGTGATTTGGGTCAATCGAGAACCAGAATATTTTTACAAACAGGACTGGACGGGTAAAATCACATTGATCCTACAGGAGAATTTCTCCTCTGCGCGCGACGCCAAAACACAGGATGACTTTCGCTTCTATCGCTCCCGTGAGATCTTATGCAAACTATCGCGCGTCATGCTGTCGGTCTTGCGGCCGAGAATGCCGGCGGCGTATTCCTTCACATCCATGATGTTAGTGCACACCGAGCTTGCCCTTATCGATAGCCGAAAAAGAGCTCCACGTCGGAACCGTTGGTCGCCCCGCGCCGTCGAGTCGAACATGAAAAGTCGTTCGACGCCCAGCCGCTTCAAACCGGCTTCGTGCTGCACTAATCGGTTTAGCTTGACCCTGTCCGGACTAAATGCCACGTTCGGAACGGTAGTGCCCGCAAGGGCTCATCAAGGGAATGCGGTGCGCCTGTTACCATGGGCAATGCCGCGGCTGCCCCCGCAACTGTAAGCGACGAGCCAACGACCATTAATACCACTGGGGTCAATTGATCCTGGGAAGGTGGTTGAAGGCGACGACCCGCGAGCCAGGAAACCTGCTACCAGTCATGGTCATGCACGCAAGCGTCGGGCGGGGTGTCCCGAAGTGTCAAAAGAGCCGGATTTATCTGCCAATTGGGGCGAAGGGCAGATAGGGGCGGCAACGTGTGCTGACGGTTCAAGTGTTCGCCGTCGAGGCTCGTCGTGTATCTTCTCAAAATCTGTGGACTGCAGGTGCCGGCGCGCGTCTGCAGCCGTTCGGCTAAATCAACATCGCAACGTTGGCTCTTGGATTTGGCGTTGCCGGTCACCGTCATCCCCTTGCTGTTTGCCGGAACGTCAGGGCCTGCATTGGCACAGGCCGGGGCGCAGGGAGGACAAACCCCGAATACGCTCGATCCAGTGGTGGTATCACCGCCCAAGCAAAGGCTCGCTCCTCAGTCCGGGATCGGCTCAGGGGTCGCGCCGAAACGAGCAAAACCCGTCCGCGTCGCAACGCCAAAGAAGCCCGTACCGCCGGTAGCCGCCAATAGCGAACCGGTACAAACTCCGCTCAACACCAATGTCGTGGCGACCAGTGCGAGCCGGCTCGACCTGACGGTGCGCGAGACCCCGGCCACCGTCGAAGTCGTCGACCAACAGACTTTGCGCGAGCAGGGCTATCGGACCACCACCGAAAGCGCCCAAGGCGCGGTCGGCGTGTTGTCCGGTGACGCGGCCGGGGCGCCAGGTGGCTTTTCTGTTCGCGGCTTTACCTTCGGCGAAATCAACGTGCTCTACAACGGAATCTCGATCGGCCCGCAGAGCATCACCTCTCGCGTGCTGGACACGGCCAATCTCGACCGCGTCGAATTTCTCAAAGGTCCCTCATCGTTGCTCTCCGGACTCGATGCGATCGGCGGATCGGTCAACTACGTGACGCGCCAGCCCACCACCGGCCCGATCCGGAACGAACTGGACACTTCGGTGGATTCGCTTGGAACGTATCGGACGCATTTCGGCTCAGGCGGCAGCACAACGGTGCAAGGATTGGATTATCGCTTTGATGCGAGTCAGTCCAAGATCAATAGTTTCATCGATGGCGATTTTCAGAATCTCAGTAATCTTTCGACTCAGCTGAACTATAAGCTTACCGACGCGTTCAAGCTATTCGCGGCGGTCGAGTACAAGAGGGACGAGGGGCATGCCTATTGGGGCACGCCGTTGGTCCCGTTGTCGTTTGCCGGGCCATTCGCCAAAAGCGGCGTCGTCTCGGGTACGGCCGTTAACGCATTCGACGGCTCCATCCTCGGGCCGTTGACGGTAGATTCGCGGACACTCAAGACCAGCTACAACGTTGCCGACAATTCCACCGGCGCCCAAGAGCTCTGGCTGCGCAGCGGATTCGAATGGACGCTTGGCAACAACATCACGATCAAGAACCAGGTCTACAGCTACGGCGCCCAGCGGCACTTTTTCGACAGCGAAACTTACGCTTTCAACTTGGCTACCTCGACCATCGACCGCGATCGCTTTTTTGTCACCCACCAACAGCACGTCACGGGCGACAACGCCGACCTCGTCTGGAACAACTCGGTTTTTGGACTGGAAAACCGCTTCGCCGCCCAACTACAGGTGAGCCGGAACGACATTACTTTTGCCCAAGAAGGAAATCCAAACGTCTTCCCGGCCGACACGGTTTCCGTACTCAACCCTGACCCCGGTCTTTACGGCGTGCCGGAGCCTAACATCCGAAACAGCCGCCTCGACACCATTGCAGTCGCCTTCGAAGACCGCCTGAAGCTGACGCCGATGTTGGCTTTGATAGGGGGCCTCCGGCTGGATGATTTCACGCTGGCCCGCAACGGCATCAACTTCGACGGCACGACACCGGCAGGGCAACCCTTCACCAAAAATTGGACACCGGTTTCCTATCGTGCGGCCTATACATTCGAACCGATCCGCGACCTGGTTTTCTACAGCATGTATGCGACCGCTTACGATCCAGCGGCGGCCGGCATCTTCTCGGTGACGCCCGGAACCTCACTGGAATTGACCAGTGCTCGTATTTACGAGACCGGGATCAAGCAATTGCTGTGGGACAGCAAAGCCGAGTGGACGTTGTCCGCCTATGATATCGAACGGCGTAACGTCTTCGTTCAGGTCAGCGCCACGACCTCGACCCTGGCAGGCGCCATCAAGACCAAAGGCGTCGAGCTTGCTGGCGCGGTTCGGCCCGTCGAAAACGCCAAGCTCTGGGCCAATGTGGCATTCACCCAAGCCCGCTTCGCCAATTTCGATTTCAACGGCAGTTCGTTTAGCGGCAACACGCCCTCGAACGTCGCGCCCGTTATCTTCAACGCCGGCGCGTCTTACCGTTTCAATAACTGGCGTTGGCCGGTCGAACTCGGCGGCTCGGTCCGTCATGTCGGCAACCGCTTCCTTTTCGAGGACAACGCCACGACCTTGCTGAGTTACACCACGGCCGATGTCTTTGCCTTCGTCGACATTCCACGTAAGGATCTGCCGTGGTCGAACGTCGATCAGATGCGGGTCACGTTCCGGGTGCGCAACATCACCAATGCTGTGTACGCCGGATGGGCTGATCCGGGCCTTCCCGATCAGGTCTTGCTCGGTGCGCCGCGAACGTACGAGTTATCCGCTTCGGCGAAGTGGTAAGATAAGGAATCCTCCATGCGAGGTCTGACGCTGCTGCATCGCTGGTGGGGCATCGTGTTCGGCCTGCTTTTTGCGATGTGGTTCGCATCGGGAATCGTCATGCATTTCGTGCCGTTCCCGACGCGCAGTGAAGCCGGCCGATTTGCCGGAACTGCGCCGATCGATCTCGCCCATCTCCTCCATGGACCGGCACAAGCCGTTGCCGCAAGCAGCATCGGCGATGCCTTGCGGATACGTCTCGTGCAGCGAGGTGACGGGCCGATCTATCTAATCACCGGACCATCGGGTGAGAAGGCACTCCGCGCTGACGACCTCGGCGATGGCGGGGTCCATTCCGAGAGACACGCGCTCCTCATTGGCGTCGATTACGCGGTGCGGCACGGCTTGAGCGCCGCGAATGCCGGCATCGATACGATATCCCATGATCAGTGGACCGTTTCAGGGGAGTTCGATTCTCATCGGCCACTGTTTCGAGTGACGCTCAACGACGGTCCTGGCACGGAACTATATCTGTCTTCGATGTCGGGCGAAGTCATTCTCCTTACTGCCCGGCGCGAGCGCCTTCTGAACTATTTCGGAAGCGTCGCGCACTGGCTTTACCCGACGGCGCTACGTCATCATCATCAGGCATGGAGCCAGATGATGTGGTGGCTTTCGTTGCTGGCGTTGACCGGCTCGGTCTTAGGTGTCGTCCTCGGGATGGCGCGGCTGTGTCGCCCAACCTTACGCGCGAGGTCGCCCTATCACGGGTGGAAGGCGTGGCATTACGGCTTCGGCCTTGTCTACGCGCCCTTCGTCCTGAGTTGGATTTTTAGCGGTTGGTTGTCGATGGACGAAGGCCAATTGTTCTCTGGTGGAACTACGCCCGCGGAGATCCAAACGATATCCGGTGCGGCGGCATGGGACGCGCTGCCGCCTGGTTACGAAATGCAGGGCGTTCGGGAGGGAGCTAAGGAAATTGAGTGGTTCGCCCTGGGTTCACGAATCTACCGGCGCGAACGAACCGGCCTTGACCAACAGCGGGTTATCCAAGCCAACGCGGAACGCGACATGACCCTGCTCGATCAGGCGTTCTTGCAATCGGACGAAGTCAACTTCGCCGCCAAAGGCCTTGCACGCGAGTGTGCGACCGCCTCGGCAATCGGTGCAGATGATAATTACACGGTCAATCCGACCATGCCCGGTGCACCGGTGTTCCGGGCGATCTGCGGCGATGACTGGTTTGACATTGATGGAGCCAGCGGCGCGCTTCTGCAAAAGCAGAATTCGTCGAGGCGCGCCTATCGTTGGCTCGTTGGTGGCCTCCACACGCTCGATTTCCCAGCCTTGACCTCGCGACCGTTGCTTCGCGCGACACTCATCGTCGCATTATGCTTATGTGGCCTCGCGTTCAGTCTCACTGGCATTGTTATCGCCTGGCGGCGACTGCGAATTGGCGTTCTCGATTTAGACAGAACGCCTGCAGCATCTTTCCAAAAGGATGCCTGAAGGTGCCTAGCGGTGGTGGGCCCTGAGAATCAGCTCCGCCCCTTGACCCGGAAGACGACTGGAAGAGTGAAATTTAGTCCCTCGTCGGCTACAAGCGGTGGTGGCGGCGGCACCGGATCGGATCGCCTCACCATGGCCAACGCCGCCTCGTCGAACGCGGCGTCGCCAGAACCCTTGACGATATTGGTCGAGAGAACGTGGCCTATCCGGTCAAGCTCAAAGCTGAGGAGGATCTCCGCACTTCTCGGCGAGCCCGCCGGATACCGCTTATGTTTGTCCAGATGAGCCATCAGGTCCTTCTGCCATGTCGTTCGCATGCGCTGGGCGCTTGCGCCGGTACCCTGCGCCGGAGCGACCGAGCGGGCCGCTTGCGGAATATCTTCGGTACTGGGCGTTGCGGTTGCTTCCGTCGCCTCGGCTTCAAGTGAAGCCGATGTCTGCACGGCGGCGATTTTTGAATCGTCTTCTTTTGGTTTCTTCGAGTCGACGGGTGTCACCGCCCGATCCGGATGATCGGTTTCGGATGGCACATCCTTCGGCAATTCCGTTTTCTTAAGCTCGGCCTTTTGTTCCGTCAGCGCCGGCGAAGCAACGGAAGCTTCGGTGTCCCGACCAGGCGGCAAATCGGTGGTTTCAAGGTGAGGCGACGTCAGTTCCAGTCCGATCTCGATTGCCGGGGCGCCAGAAGATTCGTCCGTATCGTCAATTCGCAAGTGCGCCACCGCCAGCGCGCCGCCGCCAACGTGAAGCATAAGCGCGGCCATGGCGGCGAATATCCACAACTGCCGGGAAGGTCTTTGTTCGTCGTCGAGGTCGGGCATCGCGATATGGAGGGCTTAAGCCTTTGATTTCGGGCAAAGAGCGAAGCGGAGTGGTCCGGAACGCCTTTGCTTCAAGTAGCAATTCATTATTATACGTTGGATATGCCAAGCCGCATACCCGTTTCAAATATAGACGCAAGAGCGTTTTCCAGCGAAGTGGCGCGACAGCGGACATCACGGACTATGAATTCGGGTGTGGCGCTAAAACTCCCCATGCCCCTGCGGATCGACCAGCCGGTTGATGCGCTGCGCCGCTGCCATCGCAAACCGC
>Ga0137403_10010385_pt1 | contig 10315 bp, 7 predicted proteins | sample CZOMad2_1_16fung_FD_122057 | JGI IMG/M metagenome (GOLD analysis project Ga0137403, IMG submission 122057) | Vadose zone soil fungal communities from Angelo Coast Range Reserve, California, USA - CZOMad2_1_16fungal (Hybrid Assembly) | ecosystem: Environmental > Terrestrial > Soil > Vadose zone... | reverse complement strand
TTCAATCAGGATGGCGACTCCATCGTGAGCCATTCGACGATGTCGCTGGGCGGATCGGTGGACGATGCTTGCAAGGCCATCAATAAAGATTGGCCGGAAAAAGGCATGGCGCGTGCCGCCGCGGCTGCCGCAAGCGCAGCTCCAACGGCGTTAGCATCGCCGGCGGCGGTTCAGATGGCCGCACCTGAACTCGCTGCGAAGCTGGCTGTCTCCTCGACTCCCGCTGGAGCAGACATCGAGATCGATGGAGCATTCGCCGGAAGCACACCTTCATCGCTTTCGCTCGGAAACGGCGAGCACATGGTCGCGGTGAAGAAGAGCGGGTATAAGTCGTGGGAGCGCAAGATCAAGATCACCGGCGGGAACGTCAACCTGACTGCTGAGTTGGAAAAGAACCAGTAACTTGTCTCGTGCCCACAAAGGGCGGCTTCGGGCCGCCCTTTTTCCTTTCCCGAAACGAGAAGCTAAGCGCTTCACCCTGTTGAGAGTTCCTGGTTCCGAGCGCATAATTGTTTGCTCTTCCTCGGTGGTGAGCCAATCATGCCCCATAGCCACAAATACTTTTGCCTCCTCTTTTCACTCTTCCTCTCACTGTGTTCCACGACCGCGCTCGGCCAAGAGTTGGAGAAACGTCCGCCGCAGGCGAACGCCATCCCATTGCTTCCCCAAGAGCCGAATACCGATGCAACCTACAAGGCATTGCGCAAGGTTGGCCCGGGAGAGATCTTTCAGCTGAAAGACGTAGTGTTGAAGCGAGATGCGGGCACGTTCACACTGAACGGCTCGTTGACTTTTCTGGCATCGGTGAATGGCAAGGTGACGGGAGCAGTCTTTTACGGGAAGGGTTCTTTCGATCTGGTTCCTCCGATCGAGATCGAAAGGAAAAACCTGGCGCTGCTTACCAAAGAGCCGGCGCTACACGAGCAATTCGACCGCATGGTGATCCGTTTCACCGACGGCACATTCGACGAGATCAAGAAAGTGGGTCAGCCCGGGGGCGGATCCGGTGGAGACCCGGTCGACGCCATGGACACCATTAATAAGCGGCTGAGAAAAGATCTCAAGTACAACCTGCATGGCAGGATCCTGGAAGATGTGATGAGCGATGAGCCAGGAGGATTGTTCGTGGCATTCATCGATGGAAAGAAGGTCAGTAGCAAGTTGCTGTTTGCTCTTGACCCACACGGCGCTCCTCCCCTGGTGGAGATGAGCGTGGCTCCGGAAGAGGTGGAACTCGCGACCTACGAGGATCAAAAAACCGGCATCTGGTCCGCGTTTCACCTGAGTTCCGAATATGCAGACGGATCAGCCTCCGGTACGCAGGCCAACGACATCGTTCACATCGATCATCACTTCCTTGATACGAAGATCGATAAGTCGGGGAAAATCGACGGCTCGGCTGTGACGACCGTGATTTCAAATGTAGATGGACTGAGAGTGATCCCTTTTGACCTGTTTCACACGCTCAAGGTGCGGAACGTCACCGACGTGAAGGGTGAGCCCCTCTCATTCATACAGGAACAGAATAAGGAAGAAGACCCGGATTATTTCGTGATTTTGCCGAAGCCTCTCGGCAAGGGCGAAAGTATCATCATCAAGACCATTTATGGCGGACCGGAAGCGGTATATGCCGCTGGTTCGGGGAACTATTATCCCATCGCCCGCACCAACTGGTACCCCAATACCCGCATTGGAGACTATGCCACGTACGACCTCACCTTCAGGATCCCGCGCGGTTTGAAGATGGTAGCGACCGGAATCCCGTTGCGCGAGTACGACGAGGGCGGTGAAACGATCAGCGAGTGGAAGACCACGATCAAGCAAGCTGTTGCCGGTTTCAATTTTGGAGATTTCAAGTCGCAGGAAGTCAAACTCGACAACGAGGCCTACAGGGTGACGGGATACACCAACGTGGAACCTCCGTCCATCCTGCAGGCGTATAGCGGTTACAACGCGCTGGGTACTTTTAATACCACTGGAATGATGAAGAAGGCGGTCGCGGAAGGACAGCTCTCCGTGCAGTTGTATACCGATTACTTCGGGCCGGCGCCTTACAAGTACCTTGCTATCACGCAACAATACGCGCCGGGATACGGCCAATCGTGGCCGGGCCTTATCTACTTGCCGCTGACCTCATTTCTGGATTCCACTACCCGCCACAACCTTGGGTTCGACGACTTCCATGGATACTTCAAGGTCGTGGGCCCGCACGAGATCGCCCATCAATGGTGGGGGCATGCGGTGGGCTCGGATTCGTATCGCGATGAGTGGATGGGCGAAGGCTTTTCGGATTTTTCGGCATCTTTGTTCCTGCAAAGTTTCTATCGCGATCACGGAAACGATGACTATCTCGACTTTTGGAAGGATGAACACGATCTGTTGCTCACCAAGAACCGGGAAGGCAAGCGGCCCATCGACATTGGTCCGGTGACGCTCGGGTACCGGCTCGGGTCGACGAAGGCCGGCTTTGATATCCCGCGGCGACTCATTTATCCGAAGGGCGCTTATGTGCTGCACATGGTCCGCATGATGATGTGGAACCCACAGACCGAGGACGCTGATTTCAAAGCCTTGATGAAAGACTTCGTGACCACCTATTACAACCGCGCGGCGACGACCGAGGATTTCAAGGCAATGATCGAAAAGCACATCACCCCTCCGCTGAACGCAGGAGGGGACGGAAAGTTGGACTGGTTCTTCAATGAGTTTGTCTACGGGACTGCGTTGCCGGACTATAAATTCGATTACAAGTTCGACCCTATGCCCGGCGGGTATACATTGAACGCGACCCTGACGCAATCGAATGTCGACGAGAAGTTCGTGATGCCGGTGCCGCTCTATCTCGATTTGGGGAACAATAAGATAGTAAAGATCGGAAATATCAAAATGGTGGGAAATTCCAGCAAACCGATCAAAGTGCCGCTCAATGGGATCCTGGAGGCCCCGAAACGTGCCCTGGTGAATTACTTCTACGACGTGCTGAGCACGCAAAATGGGAAGTGATTTTTTCTGCGTAGGCACTGCGCCCATTCGCCGCTAGAATGAAGCTCGGATGATCGCTTACTTGCGCGGACGGATCCTGACCAAGCGGCCCAACCAAGCCGTGGTGGACGTCAATGGCGTCGGGTACGAAGTCACCATTTCCATCCCCACATTTTCCGAGCTGCCCAATGCCGGCGGCGAGGTCTCTCTCCACATCCATACTCATGTCCGCGAAGACGCGCTGGCGCTCTACGGATTTCTGCGCGCCCAAGAAAAGGAATTGTTCGAGCGGCTGATCTCGGTGAGCGGCATCGGGCCGAAGCTCGCGATCACGGTGCTGAGCGGCATGCAGGCGGAGAAGATGGTGGCGGCGATCCGCGGCAATGACATTGCCGCGCTGACTAAGATCCCGGGCATCGGCAAAAAGACCGCCGAGCGCATGGTGCTGGAGCTGCGCGACAAGCTCGACAGCTTTGGCGTGGCAGCCGCGGTAGTAAGCCGGCATTCGCCGGTCGAGGAAGACGTGCTCTCGGCACTGACCAACCTTGGGTATCAGCGTGCAGCCGCAGAGCGGGCGTTGACGGCGGCCGGCAATGGTGGCGGCGCGCGCTCGTTCGATCAGCTGTTTCGCGAGGCGCTGGGGGCGCTGTCGAAGTAACAGAGGCCACGCACCACACGAATGGCTAGCCTTATTACTCACGCCCTAGTCGGGACCGCCTTGGGTCAGGCGTCCGACCGGGAATGGCGGAACGACTGGCGCTTCTGGTGCCTGGTGGTGACGTGTTCCATCCTGCCTGACATTGATTCCATCGGCTTTCACGCCGGAGTGCCGTATGGCTCCCTTTGGGGACATAGGGGCATGACGCACTCACTGCTGTTCGCGGCCTTCGTGACAGCTGGTTTTACGCTCGTACTTCGGCGAGCGTATCCCCCGTCTTGGAAGCTGGGATTTCTCCTGTTTGCCGTCGTTGTCTCCCATGGAGTACTGGACGCCATGACCAATGGTGGGCTCGGGGTTGCCTTCTTCTCTCCTTTCGATACTCAGCGCTACTTCTTTTTATTTCGACCGATACAGGTCTCCCCTCTCGGCATCCGCCACTTTTTTAGTGCGCGCGGCGTAAACATTCTAATCAGTGAAGTGCTCTGGATATGGTGCCCGGCGCTGGTGTTTGCTGCGCTGGTGCGAATGGGGCAGTGGTGGCGAAGGCGGCAAATAGTGACGCTCCGTGCAGAGGCGAATCAGCCTGAAGGAGAATTAAGGTCGTGCCGAACGGAGTTCGGCGTGTACACCGATTCCTATTTCCGCGATATAGTCGGCGCATGCGCAGAGCAGTCCTAGTCGCGATGGTGTTGTGTTTCGCGCTGGCCGCTCCGGCCCAAGTACCCTATTCAGCGCTATTTCCTATAGTCGTCAAATTCATTGGCATGATCTTCCATCGATCGCCTTCAACGCCGGACGGCCAGCCTTCGGTGCAAGAGACTCGAGGGATCGCGATTGAGATCCCGGATGCGACCGTACATCAAGCGAAGCAGCTATGCCAGAACTGGACGTGGGCGGCGTCGGTGGAGAGCATGCTTGCTCCGACCGGCGTCCCGCTGACGCAAGACGATATGGTGACACGCGCCGAAGGCGGTAGCGTGTGCAAGGATCGCAGTCCGAACTTCGAGCGGATGACGCGCGCGCTCGACGGGACCTACTACCTGGATGACGGCCACAAGGTGAAGGTGGAGACACGCAACGTGACCGGCGCGCCGACGGTGATCGACGACATCCTGATGTCGATGAAGACCAAGCATCCGCTGATCATGTTCTGGAAGGGCCACGCATATTTACTCAAGGGCGTGGTGTACACCGAATTCCTCATCTCATCGAACGGCGCGAAGGTGTTCGAGATCAACGAACTCAAGCTGCTGGATCCGACGGCAACAAAAGCTGAAGAGCGCGAGATCTCGTTCCTGCGTGACCGAGACGATGCCAACGAGATCGATGGCGTGATGGATGTGCGGGTGACGCCTGAAGATGGGCAGAGTTGGCTGCATCCGGAGACCGAGTATGGGAAAAACCATCAATCGCCGGCGGAGCGCCCGCTGCCGCCGCTGGCCCCGCCGCCGCGCACCATCAACTAGCTGCGCTAGGGTTCCGACCGCAGATTCATACTCTCATCAATGGTGAACGTCTTTGGAACGTTTGACGCGGGCGGTCCGTTATATGTGGCGGTGATGCGAAAGGTGTTGTCGCTGTAGTCGGCGGAGTATTGGTAAGGGCCGCGCGAGTTTCTGGGCATGGAGACGTCGCCGCTGGAGCGCAGGTCGTCAATGGAAGCGTACTTCGAATTGGTGACCCAGTAGCGGCGCTCGGCCTGGGCAATGGCATTGAGATCGTTTTTGACGCCGGCAAGCTCGATGGTGGTCTGCGGAGCCGCCGTTCCGTCCGCTCCCGGCGAGACCGCGACGGTGCTGCGCATGTAGAGATACATCACGATGCCGGCGACAAGGATGAGCGCGATGAACCCGAAGGACTTGCTCATTGGAGCACCTCTGAATGTGGCATTTCTACCATAAGTGGCGACAACGCTACTCCAATTCGTGATCGGTGATTAGTTGGTGATTTAAAGGGCTTTGGCGGCGGCGAGGCGCTTGACGGTTTTCTCTTTTCCTAGAGCGACCATGACCGCGAAAAGACTTGGGGCAACGGCCTGGCCGGTGAGGGCAACGCGCGCACCGTTGATGAGCGCTCCGGCTTTCACATTCTTTTCGGCGGCGAGATCGCGCAGAGTCTGCTCGGCGGATTGCTCGTTGAAGCCGTTGGATGATGCGTAGCGATGGGCGAGTTCTGCGAGCATCTCGCGCACGGAGGCTTCTTTGAGAAATTTTTCGACCGCTGCGGGATCGTTGGAGTAGTCGTCGGTGAAGAAAGCGCGGAAGCCGGCAGCGAAGTCTCTGAGGTTGCGGGCGCGCGGCTTGAGCAGATCGATGGTCGCGTGCAGCCAGGCTGGATCTGTGTTCTGCGGCGTCACTCCGGCCTTTTTCCACTCGGCTTCGACGAGCGGCAGCAGCTGCGCAGCAGGATAGGCGCGGATGTACTCGCTGTTGTACCAATCGAGCTTGGCGCGGTCGAAGACGGCGTTGGAGCGCGAGATGCCCTCGAGTCCGAAGAGCGAGATCAGCTCCTGCTGCGTGAATATCTCTTTCCCGGCGGCTTCGTCCTGCGGAGTCCAGCCGAGCAGCGAAAGATAATTGCGAAACGCTTCCGGAACGATGCCCTCATCGCGATAGGCAACGACGCTGGTGGCGCCGTGGCGCTTGCTGAGGCGCGTCTTGTCGGGGCCGAGGATGAGCGGTACGTGCGCGAAGGTGGGCAGCGCCGCGCCGAATGCGTTGTAGAGCATGATCTGCTTGGGCGTGTTGGAGATGTGGTCGGCGCCGCGAATGATGTGCGTCATGCGCATATCAATGTCGTCGGAGACCACACTGAGGTGATACGTGGGCACGCCGTCGGAGCGCAGCAGCACGAAGTCTTCGATCTCAGAGTTGGAGAATTCCACTTTGCCGAAGACGGCATCGTCCCATGAAGTGGAACCATCCTCGGGAACTTTGAAGCGGATGGCGGCGGCTTCGCCGGCAGCGCGACGGCGCGCGGCCTTTTCGGCCGGAATGGCGCGGCAGATGCGCTCGTACATAGGCGCGCGTCCTTCAGCCTGCGCGGCAGCACGTCGCTTCTCGAGTTGATCCTTCGAGCAGAAGCAATAGTAGGCATGGCCGCTCTTGATCAAGCGCTCGGCATTCGAGCGGTATAAGTCCATGCGCTTCGATTGGAAGAACGGGCCTTCGTCCCAGTCGAGGCCGAGGAGGCGCATGCCGTCGAGGATGCCACCGACCATTTCCTCGGTGGAGCGCTCGAAATCCGTGTCTTCTATGCGGAGGATGAAGGTGCCCCCTAAGTGACGCGCGAAGAGCCAATTGAACAGGGCGGTACGGGCGCCGCCAACGTGGAGGTATCCCGTCGGCGAGGGGGCGAAGCGGACGCGGATGGGGGAATTAGCCATGAGAAAATCGGGTCTCTTCGATGTTACGGGCGTAAGGCACTTCGCGCAAGCGAAGCCCTGTATTTTCTTAGGATTAAAGGTAACTCGTGCTATAGTTCGACAGCCCAAAAACCAAGTCCTTTAGGGCAGCTTTGCAGCGAGCGACATTCCCCATGTTTGCCGCTTGAGTTTGCGAAGTGGTATGGAACCGAACCAAAATCTCGTGATCCTGCTGGCCTCCCTGGCCGCGGCGTTATTTTGCGCCGTCCTCGTGCTTTACGCGCTGAAGCGCAATGCTTACGCAAAACTTTTACAACAGGCACAGCGGCGCGCCGAAGAGCTGGAGCTGCTCACCGACATCGGGCAGGTGGTGAGCTCGCGGCTCGATCCGGATGAAGTGTTGGCGACGGTGCACCGCGAACTCGGCCGACTCTTCGATACACGAAACTTCTTTGTTGCGTTCGTGGTGGATGAGGACGAGGAAGTCCGCTTCGAACTTGAATCGGTGGACGGCGAGCTGGTGGGCAAGCGGACGCGTCCGATGACGAACGGGATCACCGAGCACATCGTGCGTAACGGACAGCCGCTGCTGGTCCGCTCGAAGATGGAGGCCAAGCGGGCCGAACTCAAGATGCGCGCCACCGGGCGTCCCTCGAAATGTTTTTGCGGCGTTCCCATCTTCAGCCACGGCAAGGCGATCGGTGTGATGGCCGCGTTGCATTACGACGAAGAAGACGTCTATAGCGAACGCGATCTGCAGGTGATGCAAACGGCCGCCGGGCAAGTGAGTGTGGCGTTCGAGAATGCGCGCATGTTCGCTGAGGAGCAGCGCCGCGGACGATATCTCACATTCCTGAATTCCGTCTCCAAGGCGGCGATCTCAAGCCAAAGCGCGGAGGAGATGCTGCCCGGCATTGTGAGCGAGATTCAAAAGAATTTCCAATTCGATCACATCGGGCTGGGAATGTTCGACTACACCACCAAAGAGATCGAGATCAAGGCGGAGGCTGGATCGAGCACGCAGGCACTAGGGAAGCGTATTCCCTTGGGCGTCGGAATTTTGGGGCGCGTGGCGCGCAGCAATGAGCTCAACCTGGTACAAGGCGAAGGCGAGCAGCGCCTGCTTGGGTTGCTGCCAGATGCGCGCTCGGTACTGTGCATCCCGATCCACTACGCGGAGACGCTGCTCGGCATCCTGAACGTGGAAAGCAAACTGGAGAACGCCTTCGGCAAGAACGACGTCATGATCCTGCGCACGCTGGCCGACTTACTGGCAGCGGCGCTGCACAACGCATTCGTCTTCCAGAAGATGCAGCAGCAGTCGATCACCGACGGGCTGACCGGCATCAAGACGCGCCGGTTCTTCCTGGAATCGGTGCACGCAGAGTGGCGGCGCGCTTCGCGTACCGGGCGCTCATTCTCGGTGGTGATGATCGACCTCGACAACTTCAAGAACATCAACGACAGCTTTGGCCACCTGGAAGGCGACCTGGTGCTCTCGCGCATCGGACGCATCCTGGAACAGAAATCACGGCAATCTAACATCGTGGCGCGCTACGGCGGTGACGAATTCGTGATCTTCATGCCGGAAACCAGCGTGGAGCAGGCGCAGATCCTCTCCGAACGCTTGCGTTTGTGGATCGCCACCGATCCGATGATGAACGAGCGGCAAGTGACCGCGAGCTTCGGCGTGGCCACGTATCCGCTGCACGGGTCGTCGGTGGAAGACATCATCCGCGTAGCGGATTCGGGGATGTACGTCTCTAAGCACGCGGGCGGAAACAAAGTCTCGACGCCTGACGATTTCGGGCAGGAAGAACACATCGTGACCCATAAGCAACTGGTCACGACCTACATCGAAGGCTTCCTGCAGCGCGAGAACAACGGGCCGGAGGCGGTGCAGGGCCTGGTGCACACGCTGGAGCAACTGGCGCAGGCGCTCGATCCGAGCAAGACGGTGGAGTCGCTGATGGAGGCGGTACGCATGTTGACGCGCGCCGCGGAGATGCGCGAGGGGCACGCCGCCGGACACGGCGAAGCAGTCGCCCGCCATTGCAGCGTGATCGCGCATGAGTTGGGACTCTCGAACGATGAGGTGAGCCGCATCACCTTCGCGGCGCGGGTCCACGATGTGGGAAAGATACTGATCTCGGAGCGCATCCTGAACAAGCCGGGGCCGCTGACCGAAGAGGAGTATCACCTGATCAAGCTTCATCCGGTGCTGGGTGAAGAGATCGTGCAGGTGATTGCGGGCTCGCACGCCATGGCGGCGATGATCCGCCATCATCATGAACGCGCCGACGGCGGCGGCTACCCCGATGGCTTGAGCGGCGAACAGATCCCGCTGGGCGCACGGATCATCGCTGTGGCCGAAGCCTACGTACACATGACTGCGGAGCGCCCTTATGCATCGACGCGCGCGCCTGCGCAGGCGATGGCGGAGATGGAAGAGCTAGCCGGCTCGCAGTTCGATGGCATGGTGCTGCGAACGTTCACGCGGCTGCTGCGCGGGGCCATGTCGGCCTCGGGTACCCCTTAGAGGCTTACCGCGGATTACGCTGATTATCCGGATTCACAAATGCAAGCCGGGTAAGTTACTTCTGCAGCGGCACACCTTCCAGAGAATCCAACCGTCCCACGGGATAAAGTCCCACGTGTGGGTCCCAATACGGCGAGCGCCGGAAGAAAAACCACAGGCGCGCGTCGGAATCGCCGGCAAATTCTGGATCGGTCGCGATCTTGCTTTCGAATTCCTGTTTCAGCTTAGGATCCTTGGCCATCATCTCGCGCGCCAGTTTTTCCACGACATAAGGCTCGCCGACTTCCTTTGTCTCAAAGATGGCGTTGAAGAGCCCCCAATTCATGGCTGAGTCCGGGCCCATGGGCTCGAGCCAGTGCATGGCGACTTTCGCCGCGCGCTGGTCGGTTGGAACAACGACGGAGCCCTTGGGGAAACTCAGCTTCTCCTTGGCGTTTTCGCAACTCAGCCCCTTGGCGGCCTGCGCGCCGAGGTCGCTGTTGCCGGCGAGCGTGATGTGGCTCTCGAAAGGCTTCTCACTCCACTTGGCGGCGCAGCGGTAGGTGCTGACCTCGCTGGTCCAGGCTTCGGAGGTGCGCAGCATCTTGACACCGTGCGCGGTGAGCACGTCGATGACGTTCGTCCACTGGGCGGGAACGATGTAGGCGCTCGGCACGCTGACGGAGTAGGTGGGCGTGAGCTGGTCGTGCAGCGGTAGATCAAACTCGTCCTTCTCGTGGGTGTACTGGTTCCAGATGGTTCCGGAAACTTCGCTGAGAGTGCGGATTCG
>Ga0137403_10010384_pt1 | contig 10316 bp, 8 predicted proteins | sample CZOMad2_1_16fung_FD_122057 | JGI IMG/M metagenome (GOLD analysis project Ga0137403, IMG submission 122057) | Vadose zone soil fungal communities from Angelo Coast Range Reserve, California, USA - CZOMad2_1_16fungal (Hybrid Assembly) | ecosystem: Environmental > Terrestrial > Soil > Vadose zone... | reverse complement strand
CGGCGTGATGCGCGTCGTCGTGCGCAGCCACGTCGACCAGTTCCTGGTGCAGGTGCGCGGCTTCGCGCGCATGGTCGCCGACGAATTCGAGCTCGGCGACGCGCTCGACTCGCCGACCGGCTCCAAGGCGCTGCTCGACTCGGCGATCCTGCGCGGCGACGGGGCATACGCGGAGCTCCGGCTCGCGGACCGCGACATCAAGAGTGAACTCGGCCTCGCCGGCGCCAGGCGCCCGCTGCACCAGGACCTCGAGTTCGGCCAGGGGGCCGAGGAGATCTACTTCATCATGCTGCCGCTCGACCATGCCGGTCGCCAGGGCGAGCTTTGGCTCGGCTTCGACGAACGGACAGTGACGGCGCAGATTGCCGAAGCGCGCACGCGCGTGTTCGCGGTGCTCGCCGCCTATTTCGCCTCGACCATGGCGCTCGCGCTCCTCGTCGGCCGCTGGCTGTCGCGGCCGCTCTGATGCTTGAACGCACGCACCGCGCCGTGTCCATCGCGGTTGGTCTCGCCGCGCTGGCAACCGTTGCAACTTTTTGGCCGGCCGCACCACTGGCCCTGCTCAGAGCCTCGCCCCTGCAAATCAGCAACGCAGGCCGCATGCTCTACTACGGCATCGGACGTAGTGCGAGCGTCGTGGTCCTGCAGCAGAACGGCGCACTGGCAATGCGAACCAACGGGCTGCCTGAAGCCCTGGTGGACATGCGCGGCGCCGCGCCCAAAGTGAGCGGAGAGAAGTGGCTCGTGCCGCTGGCGATCCTGGCCCAACCGGACGCCGCCAGCCTGCTGTTGGTTGGGTATGGTGGGGGTGTTGTACTGGAGGACGTGCCAGAGAGCGTCAAGCAGATAGACGTGATCGAGATAGAGCCCCGTGTGATCGACGCAAACGTTGCAACCCGCAGGTTCCGTAAGCACGATCCGCTGACTGATCAACGCCTCAACATCGTCATCAACGACGCGCGTGCCGCCCTCAATCTGACCAACCGCCGATACGATGCCATCGTGTCCCAGCCGTCACATCCGTGGACGGCTGCTGCATCCCATCTGTACACACGTGAGTTCCTGCTCCAGTCCCGCGCGCACCTGACGGACAACGGCGTGTTCGTGCAGTGGATGAACCTGAGTTTCATTGACGAATCGCTGCTGCGGTCCTTCGCAGCAACCGTGTTGGACGTGTTCCCCGAGGCGCGGCTCTACCGCCCGGACCCCTTCACACTCGTCTTTGTCGCCAGCAGGTCCGCTGATCGCGATCGACCCCTCCTGGCGCAAGCATTTCCCCGCTTCGGCATCAATACCCCGGAAGATGTCTTTGTGACCCTGGCGGCCGACAGTCAAGCTCTGCACCAACTCTCCAAGGATGCCCCGCTCATCACCGATGACCGCAACCGAATCGCCACCGCGGCTGCCCAGGCAGGTCAATCCATGACGGCCGATGCGGCCGACCGGCTGCTGGCGCCCTACGATCCTGTGCGGCTCGTGGGCAAGCTGCCAGTCCCGTTGGAACCGGGCTACCTGGCCCGGCGGCTGGCAAACCTGGCGGCCACTCATCCAGGCGCGAGAGCCCGCATGGATACCCTGGCGAGCGCCCTCGATCCCGCCTCGCGCAGCGCATACGAAGTGAATGCCGAGCGGCTCACTGCAGACGGTGACCGCGATGCGGCCCAGGATCTGATCCAACAGGGGCTGGCGCGCTATCCGGACAGCGATCAACTGCGGTTTGAGTACATCAGGCCCTGGTTGACACGTCTCGGCCGCGGCACGGCGACCAAGGAAGTCACCGCGCAGGCAGCGAAGTTGACGGGTTCTGCCGATGCGGTCGTGCGGGGCACGGTGTTGGCCTCACAACAGCGCTGGGCCGACTTGCACGCGCTGGATACATCGTTGGCTGACGCGAAGTGGAGCGATCCCTGGAAGCTCGATGCAATCCTGTTGCAGGTGCAGTGGCGTTGCCAGGAAGAAGGTTCCGCGGATGCTCGTCACCAGCGTGGCGACGAGGCGCTCGCGATGCTCGACGAAGCCGTGGCCGCACGGCCTGCGATCGTGCTATATGCGCATCGGGTCCAAAGCGCTCTCGCTGCTCACCGTACGGATGCGATTGTCGAATCGATCTGGGAGTACGGCCATGGGTTGTTCGCGGATGCGGCACAGGAACAGCCCGAGCGTACACAGACGCGCGAGGCGCTGACCGGGCTGTTGCAGTTGTTGGATCAGCAGACCGGCACAGACGGCGCCCGGGTCGAAGAAGTGCGCGGCCGGCTGCTCGATGATGTTCGCGAACTGTCCCCGAGTGATCCCAAGTGAGCTCCGCCTACGAGCGCCTCCCTTTGAATGCACTCCGGGTTTTCGAAGCGGTGGCGAGCCGCCTCAACTTCGGCGAGGCCGCCGAGGCGCTGCATGTCACGCCGGCGGCCGTCAGCCAGCAGATCAAGTCGCTGGAGGACTATCTGCAGACTCCATTGTTCAGGCGTGATGGCCGCCGCGTGCAGCTCACCCCGGAGGGGGCCCAACTGCTGCCGGGCATCCGCCATGGGCTCGATGAGCTTGAAGCAACGCTGCAGCGGCTTCGCACGGAGCGGCAGACGGGCCGGATCAACGTCAGCATGCTGGCATCATTTCTCCAGAGATGGCTGATGCCGCGGCTCGGAGATCTTCGCGCAAAGCACCCCGAGATCGACCTTCGGCTGCACACATCGCCCACCGCCGTGGACTTTGCACGGACCGAATTCCATGCCGCCCTGCGATTTGGATTGGGCCGCTATGGCGAGCTGCGGACGGAGAAGTTCCTGAACGAGTGGCTCGTGGCCGTCGCGGCACCCCGGCTGGTCGAAAAGCATGGACCGCTTCCAGGTACCGGTGATCTTGCGAAGTACCCGCTGCTGCATGGGGACGAGCTCGACTGGGCGAACTGGTCAACCGGTGATACCCGCTCCATGAGCGCGCTGCGCGGCGCATTCATCGACGATTCGGTCAGCCTCCTGAGCGCCACCCTCGAGGGGTTGGGATTTGGGTTGCTGCGCTGGACCCTCGCTGCAAGTGAAGTGAAGGCCGGGCGCATCGTGCTCGCCAGCGAGCACATTGTGCCGCATCGATTCAGTTACTACTTCGTGTGTCCGCAGGACTACGCGGGCTTTCCCAAGGTCGCGGCCTTGCGTGACTGGCTGCTGCAACAAGGACGCGAGTTCGAGCCGCCGCCTCTGCCACCGCCGGCTGCCGCACCCGCTGCGAGGACTCCACCGGCGAGGCGCAAACGATAGGAACAGTTCTTGCGATTCTTGGGGGCTCGACACAACAACATCGGCGATCGCTCCATGAATTCCAGGAATGTCACGGACAGGCAGCTGGCCGGCGATACGTTCGCCTTGGTGCTGGCAGGTGGCAACGGGACCCGGCTCGGGGAGCTCACGCGCTGGCAATGCAAGCCCGCCATCGCATTTGCCGGGCACTTCCGTAACATCGACTTCACGTTGTCCAACTGCGTCAACTCGGGTCTGCGCCGGATTGCGGTGCTCACGCAATACAAGGCGCAGACATTGATCACACATATCACCGGCGGCTGGAATTTTCTCGCCAAGCCCCTGGGCGAGTTTGTGGAGGTATGGCCGGCGCAGCAGCGGTTGCACAAAGGGTGGTATGCCGGCACGGCTGATGCCGTGCACCAGAATCTCGATCTCGTGCTCGCCCAACGTAGTCGTTACACGTTGGTGCTCGCAGGCGATCACATTTACAAAATGGACTACCTCCAACTCATCGAGCGGCATGCCCACAGTGGTGCCGACGTAACGGTCGCCTGCGTCCCGGTACCGGTGCACGAGGTAAGCTCGCTCGGCGTGCTGGGCGTTGACTTGGATCACCGGGTACGCAGCTTCATCGAGAAGCCGGCGCCCGAGAGCTTGGGAGCGGCCCAGGACACGGTGCTCGCTTCGATGGGTATTTACGTATTCACGACCGAGTATCTGGCGGACCGCTTGCGCCGCGATGCGTCGAACTGGGATTCGGCCCATGACTTCGGCCGCGACATTCTCCCCGCCGCAGTGCGCACCGACCATGTTGTGGCCCATGAGTTCACGGACGAGCGCGGCAGGCCGGGCTATTGGCGGGACGTCGGTACCCTGGATGCGTATTGGCAAACGCACATGGAGCTGCTGGTCCCGGAGCCACCCATCGACCTGTACGATCCGGCGTGGCCCATCATGACTTTGTCTCAGCCGTTGCCGCCGGCGCGGCTGCTGTTTGATTCGGCGCGCCAGGGGTCGGTCGCCAACTCACTGCTGGCGGGCGGCGTGGTCATCTGCGGCGCAGCGGTCACCAACAGCGTGCTGTCCAGCAATGTGCGGATTGGCGAAGGCTCGACCGTTGACGAAGCGGTGGTATTGCCCGGCGCACGCATTGGATCCAACTGCCGGCTGCGGCGGGTGATTGTGGATGAAGGCATGGAGGTGCCCGACGGCACGGTCGTCAGCGCAGAAGCCGACGAGGCAGAGAAGGTCAGAGTGACCCTTCTCGCCCGGGGCTCATTGGTCGGCGCCGCGGACGCGGAACATGCGCCCGACGACGACCTGCGGTCAGTGGCCTAGCGGCTCACCAGCGTCCGGTGACCCGGCGGCCTACGCGCCACGGGCGCACCGCCTGCCCGCCTGCGACGCCGCGGTTTCGCGATGCTACGGCTAGGAGGCGCGCCGCTCTTCCAACCATCCCTGCAGCTTGTCGAACGGCTCGACGAACTTGCGCACCGCCTCGTTCTCGAGCTCCTGCGCAACCTCCTCCAGATCGATACCCAGCTTGTTAAGTCCGTCGCGGATGCGGCTGGAGTCAGCGAGATGGCGCTTGAGCCGCTCCTGCGGCTGCCCCGTCTGTCGATACGCGTTGATCGTCTCCAGCGGCGCCGTGTTGACGGTCTCCGGGGCGATCAGCTCTTCGACGTATTTGACCGGGCTGAAGCTCTTGTCCTTGGCCGAGGTCGACGCCCACAACAGCCGTTGTGGCCGAGCTCCGGCCGCCGCCAGTGCCTGCCAGCGCGGCGAAGCGCTGAGCTCCTCGTAGATCTGGTAGGCGTGAGCGGCGTTCGCGATGGCTGCCTGTCCGCGCAGCGTCTTCGCGGCTGACTGCCCGGCCGCGGCCAGCTTGTCCAACTTCGGATCCACGTTGCTGTCGATCCGGCTGAGGAAGAAGCTCGCTACCGAGGCGATGCGGTCGATGGGCTTCTTCGCGGCGAGCCGCGCTTCCAACCCGTCACAGTACGCATGTGCTACGGCCCGATACCGTTCGGGAGAAAACAACAGTGTCACATTGACATTGATACCGTCGGTGATCAGCTGGCGGATGGCGGCAATGCCCGGCTCCGTGCCGGGAATCTTGATGAATGCATTGACGCGGTCGAGCCGGCCCCAGAGGCGGCGGCCCTCTTCGATACTTCCGGCCGTGTCATAGGCCAGGTGCGGGGACACTTCGAGGCTCACGAAGCCGTCACGGCCTTGCACGGAGTCATAGACTGGCCGGAACAGGTCGGCTGCGGCGCGCAGGTCATCGATGGCCAGCGCTTCGTACAAGGCCATGCTGCCGGAGACCTTGGGCAGCAGTTCCTTGATCGCCTGGGCGTAGAGCGGATCGCTGGTAATGGAGTGCGCCAGGATGGCGGGATTGGAGGTCACGCCCGCAATCGCATCGTCCCGGATGAGCCTCGCCAGGCTGCCGTCGGCCAGCATCTTGCGGCCAATGTCATCCAGCCAAATGCTCTGACCCAGTTTGTGCAGCTCCAGGAGCGGATTCGTAGCCACGGTATTCACCTACGGTTTTGGGGTCCGGACACGTTGTCCCCGGTCGTCCACGATTGTCTACCCTGGACGTTTCAGATGCGAGACTCCTTTGGGGTAGGCCAGACCCAATCCCGCACCTCCGGCATGTCCTCTCCGCGCTGGGTGATGTAGTGCTTGTGCTCCGTGAGCTTGCCCCGCATGAGCTGGCGCAGGTGAGCGGCCCGATAGCCCAGCTTCGGGACACGGTCCACGACCTCCATGACCAGGTGGAACCGGTCGAGATCGTTGCGCACCACCATGTCAAAAGGAGTGGTGGTCGTGCCCTCCTCTTTGTAGCCGCGCACGTGCAGGTTGTCATGGTTCCTGCGGCGATAGGTGAGCCGATGGATGAGCCACGGATAGCCATGGAAGGCAAACATGACCGGCTTGTCGGTCGTGAACAGGGCATCGAACTCGCCGTTCGTCAGTCCGTGTGGGTGCTCTTCACGGGGCTGCAAAGTCATGAGGTCTACGACATTGACGACCCGCACCTTGAGCTGCGGGGCATGCTGCCGCAACAGGCTCACGGCCGCCAGAGTCTCCATGGTGGGGACGTCGCCCGCACAGGCCATCACGACGTCGGGATCGCCGTCGCAGTCGCTGCTCGCCCACTCGAAGATGCCGATGCCGACGGCGCAATGCTTGTAGGCCGATTCGATATCCATCCACTGCGCTTCGGGCTGTTTGCCGGCAATGATCACATTCACGAGGTCACGGCTGCGCAGACATTGGTCGGCAACACACAGCAGGGTGTTTCCGTCAGGCGGCAGGTAGACACGGACGACGTCCGGCTTCTTGTTGCACACGACATCGATGAAACCAGGATCCTGGTGCGAAAAGCCGTTGTGATCCTGTCTCCACACGTGCGATGTCAGCAGGATGTTCAGTGAGGCCACGCTGCGGCGCCAGGGAATATGCCTGCAGGCCTCCAGCCACTTCGCGTGCTGGTTGAACATCGAGTCCACGATGTGGATGAAGGCCTCGTAGCAGCTGAAAAGCCCGTGCCGGCCCGTCAGAAGGTAACCCTCGAGCCAACCCTGGCACTGGTGCTCGGACAGCACCTCCATGACCCGCCCGTCCACTGCCAGGTGTGTGTCCCCGTCTTCGAGCTCTGCCATCCAGGTGCGTTGCGTCGCTTCAAACACCGCATCGAGCCGGTTTGAGCTGGTCTCGTCCGGGCCCCACAGGCGGAAGTTGCTCGCCCGGGCATTGAGCTTGAAGACATCGCGCAGGTACTTGCCCAGGAGCCTGGTTGCCTCACCAATCTCGGCGCCCGGACGCGTCACCGGCGCTGCATACTGGCGAAAGTCAGGGAGGTTGAGGTCACGCAGCAGCAAACCGCCATTCGCGTGTGGGTTCGCTCCCATGCGGCGCGCTCCCGCGGGGCTGAACTCGCGTACCAACGCCACCGGCGCACCCTCGTCATCGAACAGCTCCTCGGGCCGATAGCTGCGCAGCCATTGCTCCAACATGCGCAAATGATCCGGGTTCGACGCAAGACCTGCGAGCGGTACCTGGTGTGCACGCCAGGTGCCTTCGATCTTCTGACCGTCAACGACCTTCGGGCCGGTCCAGCCCTTCGGACTGTCGAGAACGATCATCGGCCAGCGAGGACGCGCAACTGTCGCGCCGGGCGAACGTGCTTCACGTTGAATGCGATCGATCCGGTCGAGTACGCGGTCCAGCGTGCCCGCCATCAGTTGGTGCATGGCGTCGGGCTCGTGGCCCGCCACGAAGAAGGGCTCCCAGCCATAGCCGGTCAGCAGGCTCTCGAGCTCGCTGCGCGATATTCTCGCCAGCACGGTTGGGTTGGCGATCTTGTAACCATTCAGGTGCAGGATGGGCAGCACCGCGCCGTCACGTGCCGGGTTCAGGAACTTGTTGGAATGCCACGCGGTGGCGAGCGGCCCGGTCTCGGCTTCGCCGTCACCGACGATGCAGGCCACCAGCAGGTCCGGGTTGTCGAAGGCGGCCCCAAAGGCATGGGACAGCGAATAACCGAGCTCGCCGCCTTCGTTGATCGAGCCGGGCACATCCGGTGCGCAGTGGCTGGGAATCCCACCCGGAAACGAGAACTGCTTGAACAGCCGCTGCAAGCCTGCCGCGTCCTGTCCGATGTCCGGATACATCTCGGTGTAGCTGCCCTCCAGGTAGGTGTTGGCCACCAGGGCCGGCCCGCCGTGCCCGGGACCAATGATTGCGAGTACATTGCGGTCCCGGGCCACAATGATTCGGTTCAGATGGGCGTAGATGAAATTGATGCCTGGCGTGGTTCCCCAGTGCCCGAGCAACCGCGGCTTGACATGCTCGAGGGACAGCGGCTCGCGCAACAGCGGGTTGTCGAGCAGATAGATCTGTCCTGCCGACACGTAGTTGGCCGCGCGCCACCAGGCATGGATACGTTGCAGCTGTGCAGTGGACAATGGTGCGGCAGCGGTGACACTAGCGGCGGACATCGCGGATCCCTCGTGAATTGCTCGACGCGGCCAAGGAAACAGGGTGTGTAGCACAAAACATTCCGACCAGTCTTGTATCGTCGTGACGGTCAATAGCGGCAGCACGTCGGTGAAACTCGCCGCGTTCGAAGTCCGCTCCCCGGACGATGTCACACTGATTACACAGGACCACCTGAGCGGCGAAAGCCTCGTGCCGCACGAGGTGCTGACGAGCTTTCTTGCGAAACTGGGAGCGGCGCCGGCTGCAATCGCGCACCGCGTAGTTCATGGTGGCCGGCGCTTCACCGCGGCGGTCAGGATCGATTCGAGCGTATCGGCTGCCATCCACTCGCTGTCCGAGCTCGCGCCCCTGCACAACCCGAAAGCCCTCGAATGGATCGAGGCCGCTCGCAGTGTTGCAGGTCCGGATGTCGCGCAGGTTGCAGCCTTCGATACGGCGTTCTTTGCGTCGCTGCCCCGGGTCGCCGGTGAGTACGCTCTTGCGAGCCGATATGGTGTGGATGAGGGAGTACGCCGGTACGGGTTTCATGGCCTTGCACACGAGGCACTGTGGCGGCGCTGGTCGCAGCTGCATCCGGACCTGCCATTGGGCGGCAGGGTCATCACTCTACAGATGGGCGGCGGTGTTTCCGCAGCGGCCATTGAACGCGGCAAACCCTTGGATACCTCCATGGGCTTCTCACCGTTGGAAGGTTTCGTCATGGGAACGAGATCGGGTGATATTGACCCGGCGGTCGTTCCGTACCTCGAGAAACGCTTGCGCAAGAGCTCGGACGAGATCATCGCGCTCCTGAATCGCGAGTCGGGTGTTTTCGGGTTATCAGGCGGGGTCACCAATCTGGGCGAGCTGGCGTCCGATCCTGCGCCTCGAGCGCAGTTTGCGGTGGACCTGTACTGTTACCGGGCCCGCAAGTACATCGGCGCCTACCTGGCAGTCCTGGGCGGCTGCGATGGCATCGTCTTTGGTGGCGGCGTCGGCGAGCACGTTCCGGAGGTCCGACAGCGTATCCTTACGGGCATGGGCTGGGCAGGGATCGAAATAGACCCCACGGCCAATGATGCTGCGCGGGGGCAGGAGGCCCGCATCGATACTTCAAGACTGCCTGTCAGGGTGCACGTGATCCCCGTACAAGAAGAAGGGGTTCTCGCCAGGGCGGCCCTGGCCCTGATCACTGAATAGACAGCGTGTGCGGGAACGATGCTTGCCCTCAGGACTTGTGTGTATACCGATCATCCAGGAGCGTGCCGAAATGTCTGAGCTCAATGTTGGCAAACTGGCCGATGACCTGCAGTCCCTCGTGAGCGACGCCGAAGAGTTGTTGCGCGCCACGGCAGGCGTCGCAGGCGAAAAAGCTTCCGAGGCGCGCGACCGTGCCGAAGAGTCGCTGCGCGCGGTGCGCAGCCGGCTGAAATCCGTGGAACGCGATTTGACCGGACGCGCCCGCGTAGTCGGTGAATATGTGGAAGACAACCCGTGGAAAGCGATTGCCGTTGCCGGCGGAATCGCGTTGGTCATTGGGCTCCTCATGGGACGCAAATGACCGAAGAGACCGCCACCGATCACGGGCCGGAGCACACGGGACAACCGGATCACACCGCGCACGTCGGTTTGTTCCGGGGCCTGTTCCATACCGTGGTCGCGGCGGCTCGAACTCGACTGGACCTCGCCGCCGTCGAGGCCGAGATCTTCATGCTGCGCACGATCCGGATGCTGCTCTGGGCGCTCGCAGCGTTGGCGTGCGCCTTGCTGGCGCTCGCCTTTGCGGTCGTCGCGGTAGTGGCCGCATTGTGGGATACCCATCGAATGCTGGGCGTCCTGTCGGGCGCCGGATTGTTTGTCGTGCTCGCCGCGGTCTGCGGTTATATCGCCAGCCGCACGTTCAAGGGGAGGCCCGCCATGCTGGAGGGCACACTCCAGCAACTCGAGACCGATCAACATCGGGTGAGTGGCAAGCCATGAGCAGCCGGCTGGAAGCGTTGGAAGCGCGGCGCCTGGCCCTGCTCAACAAGTGTGAAGAGCAGCGGTTGGAGCTCGCGTATCGCGTGGCGCAGATCAAGCCGGCCGAAC
>Ga0137403_10010383_pt1 | contig 10317 bp, 9 predicted proteins | sample CZOMad2_1_16fung_FD_122057 | JGI IMG/M metagenome (GOLD analysis project Ga0137403, IMG submission 122057) | Vadose zone soil fungal communities from Angelo Coast Range Reserve, California, USA - CZOMad2_1_16fungal (Hybrid Assembly) | ecosystem: Environmental > Terrestrial > Soil > Vadose zone... | reverse complement strand
TACGAGTGCGCCGCGGTCGTTCCAGTGCGTGTCGTGACGATGATAGAGCGGCTCGCTCCCCCGCGCCGCGACGAGCGCCGGGCGGAGATCGAGGATCGGCCCCGTCGAGCGGCCCCTAAGGTAAGCGATCAGCTGGTCGGCGCGGTACTCGTCGCGCAGGCGGCGGAGCGCCCGCGGCATCTTTTCCGGATAGATCATCTGCTTGTCGGGCGCGATGACGAAGAGGAACGCGATGCCGCGCGCCTCCAGCCAATCGCGGCTGCGCTCGAGCATGAGCCTCCATGCCTCGAGCTCCGCGTGCGTGAACGGCTGCTCCTCGACGTAGTCTTCGAGCCCTCCGTCGTCCGCATAGAACATCCAGTCGTCCTTGCCGGCGATGACCGTCTTCGAGGCCGAGGTGCGCAGCCCGTACCAGAGGAGCGCCGCGTGCCAATCGATCCAGCGCTCGCGAAACGCGAAGTGATCGGCGAAGTAGTGCTCGAATTCGCCGAGCCAACTGGTGAACGTCGACTCGGCGGACCAGGCCGGCGGCTTCGCCAGCTCGCGGCGCTCGCCTTCCGAGATCGTCCGCCGATCCAAGCCGCAAAGAAGCCCAACGCCCGGCAGCGTGATGGCCGCGAGGAAGATCGCCGTAATCGTGAGGTCAGCGCGTCTCATCAGAATCGGAAATAGATGAACGGGTCGTAGGTCCCCGCCGCGATCTGCAGGATCGACGCGAACAGCAAAAGTGACAACGCCGCCGTCTCGGCCACGAGCGACGTCGTCGCGGTCCACCGTAACCGCCGCATGGTCGCGAGCGGTGCGGAGCCGATGATCCCGGCCGCGGCCGCGAGGCAGAATTGCGGCGTCAGGTACCACGCCGCGGTGAACGGAGTCGGCGCGGCTTCGCCGAATCCGGCGAGGGCGCGCAGGAAGACGCCCGCGCCCGAGAGCGTCGGCGCGCGGAAGAAGACCCAACCGATCATCACGACCGCCAGCAAGTAGGCGTGCTGCGCGAGCGCCGGCAGACGTCGCAGTCGTTCGGCAAGGCCAAGCCGCTCGATCACGAGAAACGCGCCGTGAAAGAGTCCCCAAACGACGAAGCTCCAGCTTGCGCCGTGCCAGAGGCCGCAGAGGAAGAATACGGCGACGAGGTTCGCGTACACGCGGGCGGGCGACACCCGGTTGCCGCCGAGCGGCACGTAGACGTAGTCGCGGAACCAGCTCGACAGCGAGATGTGCCAGCGCCGCCAGAATTCCTGGACGCTCCGGGCCACGTACGGATGGTCGAAGTTCTCCGGGAAGCGGAACCCGAACATCGCGCCGAGGCCGATCGCCATGTCGGAGTAGCCCGAAAAATCGAAGTAGATTTGCAGCGCGTAGGCAGCCACGCCGAGCCACGCCACGCCGAAGCTCAAATGCTCGGGTGAAAGCGCGAAAATGCCGTCCGCCGCGCGCGCCACCACGTTGGCGATCAGCACCTTCTTGGCCAAGCCGGAGACGAAGCGCTTCACACCTCGCTCCATGTCGGACAGGCTCGGGCTGCGCTTTTGCAGCTGCTCTTCGATGTAGTGGTAACGGATGATGGGGCCGGCGATCAGCTGCGGGAACAACGCGATGTATAGGGCGGTGTCGAGCGGATTTTTGAGCGCGCGACTCTGACCGCGGTACACGTCGACCACGTACGAGATGGCGTGAAAGGTGAAAAACGAGATGCCGAGTGGCAGGTGCAGATGCGGCTCGGTCAGCGCAGCGATGCCGAGCAAACCCAGCGCGTGATTCAGATTCTCGATCACGAAGTCGGCGTACTTGAAGCACGAAAGTGCCGTGAGATTCAGCGCGACCAATGCGCCAAGCACCAGCTTGCGCTGCGCAGGGCGCTCAGCCAGGCCGTCGACCAACATGGCGCCGAGCCAATTGCAGGTCACCGACGCCAGCATCACCACGACCCACTTTCCCTCGCCCCAGGCGTAAAATGCCAAGCTCAAGCACAGCAGGCTGAAGTTACGCGCGCGGTTCGGAGTCAGGTAGTAAAGCGCGAGCGCGAGCGGCAAGAACGCGAACAGGAAGAGCGGCGAGGCGAAAACCACGTGGGTACACGCCTACCCCGGCGTCGCGCAGGCGGGAAGAGCGCAAACGCCGGCTACTTGCCGAGTACTTTGGCGTAGACGGCGGCCGTTTCGCGCGCGGTTTTGGCCCAGGAAAATAGCTCGGCGCGGGCCAGCGACTTGGCCGTGAGCTCGGCTTGCAGCGGCGCGCTGGCGAGCACTCGCGTCAAGCTGCTCGCCAAGTCGTCCACGTTGTCCGGCTCGGCGAGAATGCCGGCGTCGGCGAAGAATTCGGGCGCATCGAGCGCGGAGACGCCCACGACTGGCGTGCCGCAGGCCATGGCTTCGAGCGTGGAGAGGCCAAAGCCGCAGTGCGAAGGGAACACCATCACGGTCGCCTTGGCGAAGTGCTCGGCTAGCTCTTTTTCAGCGATGAAACCCAGAAAGCGCAGCCCGTCGATGCCCAGGGTCCGCGCCAGCTCTTCGAGCATGGGTTGATCTCGGGCGCGCTTGCCGCCGATCAAGAGCTCGGCGTCGGGCAGCTCGCGACGGACTTTGGCGAAGGCGCGCAGCAGCACCTCCACGCCCTTCGAACGGCTCACCTCACCGACGTACAGGATGCGGCGCTTTTCGCGCACGATGGCCGGTTGCTGAAAGTACGCCGTGTGGTCGACGCCGTAGTTGACGACGTGAATCTTGGCGGGATCGGCGCCCAAACGATCGATCAGCTCGTTCCTCGTGATGTGGTACGGCACGATGATCGCGGCCGCGCGCTTCAGGCAAATGCGGATGCATTGGCGCCAGATGCGATACTTGAGCGGGCTGTCCAGATCGCCGCTCATGTTGAACGGAATGACGTCGTGAATCGTGACCACCAGCGGCTTCTTGCCGAGCAGCGCGGCGCTGGCGCCGCCGACGGGCGAGATGGCGTGGTACACGTCGGCGTGAGCGCGCAGCAGGTCCGCAACTTGGCGCGGCAGCTTGAGCCCGCCTGCGAGCACGTTCTTGGAGAAGCCGTGGTCGACGACGCGCAGCTGTACGCCGTTGCCCTCGGTCACCACGTTGTCGACCAATTCCGCCACGTAGCGATCGTGACCGCGCCCCGTGTGTTTCGAGGGGTGATACGGGTAACACAAGACGGAGAGGTTGAAGGCGGCTGTCACGGCGATCCTTGGCTTTCGAGCAGGCCTTCTATAATGCGCTTTAGGTGATTCGCAAAAACGCTCTGCGTGCAATGCTCTTGAAAGAGCAAAAGCGCGTTCTTGCCGAGCTTGGCCGCGAGCTCGGGCTCGGCTTTTAGTCGCAAAATGGCGTCGGCCAGAGCGCGCGGGTTTTCGGGCGGCACCAAGAGCACCGACTCGCCGTCGCGCAGCAGCTCTTGCACGGCCTGGTTTTGGCGCGTGATCAGCGGCTTGCCGACGGCCAGCGCCTCGATCACCTTGTTGGTGAGCAGCCGGTCCGCGCGCGCGTTGCCGCCGAAGAAGCCGAGGCAAGCGTCCGCGCGCGACATGTACTCTGCAAGCTCGGCGTAGGGCACGCGGTCGATGAAGTTGACGTTGGTCAGCCCGAGCTCGTCGGCGAGCTTGCGATCGCGGGCGTAGGTGATGCCGGTGCCGATGATCTGAAAGTCGACGCCTTGCCCTTCGAGCAGCTTGGCGGCTTGCAAGATCACGTTCACGCCGTGGAACGGCGCGTATTCGCCGTGGAAGTGCACACGAAAGCGGCCGTCGGCGGGTCGCGGCTCGCGCGGTCGCATCACCGATTCATCGCTCGGCAGAAAAATGCGTGTGAATTTGTCGCTTGCCACGCGATACGTCTCCGCGTAGCGCCGGATATGATCGTTCGTCTCCAAAATCAGGCGATCGGACCAGCGCATCGAAACGTGGTCGGCCAGCCAGAACAGCTTGGCCTTGAGGCTGTCGGCTTTGGCTTCGAGTCGGTCGTCGACCATCGTGCCGTAGGTGGAGACGTAGACGTCGAACAAGATGGGTTTGCGCGTCAGCAAACGCACGAACGGCAGCAGCAGCTGGCCATAGAAGCCGACCACGATCGCGTCGGCGCCGCGTTTTTTCGCCAGCAGCTGCCACAAAAGCTTGGGCTGATGCAGCTTGGACTTGTCGGGCGGCAGGCACGTTTCCACCTCGAAGCCCGCGCCGCGCAGCGCCTTCAGCACATTGTGCGTGCGTGAGTACGTCTCTTCGCGCCCCGCCACGTAACAGATCTTCAGACTCATGCTGGTCCTAGCGAGGCGCTGCCATTCGGCTTTCGCAATCCACTCAGCAGTCTAAGGGCAAGCCCGCCGAGCGCGACGTCCACTAGCATGCTGACGGCTCGAGCGGCCAGCGGCACGACCAACGCTAGTGAGCCCGAGGCAGCGCCGCCGAGGAGCGCATACATGATGCCTTCTCGGACGCCCAGGCCCCCGGGCGACACGACGGCCAAAAAGGCGACCACGTCCGAAAGCAAGAACGATGACATCACCACCAGCGCGTGCATCGGTGTCAGTTGGTAGCCAATGCCCAAACACACCGCATAGCCGGCGCTGGCGAAACTGACGGCAGCCCCGAAATGGAAAGCGTGCAAGCGCAGCAGCATGCCGAGGGGGACGTCGAAGGTCTCGATGTTGCGCTTGAATAGCTTGTTCAACACTGCCATGCCCCAGCTGAACAACGGCGCGTTGAAGCGAATACAGGCAAAATCCACGACTGCCAGCGCGACCAGCAGCCCCAACGTCACGGCGTGAGGTAGCCGTTCGGGGCCGAGCAGCAGCAGCACCAAGCCCAAGAGCGTGCTCATCAAGAGCGAGACCGCAACGTTGATGATGTTGATGTACACGACGAGCGATTTACTTATGTCCCGCTTGCCTAGCCAATACATCTGTAGCGCGTAAGTCCAGACCTTGCCCGGAACGTATTTGACGAGGCCGCTGGCGTTCATGAAGGCGATGCTCTCTTTGAACGTCAGCTTGCTCGGCGACAGCGCGTTGACCGACTCGTGCCAGGCCAGCGTTGCGAGCAAGCAATTTGCAGCGATACAGGCGAAGCTGAAAAGCAGGTAGGCCCAATGGATCTCGAACGAATGCGCGCGGATGCTCTGCCAGTTGCGGCTGAAGGCGCGCCAAAAGAACACCGCCACCGCCAGCACGACCAGCACGGCCAGTAAGCGCTTGATGGCGGGAGCGTAGCGAGACATGTGCGGCCGGGAGGCTTGCCCCACTACTCGACTCGCGTGCCGATGAAAACCGCGTTCCAGCTGGAAAAGCCCGGCTCTCGCTCGCTCATGAACTCCGCGAGCTCGATCAGTCGCAAGCCCGCGGCCTCGAGCAGCAAGCTTACCTCGGGCGCAAACAGGTAGCGCATGGTGTGCGTTTCGCGCAGCTCTTCGACCGCGCCCGTTTGCTTGTCGCGGATGAAGACCTGATAGTTGACGTCGACCAGGTTGTCGTTCGGGTAGAGGACGGGCTCGGCCAAGCGGGTCACCGCGATGCTGGCGTCTTCGAGCCGTTTGACGCGCGTTTGGGGGCGATCGGTCAAAACGGCGGGGCCGTACCAGCAGTCGAAGACGAACAGTCCGCCCGGCGCGAGGTGCTCGCGCAGGGTGAGGAGCGCGGCCAGCAAGTCGGCGTTGGTGCGCTGGTAGCTCATGACGTGGAACAGCGACAGCACCACGTCGAAGGTCTCGGCGAGTCTCACGCTGCGCACGTCGCCTTGAAAAAAGCTCTTGCCAGGTTGTGCGGCGCGCGCGACCGCCAGCATTTCTTCCGACAGGTCCACGCCCGTGACCGCGTAGTCGCGCTCGGCCAAGAGCGCCGCGTGCTTGCCGGTGCCGCAGCCCAAATCGAGCAGCGTTTTGGCGCCGGGCCGATGCTTGGCGATCAGCTCGTGGATGTATCTAGCTTCGCCCGCGTAGTCTTTGTCGCGGTAGAGCAGGTCGTAGTACTTGGGGTAAGCGCCGAATACGGACATGTTCGAGCTCCCGGGCCGGCTGCTAGCGACGCAGCGACAGCAGCACGTCGACGCTGCGGTTGAGATCCGCCTCGCTCAGACCGGAGCCAGAGGGCAGATACAGACCCTTTCGAGCCAGCTGGTCGGTCACCGGATACGCGCCGCTGACATCGCAGCCGTACTTCTCGAGCGCCGGTTGACGGTGCATCGAGACGAAGAAAGAGCGCGTGTCGATGCCGGCCGCCGCTAGAGCCGCCATCACGTCGTCGCGGCTGAGGCCGAAATCGTCCTCGATCAGGATGCCGTACATCCAATACGAGCTGAGCGTGTACGGCAGGCTGGGCGGCGTCGTGATGCCACGCTGTCCGCGCAGCCGCTCGTCGTAGCGCGCGGCGTTTTTGCGCCGGCATTCCAGGTAAAAATCAACGCGCTCGAGCTGAGCCAGGCCGATCGCGGCCAGCACGTTGGGCATGCGGTAGTTGAAGCCGATGTCTTCGTGCAAATAGCGGCGCGGGCCGCTGACCGGGAAACATAGGTTTTTGTAGTAACGTAGCTTTTCGGCGAAGCGCTCGTCGCGCGCGACGACCATGCCGCCCTCGCCGGTGGTGACCAGCTTGTTGGCGAAGAAGCTGAAGCACGCCAGGTCGCCGAGCGCGCCGCACAGCTTGCCGTTATAACGCGAGCCAATCGCTTCGGCCGCGTCTTCGATGACGAGCAGGTCGTGCGCGTCGGCGACGGCGTCGATGGCGTCCATGTCGCAGGCGTGGCCGTAGATGTGCACCGGCAAGATGGCTTTGGTGCGCGGGCTCAGCTTCTGCTCGAGCTGTGCGGCGTCGATGTTCCAGCTTGCCGCTTCGGCATCCACGAACACGGGCTTGGCGCCAGTGTAACAGACGGCGAAAGCCGTCGCGATCATGGTGAAGGCGGGGATAATCACCTCGTCGCCGGGGCCGATGCCGGCCGCGACCAGCGCCAGGTGCAGCGCCGCCGTGCCCGACGTGGTCGTGACCGCGCAGGGCACATCCAGGTACTTGGCGAACGCTTGCTCGAACTCTTTCACGTAGCCGCCGCTCGACGAGATCCAACCCGCCGACACGGCTTTGGTCACGTATTCGAGCTCGCGCCCTCCGAGCAGCGGCTCACAAACGGGAATGAAGCTTTGCTCTGCCATCAGCCGAAAACCACTTTGTCTTTGCTCTTGCCGTCGTAAGGGCCCTGCTTGATTTCGACGATCTTGGTCGGCTCCAGCATCTGAAAGCCGTGGCCGCCCGCGAGCAGCAGTACCATGTCGCCCGCCGTGAGCTCGAGGTCGACGAACGGCGTCTGATCGTCGGCGTCGAAGAGCGTGAGCTTGGTGCGTCCCTCGCCGACCATCACGAACTCGCCGAACCGGTTCGTCTCCATTTGGCGTGGCGGGTGATAGTGAGCCTTCACGGTCTCACCTGCCGCGTAGAAGTTGAACCCGAGCTGCAGGGGGCTCTCGGGACCGGTAAGAAAGTTGTACTTTTCGTCGCTCGATGCGCTGGCTCTGAGCACGATGGCGTAGGCGAGCCCGCGATGCACGATGCGCTCGACGCCCTTGGTGCTCACGAAAAGCTCCCGCGCCTGGATGCGCCTTTTGCAGCGAAATGGGCTAGATTCACGGGCGGGTACCCTTAGCTCAGTCCTCGGCTTGCGTCCACGAAGCACCGAGATTGGCAAGTGGGCGTTTCCCGGCGCAGAATGCGCTGCCATTTCGGGCAAGCCGCTCGCTCCATGAAGCTCATCATTCAAATTCCCTGCCTCAACGAGGCCGCGACGCTGCCCATCGCGCTGAACGATCTGCCCAAGCAAATCCCCGGCATCGACGTGATCGAGACCCTGATCATCGACGACGGCAGCCGCGACGACACCGTGGCCGTGGCGCGCAATTGGGGCGTCAATCACGTGGTGGGCTTTCGAAGCAATCAGGGCTTGGCGCGTGCGTTCATGCTCGGAATCCAGGCTTGTCTCGAGCGCGGCGCAGACATCATCGTCAACACCGACGCCGACAACCAGTATCGCGGAGAAGACATCGCGCGCCTGGTGCAGCCGATTCTGGAAGACCGCGCCGATCTCGTGATCGGTGCGCGCCCGATCGATCAGATTCAACACTTTTCGGCGATTAAAAAGATTTTGCAGCGGCTCGGCAGCTGGGTGGTGCGGCGCGTGAGCAACACCGAAGTCACCGACGCGCCGAGCGGCTTTCGCGCCATGTCGCGCGAAGTGGCGCTGGTGCTGAACGTGTTCAGCGACTACACGTACACGCTCGAAACCATCATTCAAGCCGGGCAAAAGAACCTCAGAATTTCGTCGGTGCCGATTCGCGTCAACGGCGAGCTTCGGCCGTCGCGCCTCGTGCGCAGCATCAGCAGCTACGTGCGGCGCTCGGTCTTGACGATGCTGCGCATCTTCATCGTCTACAGGCCGCTGCGCTTCTTCTTGTCAGCGAGCGTGTTGCCCCTGGTCGCCGGACTAGCGTTGGGTGGGCGGTTCCTGGTTTATTTCGCGCGCGGTGGCGGCGGCGGTCACATCCAATCGTTGATCTTGGGAGCCGTGCTGCTGCTGGTGGCTTTCCAAACCGTGCTGTTGGCCATCTTGGCGGATCTACAAAGCGTGAATCGCCGCTTGCTCGAGGATTTGCAGCAGCGCGAGCGTGCGCGCCGGGCCAACGAAGGCCAGGTGCACGTCCCCGAGCGAAGCGGCCGTGGCAGCGAGCGACCCCGAGACTGGGCCACCTCCGCTTGAGCGAGGCCGAGGAGCTTGCGACGCGCCGTGTCGCACGCATCAAGTTGATAGCCCGCATCGTCTTGGGGGGCTCGTCGGTGATGTTCGTGGCCGTGGCCGGTTACAAGCTGGCCATGCGCTGGGAGAGCGGCAAGGTCACGCTCAACTGGCCGTGGCTGGTCGCCGCCGGCGTGCCGATCGCGGTTGGTACCGTAATTCTCGCCACCGGTTGGAAGTGGATCATGGAGCGCATGGTCGGGCACAAGGTGCCGCTACGCCCGGCGCTCACGCTGCACTTCGAGTCGCAGATGGCGCGCTACACGCCCGGCAAAGTCGGCATGCCGCTGGTGCGGATGGCCGGCGCGACGTCGCTCGGCGTGCCGGCGTCCGTGGCCGGCTATTCCGTGCTCACCGAATCGATTTCGATGGTGGCCGTGGGCGGCATCGTCGGCTTTGCGCTGCTGTACGCGACCAGCGCCGGCGCGGGCGGTGTGCTGGCGGTGTTCGGCAAGCTCGGTCTGCTCGGTCTCTTGGCTTTCGTGGTGGTCGGCGTCGCGCTGGTGTTCGTCGATCGCCGGCACATGCCGGCCATCGTCATGAAGTTGATGAAAGCGGAGGGCACGGGACCGCTCGTGCCGCGACGCGGACCGGTGGCGCATGTCCTGTACTGGCTGACCTGGGCGATTCACGGCTACCTGGCGGCGCGCGCGGTCGGCATCAGCTCGCCGCACGCCATCTACGGCGCTGGCCTGTATGTGCTCGCCCCCATCGCCGGCATCTTGGCGCTGGCCACGCCGTCCGGCATCGGCGTGCGCGAGGCGGTCTTGTCGATGGGTCTGGCTCCGGTCGTCGGTCCCGCCCCCGCCGTCGCGACTGCCATCGTCTCGCGCGCCGTTTCGCTGGTCGTCGACTGCATGGTTTGGGCTTTCGGGCGTCTAGTGCTGCGCTAGACCGGCCCTGTTTCATCAGCTACGGTCCGCCCGAGGTTTTTCGTGGCTCGAGCATTGGTAACCGGCGGCGCAGGATTCATCGGGGCTCATCTCACGGCGCGGCTCGTGGAGCGCGCCATCGAAGTCGTGGTGCTCGACAACCTGTCGTGGGGTCACGCCAGCAAGGTCGAGTCGCTGGCGGGCGTCACGCTGGTGCAGGCCGACGTCCGGCAGTTGCCGGAAGTCGCAGCCAAGCTCGGTAGCTTTTCGCACGTCTTTCATCTGGCCGCTCTGATCAGCGCCTACCAAAGCCTCGAGAGTCCGGACGAATACTTCGACACCAACGTCAATGGCTTGCTCCGCGTGCTCGAGCTGTGCGGCAAGAACGCCAAGCCCCGGCTGGTGTTCGCCTCCACCTCCGGCGTCTACGGCAACTCCGTCCACTCGCTCAAGTCCGAAGAAGATCTGCCCCGGCCCACGACGGTCTACGCCGCGACCAAGCTGGCGGGCGAGCATCTGCTCGACATGTACCGCTCGCGCCTCGGCTTCGACGACGTGGCGCTGCGTTTCTTCAACGTCTACGGTCCCGGCCAAAGCCCGAAGCACCCGTACGCCAACGTCACGTGTCGCTTTTCATTCGCCGCGGCGCGCGGCCTTCCGGTTCAACTCTAC
>Ga0137403_10010382_pt1 | contig 10317 bp, 9 predicted proteins | sample CZOMad2_1_16fung_FD_122057 | JGI IMG/M metagenome (GOLD analysis project Ga0137403, IMG submission 122057) | Vadose zone soil fungal communities from Angelo Coast Range Reserve, California, USA - CZOMad2_1_16fungal (Hybrid Assembly) | ecosystem: Environmental > Terrestrial > Soil > Vadose zone... | reverse complement strand
TCGTCACGTTCATCATAAACATGCTGGCGCGCTTATTGGTGTGGAGCGTGACCCGCGGAGAGGGGAGAGGCGCACATGTCTAACCTCGCCCGACGGAAATTAATAGACAACGCCATGACAGCGCTGACTGGTTTATGCGCGCTCTTCGCGGTGGCGTCGCTATTCTTCATCCTCGGGTACATTTTTTGGGGTGGAGTACGGGGCCTGAGCCTTGGCTTTCTGATTAACTCGCCAAAGCCGATCGGCGAACCAGACAGCGGAATCGCCAATGCCATTGTCGGATCGGTGATTCTAATCATGCTCGGATCCTTGATCGGAATGCCGGTAGGCATCCTGGGCGGGATCTATCTCTCCGAGTTTGGCTCGAATAAGGTTGGACTTCTGCTCCGCTTCCTGATCGACACGCTCACCGGGACCCCTTCGATAATAATCGGGGTGTTTGTATGGACGGTAATGGTTCATCCAATGGGGCACTTCTCGGCTTTATCAGGCGGCGTCGCGCTCGGAATAATGATGATGCCGATCGTCGCTCGCACCACCGAGGAGATGATAAGGCTCGTGCCGCACAGTCTGAGAGAAGCAGGGCTGGCTCTGGGAGCGCCCAGGTGGCGGGTGACGCTCGGCGTTGTGTTGCGAACCGCGGCAAGCGGGGTCGCTACCGGAGCCATGCTGGCAATCGCGAGAATAGCCGGAGAAACCGCGCCATTGTTGTTCACGGCGCTCGGGCTGAATTACCTGAGCACAAACCTGCTCCAGCCGATGGCCTCTTTAACTTTTCAGATCTACTATTACGCCCAATCGCCTTACGAGGAATGGCACGACATGGCCTGGGCCGCGACATTGGTGCTTGTTACGATGATTCTTGTATTGAACATAGTTGTGAAGATTCTCACGCGAAACAGGCATCAGCAAGCATGACCACAAAACAATGATTACATCGCCGCCCGAGTCAAACGAAGAGGACGAAAGCATGGATACCAGCGTTTCCGCATCTTCACCCGTCTTACGACCTGTGAGCGAGGTGCAACATCGGAGGAAGTCAGGTCGTGAGCCTGACGCAGAGCACCCTGCCGCGCCGGAAAAGATGAGAGTTGAGGACCTGAATTTTTACTACGGCAAGACCCGCGCGTTGAAACACATCACGCTCTCGATTCCGCCAAACCAGGTTACCGCATTCATCGGACCGTCGGGCTGCGGCAAGTCAACGTTGCTTCGTACGCTCAATCGCATGAACGATGTGATACCCGGGACTCGTGTTGAGGGTCGTGTCGAGCTCGACGGCGAGGACATCTATGCTCCGCGTACCGATGTGGTGTCGCTCAGACGACGGGCCGGTATGGTGTTCCAGAAGTCGAATCCATTCCCACGCTCGATCTTCGACAATGTCGCTTACGGACTGAGGATCAACAACCTTACGCACTCAAAGAGCGAGCTTGCTCAGCGGGTAGAATCGAGCTTGAGAGCGGCGGCAATCTGGGATGAGGTAAAGGATCGGCTGAAGGAGTCTGCTTACGGGCTTTCCGGGGGGCAGCAACAACGGCTGTGCATTGCGCGGGCGCTTGCAGTAGAGCCGGAGGTCGTTCTAATGGACGAACCTTGTTCTGCGCTCGACCCCATTGCAACCCAGAAGATCGAAGAGCTGATCGTTGAGCTCAAAGCGAAATACACGATAGTCATCGTTACTCACAACATGCAGCAGGCGGCTCGCGTGTCGGACCTAACTGCCTTCTTTTGGCTTGGCGAGATGATCGAGTTCAACTCAACGGAAAAGATGTTTACCAAGCCCGATAAGCAAATGACGGAAGATTACATCACCGGACGTTTTGGATGATTCGGTGGGATCACGGAGAGTGGCTAATGCACAAGCGACTGATTGAAGAGAATCTGAACCAAATCCGCGACAAACTGCTCGTAATGGGCGGCGCAGCAGAAAAAGCGATAATGCTGTCTATGCGCGCTCTCGAGGAGCGCGATTCGAATCTGGCTGAACGAGTGATCCGCGAAGACGACGCCATAGACGGAATGGAAATTGAGTTAGATCAGATGTGTGTTGATGTCCTCGTGCTTAAACAGCCGGCGGCGTCCGATCTGCGATTTGTCGTTTCCGTGGCACGAACTGCGCCAATGGTCGAGCGAATAGCGGATCACACGGTAAATATTGCCAAGCATGTCCTCGCGCTGAACAATGAGCCGCAATTTGAAGCTGGTTTGGACCTTGCAAGAATGTTTAGCACAGTTCAGGAGATGCTCATTGATGGACTGGACGCCTTCACATCGGGCGACCCAGAGAAGGCCCGCGTCACTATCGAACGGGACGATGAGGTCGATTCCCTTTACGATGCCTTCTATTCTGAATTGATCACCACAATGCGACGTGATGCGTCGCTTGTCGAGCGCGGCGTGCAATGGCTATTTGTTATTAAACACCTTGAACGCATCGCCGATTACGTAACCAACATCTGTGAGCAGATTGTATACATGGCGCGCGGGCAGGTCATTAAGCACTCGGTATGGTAGCAACGATGGATGCAAAACTGAATGCGCCGGAAAGCGATAACGGTATTCGCAGTATAGTAGTTGTCGAAGACGCTCAGGACGTCGCGGACTCGATTCGCTACAGCCTCGAACACCAGGGTTTTCGCGTCTCGGTAGCGACCACGGGTCCAGCCGCGCTTGACCTGATCTTCAATCATCCCCCGAGCATGGTCTTGCTCGATATCAATTTGCCCGAAAGAAGCGGTTTCGATTTGTGCCGCCGGTTTCGAACTGAGGCCGCGACGAGGCGCATGCCGGTCTTGATGTTGACGGCTCGGTCCGCCGAATCGGACGAAGTGCTGGGGATCGAACTTGGCGCGGACGACTATCTTACAAAGCCATTCAGCACGCGCGAACTGTTAGCACGCGTGAACGCCATCCTAAGGCGGTCGGACGGACACGAGCCCGAACGGCCCATATACGATGACGGAGTCCTGGTCATCGATCCCTGGACCTTCAGCGTCAGCTACGAAGCTCGCGAGGTGCGGCTGACCCGTAAGGAGATGCGGCTACTTGAAGAGTTGGCGCGCAGTGAAGGCCGAGTAATGATGCGCGAGGTTCTTCTGGACAGGATTTGGGGTCTGCGCAACTACGCCGCTTCTCGCACGCTTGACGTGCACATCAGAAGACTACGATCGAAGCTCGGCAATCCAAAGCTGATCGAAACGATCACCGGGGTGGGCTACCGACTCGTTGGTTCGCGTTCTAAACAGACGTGATTGCCGCGAAGTGTCTATGGCGGATCGTCAGCGCAAAGAATTAACAGAATTGAAACGTCCCGATAACGTTGTTTTTACATGGTTGTCGGATAATTCCGCCTCTGTTGACGCCCAATGGGTTGATCGCAGGTTCTCCCATTTTTCCTCATGCCGTGCGATTGCAGCTCGTAACCCCAATCTTGTTTGAGAGGGCGGTTTTCTGAGACGCACCGAGTGAGCACCGAACGAAAGCTTTCTTCACAAGGAGAAATCAATGAGAAACAAACCAGCTATGGCGCTTTGCTTAGCTCTTACGCTCATTACAATCGCTGGCGTGAACCCAATGAGAGTCGCCGCCAGGCAGAAAGACGGACGGGACACTAAGAGGAGCGGTCCCGCCTCGAGCAGCCTTATCAGCGCTACGACGTTGGCTAATACCGATAAGCCGTTGTCGACCGTAAAGCTCCCGGTGGCCGGCGCTACCACTTGCGATTCAGGGAGTCAGTCTAAGCCCGACGCTGAAGATGGTGTGTCAACATCCGCGTCCAGTGGGGCGAGCGAGAAAGACAGGATTCGGGCACTTGAAGAGGCGTTGCAACAGCAGAACGACAAGCTCACCCAGATGCAGAAACTCATTGAAGAACAGCAGCGGATGATGCAGCTGCTGAACGCGAAGACAGCCGGTGGGGGTAGTGACACCCCGCGCGCGGAAGCCTCAGCACCTGTCGCGTCTCCTGCAGGCAATTCCACACCCTCGAAGGAAATTGTGACGGGCGCAGCAGCGACTGCTCAGCAGAATCCGCCCTCCCTTGAGGATCGCTTCAAAAAGGTTGAGGAACGTGTCCTCAAGATCGGGCCCGTTCGGGTGGGCGGCGATTTTCGGTTTCGCCTAGATGGGATATTCCGGCCTGCAACCGAACCACCAGACCCAGCGCTTCAGCATGTGCAAAACGTCCGTATGCGATATCGCTTTCGCTTGAATCTCGACACTGATGTCAACAAGGCTCTCAGTTTTCACGGCCAGCTCACTACGGGTCCGATCAATAACGGGCTCACTCAGGATCAGGATTTCACCTCTACCGTCGCGCATCAGCCCCTGTTCATCAGCGAAGCGTATATGGACTTTCATCCCAATAAGAACGTTCAACTTCAGGGCGGTCGCGTGCCGGAAGTCTTTGCCGACAACTCGCGCTTCCTGTTCGATGATGATGTGCGTTTCAACGGGTTCAACGAGAGGTTCGTTTTCCCGCTCGGCAAGAAAGGCGCCTCGAGCATTGAACTTCGAGCGGCCCAGTATTGGTTCAGCAATCCCAATGTCGCCGTCATAACGGCAGGAAGCCCACTGGCTGTGGCAGGCGATGAGATTGGTACGATAGCCCGTTCGTCGAATCTTTTTCACCAGGGCTTGCTAGTGAACCTCAAGGTTGGTGAAAACTGGACCCATCAGTTCGGCGGCGATGTTCAGGTCTTCCGCGAGCCAAACCAGATTCAGCTCGCCTCAACTGCAAACGGAGTTGTCTTCATCGTGCAGCCCGGGCTCGGACTTGTCTTGTCGGGCCCAATGACAGGCACGGGCAATGCGACGACCACTGCGGGAGGCGCTATTTACACGGCTGAAGACTTTCACATCGGGCGTCTGACCTATCGGTTTAGTCATACCGGATTCAAAGTGGGAGAACATGCGTACCCGATCACATTCAATGCTCAGGTTGCGCGTAACTTCGGAACGGAAGCCAACGAGCGCGATGCGATGTTAGCCGCTTTTCAGGTTGGAAGGCCGACCAAGCTCGGCGATATGGCTTTCTTGTACGTCCTGTCGATCAAAGGAGCGAACTCGATCGTCTCGCAGCTTACCGACGATGATTTGGGAACGGGAACGGGAGTCAATCTACGCACACACTACTTCCGATGGGAGCTTGGGCTTGCAAGAAACATAACGCTGCAGAGTCTGGTCTTCGTGCAGCGTGAGCTCCGCAACAGCGGGCAGTTCCCGAATTTCTTCGTTCCCTTGAATGCGTTCACGCCGCGCCAGTATCGGTTTCAGGAACATCTGGTCTTTACGTTTTGATTCTCTGGCAAGAGCAGTGACTCATCAGGCATAGATATGGCAACACGAATCGAGGAGACGCGGGTCCGTAACATAATCATCGTTGAAGATGACGAAGATATAGCGGACTCGATACGCTACAACCTGGACCGCGAAGGCTTCCGCGTACGCGTCGCGGCGACGGGCGAAGACGCGCTCAGCCTGATCCTCAATGGTCCGCCCAGCTTGATACTGTTGGATCTCAATCTGCCTGGTATGAACGGATTTGAGATATGCCGGCGTCTTCGCGCAGAACCGTCGACTGCAACTATCCCGATTTTGATGCTTACTGCTCGCGCTGATGAAACAGACAAGGTCCTGGGGTTGAACATGGGCGCGGACGATTACATAACTAAGCCGTTCAGCATGCGCGAGCTTGTAGCGCGCGTCAACGCTGCGCTTCGTCGCTCCGAAGGCTCGCACGTCGATCGTCCGGTCTTCGACAACGGTTCGCTCAGGATAGATCCCTCAACTTTCCGCGTGTACTACCAGGAGCGTGAGGTGCGAATGACGCGGAAGGAGTTCGCGCTACTGTCAGAGCTGGCACGCAATCACGGACGGGTGCTGAGCCGGGAAACATTGCTTGACCGGGTATGGGGAATGAACTACTTTGGCGACTCCCGCACGCTTGACGTCCATATTCGGAGGTTAAGGCAAAAGTTGGGCGATCCGGCGTTGATTGAGACAGTTACTGGCATAGGCTATCGTCTGTTGTGATACTCGCCGCCTCCAGCGGGGTGGACGTATGACAGCAATTGCGTATCGAGTCAGCTTGGCGGCTCTTGGTGCGCTGATAATCTTCTTAATAGACGAAACCATCGGAAAGCTATTGTTTCCGCGCATCTCGATAATCACGGTCCACGTGATCAGCATAGGCGTCGTCGCAGCTCTGACGTTCCTCGCGCTATGTTGCGCGGTACCGCATCGCGACGCAGTTCTCGAGACCAGGCGGCAACCGGACATGTCTGAGGACGCGAACCGCTTACTTCTGCCTTTGCTCGCCACCATGCGCGAGGGCATTCTGATTGTCAACTTCCGTCGGGATATCATTCTGTACAATGATGCGGCTACAAACATAGTCAGGCTGCCGCTCAAAGAGGGTCAGTCCATCGCGGGAACGGGACGAGCCGGCGATTCCGACTCCGGTTTGATTGTCGCTTTGGCCTCGGCCCCCGCGCACGCGGGGATGAATGGGGGTATACGGCCGAGGCTAATAGACGCCACCCGTGATCCGGCAATCAACGATGCGTTCCGACAGGTCCTTGATCAACGAACCTCGGTCCAGATACGCGTCGAACTAATAGGGCGCATACCGCGCATCTATCTTCTCCGCGTTACACCGCTCGACGTCGACCTCGCGGCCGGTGTCTTCTTCGACATCAGCGAGCTTGAGCGCCTTGAGCGCGTTCGCAGAGAGTTCTTCGCGAACCTGTCACACGAGTTGCGTACGCCGCTGACTGCCATTCTTGCTTATGCTGACACGCTGGAAGCCGGCGGATGCAACGACCCGCAGAATGCTAAACGTTTCATCGGGAAGTTGCACAAACACGCCACCCGAATGAGCAAACTGATCACTGATATCTCGGATCTTTCTGCTATTGAATCTGGCAGCATTCATCTCGCATTGGAACCCCTCCGATTGCAAAGCATAATCGCCGACGTCATTGCCTTTGCGGAAGCCCGCAGACGAGACTTTCCAGTGTCGTTCTGCGTTTCCGTTCCCGAGAACCTGTTCGTTCAGGCTGATCGCACCCGTCTCGAGCAGATCCTAAGCAACCTTATCGACAACGCGGTGAAATTCAACCGGCCGGGCGGACTTGTAAAAGTAAACGCGGAGCAAGCGGGGGACAAAGCCGTTGTTCTTATTGAAGACACCGGCGTAGGTATTACCGTTTCAGATCTGTCTCGCATATTCGAACGTCTTTATCGCGCCGATAAGTCGCGCTCGAACAGAATCGAAGGGACTGGTCTGGGATTGGCCATTGTTAAGCATCTGGTCCAGGCGCATGGCGGTGAGATCACAGCCACGAGCGAACTCGGCCGCGGCTCGCGGTTCACATTTACTCTTCCCAGTAGGGTTGCCGAGGAAAAGTCGATCGAAAGCATCCAAGCCGAGCTATCTGTTGCCGATGCCTAGGCAGTATCGAGGCGCGTCAGAAGCAATGAGCGGTGGATGCATCTTAGCGGGTTGTTAGCCTTAGCCGGCGCGGATGGCCCACCAAACACGCGCCGCAACTGGGATGGAGAGGGAAACTTTTTCGACAGCTTCACTCCTGATTTCTACGTGCCTGCTTTCGATATGTATGTTGAGGTGGCCGCAACTGAGAGGAGAGACAGATGCCACAGGACAGAATTACCGGCCTTCTTGTTGCCTATTTCACTCAGCCCTATGTTGAATATGGAGAGGTGGTTCTCGAAATCAGGAGCAACGGAGGTCTCACTTCGGAGGAGGTTCAGTTCTTAAGAGCCCAAGTGCTACACATAGATGCAAAAACCATAATTCGTCACGCGGGCACGTCTGCAGAATAGGTTGTGTCAACAAAACTCTGAGCGAAGCCGTCAGACGAATGCTACTCGAAGCGAATACCTGAGATTGGCCCGCGGCTACCGCGAGGCCGCGCGCTGAAGCAGCCGCTTCAATTTCCCCTAGTCTAGCTATTCACAAAGATTTAACTCCCACGTCACGGTAGCTTAAACCTTGGCTGTTAGACTCCCGCTTGCACCACTCACCTCGTAACGACTCGGAACTGGCGGAGCCGGCAACGCTCGGTTGGTTCTCAGGTCCTTAACCGAGCAACCAACTTGGCCAAGCTACCGCAAGCTATCAATCTGTTCCGCAACTCAAAATTTAAGGAGGCACTGATGAATCAGAAGAAGAATCCGCAATTGCGCCGCACCCTCGGGAGCATGTTAGCTCTTACGATCACTATCCAGCTCTTTCTTCCCGGAACTGTGCTCAGTCATACCGACCAGGGTCGGATGGTCGGGACGGTCCACGATCAGAACAAGGCCTCGGTTCCGGGCGCAAAAGTAACGGTAAAGAACGGCCAAACTGGAGAGGAGCGCAGTGCGCTTACCAACGAGGAAGGGTCGTATCTTATCACCAACCTCAAAGCCTCTGCGTACAACGTCCGGGTGAGCGCCCAGGGATTTGCGGATTCAGAGGTCAAAGGGATCCAGATTCTGGTGAGCCAGGCGTTGACTCTCGACATGGAACTGAGGCCGGCTGGAACCACCGAAGTTGTGAACGTCGCTGCGGGAGAAGACGCAGGGCTCGATACGACTTCGGCGCGCATCGGCGCGAACGTCAATCCGCGGGAAGTTCAGGGTCTGCCGCTCAACGGTCGCCAGCTCTCGCAGCTCTACTTGCAGGCGCCCGGCTCCTTGAACAGCGGCTCGGGAACCTTTGGCGACATCCGCTTCAGCGGGCGTGCTGTAGAGCAAAACGCGGTTCGTTACGACGGAGTGGAAGGCTCGGCGATAATTGACTCGTCGCCGGGTAACCTGAACGGAGAAATTGCTTCGCCCTTCCGCTTGCAGGCGTCATTAGAGAACGTGCAGGAATTCCGCGTCGATTCAAACAGCTACCCTGCAGAATACGGCACTGGCGCGGGTGGTCAGGTTAACGTGGTCACCAAATCGGGAGGCAATCATTTTCATGGCTCGCTGTTTGAGTATCTTCGCAACGAGAAATTGGACTCGCGAAACTGGTTCGACCGCGACTTCAAATCGCCGTTGAGGCTCAATCAATTTGGCGCGAGTCTTGGCGGGCCGATCGTGAAAGACAGGCTGTTCTTCTTCGGAAGCTACGAAGGGTATCGCCTGCGCTCGGGCATCAACATCGTGGAAGGTGTGCCGAAGCTCTCGCGTTGTGTTTCGGCGGTGGCTGCGGTGCGTCCGTTGTGTGAAGGCGCATTCCTCGCAGCGGGCGCGACGCGCATTGTGACTATTCCCCTCACCAGTCCTGATTTCGACATCGGGCAGTTGCAAGCCAGCAACCCGGTCAACGAAAACTCGGCTTCGCTTCGCTTCGACTTCAAAGCCAACGACAAGAATTTTCTCTACTTTCGATTCTTCCGCGATCAGGGCGACAACGATCAGCCCCAGAACGTTTCAGGCGCACGCGCAATCTACAATTATGTCCCGCAAAACGCGGTGGCGTCATGGCAAGCGACAATTGGGTCGAACAAGGTTAACGAGTTCAAGCTGGGCTACAACTCCGCGTACACACGTGTTGCGGGAAGCGCCCCGACTGTGGGAGGCATCGACCTCTCCGCGGTGACGATCAACCTGTCCGGTAGCGTCGCGCTCCAGAACATTCCGGGTCAGGGCAATTCGGCAGGCCTTTCCATCCCGGGCGGACTGTTCCGTCTCAACTCAGCAACCAACGGACGCGGCGCTCCTTACACTCCGTACACCATCGGTTTGATCGACAGTTTTGGGTGGATTCAGGGCAGCCACTCGCTCAAATTCGGCGGCGAGGTTCGTTTGCTTCGACTGTACACCGATCGGCTCGGCGGCACGACTTACTCCTATTCGAATCTGACCAATTTCCTCGCAAACACCGCGGCGTCGGTGCAATTCAACGGCGACGTCAGCTCGCAGCCGTTCAATGCCGGGGCGATCGGCAATCGATTCGCCAAAGAGGAATTCTACATCGGCTACGCGCAGGACGAATGGAAGATAAAACCCAATCTTACGCTTAACTACGGACTGCGCTACGAGTACTACACGCCCCTGCGCGAGGACAAAAACCGGCAGGTGGTTTTTGACATCGACAAAGGGATCATTAGGCATAGCAGGTCTCTGTAGTGAGGACTGGATGCGACGACGGCCTCTACGACGACGGCCTCTACAAGGAATAGCGCCGGTCGTCCGGCCCGGATATTGGATGGGCATCTATTCGTCAAGACCGCATGATGACACGAACCCCGCTGTCCCGGCCTTGGGCGATGGAAGGTTGCGCCGGAAATCGAGGCGGCCAACTTCAATCCGGTT
>Ga0137403_10010380_pt1 | contig 10318 bp, 10 predicted proteins | sample CZOMad2_1_16fung_FD_122057 | JGI IMG/M metagenome (GOLD analysis project Ga0137403, IMG submission 122057) | Vadose zone soil fungal communities from Angelo Coast Range Reserve, California, USA - CZOMad2_1_16fungal (Hybrid Assembly) | ecosystem: Environmental > Terrestrial > Soil > Vadose zone... | reverse complement strand
TGTGAACCTATAGCGCTACCTTATGAGCCAGGGCAATTGAGTGTTCACCGGAGCATGGATAGAGGAGGGATACCAAGTTTTCTCTCCCCCTTGCGGTGCATGATCTGTTGAACCTGGAGTTCCTGTCAGGCGTGGAGATCGAGGAATCGCTTGAGATCGATGGCATTATTCTGGATTATGCCAAAGACAAGCGGATCGTGGCTATTGAAGTACTTGACGCCAGCAAGCGAACGACCCAGGATCCCCTGCATCTCATTGAGGTAGCAGTTGTCCGTCAGACTGCCGGTACGTAGCGCAAGCCAGCCAGATTGTAGCCTATTCGATCTTGTTGCTTCGCTATGCCCCCGCTGGCTGCTCCGCACCCTGAGCCATTGACGTTCACGGATATCGAGCTCTACACGGCTGGTATGCACAAAGTAGAACTCTCGAAGCGGGTATTGCTGATGCGGCAGAATTTCAGGGTGTTTCTTCCTATCCTCCCGCCTGTGCCAGTGCTGCCTCCGCCTGGGGCAGCCAGAAGGTAATTTCCCTAGCGCTATGCATCCGCTATGCCATCCTGACCTCATAGATGCGGCCCTCTGGCCTGTGCCGAAGCAGCAGCCTGCGACCGCTTGTTGACCTGCTACGATCAAATGCTACGGAAGGCACAGAGCCTACCCATGGCGTTACATGTCCAGAATCCCAGGAACTATACACAGGAGCTTCCGCATGCCTAACTTGCTTGCAGATGATGTTTTATGTGCCAAGGGTCTGACCATACTTGCAAACCATCTCGGACCAGTGCAAGCCCTGCGTTTTTTGTCCCTGATAAGCCGCGAGCCTTTCGATTACCAAAGCTGGCGGCAACACCATTTCGAGGGAATGAGCCTTGATGAGATATTGACCAAAGTGCAGGCAACGCCCCAAGACCAAGGGCAACAGAGCTGAAGGACTGCGCCGGCCATCGACTTCAGCGTATGTGGGGCGGTTGGAAGGGCGCGAGGTGTTAGAAGACTGTGTCTAGACTGGTGGTGGATGCCAGTGTCGCTATCCCATGGCTGCATATGAGCAGCCTCTCAGGAAAGCGAGTCGTCTATGCCGAAAGTCCACGTCACATCTCACATCGAAATCGACCTTGATGAGGTATTACACGGTCTGGCTCGACTGGGGACACTAGAGTTAGAACAGTTCGTTGCGAAAGTCATTGCGCTGCAAGCCCAACGCCGAGCCCCGGGCTTGCCCAAGGAGGAGACGGAATTGCCTACCATGGGACAGGGCAGGATGATATCGACATAAGGCAGGCTTTTGACTACAATGCCTGTGCTACAGTGATGTATAGAGCGTGCGCCCTGATAGCATAAGAGTCGTAGAGAGTCGTGGTCAGGTAAGGTGCCATAAGCAATATATCGAGCCGGGAGGAGCCGCAATCATGGCTGATGCGCCGATGTGGCCGGATGACATCTACCGTATTCTGCGGGATTGGGATGTCACGCAGTTTTCCTATGTGCCCGACGCTGGGCATGCGGTGTTAATTAACCGTTCACTCGAAGATCCCAAAGTCCATTCCGTGGCGCTGACGACGGAGGAGGAAGGCATTGCCATGCTCGCCGGGGCCCATCTGGGTGGGGCGCGCGGTGTGGCGATGATGCAGTCCAGCGGCGTTGGCAATTGCGTCAACATGTTCTCGTTGGTGAAAAATGGCCAGTTTCCAATGCTGATCCTCGTCAGCATGCGTGGAGATTTCGGGGAGGGCAATCCCTGGCAGATGCCGATGGGGCAGGCGATACAACCCATCCTTGAGACGTGTGGCTTCATCTGCATACGGGTTGAGCAACCTACGGAAGTCGCGTCTGTGCTCCAGGCGGCCTGTACCATGGTCTATCAAGCTGGACAAGCGGTGGCGGTGATACTGTCGCAACGTTTGATCGGTGCCAAGGCGTTTTAATGAGTGTGTGCTTGTGGCATAGAGGTATTTTGGAGTATCTATCTCGCCTGTTTGATCGGCGTCGAGCCGTTTGCAGTGAGAGGAGACATCATGCCGAGTGACATTTTCCGTGCTGGAAGCGCGGCCAGGAGCAGTGAGACCGGTGTGCTTGACCGCTGTGAGGCGGTCCCGCAACTGATCGGAAACCCGCAAGATTTTTTGATTATTGCCGGGCTGGCCGGGACTGCGAAAGATGTGGCGCATCTCTGTGAGCCACATGCCAACTACTATGCCTGCGCTGGGGTCATGGGTGGTGCCACGGCTATGGGGCTGGGGCTCGCTCTAGCGCAGCCTACACGACGGGTGCTCGTCATGACGGGTGATGGGGAATTGCTCATGAATGTGGGGTCACTCGCCACGGTGGCAGTCATGCATCCGCCCAACCTCTCGATCGTCTGTGTAGACAACGGCCATTACGGCGAGACGGGCTATCAAAAGAGCCACACCTCTCTTGGGGTAGATCTCGCCGTCATCGCCACAGGATCTGGCATCCCTATGGTGCGAACCATCACCCACGAGTCTGAAATTGCCGAGGCCGCCGCCCTCATCCGGCAAATGGACGGGCCATCCTTTGTGCTTCTCAAGGTCAAGCCGACCGACCCACCCAAAGTTCGTCGCTCGATGGATGCAGCCTGGTCGAAGCACCGCTTTCGGGATGCGCTCCTCGGCGCTCAGTAAAAATGCTGGGAGTGCTATACAGGTCATGCTGGCTGGCCAGCGCTGCTTCGCAACACACCGCATTTCAACGTAGTGGATGCGAGGTATCCTATTACAGCGGGTACAACAGCCAGCCGCGCCGGCCTGGATTGCGTACTCTGAACAAGTGCCCGCCTCCTGTGGTGACGTAGAGCGTGCTCAGCTCCGCATCCCCAAAGGTGCAGTTCGTCGGCCGGTCCACAGGGACCGGGTGTGTCTCGATCACGCGGCCCGATGGGGCAAAGACATAGATCATGGGGCCCGGTCCGGCCTCGCGCCACCCGGCGCAGGCGATGATGTTCCCCTCCGTGTCCAGACACATGCCATCGACGCCCCGCTGGACCCCCCGGGTGTCCTGTCCGAAGGTATGCAGTACTGTATAGGCTCCAAGCGTGTCGTCGTCTCGGAGCGGATAGGCCCGTAGTTCCCGTACCCCGTCATAATCGCTCTGGGCAACGTATAAGGTGCGCTCATCCTGGGAGAACAGGATACCGTTCGGCGAGGTGGTGTCAGAAGTCATGCGCCGGAGAGTCCAGTCGCCACCGGGCTGGGGGTCCAACCGCAGGACCGAGGCATGGTCGAGCTCCCGTTCCTCCGCTGGACGGCCGCGACCAAAGGGGTCCGTGAACCAGATACGTCCTCGGCGGTCGATCGCCAGGTCATTGGGCCGGTTGTGGCGGCGTCCCTCCAGCCGGTTGGGCAGCGGCGTCACGCTGCCGTCAGGCTCAAAACGAGTGATGCAATTCTGCCCCGACTGGCACCCGTAGAGGCGCCCTTGCGCATCGAACATCAGGCCATTGGTAGAGCGTGTCCCGGTACGGAACTCCGTACATGCATCGGTGTGCGGGTCATACCGCATAATGCGGTTCCCCGGGATATGGGTGAACAGCAAGGCCTGGCCATCCCAGGCTGGTCCTTCTGTGGTGCCCCCATAGGGGCCAGCGAGTAGTTCGAATACCCAATCCATATTGTTTCTCCCTTGTGTAGCCATAGGCGTCTCTGAGCATTCTCTATACCGCATACGACAGACAAAGGAAAGGGCGGAATGGAGACTCCCAGGTTCCCGGCAAAGGCAACAAGCGTGTGCAGATATTTCAACTACGGGCTTGATAGACGCGGTACATCTCAGCGAGGCGGAGGGCAGCGATGTCGGGGTGCAGTTGCTGCACGGCCTGGATGAAAGAGCGTTGGGCTGCCTGAGGGGTCCCGGCCTGCAACTGACACAGGCCAAGGTAATACCACAGACGATAATCCCGCACGGTGCCTGTTGCGACCTGGGCGAGGACAGTACCAGCCTCCTGATACTGCCCTACCTGGCATAACAACTCGCCGAGGAACAGGGATTGCTCGGCACTCGGTTGGTCAGGGTCGGGGAGCTGCTTGAGGAGGTGTCGCAAGTGGCGGAGAGCTTCACGAAACTTCCCTTGCGTATAACACACCTCACATAACCGTGCCTGGATGTACGGCATATCCGGGTTCTGCTGCGCCACCTGGGTATACAGTGCCTGAGCTGTGGCCGCCTGCCCTCGAGAGGCAGCGTCCTCAGCTTGCAAAAAGCGCAGGTGCATCGCCCTGCTGGCAGGGTGGAAGGCATACCGTAGTGTGGTAGACAGTCGTCGTATCCCTAGAATCACCCAGGCGAGGCCCCAATCGAGCGCACCTAGCAGGCGGTTGGCACACGTCTCACCATTGCTTGCCGCAGAGGTTTCGAGCAATTGCTGGGCCAGCGTCCGTGCCTGCATGGCATGACGTAGCAGAAATGTTTCAACCTGGAGCAGGACGCGACCCTGCAGGGCTGCATTGGCCTGCTGTAGGAGGGTGGGGACGCGACTCCTGAGCAACCACAACAAGCCACGTTCCAGTACTGAGAGAGGGAGAGGCACAGGCTGCTGCAGGGGCTGGTCTCCCTGCGCGACCTGCCCACTGGCGAACTCGATGAGGGCCTGCAACGCCAGGGCGTGACAATTATATGGGCTCAATGACAGGGCGCGGGCACACCACCTCGAGGCCTGGGCGTAGTCCGCATGATCAAAATAGACCCGCCCTAAAAACATGGGCAACACGGGATTCGTAGGCTGCAAGGCCATGGCCTGCTGAAGATTTCGTGCCGCTTCAGGCAGCCGTGCCGTCTCCGCCAGTGCTAGAGCGTGGTGCAGGTAGATACCAGCCGCACGCGGACGCAGCCCCTGCGCCTGCACAAATACTTCGATAGCCTCGTCGAGGCGCCCTTGCGCCGCGAGCTTTTGTCCACGCCGAAAGAGCCACTCAGCTCTGAGGACACGTCCAACCATACGCGCCTTCGCAGCATACTTCTGAGGAAATCGGCCCGCCAGCTCAACCAGACTATAGGCGAAGCACGCCCTACTGTGGGAGGCTGGCGGGAGTGTTCGTGAGAGCTGCCAGGTCTGCCACCGCGACCGGCAATGAGAGGGATTGTAACACTGCCGGAGGCTGGACGCCAAAATGCGTGGTGCAATGAAATGTACTCCCGGTTCCAGGCCCAGCGCTCTCCACCCAGATGTCGCCCCCCATCATCGCCACCAATTGGGCCGCAATGGTCAAGCCCAGACCAACACCACCGTACAGGCGCGTCGATGACCCATCACCTTGACGAAAGGCTTCAAAAATAAGGCGTTGTTGTCCCTCGGCAAGACCAATGCCCGTATCAGTCACGGTCCAGTGGAGGGTGACCTCGTCGGTCGACTGCGATGCCAGGGCGACCCCTATGGTAATGGCTCCTTGGGTGGTGAACTTCATCGCATTGTTGACCAGACTCACAATGATTTGGCACAAACGGTCAGGATCCCCCAGCAGGGTATCGACCACCTTGGGTGGTATCTGGATTGCCACAGTGAGTCCCTTGTACTGTGCCTGTTGGACGAGCGGCTGCAGGGCCGCATCGAGGGTAGCACGGAGAGGAAACGCTCGCAGCTTGAGGGCGAACTTGCCGGACTCAAGGTCAGCAAAGTCGAGGAGGTTATTGATCAGCTCGAGGAGTGTATTGGCGGCCCTATGTACCATCATAAGGTCGGCATACTGCTCAGACGTCAGAGGAGAGTCGAGCACCAACTCAGTCATCCCGATGACGCCATTGAGGGGCGTACGGAACTCGTGGCTGATGTTCGCTACAAACTCAGATTTGAGACGCCAGGCTTCGAGCACCGCATCGCGTGCCTCGCGCAGGGTCTGCTCTGCCTGTTTGCGCTCCGTGAGATCAACACCGTACCCACGTACCAATGCAGTCTGAGGGATCGGGCAAAACGTCCACGCAAAATTTTTCCCCGCCGTTCCCGTTCCTCCTTCTAGCCCTGTACGGCTCTCGCCAGTGAGGAGGCACTCCCGGGCGATGCGTGCCACACCAGGTGGCAACACGGCCGGCAGGGCATCCTGGTTGAAACCGTACTGATTCATGAGCGCTATCGTGGCTGGATTGGCATAGATGAGATGGGCCTCCGCGTCCAGTTCAACAATAGGGAGAGGACTTTCCTTCGGTACAGACGCCAGGCGCACGAGTTCTTGCTCTGTCTGTAACTGATACCGGAGGTCACGGAAGCTGACGACGCCGCCAGTACTCCCCCCTGTCAGGAATGGCATACACGTGTATTCGACGGGCAGGCAAGAACCATCGCGGCACCGAATGGTCGTACAGGCAGCCCCCACTGGTCTCCCTGTGTGCAGCACCTGGGTGATGGGGCAGGTCCTCTGGGTCGTGTCAGGCGTTGTGAGCCAGCACGCCAGCAGGTCGTGGAGTGCCATCCCGTAGCAGGAGGCTTCAGGCCACCCCAGGAGGCGTTCTGCCTCGGCGTTCAGAGACATGATCAGGCCGGCACTGTCCACCATACATATGCCAAGAGGCAGGGCCTGGAGCAGGGCCCGGGTATCATACTGGACCGCGGCCCCGTTTGTCGGCACGTCTGGGATATGGGGAGAAGCGTAGGTCTGCATCAGGCACCGTTACCTTCCTGAACATAGGTGACGATATCGTGCCCTGCTGTGGTCGGATCAAGCACGTGACAAATCATCCGAGATGGTGCATCAGCGTCAAGAGCTGCGAGGTCGACAGTCGCTGGCGTGGCATAGAGCTGTTGCCTGGGATCCCACAGGATGTGCACTACCGGCCGCAGCGCATTTCCAGGGTTCGCAGCGATGACCAGGCCGCGCTCACCTGTGCTCAGTTCCACGAGACTGCCCACGGGATAGATACCCACACAGCGTATCATGCATTCGACGAGGCCTAAGTCGAGTTGCTGGGACCGTCCCAGTTGGTATAGCTCCTTAATGGCCTGGGCAGGCAGCAGTGGCGGGCGTCCTTCACGGGTATCCAACATGGTGTCATAGATCTCGGCAATAGCTACCATTTGACTCAAAGGAGAGAGCGCTGCCCCGCTCAATCCCTGCGGATAGCCTGAGCCATCTACCCGTTCATGGTGCTCAGCCACGACGCGACAGGCGTCCACAGGCATATGCGCCTGGGAGAGCATTGTGACCCCCAGGCCTGGATGTGCTTGCATGAGCTGCTGTTCTTGGGCTGTATAAAGCCCGGGTTTGCAGAGCAGGTTCCGCGGCAGGTGGGTTTGCCCCACATCGTGCAGCAGCGCCCCTATCCCGAGGTATGTTAGCACCGCCTTGCCAAGGTCCTGCACTGCCCCGAGCATGAGGGCAAAGACACACGTATTGATCGAGTGTGCATAGAGATTGGCTTCGAACTGCCGGATGTGCATGAGGCTCATGAGCGCTTCATGGTGGCCCAGCACCGTCTCCATCAGACTGTGCACTACTTCCTGAGCAGCACCACTATTGAGCGGCGCCCCGGTCTTTGCTCCCTCAAAGATGCTTTGCACCGCGGTCATGGCTTCGGTGTAGACCGCACGCACCAGGGCCAGATTAGGCAGAGCGGAGACGCGTGGTCGACTTAGGGTGTCTCCCTCCTGTGGCGAAGGTCCCTCACCCTGGCTCTCGCTTAGCGGGAGAGGGGGTAAAGCAGGAGAGGACGGCAGCAGCACCTGTGCTGGCCGTGGCGGCGTCTCGACAGTCTCGACAAGATCAAGGCCACGGGTGAGGTCAATCGTGACCTGGCGAATCCCGTAGGCTTTTAAACGGGTAATCTCTTCGTGGCGTCTAATGCGGCGCCGGTGAAACAGAAAGGGAGACTGCAGCCATGGTTGATCCAGTCCGACGATATACATGCCAACGACGAGGTCATCTATGGAGATGCGTTTGGTATGTTGTGTCACCACAACCAACTTCTCACAAGCTAGAGTTCACCAAGGTGCGCCCTGGGAGGTACGGAGCAGTCGTACGCTATCCCGCACCTCTCATCGGCAAGCCCAAGAGGAAACTTGAATGCGGCAGCAATTCTAATTTTGGAAATCAACTGGTATCGCACTGCGATTCGAGCTCAAGGCCCCGAATCATGAAATCTATTAAGTGCTCCCAGCTGTCAAAGACCATATAACGCATTAAGGCCTGGATATCATGGAAAAATGTCTTGCGCCTGGCAAGCACTTGGCGAAGCAACGCATACTTGTCATCGCTCCACTCTAACACCGTGTGGAACAGAAAAGCCAGCAGGTTGAGGCTGAGCATACAGGCCGACAGGTACTGCTTGCCATGACCAAAGTTGTGCTCCAGATGGTACCCCTTGGTCTTGAGCACGTTGTTGTTTTCGTTTTCGATCTTCCAGCGGCCACGACTCGCTTGCGCAACCGCCACAACGTTGTCATTGTTCAGGCGATGATTGGTGATACAGCTATTGTGATAGAGTTGTTCGCCCGTTTTGGCATTGACGACCGTGATCTCGAACCAATTGACCGGCAAGGCATCGTCACCACTGCGCAGGCGCACGTCGTTGAGGTAGCGCACCATCGTCACTTCCGTGAAGCGACCATTCCAGTGGCGTCCTTCACGCTCGGTCATCCCGTCGTTGGCCTGCCAAAACGCCAAGCGCTCATAGAGCGTGGCATGGGAGTCGGGCTTACACGTCAAGATGAAGTTGAAACGGTGCTGTAACACCAACGCACAAAAGGGCTGGTTGCTGTAGAGATCATCGCCCAGTAAGGTCACGCCGTGGGGTGCCACGTGCGCGGCATGTTTGTGAATCCAGCGGGCGCCTGCCGCCCGTTCGCAGTCCTGTTTGGCATGCCCGTCTTGCGGCATGATGTACTCGGGGGGCAAGGCAATGACCTGTGACTGTCCGGGGCAAACGATCACTGGGGTAATGGCGGCGTGGTAATAGAGGGTTTGGCCATTGGTGAGTTGACGGGTGAGACAGTTGTGGCAATGTATGGTTTTGGACGAAAAATAGTTGGTGCCATCCATGGCCACCAGCAGTTGGTCGCCAAGGACCCGAAAATGCGCCAACAGGCGGTGCTGTTCGAGGCGCTCAAAGACCTCAACAAACACGGGATCGAGGTAGCTCGGCGCGATCGGATCAAGCAGCGTGCGGACCTGATTGTCACAGGGAATTTGCTCTACGCCCAACAGGGTATGGGCATTATTTTGGCCTGTGTTTTGTTGCAGGGTGCGTTGGTAGTCCAAAAACGACGGCGATTGGGTGAAAAAGATGCCAAAGGCGCCTAAGGCGGCATCGCGGATGCGGTATTGGGTGTTTGGTCCTTCTTTGCGATGATCGGGCAATTGATCGATCCGTTGGTGTAAGATGCTCTGGAGATCATCGAAGCTTAAGGGGCTCGTCATCTCTGCCTCCTTGGTGAGATAGGGATTGGCCACTTTAGCCCGTTAGGCATCGATGGACAACCCTGAACCCCTTGCGAAGCCAAAATTAGAATTGCTGATGATCAAGTTTTTTGTTCTTGACGTTTCCTCTTGTAGGGGGGGGTAGCTGTGTCGATCGATCCAACTCCGGATATCGCTTCGCTCAATCCTTCTTCGTTTAACCGCTCGGCCAGCTACCTTACTGTCATTGTAGGTCACCTCTCCTTGCAAATCAGGTGAAAAACGTCGATAAATCCCTATCGTGTCACCGAGTCCGCGACCACACATAGGGACGACTATGGTTATTGGAAAGCCTTTACCCTTTATCCGGGCCTTTGTTGAGGCGATTGACGAAGCCATTGCTGCGCACAGCCCGGGCCAACGCATGGCGGCTCTGCAACGGGCTTGGTTATCGTTTTGCCTCACGGCCATTCTGGTCACCAACTCGATCTGTTGGGCACGCTTCGAACGCGCCAGCCTTGGCACGTATTCGCTGGCGGCCTTATCCTGGATGTTTCGACACAGCAAGATTCCCTGGGAGCACCTCCTGGTGGCCAGTGTGCGGGTGATCCTCTGTCAGTATGGCATTACCTCGGGGAACCTCGTTATCGACGATACCGACAACCAACGCTCCAAATCAGCCAAGACACTGGCTCATCTCTACAAACTGCGCGATAAAGAAAGTGGCGGCTATATCTGGGGGCAAAGCCTGGTCTTTCTGTTGTTGGTCACGCCCAAAATCTCCCTCCCCGTGGGCGTTGTCTTCTATCAGCCCGCCCCGGAGCTGAGCACGTGGTATAAGACGGAAAAGGCCCTCAAGAAGCAAGGCGTGCCCAAAAAACAGCGGCCACCCAAACCGGCGCCCAATCCCCAGTATCCCACCAAACAACAACTCGCCCTGCGCTTACTGGAGGCGTTCAAGGCGCAACACCCCGCTCTCCGGAT
>Ga0137403_10010378_pt1 | contig 10318 bp, 9 predicted proteins | sample CZOMad2_1_16fung_FD_122057 | JGI IMG/M metagenome (GOLD analysis project Ga0137403, IMG submission 122057) | Vadose zone soil fungal communities from Angelo Coast Range Reserve, California, USA - CZOMad2_1_16fungal (Hybrid Assembly) | ecosystem: Environmental > Terrestrial > Soil > Vadose zone... | reverse complement strand
CATGGAACAATATCGAATCAAACGCAAAACCTTCTTCGGCGTTCGTTAGAATCACCACTCCCAACTTTTCCTCTGGCACCAGCATCACTCGCGACACAAATCCCGCTACGCCGCCAGTGTGTCCCACTAACTTTCTTCCCTGGTAGTCGCGCAGGCCCCAGCCCAATCCGTACGCCGCGAACTTCGCAGAGATTTCTCCCAACGGCCCGCTGCGTTCCCGCGTCGGCAAAATCGTTTGCGCCGACCACATTTCCTGCGACCTCGGCTCGGTAAATAATCGCTTGTCGCTCTCTGGAAACTTTCCGTGATTGAGTTGCAGCATCATCCATCGCGCCATTTCCGCCACTGATGAATTGATTGCGCCGGCAGGCGCGGCGTTATCCAATTCCACGAAATCGATCGGCCGTAATGGCCCGCCAAGCTTGGAATGTGGCCAGGCAAAATTCGCTCCAACCGGGAAGTGCGCGTTGCTAAGTGTGGTCGTTTTCATTCCCAGAGGCTGCAAAATCCTTTCGGTAATGTACTGCTCCCATGTTTTTCCCGTGACCGCCGGAATAATCTGCCCCGCCGCGATGTACAACAAATTGTCATACGCGAACTTGCTCCTGAAACTTGAGGCCGGCTTCATGAATCGCAACTTATAAATAATTTCTTCGCGCGAGAATGTCGTGTGCGGCCAGAAAAGCAGATCTCCCTCGCCCAAACCCATGCCACTGCGATGAGTCAGCAAATCGCGAATGGTCATCTCGTGTGAGACGTACGGGTCGTACATCTCAAATCCCGGTAGCCGTTCATATACTTTGTCGTCCCACGAAATCTTTCCTTCATCCACCAGCGTCGCCAGCGCCGCCGTGGTAAACGCCTTGGTGTTCGAACCGATTCCGAACAGTGTGTTTTCATCCACCGGCGCGGTCTCGCCCATCTTGCGCACGCCGTAGCCTTTCGCCGTCACCACTTTCCCATCCTTCACGATGGCGATAGCCATTCCGGGTACATCAAATGTTTTCATGGAGCGTGCTACAAACGCATCCAGATCTGCCGGTGGTCCTGCTTGCGCTCCGGTTCGCACTACACACGCCAAAAACAAAAATGCCACCCACGCCGCAATCATTCCCACTCGCCTGCGATTTCTCGCCAGATTCATGTTCTGCACGTGCGTTCCTCCGCCATCCACGTATCGTCGTCCACAAAAGCGCACTGATTAAACCATGTTTCTTCCTTGTGCCGAAGTTTTCTTCATCGCTGCTACTACCCACTGTTCACTGCTGTCGAATCGCTTTGACACCGGGCCGCGCTTGCACTTTTTCTTGAAAATCGCGATGCTTATTCGAGCTGCCGCAAACTGGCTCACAGAGCACGAGGATCTGTTTCATTTCTCCATGCCACGTTCAGGTTCATCTATCTTCTGTGTTTTCTTTTTGCTCTTCTTCGGTGTGTGCGGCGTTTCCGCCGATGATATTTCCAAGATTTCTCCTGTCGGCTACGTCACCGATCTCGCAGGCGTTATTCCACAACCCACGCACCAACGTCTGGAAGCTCTCGGCACTGAACTCGAACAAAAGACCGGCGCGCAAATGGCCATCGTCACCGTCAGATCCCTCGACGATCGCCCTGTCGAAGACTACGCTGTGGATCTTTTCAAACACCTGGGTGTTGGCTCCAAAAAAGAAAGCTCTGGCGTTCTGCTGCTGCTGGCTCCCAACGATCGCAAGTATCGAATCGAAGTTGGTTACAGCATCGAGCCAATTATCAATGACGCTCGCGCCGGCGATGCCGGCCGCGCCATGGTTCCCTTCCTGAAACAAAATGATTTCGGTTCCGCAGTAGAAATCGCCGCCTGGCAACTGGCAAAGTACATCGCCGACGAAAAAGGCGTCACACTCTCTGGCCAGCCGCCTGCTCGTAGGGCCGCAAACGCTTCGCAGCGTCGCGGCTCCCCGATTAGCCCATTCGCATTTTTGATTATTCTTTTCATAATCTTCAGAGTTTTTGGTTCCATTATCTCGCGCGGCACTGGAGGCCGTGGCGGCGGAATGGGCGGATGCTGGTGGCTGCTTCCGTTTCTCATGAGTGGCGGGGGCGGAGGCTATCGCGGTGGTGGCAGCGGCAGCTGGAGTGGGGGTGGAGGATTTGGTGGAGGCGGGGGTGGTGGCGGTGGGTTTGGTGGATTTGGTGGTGGATCGAGCGGCGGGGGCGGAGCTTCCGGCAGTTGGTGAAATGTTTTTCAGTGATTTTGCGTATATGAAGGTTTCAGAGTTGTTTTGCAAACCTTGAGCTAAGAAGGATGGCATGCTGGCACGCGAAGAAAAATTAACCGAAGTCGTACGCCGGCTGCAGGAGGCCGCGGGCGAGAATCTGCAATCAGTGATTTTGTACGGCTCCGCGGCGCGCGGCGATTTTCACACTCACAAATCGGATTTGAACCTTTTGTGCGTGCTGAAATCCGCAAAGGCCGCGGAACTTTCGCGCATTGCTTCCGTAGTTCGCTGGTGGAGCGGGCAACTGCATGAACCGCCGCCGCGCATTTTTACGAACGAGGAATTAATTCATTCGGCGGATGTTTTCGCGATTGAGCTGCTGGACATCGGACAAGCGCATCGCGTTCTTTTTGGCGACGACCCGATTGCCGGCGTCGAAGTGCCGATGAACCTGCATCGCGCACAGGTGGAGCACGAACTGCGCACCGCATTGCAGAAACTTCGTGACCATTTTCTGCGCGCTTCGGACGACGAACATCAGCTGCGCGAGGTCTACGGCAGATCGATTTCGAGCATCACCGTTTTGCTGCGCCACGTTTTGATTACGCTGGGCGAAGAAGTTCCCCCCGAAAAAAGCGCCGTCTATCAAAGGATTGAAGAGTTGACCGGCGCGCCGGCTTCGACTTTCGAGTTGGGCCGGGCGCTGCGTGACAATCATGCGCATTCTGAAATTACCCGCGCTTACGGCAAATATCTCGAAGCCGTCGAACTTGTGATTCACGCGCTGGACGCCCTGGTGCCCAAACGCGAATGGCAGCGCGTAAAAAAACAGAAATTCTGAACACCAATTTGAAGAGATCGCAAGAGGAGAAGATCATGAAAATCGGCATAGTCATCGTAGTCATGTTGGTGATCCTGGCCCTGATTCTCGGCAGTTCATTCGTTGGCCGGCGCAACCAGATGGCTATCAAGCACGAAGCGGTGAATGCTGCGTGGGCACAAGTGGATGTCGTGTTGCAGCGTCGCGCCGATTTAATTCCCAACCTCGTTCAGACCGTTAAAGGGTTCGCCGTGCACGAAGAACAAGTGTTCAGCGAAATCGCGCAAGCGCGTTCCGCATTGATCGGCGCGCGGACTCCCGCGGACAAGATTGCAGCCAACGGCGCGCTGGATTCGGCGCTCAGCCGGTTGCTGGTGATCACGGAAAATTATCCGCAACTCAAGTCCAACGAAAATTTCCTGCGCTTGCAGGACGAACTTGCCGGAACGGAAAACCGCATCGCGGTAGAACGCCGCCGCTACAACGAAGTGGTGCAAGACTACAACACTTTCATCGCCACTTTTCCCAACAGCCTGGTCGCAAGCATGTCTGGCTTCACGCGCAACGACGCGTATTTCAAAACCGAAGAAGGCGCGCGTACAGCTCCTAAAGTGAATTTCGATTTCCAAAAATCGGCGCCGGCTCCTTCGAGTGCCGCCCCAGCACCGGCGAAGCCCTGATCGAAAGACGCCCGCTTCCGCGACCAGGTCGGGGCAGGCGACAGGCGGCCGCTACACAGAAAAAGAAAGAGCAGCGGCATAACCCTTCTTTCGTCAGGGCCAGAAGCCGCTGGCATAGAGAATCGAGAATCACGAGCAACCTGCCTGATCAATCGCTGGGCGCTGATCGCTTTGCGCTTCTTTGCCGAGGAATTCGCTCAGGAGCATGTGGAAGTGGTGGACGCCGTTTTCGCGTTTTACGGAGTAGCGGCCCCGGTCGTAGGTGGAGGAGCGCAAGCCGCGCTGGACGTTTTCGCAGAGGGTGATATCTTCCTGCTGGACTTCGTCGCTGAAGGCGATGGCTTTTTCTATTCGTTCGCGGGTTTTGGGTTGATCCGCGTCGTGGAAAAACCATTCAAAAATGGTGAGCGTTTTTTCGGTTGAGAGCGGGACGATTATGTTGGTGGAAATATTGTCCGGATAAATGTTGAGCATCAGGTTGGGAAAAATCCAGAAGTAGAGGGCTTGCTGCAATCCGGTGCCCGGCGCGTAGAAACGTTCGCCGGCATCTTCTGCTTTCATGGCGCGAATCGGGGCGAATTGCTGTGAATAATGGCGAAAGGTGTCGGTGCGATATTGCGCATAGTCGATTTCGCGCATCAGTCCGGGATGCGCGATGGGAATGTGGTAGCCCTCGAGATAGTTGTCAACGTAGACCTTCCAGTTGCAGTTGATGAGGTAGTCGCGGCGTTCGGCGGACTGCAATCCTGCAAATTGGAAGCCGCGCGCTTGCTCCGGAATTTGTCCGAGATAAGTTGAGAGACTCTCTGCATTGGGATCGAAATTGATGAAGATAAATTTTTCCCAGGTTTCGAGGCGCACCGGAACCATGCCCATGGTGCTGCGGTCGAAAAATTCGACGCCTTCGACATCGGGCGTACCGATCAGTCGTCCGTCTAGCGTGTAGGTCCATCCGTGATACTGGCAGCGCATGACATTTTTGCAGCCGCTGCCAAGAGCGATGGGTCCGGCGCGGTGGCGGCACACGTTGCTGAAGGCGCGAAGAGTTCCCTGCTTGCCCGCCGCGGCAGGCTTATCGCGCACGACCAGCAGCGGTTCGCCCGCGACGCCGGCGGTGAAGTAAGTTTCCGGATCGGAAATGGTTTTCTTGACGCCATCGAGTTGACCGCAGGGATGGTCGAGGGTGCCGACGAGCTGCCAGGTGCGGCGAAGAATTTTCTCCTTTTCGATCTCGAGAATAGCGGGATCAGTGTAGAAGCGGGACGCGAGGGTGTGGGCAGATTCGATCTGTTCGTTGACGTCGAGGTGGAGAGGATTGGTCGTCATGGGAGGAAGTCTCTCACAAAGACGATGCCGGGAAAATCTAACGAATGCAGAACAATCCCGCGCCCTAACACGAAAACAAAAAGCACCGACAGGGCTACTGCCACGGTGATCCACACGTAGCTTCTCGCAATGCCATCTGGTCGCCGCCTGGGAACAGTTCCTTTCAGAATGTAGTACCTCAACCACAGAAGCCCAGACTTCGCGCCCGCCGCTGCAGGCAGGGCAGATTGCCACACCAGCTGGATACCAATCGGGTTCAAGAGTCCCGCTGTGCACAGAAGAATCAGCGTTGAAAAGTAAGGAATGAGTGTGAGTCTCCGCAAGCGACGAGATTCGCTCCTCGGAACTCCAACGTACCGCACTATTGCGATGCCCACTGCCAGCACGGCCCCGAAGTAAGACACCATTCCAACGATGACCAGGAGCCCTCGCCATAGCCAATGGGCGTGCAACCCGGCAATCACCTGCGCCCAATCGCCGAAATTGGTGACCCCAGAAAAGAGGAAATATCCGGTGCCCTCAAAGACGTTGAACGCAAAACTTGTCAACAGAAAATAGCGCCATCGAACTGACGCGCTTTTCGCGTTGCGTAGCGCAATCCAAAAGACAATGCTGGCTGCGAGATTGGCCAGAGTTCCCCCGGCTGCCACCAGCCGCGAATCGAAGTCGCTGGACCATGCGACGGTCGTCAATAGACCCGATTTTGCACCCGTGAGCAACGCCGTCGCAGCATGACCCAAACCTTCGTGCAGTAAGTTGGAGAGAATGGCCGCCAGCAGACTGATTGCGCACGTCGTTGGCGCATCGTCGTTCGCCTGTAAAGTCATGGAACGAATTGCCACGAGCTTCCTCTGTATCGAGCGGTAAGCTCGCCCAAGATGAGCTCTCCCGGAGCTTCGAGGAAAAGACTAGCAGGAATCCCCTCAAAATTTTGAGATCTCCGGTAACAACTGCCACTTGTGCGGTATAGGGCGGTCGTTCAAATGCCAGATAGGTTCGTGTGTTGTCGCATTACCCGGACAATTCCCCGTGCCCACGCTCCTGCACCTCCCACTGGCGACGCTTGCGCAATGGGAGGCTCAGTGGACGCACAGCGCCGGAAGCTGGCCGCCGAAATCACTGCAAGCGTGGAGAGCGACAAAACTGCAAGCCGCCAGGGATGCCGACATCGAGAAGGTGAGGAGCTACTACCTTGAGGGAACTCGTTCTGCTCCAGGTTTCCAAGTGACGAAAAACGGCATAGAGCATCAAATGAATTGCGCGTTAGAACAGATATTCAAAAGCACTTCCCCCCTGCTCTTGTTCTGTCATAAATTTGGCGCATTAAGAGAGACCCCTCATGTCGAGTGTTTTGATTACCGGAGCAAATCGCGGCCTAGGGTTGGAATTTGCGCGTCAATATGCAGCGGACGGATGGGAGGTGATTGCGACAGCGCGCAATCCGAAAAGTAGCGAGGAATTGCAGCAGTTGGCAAGAAATAAAAATGTGTCCTTGCATGACCTGGATGTGACGAAGGAGGAATCAGTTAAACAGTTAGCGGAAACTCTGGGCGGCAAGCCGGTGGATTTGCTGGTCCTGAACTCGGCCATTTACACGCGAAACGGAAACAAACTTGGCGAACTCAATTTTGCTGGATGGCGCGAGTCCTTCGAAACCAACGTGCTGGGAGCGATCCGGGTGGCAGAGGCGCTGATCGAAAACGTCGCGGCAAGCAATCGGAAACAGATCGTCGCGATCAGCACGGGGATGGGCTCACTGCAAGCGTTAGGATCCACGATCGATTTTGGAATCGCCTATCAATACAGGACAAGCAAAGCGGCGTTAAACATGACGATGTCGATCCTGGCGAAAGAAGTGGAGCCGCGGGGAATCAGTGTGGTGATATTCAGTCCGGGATGGGTGCAGACGGACATGGGAGGCGCGAACGCAGCGCTGACCCCGGAGCAGAGCATTGCAGGCATGCGCAAGGTGCTCGAAGGGAATCCGATGGAGCTGACGGGGAAATTCCTGAGCTACGACGGCGCGACTTGGCCGTGGTAATTGAGGTTTGACGAGATTTTCCCGTGGAACAGGCCGACGATCTCGATCGCGACGAAATTACATTCCGGTAACCGCGTTCACCGGCCTTCTCATGGAAGGCACTGAGTCTGTGGACACCGCAAAATGCTCTGGCGGTTGAAGAACTGCGGGCTACGGACTTTATCTTCTTTAACTTGTTATTTGAAACGAGGTCCGATTTCTGTTTGAATACTCCCGCGGGAAGTCATCATGAAAATATACAACATCACGGGCTATTCGGTTATTTTTGCCTACATGCTGGCTTGTATGTATTTCGCCCCTACTCATTTGGGACCTTGGACTGGAATGTTGATAGGCGCAGTTTATTTTATCTTTTGCTGGTTTCTTGGCGGGTTGTATTTGGCCGATGTTCTTCACTTGGGAATCGCTCATCGTTCACTCGACTATAAGGAATGGTTTGTAAAAGTCGTCACGGTCGTGAATAACACCTTCGGGCTCTATGTAGATCCGATCGCCTGGGTAAATCGCCATCGATTGCATCATATACATGCTGACCATCCTGGCGATCCCAATAAACTTTCAGGCGATGGTTTTTGGCGAACTTTATATCTCTGTTTGATGCCGTACCAGTGCATTGAAAATTTGGCCAGCGATGAGATTCTAAAATCCCGGACTTTTCGGGTCGTTGCCAACCCGTTTTTTGCAATACTTGCACAAGCCTTTAGTTTTTATCTCTTGTGGAGGTTAGTTGGAGATCTGAAGTTTGCGTTGGTGATGTGGGTTGGAATGCGAATTTTTGCAGCGTGGGTAAATATGATTCAAAACTATTGGACCCACACGCGGGAATTTGGATACCGGCGCTATCACGACGAAGACGACAACGCCATGAACATTGGCGAGTGGCTACCGGTAACGGCCACCTTTAGCGCTTGTTTGCAGAACAATCATCACCACTATCCGGGTCTTTTGCGACTAAGCCACGAAGAGTCTGAATACGACTTTGGATTTGTGACCGTCAAACTTATGAAATATTTTGGCCTAGTGAAGGCAACCACAAAGGGTGCAGAGTTACCCAAGGACGTTCCATTGGGCGCACTAGATTTTTAGGGCGTTCTTTTTCTTTTCGTAAATGGTTCGATCGTTTGCCCAAAAAAGTTAGGCGAAATTTCTTCGCCGGCTAGACCATAACTTTCCGGCCATTCATCCGGATAGTAATAAGTTCCAAAAATTTTATCAATCCACGGAAAATGGATAGCAAAGTTCTTGTCGATGGCCTCTTTCTGAGAAGTATGGTGCCAATGATGATATCTGGGCATAACCAAAAACTTTTCCAGCCATCTAGCATTGGGACCAAAATTGCAATGAGTCCAAGTAGCGTGAAGGGTGACAAAAATCAGATACGCCAGGATGATCGATTGCGAAAATCCAAGCATGAGAGGAACAAGGATAAATCCACGCACTAGTGTGTCGTCTACAAAGTGGGAGCGTGAGCCCGCGATCCAATCGAGCGCCTTCGAAGAGTGGTGAACGGCATGAAAACGCCATAGGAAAGGCACTTTGTGCAAAGCCAGATGAATAAAATATTCAGCAATGTCCGCAACCACAATGGCCAGGAAAAATTGCAAAAGCCAGGGCATTCGAGCGATACATCCTTGAAGAACCGGAACCCCCAGATATTTAGTGGCCTGCGTAGCGGGCAATAAAACCAGAAAAGATAAAATTTGCAGCGGGAGATGAGTGGACATGAAATACACCACATCCAAAGTCCACTCGTTCCTGAATGTTCCTTGTTTTGGATACTGCGGCCAGATTCTTTCCAGTGGTACGTAGATGAGTGCCATCAAGAACAGATCAAGCAAGAACCAGTCCAGGCCGATTGCAAGCCCACCGTGCGGAGCTTCGTTAATCGGTACACTTGAGCCGCCTAGCGCCGTTGCCGCGATGGCGAGCAACATTCCAGTCAACGCCAAAATCTTTTTCTTGCGCCTGATCGAAGAAATGACTCCGAATAAAATTGCCCCCACGATGAGGCATTGGATCAGAACGCGCATGGCGTGCATCGGATAATGTGGACGGAGTTCAGGAGAGCTTAGTAGCTGAGGAAAATGCAGGCACAAAACTCCTCCGAATGAAAGAAATCCAAAAAAGGCAGACAATATCCCACTCCACCAACCGGTGCCAAAGCCGGTAGACTCGGCATCAGCAAAGAATTCGTTAATTTTTTGCTCGATCACGATGTCCCTTAGTTTACGTTCCGCGACTCATGCAAGCTAGTAGCAAGAGCCCAAACCGTTTCCCTTGAGTCATAAACACCACCTTTGCCAGAAAATCTGTATCAGATGGTGTTGCATCGACCGGTTGAGCCCGCACGAGTTAGCGGACAAGAGGCGGCCCGCCGTTCGGCGCAAGGCGATGCAGTTGATTGGTGAGTTGGTTTGCTGAATTCCTTTCTGCACCTGTTCGTGTGGCCAGTTCGCAACTCTAGCCCTCGGTACAGTTGACGCCATTCGTGCATGGCTTTAACTCTAGAGCTCACACGAGTTTCAGATTGCTGGGTCTCGCTCCAATCGAAGGGCGGAATTGCGCCATGAACTTTATTAGACGGTGGCGGCACGGTCCTGAAAAGGACCAAGAACAGCTTTTGGTACGGCTGTGGACGATGAACAGTATGAACGCTGACGCGGACGGCCAACTTACACGCCCGGCAGCAAAGTTGGCGTTTGACGCTAAAGCGGAGCTAAAACCAAGCCTTAAATTTCTGTCGGGATTGGAAATAGAAAAGGCGGTTACCGAAGCCGCTTACGAGAATCAGATCGCGCACAATTTTAGAAAACACATGAACGATGGCAGGCGCGACAGGTAAGACCTACGACCAAAATCGGAGATCCCGAATGCTAGCGTTGTTCCGAACCAGCAGGCCTTGGGTGTACCATCTCTGTTCGTGACCCCGCTCATTTGTCTTCTGTTCGCCATGCTCAGGAATTCTGTCGCATCGAAGGGTCAATCTTCCGCGTCGACCGTGGCCAGTCAGGCTCAGTTGAGCGGACATGACCTGTCCGCAAGATGAGGGGAATATGCACAAATGCTACAAACCCCCTGAAAGGTCAGGGGATTTTTTTGCCTCTTGCGCCCGCCCCCTCTTGTACATCCTGTGGCCGACAGGAGCGCGTTTTACGCGCCCTGCCGGTGTATGTGCCCATTTAGGGAAGGAGCATCCGCACACTCATGAGCAATTTCATGACCAATCCGCAGACCTTTTTTACCAGCGAGTCAG
>Ga0137403_10010377_pt1 | contig 10319 bp, 8 predicted proteins | sample CZOMad2_1_16fung_FD_122057 | JGI IMG/M metagenome (GOLD analysis project Ga0137403, IMG submission 122057) | Vadose zone soil fungal communities from Angelo Coast Range Reserve, California, USA - CZOMad2_1_16fungal (Hybrid Assembly) | ecosystem: Environmental > Terrestrial > Soil > Vadose zone... | reverse complement strand
CGCCACTCCGATCCCCGCGCGCGCCGGACTCACGAGAGGCGAGTATAGACCCGGGTTGCTCTGCCCGCCAAGGTTCGGTATGGTCCGTGAGTCATGCGCGCTCTCGTCATCGGCGCCTCGGGACAGGTGGGCGCCTCGCTGCTGTCCGTGCTGCGCGCGCGCGGCCACGAAGGACACGGCACGCACGGCACGCATCCCGCGCCGGGGCTCTCGCCCCTCGATCTCACCGATCACGCCGCGGTCGCGCGCCTCATCTCGCAGACGCGCCCCGAGTGGATCTTTTGCCCGGCCGGTCTTTCCCATGTGGACTACTGCGAGGACCACGCCGACGAGGCCTTCGCCATCAACCGCGACGGCGTCCACGCCGCGGCGCGCGCCGCAGAGGCGGCGGGCGCGGGCTTTATCTTCTACTCGAGCGACTACGTCTTCGACGGCGTGGGAGGTCCCTTCGCGGAGTCCGACGCGCCACGGCCGCTCTCCGTGTACGGCCGCAGCAAGCGGGAAGGGGAGCAGGCGGTGATGACGGCCTGCCGCCGCGCCATCGTCATCCGCACGAGCGTGGTCTACGGCCCCGAGCGCCAGGAGAAGAACTTCGTGTACCAGCTGATCCGCGCCTGCCGCGCCGGCCAGGGGTTCCGGCCCGCCGTGGATCAGCGCGCGAGCCCTTCCTACAATCCCGACGTGGCCGCGGCCAGCGTGGAGCTGGCCGAGCGCGAGCTCCTGGGCCTCTGGCACGTGGCCGGCTCCGAGACGCTCGACCGCTACGCCTTCACCCTGCTCGTCTGCCGGGAGTTCGCCCTCGACGGCTCCAAGCTCGCACCCGTCAAGACGGCCGAGCTCAAGCAGAAGGCCGCCCGGCCGCTCGACGGGGGGCTCGACGTGCGCAAAGCCCAGGCCGCCCTGCGCACCCCGCTACGCGGCTCCGCCGAGGGCCTGGCCGCCATGCATCGCGAGCTGGGCGGCGCCTGAGCGCACGTTGACCGTGGTGAATACATGAAGTACAGTAAGCCCTTGGCTGTCGTCCGGAGACGGTGACCGTAGCTCAATTGGTTAGAGCACTGGCCTGTGGCGCCAGGGGTTGAGGGTTCGATTCCCTTCGGTCACCCCAATCCCAGGGGCAGGTCAGCCAAGAGCGGATCAGCCAAGAGCGGATCAGAAGGACGCACGGGCGCCCATAGCTCAGTTGGATAGAGCGTTAGCCTCCGGAGCTAAAGGTCAGAGGTTCGAATCCTCTTGGGCGCACCAATTCTCCGGCCGCCGGGGCGACTCGGCGGCCGAGGTTCGTGGTGAATTAGTGGTTGTGCAGCAACGGTGGGACTGAGACGGGCCGTTAGCTCAGTTGGTAGAGCAGCTGACTCTTAATCAGCGGGTCCAAGGTTCGAGTCCTTGACGGCCCACCAATCGTTTCGGGCGCTTCCGAGGCACCGGGAGCGCCCGAAATGCTTTTGGTGCCCGAATGATGGCTAGGAAGCCGCCCCGCCCGTCTCCTCCACCTCCCCCGCCGCCGCCTCAGGAGAAGCCCACCACGCCACGGGCCGCCGCCGCGTGCGATCGACCGTCAGCTTGAACACGTCGAAGCGGTTGTAGTAGCCGACGACGTCGTGGAACTGCTTGGGCTCGACGCAGGCATGGGTGTCGATGCTGGCGTAGAGCAGGCCCTCGCGGTCCGACAACACGTCGCTCACGGGCTCGCCGGTGGGGCCGATCACGACGGACACGGCGCGGGGGCTCTCCTCTATCACGCGCATGGCGTCCTTTCCCAGCGTGGACAGCTCCTCGCACATGGCGGCGTCCAGGAAGCCAGAGGCGACGATATTGAACGCCTTGGCCTCGAAGGAATGCGCGCCGGCGCGGATGCGGATGGCGGAGGCCAGATCGTAGTTGCCGCCGCCGCGCGGGTCGCGCGTGGGCCACACGGGCGGATAGGTCGAGACGTGGACCTGCTCGCCCTGCGCCATCAGGGCGTAGCGCGCGAGCGGGTTGGTGTTCTCTCCGCAGATGAGCACGCCGATGCGGCCCAGGCGCGTCTCGCACACGCGCAGGCCGGCGCCGTCGCCGTTGGCCCAGGTGAGCTTCTCGAAGAACGTGGGCACGAGCTTTCTATGATGGTTGAGGATCGCGCCGTCCTCGCCAATGAGGACGTTGGTGTTCCAGAGGCAGCCGACGCTGTCGGCGGTGCCCTCGTTGAAGCCGAGCGACACCACCACACCGTGGCGGCGCGCGGCGCCGGCGATGCGCGCCAGCTCGGGGCCGGGGCAGCGAATGCTGCTGGCGGCCAGACGCTTGAACCACTCGTGGTTGTGGATGGGCGCCACAACGGCCGACCAGAGCGGGAACGCGGGGATGTACGCTTCCGGGAAGGCGAGCATCGCCGCGCCGTTGCGGGCGGCTTCCTCGATGAGGCTGCACGCCTTGGCGACCGTCTTCTCGGCGTCGAGCAAGACGGGCGCGACGTGCGCGGCCGCGACCTTGTACGCGGGGTACTCGATCGCCATCAGGCGCCCGTCTTCTTCCACGTCGTCTTGATCCAGTTCACCGTCGCCGAGGGGTCGTCGTGGCCCTTGCCGGGCTTGGGCCAGGTGGGAGGCGCGGTCATCGTGGCGACGGGGATGGTCATGACGCGCTCGGGGTCCCACACGGGGAACGGGTACTCGGGCACGTTCTTGCTGAACCCGACCTTCACGTCCTTGAACGCGCGGTGGTCCTCCTTGCGGATCGTTACGATGCCGGCGGGCGCCTCGATGCTGAGGCCCTCCAGCTGCTTGATGACGGCCTCGTCCTCCGGCCAGCCGCCGCCCCCCTGCCGGTTGGCTCGCTCGACAGCGGTCTTGAAGAAGTAGAGGCCCGTGTACGCGGCCTCGGCGGCGTAGGACGGGTACTCGTTCCAGCGCTTCTGGTAGGCATCCACGAATCTCTTGTTGGCGGCGGAGCGACCTGCCGGCGAGTACGTGAAGTGATAGTTGCTGTGCACGCCGGCGAGGGCGCCTTCCGGGTGGTCCTTGCCGATCGCATGGGGCACGACGCCGAAGTTGATGTTGCCTGCGAGCCTGGCGCCGCGAAACAAGCCGTGGCCGAGCGCCTGCTTGTAGAACGACACGTACATGCCGCCCCACATGGACGTCACGACGAGGTCTGGCTTGGCCGCCATCGTCTTCGTGATGTGTGAGGTGAAATCCGCGGTGCTGGGGAACGGCGCCCACACTTCCGAGACGATCTCCGAGGCGGGTAAGAGTTTCGCGCGCGCGGCCTCGAAGTGAAGCTGGAACCACCGCCCGAACGCGTAGTCCGGATTGATCACGGCGATGCGCTTGACTTCCGGCCACGCCTTCGCGACGGCGAGCGCGGTGGTGACGCCGTCCGCGGACAGAATGTTGGTCATGCCGAACAGATAGTGTGGGTTCGGCACATCGATCTCGAACAGCTTGTCGATGCAGCCCTCGGTCATGATGGTCAACAGCTTCAGCTCCTCGACCACCGGGCCGACGGCGAGCTGGTTGTGCGCGGCGATGATGCCCGAGAAGTAGTCGATCTTCTCGACGAGTTTCATGCGCTTGACTTCCTTGACCGTCGCCTCGGGCCCGGCGGCCTCGTCAGCCGCGATCGTCTCGATCTTGCGCCGGCCGAGCAATCCGCCCGCCGCGTTGATCTCCTCGGCGGCCAGCGTGTGGCCCTTCAGCGAGGGCAGCCCGAGGATCGCGCCGGGCCCAGACTGAATCGTGATGTGCCCGAACTTCACCGGCGTCTCGGGAATACGGCCCTTGGCCGTGTCCTGTGCCTCCGCTACGCCCGCGACCGCGACGTCGCCGCCGACGCCGAGCGCGGCGCCGCCAATGGTGACGCCGAGCCCGGCCAGGAAATCACGCCGATCCAAATCGTTGGCCATGTCGCCCTCCGTTATTCCACTACGACGCCGATGGTGTGGATGCGGTTGCGACCGGCAGCCGGCTGCACGCGCCCGCGCTCGTCGGTCCCGCGGGCGGACAATGCGTAGCGGCCGGACGTGGCGGCGTCCCACGCGTACGTGAACGCCTGCCACTGGTGATCCTTGCCGCGCGGCGCGACGCGCGTGGGCTGCCACGTGGCGCCGCCGTCGGTGCTGACGTCCACGGCGTGCACCGGCCAGGCGCTCCAGGCCCAGCCCTCGATCGCATGGCGGCCACGCGCGAGGGTCGCGCCGTCGGCGGGCGTCACGATGACCGCGTGCACGTCTAGCTCGCGCACGGGGCGAAGCTCCCCCGCCTCGCGCCGGTTGTAGAGCCGTGTGGTGAAGAGGCTCTCGGGGCGCTCGGCGGCGAGCGTGATGCGCGAGAGCCACTTCACCGCGTTGGTGCCGAAATAGCCCGGCACGAATACACGCGCCGGGAAGCCGTGCTCCGGGGTCAGCGGCGCGTCGTTCATCGCCCAGGCGACCAGCACGTCGGGTTCGAGCGTGCGCGCCAGCGGCAGGTCCTTCACGTAGCGCTCGCTGTGCACGTTCGCGAAGCTGCCGGAATCCAGGCCCTCGGGGCACACGTACCGCGCCTCGGCGCGCACGCCCGCGCGCTCGAGCAGGTGCGAGAGCCGAACACCGCGCCAGACGACGTTGCCGACCCGGCGCGTCGCGACCTCGGGCTCGACGGGGTTGCCGAAGCACTCGAGGACCGCGGTGACCTCCGTCGCGGGTAGCGCGGTCAGCGCCGCGTAGTCGAGCTCGAAGGGCCGCTCGACCAGGCCGTCCACGGCGAGGCGCCACTGCGCCAGGTCCACGCGCGCGATGCCCATGTGAGCGATGACGTAGACGTCATCGCTCGGCGTGACGGGCGACCCCAGCCGATCGACGGGCACCAGCCGGCGGTACGTCGCGTTCGGATCCATCACGACTCTTGGCCTCTCCGCCATCGTGGGCCGGATTATCCGCCCAGTCTCAGACGTGTCAAGGCCTTTCGACAGAAGATCCGCGCTTGAGACAGTCCGTGTTGTCTTGGCGGCAAGTTGGAGTACGATCCTGTCGTCGAAAAGTGTCGACACTCACGCGACAGGCGGCGCCCATGAACCTCGAAGAAGCGCTCGGGAGGATCGGCATCGCGGGCAAGCGGGCGCGCTTCTACCTCGCCGCGCTCGAGCTGGGCGAAGCGCCTGTGCAGAAGGTCGCGGAGAAGGCCGGCATCACGCGCACCACGGCGTACGACCTCCTTGGGCGTCTCGTGCGCGAGGGGCTGGTGAGCCGAGTGGAGAAGGACGGGCGCACGCACATCGCGGCGGAGGACCCGGCGCGGCTCCTCGGGGTTCTGGACGATCGGCGCCGTACGGTGGAAGAAATGCTGCCGGAGCTCCGGTCACTTCACAGCCATTCGTCGGTGCGGCCGCGCATCCGCTTCTACGAAGGGCGCGACGGCATCAACACCGTGCTCTACGACACCCTGCGCTGCCGCTCCAAGCGCCTGGAGGGGATCCTGTCGATGACGGATCTCTTCCAGGTTCCCGGCCGGCCGGAGATGGAACAGTACGTGGCGGCGCGCATCGCCGCCGGCGTCCGCCTGCGCGTCGTCCGCTCGCGCGAGAAGGACGTGGGGCCCGACGTGTGGCGGAGCGGCGCCGAGGACCTGCGCGAGCTGCGCTACGCGCCCGACGGCGCCGTCTTCACGATGACGACGTGGACGTACGACGACAAGGTCTCCATCATCGCCTCGCGGCGCGAGGACTTCGGCATGATCGTCGAGAGCGAGGAGTTCGCCGAGATGATGCGGCACCTCTTCGCCGCGCTGTGGCTGGCCAGCACGCCGGACGGACCGGCCATTTAACGGCTTGCGGCCAGAACCCTTGTAGAGGCAGTCGGGGCAAAGATTGGTGCCAAATTGGTGCCCAACTGAGATGAAAATCGGTGCACTCGGCGATGCTAGGCCTCAGGCCAAAGTCCGAGCTGTTGCGAATTTAGTGCCTGCGTGTGATGGCGTGACCAGTTGATTCGGCGTCTTAATCAGCGGGTCCAAGGTTCGAGTCCTTGACGGCCCACCAATCAAGATGAGGGGTTCCGGGTTGCCGGGACCCCTTCGTCGTTTCAAGTCTCGGCTTCATGTCTCGGCCTTGGGCCCGAGCTGGATAGCCCTCCCCATCACCGTCGCTCCTGGAGCGCCCCCCAGGACAGGCCGAAGCGGCCCAGGTACTTGCGGAGCCGGTCGGCGTCGTTGGTGCGGGCGCGGCGGCCGCGCGAGACGGCGAAGAGGGCGCGCCCCGCCTCGGACAGGCTCCGGCTCTCGACGCAGACGCGCAGCACCTCGGCGAGCTGCGCGCGATCGAAGCGGTCGAGCTGCTCGGCGACCGGCGCGGGAAGGAAACGCTCCAGCAGCTCCGCGCCGGCGCCGTCCGGCGCGCCGCCCTGCAGGCGCGTCACCTCGTCCTCGACGAGGGCGGAGGTGATGCGCCCCCCCGCGGCGAGGGTGGCCATGCGCTCGATGGCCGCGCCGAAGTCGCGGAAGTTGCCGGGCCACCGGGCCGCGGGCGAGACGGCGAAGGCGAGGAAGGCCTCCCGCGCCTCGCGGCTGAAGGTCACCCGCCGGCCGTGGGCCGCGGCCCAGCGGTCCAGCTCGTAGTCGAGGTTGGGCTCGACGTCCTCGCGCCGCTCGGCGAGACCGGGCAGGCGGAAGACCCAGAGGTTGATGCGGGCGAGCAGGTCCTCGCGGAACCGCCCTTCGCGCACCGCCGCGTCGAGGTCGCGGTTGGTCCCCGCGATGAGCTGGAAGTCGCTGCGCGCCTCGCGGTCGCTGCCCACGGGCAGGAAGACCTTGTCCTCGAGGGCGCGCAGGAGCATGGCTTGCTCGTCCGGCCCGAGCTCGCCGATCTCGTCGAGGAAGAGGATGCCCCCGTCCGCGCTGCGCAGGAGCCCGGCGCGCGCCTGGTGAGCGCCGGTGAAGGCGCCGCGCACGTGGCCGAAGAGCGCGGACATCGCCGCGTCGCCGCGCAGCGTCGCGCAGTTCACCTCCACGAAGGGCCCCGTCACCTGGTGCCGCGCCTTCTTCAGCTCGTGGATGCGCCGGGCGAGCCGGGACTTGCCCGCGCCGGTGGGCCCGGTGAGGAGGAGGGGCGCGCGCGAGGCGATGGCCACGTGCTCGATGCGCTCGATCAGCCGGTTGAAGGCGGCGTTGCGCGTGTCGATGCCGGACTTGAGGAAGGACAGCCCCTCGCGCTGCCGCCCGGCGAAGCGCGAGGCGAGGCGGTCGTAGCGCGACAGATCGAGGTCGATCACGGTGTAGGTGCCCGGCTTCGCCCCGCCCCGACGCGGCGGCGAGGTCTGCACGAGGCGACCCGGCAGCTCGCGCGCCTCGGCGAGCAGGAAGAGGCAGATCTGCTCGACGTGGGTACCGGTGGTGATGTGGACGAGGTACTGCTCCTCGTCGAGCCTCCACGGGTAGGCGCGGGCCCAGTCGAGGAGGGCTTCGTACACCTTCTCGAAGTCCCAGGGATCCGGCAGGGTCAGGGGATGCACACGCACCGTCGTCTCCGGCGAGACGGACGCGATGTCGCCGGCGACCTCCGAGGCCAGCGCGTTGAAGCGCGGCTCGATGAGGAGCTCGAGGCGATGGACGAGCAGGTCCTCGTGGCGGAAGAGATCCACCGTGGGTCGCCAGCGCTCCCAGCGCTGGCCATGGCCGCCCCGGTCCAGGGTCGTCCCGAGGAAGCCGATGGCCGTCGTCCGCATGGTGACGATCCTACAGGCTAATGTCCTATCCTTCCAGATACAGAATCTGGGCCCGTCACCGGGCGGCCGGCGCGAGCCCACGGGCTGTAAGGGGCTGGCATAGAACGCTGATCTGGCCGTTGGCCGGTCTGGATTGTCCCCTGGCACCGCGCGTGCTCTAGCAGAGGGAGCGTACGGGGGCCACGGCGACGGTGGGCCGTGGCCCCCGGGACCGGAGGGGAAACCATGGGTACTCCGGCGATGGCGCAGCGGCCGCCCCGGTCTTCCGGGCACGGTCCCGCGATTGCCCTCGCCGTTCCTGGTGAAGACGGGGTTCAACTCCCTGACCCTCCCGACGCGCAGGCACGGAGGAGCCCAGCTCCTCCCCGTGATGTCGGCTCTGCGGGGGCGCCTCGCCCTCCCGCTGGCCCACGGGCCTGCGCGCCGGGAGATCTTTCGACCGATGAGAGGAGAATACGACATGGATCGCATGCTCTCGCTGGTGGTGGTCGCGGTGATTGCGCTCGGACTGGCGGCTCTCGTCGCCGGGCGTGGCACCCTCCGGCGCGTGGTGATTCGCGAGCACCAGACGGGCCTGCTCTTCCGCCGGGGCCGCCTCGCCCGCACCCTCGGCGCGGGCGCTTACTGGATCGCGCGCCCCGCGCTGCGGCTCGTCGTGTTGGACACGCGGCCGCGCATCGTTTCCACCGCGGGCCAGGAGGTACCGGTCAAGGACGGGACGCCGATCCGGGCGACCCTGGCCATCCGCTACCGGGTGGCCGATCCGGCGGCGGCGCTGGCCGGGGCCGCATCGTGGGAGGAGTCGCTCTACCTGGACGCGCAGCTCGCCCTGCGCGACCTCGCGGCGACGCTGGACGTGGACGAGCTGGTGGAGCGCCGCGGCCGGCTCGGCGTCGACCTGACCGCGGCGGTGGCGGCGCGGGCGGCCGCCCTGGGCCTCGAGGTCGAGGCGATGCACGTGAAGGACTTGACCTTCCCGGCGCCGATCAAGGACGCCTTCGCACGCGTGGTGGAGGCGCGCAAGGGCGCGGTCGCGGCGATGGAGCGGGCGCGCGGCGAGACGGCGGCGCTGCGCCACCTGGCCAATGCCGCGCGCGCCTTCGAGGGCAACCCGGGCCTGGCCATGCTGCGCACGCTCCAGGCCCTGGACCACGGCCGCAACACCGTCGTGCTGGGCCACCCGGCCGCCCTTTTCCCGACGGCCCCGCCGTCGCCCGTGCCGCCCGGACCGCACGCAACGGATCGATGAGCTACCCTGGGACGGCACCACGAGGGTGCCGCCCCGGGGGCCGCCGACACTCGAACCCCTATCAGAGGTGAAAGGCCATGACCGAGCGCGGATACGACGTGATCGCCGAAGACGGACGCGTCCCCATCAAGGCGTGGACGCGGGGCGTGCCGGTGGAGGAGTCGGCGCTGCGCCAGCTCCGCAACGTGGCGGCGATGCCGTTCATCCACCAGTGGGTGGCGGTGATGCCGGACGTGCACTGGGGCATCGGGGCGACGGTGGGCAGCGTCATCCCCACGGTGGGGGCGGTGATCCCCGCGGCGGTGGGGGTGGACATCGGCTGCGGGATGATGGCGGTCCAGACCACCCTGACCGCGAACGACCTGCCCGAGAGCCTGCGCGAGGTGCGCGCGGCGATCGAGCAGGCGGTGCCGCACGGCATCAGCTTCAGGGGCCGCGACAAGGGCTCGTGGGGCGAGGCGCCCGCGCCCGCGGAGGAGGCATGGGCGGGGCTCAAGCCGCGCTTCGACGCGATCGTGGCGAAGCATCCGACCATCCGCCAGTCGAACAACCTCAAGCAGCTCGGCACGCTGGGCACGGGCAACCACTTCATCGAGGTGTGCCTCGACGAGGCGGACCGCCTCTGGCTCATGCTGCACTCGGGCTCGCGCGGAGTGGGCAACAAGATCGGCACCTACTTCATCGAGCTGGCGAAGAAGGACATGCGCCAGTGGCTCGTGAACCTGCCGGACAAGGACCTCGCGTACTTCCCGGAGGGCACCGAGCACTTCGCGGAGTACGTGGAGGCGGTGGAGTGGGCGCAGGACTTCGCGATGACGAACCGCCGGCTGATGATGGCGGCGGTGCTGCGCGCGGTGCGCTCCGCGCCCGGCATCCCGCCCTTCGAGGCGGGCGCGGTGGCGGTGAACTGCCACCACAACTACGTGGCGCGCGAGCGGCACTACGGGCGCGACGTGCTCGTCACCCGCAAGGGCGCGGTGCGTGCGCGCGCGGGCGACCTCGGCATCATCCCGGGCAGCATGGGGGCGCGCTCGTACATCGTGCGCGGGCGCGGCAACCCCGAGGCCTTCGACAGCTGCAGCCACGGGGCGGGCCGCGCGATGTCCCGCGCGGAGGCGAAGCGCCGCTTCACCGTGGCGGATCACGCGGCGGCGACCGCGGGCATCGAGTGCCGCAAGGACGCCGACGTCATCGACGAGACCCCGGCGGCGTACAAGTCCATCGACGCGGTGATGGAGGCCCAGCGGGACCTTGTCGAGGTGCTGCACACCCTGCGCCAGGTCGTGTGCGTGAAGGGGTGAAGGTCCCATGCTCCTGATCGACGGGGCGCTCTCCTTCGAGACGATCCACGATCGAGACCGGATGCGGGACCCTGCGATCCTGGCGCTCCGGCGG
>Ga0137403_10010375_pt1 | contig 10320 bp, 6 predicted proteins | sample CZOMad2_1_16fung_FD_122057 | JGI IMG/M metagenome (GOLD analysis project Ga0137403, IMG submission 122057) | Vadose zone soil fungal communities from Angelo Coast Range Reserve, California, USA - CZOMad2_1_16fungal (Hybrid Assembly) | ecosystem: Environmental > Terrestrial > Soil > Vadose zone... | reverse complement strand
CTCCTGGCTGCAAGCATCCTGGCAGCGTTCAGTCCGAGTGCGCAGAGCGCAGACGATCAGACTCCCGTGGACATGACCGGCTTTGACTTATTTCATCCCACACCCAGGCAGTATCTCCGCGAAATGACGACTGACGGCACTCGCGCGACCCAAAGCCCCTACACGGTGGACGCGGGACATTTTCAGGTGGAAATGACTTTGTTCGGATACAGTTCCTTCGAAGATAATTCCGGCGGCGTTACGTACAAACTCAAAACCTGGAACGTAGGCCCAATCAACCTGAAGGTCGGATTGTTCGACAGGCTCGATTTGCAACTTATTCTTGAACCTTACAACCATGTTTATGAAACTGAGGTGGGCTACTTCCAATCCACGCGGAATGGCTATGGAGATACAACCTTGCGTTTCAAATTCAACTGCTGGGGAAACGACTCCGGATCGACCGCGCTTGCGTTGATGCCGTTCGCAACTTTTGCCACAAGTCAGGAACGCGTTGGGCTCGATCATTTCGAGGGTGGAGTCATCGTGCCATTCTCCGCGGAGTTACCCTGGGATTTTTATCTTGGATTAACCGGAAGCATTGCCCTGACGCAAAGCAACAGTGAACAGAATTATCATAAAGAATATACCGGCAGTATCTCGCTATCGCGCAAACTCTTTGGAGATTTGGAAGGGTATGTTGAGTGTTTCAATGGGGTGACTACAGAAAAGGGAATAGGGCGAGCCACAACCTTTAATCTTGGATTGATTTACTGGCTTAGTGAGAATGTACAACTAGACGCCGGGGTTGATCTCGGAATGACAACCTGGGCGGACGATTGGTATGCGTTTGTTGGCACAAGCTGGCGATTCTAGGCTCACTGCTGGCGCATCCTGTAAAAGCGCATCGGAGCCGGAACCCCGTTGGTATCTATGAAATAATATCCCCCGCTGGCATCTACGGCATTAGTCGTGATCGGAGTCCAGGAAACCGGGGGATTCAGAGCGTTGGCCGATTCGATAACATAGGTATTATTGGCTTGGCCCCTGGCATGCAGTTCCGCCGATCCATCAGCTAAAACATTGACAGAGATCGTGGGCCGGGGAGTTCCGATCAAGACCACATCATTTGAAACCGCGCCCGCCATGTAGCTGATCTGGAATCGAGTCCCATTGATGACCAGGAAGCTTTCTTCGGGCAATCCTTTGAACGTGCCGACGACTGGCTGGCTTCCCTGGTTGTCGATGACAGTGAAAAGCGTATTCGTTACGAGAACAAAGCCCAGTGTGGCGTCGAGGTTACCAGCCAAATTAATATTCCCGGCCACTTTGAGTTGATCGTAACCCGTGCCCGGATTGGGGCCATTCAGCTCCACACGAAAAGTTGAATTTGAAGAGAACGTCACCTGGCTACAGCTTAATATCCCGGGGCTGAGGCCCGGACTCAGAGTCCCGTCGGCAGAAATATTGCCCACCCGGCCTGTGCCGCCGAGCACGGCCATTGGATTGATGCTCACCGAACTGGCCGGTTGCGAACCGTTCACAAACAATTGTCCCAGGCTGATCTGAGTCGGGCCATTATAGGTGTTGTCCGCATTCAGGATCAGCGTTCCGCTGCCTGCTTTGGCAAGCGTGCCAGCGCCCGTTATGAGGCCATTGAAAACTGTGGAACTATTATTCAGCCCAACTGAAAGAGCCGCGGCGACTCCAGTCAACGCGAGATGACCGTTACCCGTGAGTGAACCTACTGAGTTCGACGCGTTGATCAATTCAAGCAGACCGGAACTGTTGATGGTGAGACTCGAGGCGGAGGAGATTTGTTGGACTGTTAGAACGCGAACAACATCGGCGTCAGCTCCTCCTGAACCGTCGCCGATCGTGAGCGGACCTGTGACGGCAACGCCGGTTTTTCCAAGAACCAGGATGCCCTCCGACACCAGGGTCGGACCGGTATAGGAGTTGGCTCCAGACCCGATAAAAGACAGAGTTCCAAGATTCGTCTTCACAACCGAGCCATTCCCGCTGATCGCACCTGAGACGCGGATTTGTCCGACTGTCCTTACCGTCATTGTGCGATTGCTGAGGTTCAAGTTGCCGGCGAGTTCCAATCCAGCCGTAGCATTGCTACACTCAACCGGAAGGTCCGCATTCAGTTGGAGTCCTAGATTTATCGCGTTTGTTCCGGTGGCGTTCGTGCAGAAAATGCCTTTTTCAAGATTGACCGTATTTCCTCCAAGGATATAGCCGGCGCCACCGAACGTGATCGAGCCTAGAGTTGAGTTGGCAGGCAAGTCGTTGGTGTTGCTGGTCAGACGGGACGCGCCAGCGGGAAAAATCAAAAAATCCCCTGAGCTGGGCGGTCTTGGGATCCAGTTGCCGCTGTCTGTCCAGTTGCCGCTCGCGACGCTCGCGCCAGTCCAGACCTTGTTCGTGGGAATGAAGTAAAAGCCTGCGACCAGGGTTTTATTTGAATTCATCGTCAACACCAGCGGATTGTTGGTCGAGGTCACGCTCCCGCTCCAACTGGTGAAGACGGCTCCGTCGGCAGGTGTGGCTGTTAGAGTCACCACTGAGCCGGGAATATATTTTCCGTTCTGATCGGGCAACGGGCTGATGCTTGCAGTGCCACTTGCTGGCGGGTTGGCGCTCGCCCCTAGTGCATAAGAGGCAGCAGTAAAATGAATGTGCAAGGTCAGGTCATATGAATCTCCGTCGTAACCGTCCACTGCGATCTGGTAAGTGACGTTGCTCGCGGTGGGAAATGTTACGAGACTGGTATAGTTGCCACCGCTTTCGTCATCGCTGGCGACCTCGACCAAATTCGTCAGCGCGGAGCCTGTGTACACCGCCAGGATAGTATCAAAGAGGCTGCCAATGGTATCTATGGTGACGAAGCCGGTTCCCGGGGAAGTCCATCTCCACCAAACCGACTTCCCGCCATAATAGCCGTGGTGAAGCGGTTCACCGGGTTCCAGAGTGGCACCAAGGTTTTGGTTTGTCGTGGTTACGTTGCTCCCGCTCAGAAGGATGCGATTTGCAAAATTATCGTTTGCCGGCACAGGGTCGGCTGCTCCCAAAACCAATGAAAGTCGAAAAGTGCCGGAAGAGCCGTCCACTCCATCCACAACGATCTGGTAGGTTGTGCCAGCGGTTACATTAAAATAAGCAGTGCTGTCACCTTCGACGTCAGTCAGAAAATCCTCGTCGTTGCCGGCCACGAACGTGAGATTGCTTACTGACGTTCCCTTGTAAACGCAGACAAGGGTGTCCACCAGATTATTGGAAGCAGTCAGTGTTACGCCGCCAGAGGCTGGCGCGGTCCATTGCCACCAGACCGATTTGCCGCCCAAAGTGACCAGGTGGATGGGTTCGCCGGGTTCATAGGTCGCTCCTACATTGGTGACATTCGTGGAGATATTGCTTCCGGTCAGGGTAATGCGATTTGCGAAATTGTCATTTGCGGGGACAGGGAATGGATCATTAAGATCAAGCCTCAACCGGATATCGCCCGCGTCCCCTTCGAATCCATCCACCGCAATTTGATATACTTTGCCCGTCGTCACGTTACACGTGATTCGACTTGTATAGATGGAAAGTGGATCCTCATCATTGGCCGCAACGAAGGTTAAATTCGAAACAGAAGCGCCTGTGTAAATGGCCAGCAACGTATCAATCGAACTTCCCTGGCTCGTTAGCGTCAATCCGCCCGAGGACGGAGCTGTCCAGGTCCACCAGACCGATTTTTGACCAATTTGGTCGGCGTGGAAAGGTTCGCCGGGCTCTGCGGTTGCTCCCACATTTGACCCGACCACATTGCTGAGATGGGGTCCGCTTATGGTAATTCGGTTGATAAAATTGTCATTTACCGGCGGTGTCTGGGTAGGGCCCAGGGACAACTGTAAAGAAATGTTTCCTTCGTCGCCGTTGGCACCATCGACTGCGATCTGATAGGCCGTCCCTCCGGTAACATTGAAGCTGACAATGCTGGTATTGGTTTCCGTGTCGTTAAAGGCGACCAAAACCAGATTAGTCAGGGCGTTACCGGTGAAAACCGTCAGGATGGTGTCGAAACTGCTTCCGGCTGTCGTTATGGTTACGCTCCCGTTGGTTGGCGCGGTCCAGGTCCACCAAACCGAGTTTTCACCCTGAAATGATGGGTCAGGCTCGCCCGGCTCAAAAGTGGCGCCTGTGTTTCTGCCCGTGGTGTTTATGTTCGTCCCATAAAGTGGAATACGCGTGGCGAAGTTGTCATTATCAGGAATAGTTGTCTGGGCACGAACATCGCGCTCGATGCCGGCCACCAAAACAATGACTGCAAGAACGAAGAACCAGAAGCGAAGTTCGAATGAAGGACGAAATCGCAATTGCAAAATTGGAGAACTTTTCTGAGCTGTCATGCGATTGCAGATCTCGGACTTCGCCCAGGCTTCACACCTCCAGCCTCTTCCAAATGCCGGACTTCATCCAACCGTAAGATGCCGCCAGGCATACCAGCTTCGTTGCCGGCACAGCCAGCCAAACGATCGCCAGAGGCCAGCCGAAGTGAATAGCCGCAAGCCAGGTTAAAGTAACCATTACTATCGTCAGCAGGATTTCGATGCCCAACGCTGCTGCTGTGTCGCCGGTGCCTTCAACCGCCGTTAGCCACATTTGCGCCGGAATCCCGATCAGCATTGCGAGGGCAACAACCCGCAAGCTGGCGTTGCTCTGCCCGATTAGATCAGGGCTTGGGGCAAATGCGGCAGTGACCAGATTGGGCGCGACCAACGCCACAGCGAGGAGCGGTATGGTCGCAAGAATGGCGCCTCCTGTTGTGCTGCGCAGCAGCTCACCGATCCGATGCGCGCGATTTCTGCCGATGTAACGACTCACCATCGAGCACGCAGTCTCGGCAAAACCCTCTGTCGGAATCCAAAAAATCGTGTAACACGTAAAAATGATATTCGCGACGGCCAAGGCGGAAGTACCGACGCGTTCGATAATCAGAAAGAACAGGAACCAGCGAACGTCCTCCAGAAAAACGCAGCCGGCTATTGGAGCAGCAAGGATACCGAGGAGTCGTGTCGTTCGGCGCTCGAATTTGCGAAAGTGGAAGAAACGGTACTTCTTCTGGTCGAAGTGCTTCCAGACGTAGGACGCCAGGTAGATTGCGGCGGCGAATTCTGCGCCAATTGATGCCAGGGCCGCGCCGCGCATGCCAAGCCGCGGACAACCAAAATTCCCAAAAATGAATAGATAGTTCAGCACGATGTCGGTCACGACCACAATCACCGTCGCCGGTATGAGCGCTCTAGTATTTCCCATACTGGTCAGGAGCGCGCTGAACGCGAAAGTCGCTCCAGCAAAAGGCAGGCTGTAAGCATCCAGTTGGAGATAAGAGTTTATGGCATTGCCCACGGTTTCGGATTCCACGAACCAATAGGCGACCACGGGTGAAAAAAGCTTAAGTGCTATGGTGGCGATCACTGCCAGGGAGATGGCGATAAGAAAGCCCTGATTGAAAACAGCTCCAACTGCCTCTGGGCGTCGCTGACCGATGCGGCGTGCCGTGAGAATCTGGATCCCATCCACCATGGAGAGCGGCAGGATCAGAAAGAGCAGAAGTACGGAATCCGCGACGGCGATCGCGCCAAGTTCGGTCATGCCGACGCGGGAAAGAAAGAGCGTCGCAATTAAGTGATCGAACGTCTCGGTAGCCTCAACAAAGATGATGGGGATCGAGAGCTTCCATATCATCCGCGAAAGACTTTTGTTGGCCATAGCGACGCAAGAACTACTCGGTAATGGAGAATTGGCGTGGTGGAGTATTGCGAAAGCAGTGGGCCTCCCGCCACTCCATCAGCCCACTACTCCATCTTTCCGTTTCGGGTCCCGTCTCATGCCGTCAGCGCGATCTTGTAGCAGGCTCGGTTGAGGTGCATTACCATGCAAGACAACAGCGCGCCGCTCTTGTGAAATTCACTGAGATTGAAATACGAAATTTCCAGCGCCAGATTTGCCGCGATGTCCTCCAGCTTGCGGTTCTTATTGATCTCCTGCTGATAATCTTCAGTCCCGGCCTTCAAATCGTGAATGTGGGACGAGTTCAGCACCTGATTCGGCAAGCGAACCGAGTTGCAGATGCCGGAAAAACATTCATCCACGGTGACCGGAATAATGTTGGTCACCTTACCAAGTTCCGCCACCTCTTTCTTCGTGAAGAGTTCGGTGCAGACTAAAGTGTTCTCTTTTGTGATCGGGAAAATTGAGCAATCCAAATGGTAGAGATACGGCTCGACCTCGCGCAGTTTGACAATCTTCATGCCAAATTTCTCTTCCATCCAGTCATACGTCGCCCGTTCGGAACTAATCCCATAGCCACCGACATAGACATTGTCGTAAAGGTGCTTCAATTCGGCTTCTCCCTCGAACCTGGCGGGCGCGACGTGAACATCATAGCCCATGTCCTGGAAAAACTTCACTCCTACCGGGGTCTCCCCGCGCCGGGGCGGCGAGGCGAAATTTGATATAACGACTGTGTTTTTATCGGTGAGGTGATCCAGAACTATACCCAGGTTTGCCGTGTACAGCAGGTCCTGAAGGTCGGCTCCCTGGGGAGTTGGGACGAGGTAAACCAATCCCTCGGCGCTAATGTTCTGGTACACGGCGAGAAACTGTACTGCTGCTCGAGTGAAATCCGGGTTGCGTTTGTCACCCTTCATGTCCTCCATCCACGGGTTGTTAGCAACGCCCGTGGCGTAGGAAAATGGGAAATTCATCAAAAACGATGGCCGATCGAATTGTGTAGGATTTGCCCAGGGGGTCTTCGGTGTAACGTCAAGCTGAGGGCGATCCGCTTTGACACTTATAGTTAGTGTGCCGGGTTTTGTTTCACTCACGCGCACGCTGATGCCGCGCGCCACCTTCTTATCCGACTTCAACTCGGGCAATATTGCCGTCGCCTGTTCGGAGTGCCCGTTTCGTTTGCCATTGCCATTACTCGAGGTTCTGCCGTTTCCTGTGCTTTTGAGGGTTTTCATGAACTGAATTTATTTCTGAGTTGGTTACTTTTCGGGTTACTTGTATCAGCGGATCTATTCCGGCTTCGACGTGATTGCCATCCTCTTGAAGCGTAGTGAACTCGAACCGTGATGAAAGCGGCACGATTAAATCCACTTGCGAACCATAACGCACCTGAGAGAACCGCTCGCCCTGGGCGGCCGCTTGATTCTGCTTCAAATCGAAAGGTGTGATGCAATCGACGTCATAATCAGCGATTTGCAGCACGTAATAAGCTTGGCCCAGCTCCGAAGAGTAAATCTTGTTCACCATTCGTTGGTTGTGATGAAGATATTCGAGAGTCTCAGTGGGAATTCGTAACTCCTGCAGAATATGCTTTTCCACATCGAGCATCGGATGGTTGTAAGTATCGATGGGATCCAATTCTTTGTAAGAAAGCTGTCCGGGATAAGGGACCCGGTTGACGTGCACGTCAAAGAAAGTCATGAAGATTCCTATTACCAGGCTCTCAGACTTAAAAGTTTTGTCTCGCAAAGAATCCTGCAGGGAATAGGGTTTGCCCTTGATCTCGACTATCGGTTCCTCCGGGCCGACACGTTTTTGATAAATAATGATCCCGTCCGCAGGCGAAAAAAAGTAGCTCAAATCCGAATAGCTCGGCCGCATCGGGTCGCGGAAGAAATGAAATTGCGAAAGCCAACTGACCGATTTGTCTTCCAACGGCTGAACGTCAGTTTTCAGCCACTCCTCAAGTGTTTTTGCCATAGTCGCTTATTCTTAGCACTATCAAGTCTGGAAAAATCACTTCCCTTCCGGACTAGACAATGTACGATTGTTACGACCAACCCGCGTGTGTCGGTGCTGTTTGTGATTATGCTGGAATGCACCTGAGGCTACAATCCGTAGTTATACCTAGATTTATGTTTGACTTATCGGCTTGAAAAGGCTATTTTAACAATCAATTGTTGTTCAGGGGCTCGATGGGGCTATGGGGACAGATCGACTAATTTTGTTCGCTGAAGATGACGCGGCTGATGTTCTCTTGTTTCGCATCGCGATCAAAAAGGCGGGGATTCCCAATCCCATCGCTCACGTCGTCGATGGGGAAGAGGCTATTAACTAACTAAACGGCACGGGCATTTACTCAGATCGCATCGAGTTTCCGGTCCCCAGTGTGCTGATCACTGATTTGAAGATGCCCAAGATCTCAGGGTTCGATCTCCTCGCGTGGCTTCAAAGCCAACCGCAGTTCAATAGCCTTCCGACTGTCGTCCTCAGTGGCTCAGCCCAACAGATCGATAGGGACCGCGCTTTAGCCTTGGGCGCGCAGGCATACTGGGTGAAACCTGTTGCTCCTGACTGCCTGATACAACTCCTCCACGGGTTGAAAGAAAAGCGGTTGACAAGCGTCAACAAAGCCTTACCAATTCCGGCTGTGCCGTTGACTTAAGGCTTGCTGTTCGTCCGTGTTTCGCTCGCGGAACTTTTCTGTCTAATTTTGCCCGAACTTCAAGGTAAACTTGCTGGCCTTAATTCCCAGCCTTTCCCCACGCAATTCACAGGTTATTCACAGCAAAACCTCATGTTATTCCCAATTTCATTCTGCCCTCGTGCTGACTCGGGGGCTGAGGCCGCGCCGATGTCTGGCGCCCAGTTTGAGTTTTACGTACGGCGGACCCCGCTTTCGATGCATGTTGGTGCAGACACAGTTCTTTCTATTCGTAGGGTTTCACCTACCTTGTTTGAGAACCAGACTCGGACGAGATAAGCGCCTGTAAAGTCCACTTTTCTGCTGGTTCCAGATGAGCGTAGCGCAGAGCCAAAGTGTATGCGCCGTGTGCATTGCCGGGAAGGGAATTTCGTTGAGAACTGAAATCTCACAACAAAGAAAGAGGGGTCATTTGTGCTGTCAATTGCACGCGAAAACGCGAGTTCAGGAGCAACGGTAGTTGGCGTCGAGGACACGACCACCCACCGCGCTCCCCGTTCAGAATCGGCGCGGCAACGCGCCGCGCACCCGAGTCGTAAGACGCCGGGATCAGGAGCCCGCTTTTCTGTCCTCCACGAAATCTTCGAGGAACAGGCTGACGCGCGGCCGGATGAGGTCGCGGTTGTGCTCGGCCGGGAGGAAGTGACCTACGCGGCCCTCGAACAGCGGGCCAACCGTATCGCGCGCCACTTGCGCGCGCGAGGTGTGCGTCGCGGTTCGCGCATCGCGATGCTGCTCCCTCGATCGGTGGACGCATACGCAGCCCTGCTGGGTGTGCTCAAGGCTGGAGCGGCTTACGTGCCGCTCGATCCAGAATGTCCAGTGGACCGTGTCGCTTACGTTCTGCAGGACTCGGACGCGGCGGTGCTCTTAACGACGGAGTCCCGCAGTGCCGGGATGGCTTTTGATGGTGCTATCGTCCGCATGGACGCCGACCGCGCCGCGCTCGAAGCTGAAAGCCCCGCGCCTTTGCTCCGGGACATGGTCGGTGTCGGGCCGCGGGATCTTTGCTACATTATTTACACCTCGGGCTCCACGGGCCGCCCCAAAGGCGTAATGATCGAGCACCGCAGCGCTTGTCACCTGGTGTGCGCCGAGGGCCGCATTTACGGCGCACGCCCGGAGGACCGCGTTTACCAGGGCGCCTCGCTCTGCTTCGATTTGTCGGTGGAGGAGATCTGGTTGGCGTTTCATGCTGGGGCGACACTGGTAGCTCCAACGCCTGAAATGGCGCACGCGGGACCGGACCTGTCCCAATTCCTCACCGACTGCGGCGTGACTGTGCTGTCTTGCGTGCCGACGCTGCTTTCAATGCTCGCCGAGGATGTGCCGACGGTACGCCTTCTGATCTTTGGAGGCGAGAGGTGCCCCGACTGGCTGGTTGAGCGTTGGGCTCGGCCGGGGCGGCAGATGTTCAACACCTACGGCCCAACGGAAACCACGGTCATCGCAACCTACTCAGAGCTGTCTCCCGGAAAGCCTGTTACCATCGGGCGAGCCGTTCCGGGTTACCGTGTGCATCTTCTGGATGGCAATCTCCAGCCTGTCCCGCGTGGCGATGCCGGGGAGATCTGTGTCCAGGATGACGTTCACGGTTTCGGATTGGCCCAGGGGAAATTCAATCATACTACGTAGGACAGACGATCGCTTTTGGTCGTCTGTCGGTATTGATAGTTGAGCCCGACAGACCACTGAAAGGCGATGGTCTGTCCCACCAACACTGTGCAACCTCAGGTGGTGCAAGCTATCAGGCTGCACGCAGCGCAGGCCTATTAGCCTGCACTTTACTGGGCGGCGATCGACCAGAGGTGGTGCTCGGTGCGCACCAGCAGTGAGCTGCCCGTTATCGCCGG
>Ga0137403_10010374_pt1 | contig 10320 bp, 10 predicted proteins | sample CZOMad2_1_16fung_FD_122057 | JGI IMG/M metagenome (GOLD analysis project Ga0137403, IMG submission 122057) | Vadose zone soil fungal communities from Angelo Coast Range Reserve, California, USA - CZOMad2_1_16fungal (Hybrid Assembly) | ecosystem: Environmental > Terrestrial > Soil > Vadose zone... | reverse complement strand
TTCTGCCGGCCGCGGAGAAACAGCTCCTTGCCCGCCGCTGCGGGTGAGGCATCGAATTTGTCGTCGAGCTTGTTGGTCGCAAGCTTTTCGAGCTTGCCGGATTCCTTAGGACAATCGTAACGCCGTTACGTCCCGGGAGGTAAACCCTTCCAGCGGCCCCGAGTGGGGAGGCATAAACTCCCGACAGTTCTTCAAGCGGCTCCGCGTCAATCAGCACCTGGCTGGATTTGGAATCGAGGCAGGAAATCCTGCCATTATTCACCGCATAGAAATAGAGTTTGCCGTCATATAGGAGCGGCGAAGGCACATAAGGCGTGCTCTTCTTATAAGTCCATGCAATCGAGTCACTCCCCGTCAAATCGCCCGAACTGCCCAGTTTTATCGCCAGCAGAGAGCTGCCCTGAAACCCACTGATGCAATACACTTTCTCAGCATCGGCGACAGGTGAAGGGATGACGTTGCGTGTAAGCCCACTGCACTCCCAAAGCATTTTGCCGCTCGCGATGTCGTAGCTGCGAATTTCGCTCGTGCCGGGCACGACCCAGCGGAAGATGCCTTGTTTGGCCAAGGGGGTCAGCACGGTTCGGTTACGCACCACTTGCTGGGCCGTTCTGGAACCCTGGTAATTGAAGAAGAAAAATAGCTTGTCTTTCCAGACCGGCCCGCCGATTCCCCCTCCGAATTGGTGCCGCTTATCCTCCGGCAGAAACGGAACGCTTACGTTATTCACCTTGTGTGTTGTGAACGAATTAATCGCTCCCCAGTCGCTGTTTCGGAAATACCAGAACGCTTCGCCGTGGTACTGATTCGTCCCGCTCTTGGTCACTGCGTTGACCACGCCGCCCGCAGCTCGTCCGTATTCCGCCGAGTAATTGGCCGTGTTGACCTGGAACTCCTGAATGCTCGCTTCACTGGTCGAATAGCTGAGCCGCGTCCGCCCACGTTCCTCCGAAAAGAACGCCTGGTTGTTGTCGGCTCCGTCTACCGTACTGTTGTTCAACAATCCCGAAATTCCGCGGAAGCTGACCAATCCGAAACCGCCGTCGGGCGTTGCGCCGGGTGTGCCCAGCGCAAAGAAAGACCACCGTCGGCCGTTGATTGGCAGGTTCTCGATGGTCGTCAAGTTGATGTTCGTGGAAAAATCGGCGCGGTCCGTCGTGATCACCGGCGCTTCGGCCGTCGCCACGACCGTTTCCGCCTGAGTCTGCACTCCCAGAGCCGCATCGACCGTCGTCGCGCGTCCCACTTCCACCGTGACGCTGAGCGCTTTGAACACCCCGAAACCAGATGCCGTGATCTCCAGCGAATACACTCCGGGCGGTAGGTGCCCGATCAAGTACCGGCCGTTACCATCTGTGCTGCCGCTCGATTCGTTGTTGTTGCTTGGATTCTTCACCACCACATTCGCATTCGGTACGGTTGCTCCCGAAGGATCCGTCACCGTTCCCGCTATCGCTCCGTCCGTCGTGGATTGCGCCAGGGCGTTCGTCGACTCGAAACCTGTCAACACAAGTGTCAACAACATCGCAAGCGTGCAAAGACCTACTCTACTCTTCATGGAAGAGCCTCCAGTTTTTCCCTCGACCTATTTTTGGCAACAGGCGGACCTGGCAGCGGCACCGCAAGGGTATACGCAGTCATCCTCGGCATTTGCGTTGTTTGCCCCCGCACCCGCTACGCAACTCGTGCTGCCGAACTACGCCCCGTAACTCGATTGTAGTTATGTATGTTACTAGCACATGAAAGCGCCGAGAGCAACGCATGAGAATCGCCCATCTGAGGATTTTGTTGGAAATCTTTGATGGTTTGCTGACCGCGTCTTGATGCCCTATGCTGGGTGTGCTCATCCTAGGATCTTGTGCTCAAGCGGCACGACCAGTGACTAAGGAACTCCTCAAATCCGCTACTCTGTTGGCTTTCGCCACCCTGTTCTGCTGCCCGTCTGGCGTCCGGGGCCAAGAGAACTATGAGATACAGGTGTACCCATACGAGACCGTCGAATCCGGCCATACGATGGTCGAATTGCACAGCAATTTTACCTTTGAAGGCTCGAAATCTATCGAAAACGGCGTCCTTCCCACCAACCACCAACTGCACGAAACTATCGAGATCACCCACGGCTTCACCGACTGGTTCGAAACTGGCTTCTACATTTTTACCTCGTCGAAGAATGGCCAGGGCGTCCAGTGGGTCGGCGACCACATCCGCCCGCGTTTCCGCATTCCGCCGAAATGGAAATGGCCCGTCGGCCTGAGCCTCTCCAATGAAGTCGGCTACCAGCGCCACAAGTTTTCCGCCGACACCTGGACTTGGGAAATGCGTCCCATCATCGACAAACAAGCCGGCCGATGGTATCTATCCTTCAATCCAACGTTCGACAAATCTTTCCACGGCGACAGTGTCCGGCAAGGGTTCGTCTTCTCGCCGAATTTCAAAGTCGGCTACGACTTCACCAAGAAGATCAACGCCGGCATCGAGTATTACGGTTCGACAGGCCCAGCCACGCAGTTTCTCCCGCTCAGCCAACAGCAGCAACAAATCTTCCCTTCCGTCGATCTCAATCTCGCTCCTCAGTGGGAAATCAATTTCGGCGTAGGAGTAGGCGTCACCCGCTCGACCGACCACCTCATCGCCAAAATGATCCTCGGCTACCGCTTCAATTTCTGAGAGGCAAGTCGAGCACCGCTCCTCCACACTCACTAATTGGCGACGCCTCGTAGGGGCACGATACATCGTGCCTTCTTCGCTTGCGCTAACGAGCGCCAGCCGCGCTAACCCCGAAAATATTCCCCCAATATCCCGTTCACTTCCGCCGCCACCGCCGCTTCACTGTGCGGGCTATGCTGCCCCTCTTTTACAAATTGAAACTCCGCCTGGGGCACAACCTGCTGCACGCGCTCCATTTCTCCCGGCTGCGTTCGCGGGTCCCGCGCCCCGTGCAGAAACACCGTCGGCACGCGCAAATCCCCCAGCCGTCCGCCATACAAATCCTGATCCGGTGGATCGCTCTCATCCGCAATCCGGATCCACGCTCCGCAGTTTCGCCGCACTACGTTCGGCCACTGCTCCGCGCCGTGATCCGCCGCCAGCAACCGTCGCGTCTCTTCGCCCAAGTCCTGCGGATACGCCGTGAACCGCTCGAAGAATGCCCGCGAACTCGGCTTGTTCCGGTAAAAGTGAAACGCTTCCAGAATAATCCGCTCGCAACGTTCCGGCGCCATCAAACCAATCATCGCGGAAATCACCGCGCCATCACTGTGCCCCCACAGCACCGGTTTCTCGATTTTGAGCGCGTCCAGCACGGCCAGCGTCTCGGTTGCCGCCCGGCGGTGAAAATCCGTCGGCATCTCGCCTGCCACTCGAGTCGAACCGCCATAGCCCGACCGGTCCGGCATCACAAACCGCACCCGGTCCCCAAACACCGCAATCTGCCGGTCAATCGGATACACCCCATAGCCCCAGCCGCCATGTAGAAACACCACCGGCCGGCCGTGCCCAGCATCTCGATAGTGAATTGACACCGGCCGAATCCCCGGCGCATGCTCCGACTTCTGCAATTCTACAAATGACATTGCTCGCCCAAGCCTCCGACTTCGCGCGAAACAGTACGCGAAGACGTGCTGCTGGCACAAGCCGGCACCCGCTCTCACGCCGGCCGCGCAGGCGACTACTTCTCACCATCCTGCATCTGAGCCGTCGATTACTAGGTCTATCCAAATCTCAACCGGAGCATCCATGACCCATCACCTTGCGCAAATCAATGTCGGCCGCGTCTTGTACCCGCTCGACGATCCTCGCATGGCCGGCTTTATGACCCAGCTTGATCCCGTCAACGCCATCGCCGACCGCTCGCCCGGTTTCGTCTGGCGCTTGCAATCCGCCTCCGGCAACGCCACGGACATCGCCTTTAACGAAGATCCGGCCATGCACATAAACATGTCCGTGTGGGAGTCCCTCGAGGCTCTTCGCGATTTCACCTATCGCGCCCATCACTTGGAAGTCTTCCGCGACCGTGCCAAATGGTTCGAGAAGCTGGATAAGTCCAGCTACTGCCTATGGTGGATCCCCATCGGCCACATCCCCACCGTCCCCGAAGGCCGCGAACGCATCGAGCACTTCTGGGCCAACGGCGCCACTCCCTTTTCCTTCTGGTTCGCCCAGCCTTTTCCGCAGCCCCAGCTCGTCGAATCCGCTACCTAAGATTCGCTTCCTCCTCAAACGATAAACATACGAAGTGACGTGGGAGCCGTCTAAAAGCAGCAAGGGGACCGGCTTGGCGCCCGCGGAACCGCAGAATCGAAAAAAGAACCCAGCACCTTCGGACCCAGCTGTCCGCGAACCGCTTTCCGACCGTTGGCGCGTTGCCGGTTTCGAGTCCATCGAACTGCTGCGCGGCTCGCAGATAACTCTGGAATATCCGCGCCATTGGCACGAAGAGATCTATCTGTCCACGACTCTTGGCGGAACTTCTTATCTCGATTACCTCGGAACTTCCCAGCGGATCCCGCGCGGCGCACTGGCCATGGTCGCCCCAGGGGACATTCACGCGAATCGCAAGATTGCCTGTACTTTCCGCTGCTTATTCATCGAGTTCCATGCGCTGCGTAACTCGGTCGAGCAATTCATCGAACGCAACATTCCTGGACTCGGTTTTCGCAGCGGTCTAATCGAAAATCAACGTACCCTCGGAAAATTTCTGCAGGTTCACCATTCGATGGAAGATGGTGAACCCGGTCTGGCCAGAGACGATTGCGCCTTTTCTTTTTTGCACGAGTTGGCCGCTGGCCACGGCACTGCCGGTATTCCCCTGCCTCGCAACGGCAACGAGGACTTCGCCGTTCGCCAAACCAAACAGTTCCTCGACGAGCACTATGCCGAACGCGTTTCTCTTCAGCAACTGGCCCGATGGACGCGCATGAGCGCCTGCCATCTGAACCGGTCCTTCCGCCAGAAAATTGGCATGCCCCCTCATGAATATCAGCTGCAAGTGCGCATCCTGAAAGCCAAATCATTTCTGCGGCTGGGCCGCTCCATTTCCGAAACCGCTTCGCTGGTCGGCTTTGTCGACCAAAGCCATTTCACGCGGCACTTCAAACGCTCTCTCGGCGTCACCCCCGGCAGATTCCTCCGCTGCAACTAGCCTCAAGTAGCACCAGTTGTCAGCACAAGAACGTACAAGACGGCCCGCCTCTGTGGCGTTAGCCTCTTAGGTGTGCGATCGAAGAAGTGTGTCGCAGCAGCGCTTGCAAGGAGTGCCAAGGAGAAAGATGCGAAGGATTATTCTAGCGGCCATTTCGATCGGAGTTCTCGCTGCAGCGCCGCCAACACCGGCGCAAGCGGAACGAAAGGTTACCAAGCTGTCCGACGGCGTCTATGAAATCCAGCACGCTCAGAGCGGCGGCGGCAATACCACCGTGATTATCGGAGACCGCCAAGTCTTCGTCGTTGACACCGGCTTCCTCCCTTCCGCCGCGCGCGAAGACATCGCGCAAATCCGCCAGTGGACCGACAAGCCCGTCAGCTTCGTCCTGAACACGCACTTTCACAACGACCACAACCTCGGCAACCGCGCCTACATGGACGCGTTCCCGGCTCTCACCGTCATTGCCCAGGTCGAAACAAAAAAAGAGATGGACCGCTTCGGGCCGGGCTCCTTGATGCGCGAGGAAAAAGACAGTTACGGCATCCGGCAGACCGTCAAGAAAATGCTGGATTCCGGAAAAACCGACGATGGCAAAGCTCTGACGGAGGGCGATAAAAAGCAATTGAAAGATTTGCTCGCCCGGCAAGCTACCATGATCGAAGAACTCCAGAGTCTCAAGTTTCAAAGCGCAACTCTGACCTTTGAGCATGGCTTCTCCGTCGATCTTGGCAACCGCGAAGTCCAGGTCAAATTCCTGGGCCGCGGCAACACTCCCGGCGATGCCGTAGCTTATCTCCCCAAAGAAAAAATCGTCGTCGCCGGCGATCTCGTTGACCTTCCGCTGCCCAATATCCTCGACGGTTATCCCTCCGAATGGACCCGCACCTTGCAAAAGCTGGCCGACCTGGACGCCACCACCATCGTCCCCGGCCACGGCCCCATCCTGCACGACAAGACTTACGTTTATTTGCTGCGCGATTTCCTGCAGAGCGCCGTTGACCAGCTGAACGAGAAGCTCCGGCAAACCGCCCCCGCTATGTTCCAGAAGGTCGACGACGTCAAATCCAGCATCGACCTGACTCCCTTCCGCCAACGTTTCGCCGGCAACGACCAGGAGGTAGCGGAGGCTTTCGACGATGTCGCCGCACGGTTAATCAAACTCGTCTTTGACGAAGCTCAGTTGCGCTAGAGCGCCGCGTGCACCATCTTCGTCGCAGTGCTAGGTCGCAGTGCTAGGTCGGAGTTCCACTTTCCTGATCCCGTGGGATCAGCGGGGAGACAAGCAATGGGCTGGCGTTGCACCGTACTGACTCTGCTACTGCTTGTTTCAGCGTCCACGCCTGCGCAGAGCGAGAAAGGCGCAACTCCCAGCCAGTGCACTGCCACGGGCGATCTCGAAATTCGAGAGGTCAAAAGCGCGATTTTTCATAACACAAGAAAGCTGCGGATTCTTCTGCCAGCGGGGTATCACCAGGTGAAGAACGCGGACACCCGATATCCCGTGCTGTACCTGAATGATGGCCAAAATCTGTTCGACGTGTGCACAGCTATTTTTGGTCCCAAAGAGTGGCAGGTGGACGAGACAGCCGATCGTCTGATCGCTGAGGGCAAGGTTCAACCGTTGATTATCGTCGCTATTGACAATGCCGGGAGGCACGAAAAGGAACGCCTGGAACAGGAGAGGTTGGTGGGATCGCGGCCCAACGAATATCTCCCATTCCCCGATGACGCTTTGGACCCTTACATCGCTCACGTTCATGGCGCGAATTACCCCAGGTTTCTCACTCGCGAGGTGATGCCGTTTATTGAAAGAAATTACCGGGCAAAAGCCGGGCCGGAGAACACTGGCTTAGGTGGATCGTCCTATGGAGGGCTCATCACTTTTTATACCGCGCTGCACACGCAAGGCGTCTTTGGCCGCGTCCTCATCGAAAGCCCTTCGTTTTACGTTAAGGGCTACGCAGTCCTAAAACAGGCCGCAAAACATAAGGATTGGCCGGCTCGCATCTATTTTGGCGGAGGAACGGAGGAAAGCCCGCCGGACTCGCCCGAGAAATTCCCGCAAGAAGGCATAGCCCAGGCCGTTAAGCTGCTGCAAGCCAACGGTGTTTCTGCGGACAGGATACTGGTAAATATTACTCCCGGCCATCACGATGAGGACGCCTGGGCTGCGCGTTTTCCCGCGGCCCTTACTTTCCTATTTCCCAGTAAGCCGTAGGACAGGCATTGTCGGCGGCTGGACATAGATGCTGTGGTTACTTTGGTCAAATCGTTTAGAGGTTCGAGCTTAAGAGAAGTCGCCAGCGGGCAAGGGGTTACAACGCGATGATTACTCGACGAGAAGCAGTTCGCCTTTTGGGCTCAGCCGGCGTGTGCCTTGCTGCGGCACAGATGAGTCTCAATTTTTCGATTGCGCCAAATGCCTCTGCAGCGGCGGCAAAGGACGATTCCGCGCCTCCTCTTGCGCCTGGAGCCCCCATGTCGCCGCAACGCATCGCCTTGATCGAAGCGTTCAAAAAACAATCCGAGGGCCTGGAAAAGAAATTCGAGGCGCGCACTCACAAAAGCGATTGGACCATGCCCTATCGTCTCTTCCGCCCGCAAGCCTCCGGAAAACTTCCCCTGGTTATGTATCTGCACGGCAGCGGCGGCCTCGGCGATGACAATGAGAAGCAACTCGCCTTCGGCAATGTCTTCGGCACGCGCGTCTGGCTCCTTCCGGAAAATCAGAAACGCTTCCCCTGCTACGTCGTCGCCCCGCAAAGCGATCGCGGCTGGGCCCGTTACGATTTTTCGCAACAACCCGCCACGCCCGTTCCCGGCTTGGGAGACGGTAGTCGCTTGGCGCTGGAGCTGGTCAGCCGCTTGTCCCGCGAATTCAAAATCGATGATCGCCGCATCTACGTCACCGGCCAATCCATGGGCGGCGCTGGCGTCTGGAACATCATCTCCAACGGTCCGCGCGTCTTCGCGGCAGCCGTGCCTCTCTGCGCCAGCCTCTCCCCCGACGACGGCACCGCCGCCATTGACACGCCCCTCTGGGACTTTCACGGCGACTCTGACCAAACCGTCCCGGTCTCTGCTTCCCGCGACCGCATCGCTGCACGCCGCAAAGCCGGCGGCCATCCGCTCTACACCGAATACCCGGGTGTCGACCACGACGTCTGGCAATGGGTCTACACCGAGCCGCAACTGCCGAAGTGGCTCTTCTCCCAACGCCGTGCCTAATTCTCGCCACACCAGGAGGCCACTCGTGCTTCGACCGCTCTCCCTCAGTGCTCTTGCTTTTCTCTTTTTCTCGCTAGCCCCGCACTCTCGTGCCCAACAGCCGCTTGCCGTCCCGCCCGATTCCCCGCGCTGGGATCTGCAAGGCCAGGGCAAAGTGGCTGAATATAAGGGCCGCAAGTGCCTTTTGCTCGATGGTGCGTTGGCGGTTTTGCAGGACTTTGCACTGCGCGACGGCGTTATCGATGTGGATGTCGCCACCCCCGCAAACCGGGGATTCTTCGGTTTTCAGTTTCGCATCGCCGACAACGGCGTCGACGCCGAGGAGGTTTATCTCCGCCAGCACAAATCCGGGCTTCCCGACGCCATGCAATATACCCCGGTTCTCAACACTGGACGCAACTGGCAGATCTTCAATGGACCGGGCTTCACCAACACGGTTGATATCCCCAGAAATGTCTGGTTCCACCTGCGCCTGGAGGTCGTGGGCGCGCAGGCAAAGTTCTATGTCAAGGACATGGATCAGCCCACGCTCGTGATGAACGATCTGAAAAGCGGCGTTCAGAAAGGCCAGGTGGCCCTGGCTGTCTTGACGGGCGCGACCTATTTCTCGAATTTCGAAATACGGACAACGCCCGATGCGGCCTGGGAGCGACGCCTGCCCGATGCCGCCGGGCACTCTGACCAAGTGGAGCCTGTCGCCTTCATACGATGCGCTCGAACGTAATCTGGAGCGTCCGCTCCCGTCCTCCGAGAGCGATGTCATAGGTTGGCAGAATGTGGAGGCCGAGCCGCCCGGCTTTGTGGTCATCAATCGTTATCGTGAGAGCCCGCATCCGAGGGTCTCGTTTGCGAACGACTTTTCGAAGCGCCTCGAACCCCAGCCGGGAACGAAGGTCGTGTATGCGCGGACCAGCATCGATTCCGACCGCGACCAGGTGAAAAAGCTCTACATCGGCTATAGCGACGAAGTCAGCGTGTTCCTGAATGGCAAGATTCTCTTCCGTGGCCGAAGCGCCCAGAATTTCCGCGACCCCGGGTTCCTTGGCATCGTTAATCCGGAAAACGACACCGTCTACCTTCCATTGAAGAAGGGCAGCAATGAGCTGATGCTGGCGGTCAGCGAACTGGGGGGCGGATGGGGATTCATTTGTCGCTTAGCGGACTTGGAAAACTAAGCCTATCGCGGGGCATCACCGTGAGATCGTCTAGTGAACCGGTTCTGCTTCTTCCGCGTCTTCATGCTGTGACGCGATCGGCCCGGACAGATGCACGTTCGGCTCGGCTTCCGATGCCACGATTCCTTCCGGCAAGCGTCCGCCGTTGTATTCGGCAAGCCTGTTCTTCCATTTGAGAAAGTCCGTGATCGACTGCGGCTCAATGCGGATCTCTACCCGGCGTAAGCTGGCCAGGAGAAGGTTCATCTCGCGCATTAGGCCCTGCTCGGAGCGCTGGGTCTGGCGGCTGGGCTTGACCGTAAGATGGACTTGACGGCCCTTGCACTCCAGCAGTCCCCACTGTGGCGGGAGTTCATGTTTCGCAATGAGCCCTTGCGGCATGAGATACAAGCGCTCACAGCCCATGCCCAGTTCCGGGTTCTTGCGAAAGGACTTCTCCCGGTCGGCGAAGAAGTCGGCGCGGGAGATTTTGCACTCCACCACCACGGAACGGCATGAGCCTTTCCATGCAATCACGTCCGGCGTCTCGCCGCCGTCACACGACTGCTCAGAAAGAACGATGCCGCAGCGGTATCTGCCGCGAAGCCATTGTTCGGCCAGCCGTACAAGTTGCTGATGGGTCATCCACTGATGTTGTAACCCAGAACACAACGAATGGATAGTGTTTCTTCAGCTTCAGGAATTGCGGTCAGGGTCCGCCAGAAGTTTCTCCAGGCTGGGTTTGTATTTTTCTTTCTTGCCGAGCTTCTTGTTCTCCGCCCGCTTGACCGGCGG
>Ga0137403_10010373_pt1 | contig 10320 bp, 13 predicted proteins | sample CZOMad2_1_16fung_FD_122057 | JGI IMG/M metagenome (GOLD analysis project Ga0137403, IMG submission 122057) | Vadose zone soil fungal communities from Angelo Coast Range Reserve, California, USA - CZOMad2_1_16fungal (Hybrid Assembly) | ecosystem: Environmental > Terrestrial > Soil > Vadose zone... | reverse complement strand
AATGCCCTGCAGCGCAGTCCTACGAATTCTGGCACGCATTAAAAACGCTCGCAGTGCCGACACAACTCATCATTTATCCCGGCGAAGGCCATATGTTCATCGAGCCCAAGCATCAAGTCGATCGGCTGGAGCAGACCGTGGCGTGGTTCGATAAATATTTGAAGTAACTTTGTCGGCTTTTCCTGGCACTCACGGCGTTTCGACGCCGCTGAGAATTCCACCGACATGGCCTGTGAGAGCGATCATCACCACGCCCAGCGCCATCAGTACGAAATAAGAGGCACGCGGCGATTCGCCCTTCGCCCTAATGCGTGACCGTTTCCAACAAAGACTAACAATGAGCGCTGCAGAAGTTAGCGCGCAAATAAGATGCAACCGCAGATTGCCTTTGAGCGCCGCGCCTTCGAGCTGCCATCGCCACGCGCCGAGGCCGGTCGCGACTGCCAGCGGGACGGTTATCGCCGCCCCGACAAGATTGAAATAGCCAACTGCTGCCAGAATCGGCTCCTTGCGCCAGATCGCGAGGATGTCGAAGACAGCGCTCGCAATGAAGAGGGCAATCGGAAAATGAACAATCACCGGGTGCTGGGCGTGCCCTGCCATCAGCGCCGCCTTCAGATCGAACGGATTTGATGATGCCAGAAGAAGGAAATTCATACTTAAATGGAGAACCAGCGGTCGATCGCGATGGCTAAGAGTTACTTTTCGACTACGATCGTCCCGGTCATTTTCGGGTGAACCGAGCAAAAGTAAGTATAGGTACCGGGAGCGCCCGCAGTGATCGTGAATTCTTGATCTGTGTCGAGCGCCGACGATTTCTTAAACTGCTTCTCGACGCTGACGACGGTGTGCGGTTCCTCGTCCCGGTTAATCCAGGTGATCTTGTCACCAGATTTCACTGTGATGGTCTGAGGATTGAAAGCGAAGTCTTTGATCTCGATTCTGCTTCCGCTGGCGCGAATGCTCTCAGCGCCTTTCATCTCGCCGGCGATCGCGGAGAGAAACAAAGAACTGATACCGCACAGGAGTGCTGCGATTCGGATGTTAGAAATAAACGTAGTCATGGTTTGAGTCGTTATGTTGGGTCTAGCTAAGATTGGAGTCGATGATCGCGAGCGCGGTTTTGCCTTGTTTATACTCAACGTTCGTTAGGCCGAGTAAGCTTCGTAGTTTTTCAGCCGGCACTTTCATTGGGCCCGGCGATGGCGCCGTTCCAGGAGAGGGTTGCGGGAAAGCGGTAGACATCGCAGTGTGAAAAGTTACGTTGCCTTCGATCTTCTGAAGAACCTGATGAATGTGACCGTTTAAAACTGTCACCGAGCCAAAGCGCTTTAGGTATCCAAGGGCGCGTTCGCTATCGCTAGTCCCCCAGCCCCATTGCGGGTAAACCGTCCAAAGAGGGATATGCGCAAAGACTACAACTGGAGTGTCCGCACCCAGCCCTTTTACATCCGCTTCGAGCCACTCCAGCTGCTCGTCGCCAAGCTGGCCCAGGCCGCCGGCCTGAAGATCAAGGACGTTGACCAGGCCGATGAAATGGACGCCATTCTTGTTAAAACTATACCAGCCAGAGCCCTTGGCTTCGACGCGCTTCAGATACCTTTCACGGTAAAGTTTACCTCCATCGTTGAGCACATCATGCTCTCCGGGAACATAGAAAACGTCTTTGGTTCGGCAGCTCTTAAGTACTTCATCGAAGGTGTCGAACTCCTCCGGCTTCGACAGCTGGGTGATGTCTCCTGTGTGGATAAGGAAAGACGGCGGAGTGGGCATCGCGTTAATGCGATCGAGAGCGATTTTGAAGGTCGCAGTCACATCTTTGTTTGCCTCTTTGCTAAAGCCGATATGGCTGTCGCTGATCTGCAAAAAGCTAAGATCGGTAGCCGGCAATGGCGTTCCAGCCTTAGCAATTTCTGCAAGAGTTTTTGACGCGAGAACGCCACCGCTGACTGTCCACAGCACTCCCGTGCCGGCCCACGCCATGCATTTTAGAAAGCCCCGGCGGTCAATCCCGTCGTGCTCGTGATCGTGAGAAATATAGTCGGACATAGCTTTTTCTTTCGGTTAATGAATTGGTATTTGTTTTACATCTATCCTTACCCATCTGGTTCGCGTTTATTCCCACAATCTTGGAGGGTTAGGTGCGGGATTCGCAATATTTGCAAAAACGCCGCGCTCAGGCATCGGCCTGAAGCGCGGCGTCTGAATTCGCGAAGTACGATTCAATCACCGACTTCCCTCTCTGCCGCGTCCGCAGCGCTGGCCAGAGAAGTAATTAGCTGCAAGAACTGAGGCGGTTGTCCCCTGAAAAGCCCGTCGGCAATGAAGCTGTTTATAACGCCGGTGGCGTCTAGCTGTCCGGGACCGGTCGGACGAATGATTGAACAGGCCGGCAAGCTTCGGCGGATGAATTCGCACGGCTCAGGCATGATCAAGTTGGCCTGCAACGTCTCCGGCTGCCCGGTGGTCAGGTCGATAAATGTCACCGTTGAATTGTTGATTGGATCGACGTCGGTCAACGGAGTCGCGTTACCTGCCTTGTCCTGCCACGTCTGAAAGTGCATGATCTCGGATCCGCCGATACTTAGGAGGATTCGTAGAACTTCGAGACTAGTTACTTTCTGAGCCAGCGTCGCGTAAAGGCTTGTGCCGCCTTGTTCAATATAGCCAAAGTGGAATCCGGCCGTGAAAGCGATCGCCTTAACATGATCACTAGGGTTATCTGGGTCGCCTAGCTCGTCGTCGTTTCTCGGAATTGCGGTATGCAGCCCAATGTCCAGACTGGGGACTGCATTCGGGAAGGTTGCGCCGAAATCGGGGTTAGTCGTGCTGCGGTAGCGCGTCCACCAGCTGGTGTCGACAGTGAGCTGCTTAAGGTTCGTAAGTCGACCAGTTTGCGGGACGAACGAGACTTGGCTTGGCGGCAAGTTGGCGAACTGCCTCAGGTTAACCTGCGGCTCGCCTTTTGATCTTAAATAGGCATTTAGGAAAGCCGCGTGACTCAGCTCGTCATCGGTGTTGTCGGAAATGTACTGCGGCTGGTCCTCATCCAGAATTTCAAGGCCAGCGCGGTATCCTGATTCTGGTGAATCGACTCCTCCAAGCTCCTTGTATTGCTGCCAAAGATCGGCCTCGATCAGCTCGGCAGCAGCGAGGAGCTGGAGGATCGCCACATCACCTGGGTTAAGCCTTTGCCTTCCATTAGCTGCTAATGCCTTGCTAGCACTGCCTAGTAAACCAGCTCCCGGGGCCAGAAGAGCGGCTCCCATGCCGAGATTGCGCAGAAAGGATCGTCTGGCGAGGCGTCGAGGCTGCGGGAATTCCTGGCTAGGATTCGATGATTCAGCGCTGTCGCGCTCATTAATAACTGTAGGTTTGATTTCAGATTTCATAGAATGGACTAATATTGGTTTGGTTTTAGTTAGTGCTTGGCGTATTGCCTTGCCCACCCGTCCTTACCGATGCCGCGCGATTTTATTCCCAAAATCTTTGGCGGCCTCGTCACGATGGAAAAAACTTTTGATGAGATCGTATCGTCTTCCAGTGCTCTGGACCTCGACTAAGAATCGCGTGATGCCATCATCCGACCGATGAACAACGAGATCGCATCCATAAGGGTGCAGCTTCTCCCGCGCAATGCGCGCGACCTCAGTGTCGAGTGTCTCTCCGGTCATGTGCCCGCCTGACCGCAATTGGTCTAATTCCTTTAATGCAATGGCGGCCGCTGTGCGGATTTTCCCGACGCGAGCGTTGTAGCTTGCATCCAACTCACTCCTCGCTTCGGTGTTCATGCAAGTTTTTCGTAAGATTGAAAAGTTACGAATGGCTTGAACTCGCCATGCGATGACTGGTTTGCAAGTATCTGTATGTCTTCTGTTCTGCTACATCCAGTTCGACAATCGTCCGCTGGCCTGCCTTGATGACAACGGGCACGCGGACGTATCCGTCTCTTTCCGATCGAGCTTCAATCATGTAAGCTCCGGCTGGCAGAGCCACGACCTCAGGAATTTCATCGCTGCGCGAAATGTGATTTTCCACGTTCTTGAAGACCTTTCCGTCGGTCGTGTAGATCGTGTAGGAACTGTGCGCGTAGTATGGCACGCCACCATCGTCGAATTCGTCCGTGGCGGTATAGACCTTTAGGCAACCCTGAGGTAACTCAATTCGATAATCCAAATTCCCTGGTCTTACTGGGCTGGGAGACAACGGGCCCTTACCTCCGGCCGCCGCACTGCCGAGCGACAGCAGCAACACTGTTGTAAAGAATACTGTCAGGCTCGACCTGGACTCTACTAACATGCTTTTTCTCATCCTCTGCATCAATCCACCTCCTGCGAAACGAGTCTCACTAGGGTAACCGGCCTTCCCGGTTTTACTCCTCTGGGACCAGAATGTTCTCGTCGATAGATTCCGCGACCTGCCCGCCCAGACCTTTGCCCGCGACGTGGTCAGTTCGAAAGTGTTGCCCTGCGAAAATGCGACTCAGTCCAGCTTCCTCCGCGGCCGCTGAGAAGCTAGTGAAATGGCGTGTCACTCCTGCCAGCGATTCGGAGGTAACATCAAAGGCGAACCGATTCCCAAAGTAAAACCCTAACACCGTCGCACCCGCTTTACTGATTGCGCTATGTGCTCCGGGGTAGGAAGGGTCGGGAGCAGTCTTCGTGCCTAGCGGAAGCCATGTTGGATCCGGGTCGGTCTGCGGATTTCCGTCTGTGTCCGCCAATCGCACCGCAGTAACAGGGCGCCAAAAATTGTACGTGTACTTTGCATCGAAAAAGGCAATAGCGGTGTCTGCCAGGCTGATGTTCAGCAAAGCAAAGAGCCGTGCGGTGTGCTCCAGATTGAGGTGATGTGCAAGGGCGGCGGTCTGTGCGATCTCGTTCCAGAAGTCTTGGATGTTGCCGTTCCAGAACTGGCCGATCTCGGTTTGTTCCGCAGTGCGGGTTGTGCTGTTAATGAACCCGAGACTTTTGACTTCATTGAATACCTCAGTGTAAAGCGCGCTTGTGAGTGCCGGAGGAGGACCAGGGCGGAACTCGTCGGCCCGCTCCAACGCAAACGGCGTAACGTTAGGCCACTGCGTAAAATCCGCTGTCGCGAAATTCGGTGGCGTCAACTGGTAATCTCCGGGTTGGGACCCCGGGACGTACGTCGGTGGAATTACATTCGCCCCATCGGCGCTGCGCGCAGCGAGCAGTTGGCCGGCAACTGCCTGCCCCACGGCTACTCCCTGAGCTTTTCTCTCGTTATCAGGAATCTGCGCTAAGTCCTGTTGCAGTTCCGTGTCCAACGACGCCTGAAACGCAGGATACAGGAACGCCAATACATCATGAGCTGCCTGATCGGCCGCAGCTATTTGGGACGCGCTCCTCGGAACGTCGCGAAGGCGCACAAGGTACGGACTGAACTTTGCCTCGATATTGTTGACTGCGTCGTAGATCGCGGCGTGCAAAATTGCGAAATTACGAGTTGAGTGAATGGTAGCTGGCTGAGCGCCGGGCGTTCGAACGATTGTCAAAAGCGTCCTATTCCACTCGATGACGGCGTTGACGGACTGGGCCGAATTCTGTTCTTCGTCCGGTGCTGCATTCGCAAGGGAAGCCACCTGCAAGAAAGTGCAGATTAACACGAAGGTAGCCAAAATTCCGAACGTATGTTTGTACCTCAGGTTCTTCTTTGTAAGAATGCCGGTACTCCGGCCTGCATCTCTCCTCCCGACAAGGCGGTTGGGCGCTAAGAGCGCAGTAGCTAATTGCGATGATTCTTTAGCTTCTTTGGCGTCGTTGTCATCGGGGTGATGGATACTAGATTGCATAGAATGTGGGTTTTCTTATTTTGGTTTTGTTTGGATTTTGGTTTAGTTAGGTGTTCGGCAGATTGCCTCACACGTGTCTCTACCGATCCCGCCCGCATTTATTCCCAACAATCTTGTGATTCGTTATGACTGAACGTCACGATGGAAAAAACTCTTGATTAGGTCGTATCGTTTCCCAGTGCTCTGGACCTCGATTAAGAACCGCACGAGGCCATCAGCCATTCGATGAACAGCGAGATCGCATCCATACGGCTGGAGCCTCTCTCGTGCGATACGCGCGACCTCTGCATCGAGGGGTTCTTGCGTCATGGGTCCGCCTGAACGCAATTGGTCTAATTCCTTTAACGCGATGGCGGCCGCTTTTCGGATTTTCCGGACGCGATCGTGGTACTCTGCCTCAAACTCATTTGCCGTTTCGGAGTTCATTGGTCAGTTGTGTGCTAAGCGCCTTGTCTCCTTCTCCCAGAGATCCAAGTCAACGATCGTCTGCTGACCTTCCTTGATAACAACGAGGACGCGGCCGTATCCGTCTCTCTCCGACCGAGCTACGACGGCGTAAGTCCCAACTGGCAGAGCCACGACCTCGGGAATTTCATCGGCCGGGAAACGTTGGTTCTTGACCTTTTTAAAGAGCTTTCCATCGATCGTGTAGATGGCGTAAGAGCTGTGTGGAAAGTACCACGCGTCGCCATCGTTGAATTCATCGGTGGCGGAATAGACCTTGAGATATCCTTGCGGTAACTCAGTTCGATAATCCAAATTCCCTGGTCTTACTGGGCCGGGAGACATCGGATCCTTACCTCCGGCTTGCGCGAGCGTTGAACCGCCAAAGCAGAAGGCCAGCGGAACAATCAAGAGCGCGGCTTTCAAAAAAGACGAGCAAAGTAATGATTTCATGTAGTTGTCGTAGCTGATGTTTACTTGACAATGATTTTCCCTGTCATCCGGGGGTGGATAGAACAGAAGTAAGAGTAGGTTCCCGTTGTGGCGAAGGTGTGGGAGAAGCTCTGACCAGTCTTCAATAGAGGCGACTTTTTGAATTGATTGTCAGCACTGGACACAACGTGTGGCACGTTGTCGTGGTTAGTCCAGGTCACTGTTCCGCCGACTGATAGCGTCAATGTGTTTGGAGAGAAACTGAAGTTGTCGATGGCAACCTCAGTCTTTGTCGCTTTGACAGGAGCTGACTCTCTTGTTTGGGAGTCCTTGCTTTGCGTAAAAGTAAATGGAAGCGCAACAACGCGACTACTCAAAAGCGCTAGGCCAACGAACATCGCAAACGCCAGAGTGCCTGTATTTACATGTTTCAGAATCGGAGAGAGTACGGATACGCGCCTGGCGGTGTGTTTCTGATGGTGAACAGGAGAAGCGAACAAAAGATCAGTCCTTTCGCGATTTGGTTTTAGTGATGTTTTCATCTGATGCTAGTAGTTTGACGAGGATCTGCTCGGTTGACTTGATGGCGACTTCGAGGGAGCGAGTGGCTGGCTGGATGTGTCGGGGAGTGGATCTGTCGGCGAGTCGGCTATGCCTATTCCCTGCTGGTTCGCGTATTCGATTAGGGACGGGTCGTTGAACGCGCCTTTGAAGGCGTTAATGATCCTGCCCATGAACTGCGACAGGGTTAGCGGTGGGGACATCGTTTGCCCGACCGCCTTGGTCACAACGTTGGGGACGTTGTCATGTTGCTTATCAATAATAACCTCGCTCTTGGTAGTTTCGACAGGTGCTGGCTCTCTGGTTTCAGCTTCCTTGCCACGGGTGGTACTCAGAAGTGCGAGAGCAACAAACATGATGAAGGCCAGGGTGCCCATATTTAAGTGCCTTAGGAATGGAGAGAGTACGGAGACGCACCTTTCGGGGGCCTTTTGATGGTGAACAAAGGACGCTGAAATCAGGTGACTTCTTTTATGGTTCGGTTTCATTATGAGCGATCGGTAAAATTGTTTTCATTTATCTATACCCTTTCTGCTGAGCGAATATTCCCGTCGTGGTAGGGAAGTGTTGTTCCAGAAAGCAGGGGCTTACCGAAACGGCGTCGAATGACGGCGGTGAAAGAAGTCCTAACCACCCGTCACCGAAAAACGGGACTGACGCGGTTATCGAAAGACCGAGCCAAACGCTCTCAACGAACTCAAAGCCTTGTCCTGTGACAAAGCCTTTGTCCATCGTCAATGGTGCGGCGTTTGGGCTGCGAACTGCTGCTTAAAAGTCTGCAAATCGTTAGCGTTAACGTCGGAAACGGCCCAGTAGTTGAAGTCCGGATCAACCCAATGCAGAAGCTGATAACCTTGATGTGAGATCGCCATTGCAGGTCTCGCTGCTGCTGCTTCTCCCGGCCAAACAAACAGGTTAATGAAATGCTTACGCCTTTGATAAACCAGGGCCGCCACCGGCCGGTTATCGAGATAATCAAGACGACCGCCGATTAACGGAAATCCTTCGCTGGCAAGATCGACCACCGGAGGCGCGAAATCGAGCTTTGCATCCAGCCAGGGTTTGACTGTGTGTTGGTCGGAGGAAGCAACATCGGTAAGGTGGTTTGCCATCAGCGAACGCACATGACTGCCGATGAGCTCCATTGCCAATAATTGATCGGGCCCAGGTCGTTGCAATCGAGGGAGTAAATTCCAACCGATAATTGCGGCCAAAAGGATGGCCGCAGCAAGCGCGAGCCAATTCCAGGAGGTTCCAAAAAGAATGGACCGCGGCCCTGGCTGCCTTCTTGGGAACAGCGGCTGAACATCTCGCCCAACATTTCGCATTGGTTGTGCGACCATCTCTTCTCGCAACGACGATTGAATCCGTTCACGCAATCCTGTTGGAGCCTTGTAATAGGGAGCGCCTCGGCTAATCGCGTGAGACAGTGCCGTGTGCGCCTTATACGCTTGCTCACAGTTAGGGCAGTCTCGCAAATGCTGTTCGATTGTCTGGCTGGTAACCGGATCAAGTTCGCCATCCAGATAACCATCCATCAGGTCTGTAGCTTCTTCGCAGTTCATCTATTTATCCTTACCGATACGAGCCGCCAAATATTCCTTAAGTTTGCCACGAGCGCGGGCGAGCCGCGACATGACTGTGCCGGGTGGAATTTGCATGATGTCGGCTATTTCTTTGTATGATAAACCTTCCTGGTGGCGTAGCGCCAGGATCGCGCGGAATTCCGCAGGCAATTCGTCCATTGCCTCGCTGATTAGTGCTGCGTCCTCACTGTGCTCCAGAATGGTTGCTGGACTAACGGACTCGTGGCCGGCCGTATGTATTTCCTCATCAAAGGTTGTGGTGAGATCAACCGCCCGATTCTTTTTCAGCAACGTGTAAGAGGTATTCCGGACAATCGTCAGCAACCAGGCTCGGCCATTGGAGCCATGGAATCCACTGAAAGACTTAAACGCACGTAGGTACGCCTCCTGGACGACATCCTGCGCATCCTCTTCGTTGCGAAGCAGCCATTTGGCGAGGTTGTGGGCCGCATCCATGTGAGGCAACATCGTTTCCTCAAAAGACGCCAATTCGTGTTCCTGAGCGGCATCTGGTTCTTGGTGCTTTTTAAGTATGGTAAACTTCACAATCTTGGCACTCGACTCGAGATCTTCAGCGTTAAAAGCATAGTCGATTTTCAGTGGTGCGGCCATATTGTTCCTTGATCAGTCAGCTCGGCTAGAAAGTGCATTTAGAACCAAAGCGTTTGCATCGGGCCACCGCCGCAGCATCGGCCAGTCTCCACGCGTCTCAAATCGCGGAAAGTTCGTTGCCACTGGGACCGCACCAGGCGTGGATGCCTCCACATCACGCCTTTATGCAACACATACCGATCCTGTCCTTTCGGCGTGGTGTTATTTGACGCTTCAGCGACCGCTATGGGGTACAAGGCTCCCGCTTCGGTTATGGACGGTTGCATTCATTTAATACAACCGGCGCAGTCCCACTTTTATTCCCCAGTCTTTGAAAAAAGGACTGATGGATGGACTTCTCCTCGTCGGACTCGCGATAAAAGACCACCTTCGGGAATGTAATTCTGCCAAATCAGTAACTTGGGAGCGTTGACCGGAAGCCAGCGAATCCAAATCGTTCGGCGATTCTTTAGCTCACGCCCATTGTCGTTAGCAGTTGTTGGCCGATCTTGCCATCCTCTCGCAAGCCGTGAGCGCGCTTATGTTCGCGGATCACTCTCCGCGTGCCGTCGTCGCCCACGCCATCGATCGAACTATAATAATAGTCTCCCACGAGCCAGACGGAGCTGAATTTGTCCAACCAACTGGTCGGTGTATCCAGCACTGCCTTGGTAAACAGATTGATTGTACGGATCACCGACCGCCATGAAAGCGACCGCCACGAAAACCGCCGCTACGAAAACCGCTGTTGGTAAAGCCGCCGTATCCGTAACGATAAGGATAATAGCCAGGATAATAGCTATAGGGATAGTATCCGTAGTATGGATCGGGATAGTAAAAGAACGGGTCCCCAAAATCACCAAAGAAGAAGAACCGATTGTCGAAGCCGCG
>Ga0137403_10010372_pt1 | contig 10320 bp, 7 predicted proteins | sample CZOMad2_1_16fung_FD_122057 | JGI IMG/M metagenome (GOLD analysis project Ga0137403, IMG submission 122057) | Vadose zone soil fungal communities from Angelo Coast Range Reserve, California, USA - CZOMad2_1_16fungal (Hybrid Assembly) | ecosystem: Environmental > Terrestrial > Soil > Vadose zone... | reverse complement strand
CGCCCACGACCTGGGCGCCGGCGGCTTCGAACTGCGGCAGCGCCGCGTCGAAGCCCGCCACTTCCTTCGTTCAGGTGTTGGTGAACGCGGCGACGAACGTGTAGAGGACGACGGGCCCCTTCGCCGTCAGGTCGGTCAGCTTCACCGGCTTGCCGTCGGGGCCGTTGAGCGCGAAGTCGGGCGCCTTGTCGCCGACCTCCAGCGCGTGCGCCGCCCCGGCCAGCGTCAGACCGAGCACGACTGTGACGACCAACGCGATCACGGTTCGCATGGATACCTCCTTGGCAGCAGAGTCTCTGGCATCGGTCAGCGTGCCGGGCGGACACCCGCCGCGGCGAGCCTCGGGAATACAACGTCCCTGAACGCGGCAAGTTCCGGCTCGGGCAGCCCGAACGTGAGCAGCGGCATCAGGTACAGGTTGCGCACGCCGAGCTTCGTCATCTCGACGATCCTCGCCGCGCAGTCGACCGGCGTGCCCACGAGCCCGAGCGCGTCGCAGAGCTGCCCGACCACGTCGTCGGGTACGAATGACGTCGCGGCGATCGCCGCCTCCCAGTCCTGCGCGTGCGAGAGATCCGGATAGATCTTCCACACCGCCTCCGGGATCTCGAGCTTCGGCAGCCGCAGGCCGGCGGGCTCGACCCAGTGCCCGCCCCAGCGCAGCACGCCCCAGTGCACCGCCGTCGGTCGCGCCAGGCGCCGCGCCTCGGCCGTCGTCGCCGCCACGCCGACACGGACCGCCCAGACGATCTCGAGGTCCTCGAGCCGGCGTCCGGCGCGCTTGGCGCCGCGCTCGAGATGCTCGAGCGCCTTCTCGACGATGCCCCGATTGAAGCCGACCAGCAGCAGGGCGCCGTCGGCGATCTCGCCCGCCAGCTCGATCGCGTTCGGTCCCGACGCCGCCATCACGATGGGGATGCGCCGCTTCGCCGCGTAGCCGAGGCGGCCGGCCGTGCCGTCGAAGTCCACCGACTCGCCGGCGAGCAGACCGCGCACGGTGCCGATGCACGCGCGCATCTCGGCCAGCGTCGCCGGCTTGCGGCCGATCGTGCTCGCCGAGGTGTAGCCGGTGCCGATGACGAACTTCACGCGGCCCGGGGCCAGCTCCTCGACCGTCTGGATGGCGCCCGCCAGCACGGAGGCGTGGCGCGTGAACGGGTTGGTCACGGCCGGAAACAGCGTCAGCCGCGAGGTGGCGGCCGCCGCCTGGCCGAGCACGACGAACGCGTCGCGCGACAGCATCTGGCTGTCGAGGATCCCGGCACCGTCGAACCCCGCCGCCTCGATGGACCGGAGCAGACGCATGAGGTCGGGCATCGGCGCCGTGCCCGGGACGCGCAGGTGGACGCGGACAGGCTCGCTCATCGCGCGCCATGGTATACCCATACTGGTTCCTCCTCGATCTTCCCAACGCGGAGCCAATGCGATGACGACACGCTACGTGCTCGCGGCAGGCGCCTTCATGGCGCTCACGCTCCTTCAGCCGGGATCGAGCGGTGGTCCGGCGCAGGCGCAGCCGGCGCCGGCGCTGACCGGCCAGGTCACATCGGCCGACGAAGGGCTGATGGAGGGCGTGCTGGTCAGCGTGAAGAAGGCCGGGTCGACCATCACGACGACGGTCGTCACCGATCAGCAGGGTCGCTATCGATTCCCGGGGCCGCGCCTGACGCCCGGACAGTACGCGATCTCCATCCGCGCGGTGGGCTACGAGCTAGAAGGCCGGCGCGCCGCTGAGGTCGGCGCCAACGGGCCGGTCACGGCGGATCTCCGGCTCCGCAAGACGCAGGATCTGGCGGCGCAGCTCACGAACGCCGAGTGGCTCGCGAGCATGCCCGGCACCGAGGACGAGAAGAAGGTGCTGCTCGGCTGCGTGCAGTGCCACACCCTCGAGCGCACGGTGCGCAGCACGCACGACGCCGCCGAATTTCTGAAGGTGCAGCAGCGCATGGGGACCTACGTGAACCAGAGCACGCCGCTGCACGTCCAGGTCCGCCGCGCCGAGCGGCTGCTCGAGATGCGGGGCGAGGAGCGCCAGCTCGCGCGACGGGCCCTGGCGGAGTTCCTGAGCGGCGTCAACCTGAATGGCCGCGCCAGCTGGCCGTACGAGCTGAAGATGCTGCCACGCCCGACCGGCCGGAGCACGCGCGTCGTCATCACGGAGTACGACCTGCCGCGGGCGACGATCCAGCCGCACGACGTCATCGTCGATCCCAATGGCGTCGCCTGGTACTGCAACTTCGGCGAGCAGACCCTGGGCAAGCTGGATCCCAGGAACGGCCGGGTGACGGAGTACCGTGTGCCCGAGCTGAAGCCCGGCTTTCCGACGGGCGCCTTGTCCGTGCGCTTCGACCGCGACAGCAACCTCTGGCTCGGCCTGATGTTCCAGGGCGGCATCGCGAAGTTCGACCGCAAGACGGAGACGTTCTCGACCTGGAGCCTGCCGCCCGAGGTCAACCGCGACATGACCCAGGTCAACATGACGAGCCCACACTCGTCCCACGTGGACGGCAAGGTGTGGACGAACAACAACGGCTTCGCCGCCGTGCATCGGCTCGATCTCGCCTCCGGCAAGTTCGAGACGTGGGAGCCGTTCCGCGAGGGCGTCGCGAAAGGCCGGAACCACAACATCTACGACGTCATCGCCGACTCGAAGAACAACGTGTACTTCACCGACTTCTCCAACGAGCACATCGGGCGCATCGACGGCAAGACCGGCGCCCTCACGCTCTTCACGATCCCGACGCCGCGCTCGGCGCCGCGTCGCGCGCAGATGGACGCCAACGACCGCCTCTGGTTCGCCGAGTATCGCGGCAACAAGATCGGTGTCTTCGACACGCGCGCCGAGCGCTTCACCGAGTGGACGGCGCCGCGGCCCTGGTCGCAGCCCTACGACGTCCAGCTCGACAAGAATGGCGAGGCCTGGACCGGCTCGATGCTCAACGACCGGGTGCTGAGACTCGATCCGAAGACCGGCACCTTCACGGAGTACATGCTGCCGCGCTCGACGAACATCCGGCGCGTGTTCGTGGACAGCTCCACCACACCGGTCACGTTCTGGGTGGGCAGCAATCACGGCGCCTCCATCGTCAAACTGGAGCCGCTGGACTAGGAGACGAGCTCAGTCATGCGCTTCGGGACCTTCTTCTTCTTCCAGGCCGTGCCGTGGCTCCGCCACGACGAGGTCGTGCACCGCGAGCTCGAGCAGATGGAGTGGACGGAGGAGCTCGGCTTCGACCAGATCTGGCTCACCGAGCACCACTTCATCGATTATGGCCTCGCGGTGGACCCCGGCACGCTCGCCGCCGTGGCCGCCTCGCGCACGCGGCGGGTGCGCATCGGGCTGGCAGCCGCGATCCTCCCCTTCCATCACCCGCTGCGCCTGGCCGAGCAGACGGCGCTCGTGGACATCGTCTCGCGCGGCCGGCTGGAGGTCGGGTTCGGCCGCGGCAATCGCCCGGCGGAGTTCCGCGGCTACAACGTGCCGCAGCAGGAGAACCGCGACCGCTTCGAGGAGGCGGTGGAGATCATCACCCAGGCGTGGACGCAGACGGAGCCGTTCTCGTACGAGGGACGCTTCTTCACGATCCGCGACACCCGCGTGATGCCCAAGCCGTTCCAGAAGCCGCACCCGCCGCTCTACCAGGTGTGCGGCAGCAAGGAGAGCATCGAGGGCACGGCCGCCCGCGGCTGGCCGATGCTCAACTCCGTGCTGCGCGGTAACGCCGAGCAGCAGCTCGCGACCAATCGGGAGGCCTACGTCACCGCGCTCCGCAAGGCCGGCCGCTCCGACGCCGACATCGCCTCACTGCTGAAGCGCTGGGGGGTGTCGCGCCAGATCTACGTGGCCCCGACGGACGCGCAGGCGCAGGCCGAGTCCAAGGACGCCGAGATGTGGTACCAGGAGTCGTTCCGCCGCTTCGTGATCCCCGAGCGCATCGAGGAGGCGCACCCGAGTCTGCAGCCGCACTTCCGGCAACTCGCCGAGCGGCTCGCCAAGCTCAACTGGGACGACCTCGTGCGCGAGACCGTGGCCTTCGGCTCGCCGGACACCGTTGCGCGCAAGATCGAAGCGATGCGCGACGCCGGGGTGGGCCACGTGCTCTGCTGGATGAACTTCGGGGGGCTGCCGCAGGACAAAATCCGGAGATCCATGGAACTCTTCGCGAGAGAGGTCATGCCGCATTTTCGCGATTGAGTAGATGGGGGGCCTAGAAGGGCCCCCCAAACCCCCCGACGCGTTACTCAGCGAGCCACACCGTGTCGAGCTGCTGATTCAGGAAGTGGCTGGGCGTGATCGTCCAGCCTCGCACCCTGGCGCTGTGCGCGATGATGCGGTGGTTCTGCAGCGTCCAGAAGTAGTGGACTTCCTCGTCGAGCAGCCGCTTCTCGAACGCGCGCAGGTGGCGCTTGCGCTCCTCGGGGTCGAGCGCCCGGGCCTGCTTGAGGAACAGGTCGTCCAGCACGGGGTCCTTGTAGCGGCCGAAGTTGCGATCCGAGATCCCCACCGACTGGAACTTGTCGATGTCCATGTCGGGCTCGACGACGAAGCTGCACTGGAAGTCCATGGCCACGTCGAAGTCGCCGCGCTGGAGCAGCGGATGGTAGGCCGACGCCTCGATGGTCTCCTGGCGCACGTTGAGCCCGATCTGCCGCCACTGGTCGATGAGCCAGATCCCGAGCGGCTCGTACGGCTGCGGGATGCCGCGGTTCTTGAACGTGAACGAAAAGCCGTCGGGAATTCCCGCCTCGCGCAGCAGCCGGCGCGCCTCCGCGCGGTTGGCCTTGATGTCGCGCCCGTACCCCGCGAGCTTCTCCAGCTCGGCCGGCGGCGTCGCCCACGGCGTGCCCGGCACCTGGATACCGGCGACGTCCTTCACGACCGCGATGCGCGAGAGGTTCTTGGCGCCTTCGTAGCGGTCCAGGGCCAGCGTCAGCGCGCGGCGGGCGCGCTTGTCGTCCCAGGGTTTGCGCTCGTGGTTCATCGCCACCAGCATCGAGCAGTCCCAGGGGCTCTCCTGCACGGTGATCCTCGGCCCGAGCGCGCCGACGAGGCTGTCGCGCTCCGCCGGGCTGAAGCTGCGGAACTGGATGTGCGCGCGCTCGCCGCGGATCGCCGCCACCTGCGCGGAGGAGGAGCTGATGAACAGCGCGCGGAAGCCGTCGAGGTGGGGCTTGCCCTTGTCCCAGTAATTCGGATTCTTCTTGCCGATCCAGTGCGAGCCCTTCACGTGCTCCACGAACGTGAACGGGCCCGTGCCCATCACGTTCTTCTCGTACCAGCGGACATCCTTGGCCAGGATGTCGGCCTTGAAGATCCAGCTGTAGGGCGAGGCCAGCGTCATCAGGAACGAGGCCTCCGGCCACTTGAGCCGGAAACGGATCGTCTGCGGATCGGGCGCCTCCACCGCCTCGACGGCGCGGTACTGGCCTTTGCGGTACGACGACGTCTCGGGCGGCGGAAAGAGGATCTTGTCGTAGCTGGCCTTGACGTCGCGCGACGTCATGACGCTGCCGTCGTGGAAGCGCACGCCCGTCCGCAGCTTGAGCGTGTACGTCAGGCCGTCAGGCGAGACCGTCCACGACTCCGCCAGGTCGGGGACCACCTTCGCGCCCGTCCGGTCGAACGGATCGACGCGCAGCAGCGTGTTGTAGTGCGGCGCCAGCGGATGCACGACGCCGAAGGTGCCCTCCTTGTGGGCGTCGTAGGACGGCGGCTCCGAGGGCACCAGGAAGATCAGCTCGCCGCCGGAGCGCGGCTTGTCCTGTGCGGAGGCGGGTGACACCAGCGAGCAACTGACGAGGACGGCGGCCGTCAGGGCCGCCAGGACTCTTGTGTGCATGTCTTCTCTTTACTCGGCCAGCCAGATCGTGTCGAGCTGCTGGTTCAGGAAGTGCGACGGGGTGATCGTCCAGCCGCGCAGCTTGGCGCTGTGCGGGACGATGCGGTGCCACTGCAGCGTATAGAGGTAGTGAACTTCGTCGTCGAGCAGCCGCTTTTCCAGGGCGCGCAGGTACCGCCTGCGCTCCTCGGAGTCCACGGCGCGTGATTGCTTGGCGTAGAGGTCGTCCAGCACCGGGTCCTTGTAGCGGCTGTAGTTGTTGTCGGAGATCCCGACCGACTGGTACTTCTGGAGGTCGATGTCGGGCTCGACGATGTAGCTGCACTGGGCGTCGCTGGCCACCTCGAAGTCGCCGCGCCGCAGGACGGAGACGTGCGCCGAGGCCTCGATGGTTTCCATCTTGACGTTCAGCCCGATCTGGCGCCACTGGTCGATGAGCCAGATCGCGATCGTCTCGTAGGGCTGGGGGATGCCGCGGTTCTTGAACGTGAACGCGTAGCCGTCGGGCACGCCGGCCTCGCGCAGCAGCCGGCGGGCCTCGGCGCGGTTGGCCCGGATGTCGCGCCCGTAGCCCGCGAGCTTCTCCAGCTCCGCCGGCGGCGTGGCCCACGGCGTGCCCGGCACCTGGATGCCGGCGACCTCCTTCACGACGGCGATCCGCGAGAGGTTCCGGGCCGCCTCGTGGCGATCGAGCGCGAGCGTCAGCGCGCGACGAACGCGCTTGTCGTCGAAGGGCTTGCGCTCCTGATTCATCGTCACCAGTGACAGGCAGTCCCAGGGGCTCTCCTGGACGGTGATCTTCGGTCCGAGCGCGGCGACGAGCGCGTCGCGGTCCGGCGGGGCGAAGCCCCGGAACTGGACATGCGCGCGTTCCCCGCGGATGGCCGCCACCTGGGCGGAGTTCGAGTTGATGAAGATCGCGCGATAACCGTCGAGGTACGGCCGGCCCTTGTCCCAGTAGTCCGGGTTCCTCTTGCCCATCCAGTGCGAGCCCTTCACGTGCTCGACGAACCTGAACGGGCCGGTGCCCATCACGTTGGTCTCGTACCAGCGAATGTCCTTGGCCAGGATGTCGGCCTTGAGGATCCAGTTGTACGGCGAGGCCAGGCCGACCAGGAACGAGGCCTCCGGCCACTTGAGCCGGAACCGCACCGTCTGCGGGTCCGGCGCCTCGACGGCCTCCACCGCCTGGTAGGCGCCCTTGCGCATCGAGATGACGCCCGCGGGAGGCGCGATGATCTTGTCGTAGCTGGCCTTGACGTCGCGCGACGTCATCACGCTGCCGTCGTGGAAGCGCACGCCCTGCCGCAGTCGCAGCGTGTAGGTCAGCCCGTCGGGCGAGATCGTCCACGACTCCGCGAGGTCCGCCACCGGCTTGGTTCCCGTGCGGTCGGTCGGGTCGATGCGCAGCAGCGTGTTGTAGTGCGGCGCCAGCGGGTGGACGACCCCGAACGTTCCTTCCCTGTGGCCGTCGTACGACGGGGGCTCCGAGGGCACGAGGTAGATCAGCTCACCGCCGTAGCGAGGCTTGTCCTGGGCGGCCGCGGGCGATATCAGTGCGAGCACGACGACCGATAGCGCGCCGAGGACGAGCCGGGAGCGCATGGTCCTACTCCGCCAGCCAGATCGTGTCGAGCTGGCCGTTCAGGAAGTGGCTCGGCGTGATCGTGAAGCCGCGCACGCGCGCGTGGTACGGGACGATCCGGTGCCACCAGAGTGTCGGCACGACGTGGGCCTGCTCGTCGAGCAGGCGCTTCTCGAACTCGCGCACGAGCTTGCGCCGCTCGTCGACGTCGCGCGCGCGCGCCTGGCGGTCGTAGAGCGCGTCGAGCGCGCGGTCGGTGTAGCGGCCATACGAGGCGTCGGTTCGATCGGCGGACAGGAACTTGTAGAGGTCGAGGTCGGGCTCGACGATGTAACCGCACTGGCCGTCCATGCTGACCTCGAAATCGCCGCTGCGCAGCGCGTGGAACCAGGAGGCGCTCTCGAGCATTCGCACGGTCGCGTTGAGCCCGATCTTCTTCCACTGGTCCACGAGCCAGATGGCGAGCGGCTCGTACGGCTCGGGCAGGTTGCGATTGTTGAACACGAACGAGAAACCCTCGGGCACGTTGGCCTCGCGGAGCAGCCGCCGCGCCTCCGCGCGGGCCGCCTCGACGTCCCGGCCGTATCCGGCGAGCTTGCCGAGCTCCGCCTCGGTGGCAGCGTACGTCGTGCCGGGGACCTGCACGCCGCCGACCTCCTTCACGATCGTGATCCTCGACAGCGCCTTGCTGCCGTTCCAGCGGTCGACGGCGAGCGTGAGCGCGCGGCGCACGCGCGGATCGTCCCACGGCTTCTTCTCGTGGTGCGGCACCACCCAGAGCGCGCAGTCCCACGGGCTCTCCTTGACGGTGATCTTGGGGCCGAGCGCGCTCGTGAGGACGTCGCGCGCCGTGGGGTTGAAGGCGCGGAACTCGATCAGCGCGCGCTCGCCGCGCACGGCCGCGATGCGCGCGGCGGTGTTGGGAATGAAGATCGCGCGGTAGCCGTCCAGGTAGGGCCGGCCACGGTCCCAGTAGTCCGCGAACTTCTTGCCCACCCAGTGCGAGCCCTTCACGTGCTCCACGAACGTGAACGGTCCCGAGCCCAGGATGTTCTTCTCGTACCAGTGCGGGTCCTTCGCGAGGATGTCGGCCTTGTAGATCCAGTTCCACGGCGAGGCCAGCCCGGACAGGAAGCCGGCCGACGGGTGCTTGAGCCTGAAGATGACGGTTTCGGGGTCGGGCGCCTCGAGGGCCTCCACCACCGCGTACTGCCCCTTGCGCGGGCTCGTCACGCCCGGCGGCGGCGTGATGATCTTGTCGTAGGAGGCCTTGACGTCGCGCGCCGTGAGCGCGGCGCCGTCGTGGAACTTCACGCCGCGGCGGATCTTGAACGTGTAGGTCAGGCCGTCCTTCGACGTGGTCCAGCTCTCGGCGAGGTCACCGATCACCCGCGTCCCGGTGGTGTCGATGGGATCGACGCGCAGCAGCGTGCTGTAGTGCGGCGCCGACGGATGGATGAGGCCGAAGGTCTCCTCGCGGTGCGCGTCGTAGGACGGGCTCTCCGAGCCCACGACGTAGATCAGCTCGCCGCCGGAGCGGGGTTGCTGCGCGCGCGCGGGGACGGCAGCGATCAGGAGCAGCGTCAGAGTGGGTTTCCGCAGTGAGCGCGAGATAGACGTAGCAGGTGAGTTGTTTGTTTGCATAATCCTGGATACCCCGGGGAGATTCTGGGGATATCCGATTTTGCCCCTTCATCCTTCGAAAAGTCAAGAAAAGTTCTGGCGTCCGGAGGCCGTTTTTCGTAGAATCGGCCATTCACGCGCCTGCTGTGTCATTGCGAATTCCTCTCCTCGCGATTGTTTGGAATTCGCCAGGCGCGAAGAAGTAGTAGCCCGTTCCGATGCTGGTCGTCTTTCCAGCCGATCGATTAGACGGGTGCAAAAGAAATGTCTCGCTCAAATACGTCTCGGATAAAACTCCGCCAAAGGACCACTCCCATGAGTCGACCGCTCTCGTCTGTCGTTTTGCTGACTTTGTTTTCTTTGTTGCTGCCGCGCTCCGCCGACGGGCAGACGCGTCCGTCATGGCCCGGATTTGACACGAATTTCAAAATGAACCCGCCTCTGCGCTCCGCCAGGGATCGCGAGGCGATTCTCGAAGGCCTGGTCGACGGCACAATTGAAATTCTGTGCAGCGACCACGCGCCGCATTGCGATTACGAAAAGGAAGTCGAGTTCGATTACGCGCCGTTCGGAATCACAGGTTTGGAAACGGAACTGGCGCTTTCGCTCATGCAATTGGTTCACACAAAAAGAATTTCGCTTGCGGACATGATTGCGAAATTCACCGTCAATCCGGCGCGTTTACTGAATTTGCCAAAAGGAACCTTAAGCGTCGGCGCGGACGCGGACGTGACAATTTTCGATCCAAATGAAGAATGGATTTTCCGCGCGGAAGATTCCGCGAGCAAATCCAGGAACAGCCCGTTCTCCGGCTGGAAACTCAAAGGCAAAGCCGTGGCGACGATTGTCGGCGGCAAAAATGTTTTCAGCGAGGAATCCGCCGCAGTCGTGGCTTGATGGTTGCAGCGAAAGCTTGCGGCGAAGCGCATCGCGCGGCTAACTTTCCCGCCGCATGAATCTCGAAGACCATCTCGGCGACATCATCCGCAAGGCGCGCGTGATGAACAATGTTTCAAACTTCGCAGCGGCAACTGCGGCGGGCATTTCTGAAAGTGAACTTTCCGCGCTTGAAGAAGCCGGAAAATTTTCCGGCAAAATCAATTTCACCGCGCTCGGAAAACTCATTGGACTCAATCCGCAAAAACTCGAAGCGATTGCGAACGGCTGGCTGCCGTCGCCAAAAGATTTGAGCATCTGGCGCGAAGTCCGCGTGTTCACCACCGGGGATAATGATGGGCTTACGGTGAATTGCTATCTCGTCTGGGACGAAGT
>Ga0137403_10010371_pt1 | contig 10321 bp, 11 predicted proteins | sample CZOMad2_1_16fung_FD_122057 | JGI IMG/M metagenome (GOLD analysis project Ga0137403, IMG submission 122057) | Vadose zone soil fungal communities from Angelo Coast Range Reserve, California, USA - CZOMad2_1_16fungal (Hybrid Assembly) | ecosystem: Environmental > Terrestrial > Soil > Vadose zone... | reverse complement strand
GTTTCGCATCCGGATAGGCGCGACGCCTGTCATGTCCGCTCCAGACTTCACATCGCGGGCGGCGGCGCGGCGTCCGCCGGTAGCGCACCGACCGCTTTCAACAGGGGAACGTCGGCCGGGGCTGGACCACCGACGCTGACAAGACCTACTCCGCGATCCGCCTTGACGGCGTGCTTGATGCCGACGGGCACGTGGACGATGCATCCGGCGTGGAAGGGCAGTTTGATATCGTTGGTGTAGTCATAAATTGTCCCCTCGCCCTCGAGAATAAAGATCGTATCCTCGGACAGCGTGTGAACATGGGGGACATTGCCTTCGCCCGCCTCAAGACAGACGTAGTTCAAGTTTGCTTCCCAGGCTCCGACACCTGGCCAGATCACGAAACGCGCGTCCTTTGATATCAGCGGCAGCCGAAGCGTAGGATGGTCGCGGTGAAAAAGACGGATCGCCATCGGAACTCAACCTCCCGGGGTCATACCGGCATAGAGACTGTCATCAGCCGGACAAGGCCCTCCGACCACCTTGATGCCATGGCCACCGGCCTCGATGCGATAGCTGTCGCCGGCATCGATATGAAGCATGTGCCCTTCGGCTACATCGATGCGCACACCTTCCGCCTCATCAACAATGCGGCCCGTCCCCTCAATGATGTAGTAGACGCAGTTGGATGCTGCATGGCGAAGGCTGATCGTTCGGGCATTGCCCATAAGCGAAATGAGTTGGAAACTCCGAAATAGCCCGCCATTGTGTGGCGACAGGACGACCTTCGCGTTGCCCTCTCCCTCAACGATAGGTATTTCTGGACAGCCGGTCGCGCTGTCGATCACACGAATATGGGAAGACGGGGCTTCGTTCATTGCCGATTGCATTTTGAGTATATATCAATAGTTTTTAATATATTCAAAATAGACGAAATGCAATATCTCACTCATCGCAGTGACCGATCCGGCAAGAATTGCGAGGAGCCTCCGAGGACATGACGAACCGCCATACCGACGAGACCGCTGACCTCAGCATCGACGCTCAGCCCACGCTCTCAGAGGATATCGCAGAGACGACGGCCAGCACTCTTGCGGCAATCGGCCTTCGAATTAGGGAGTTGCGTCAATTGCGCGGACTGACCCTGCAGGCGTTGGCAGATGTCTCCGGCCTGAGCACGTCCATGCTCAGCCTCGTCGAAAGGGGGCGCGCCTCGCCTTCTATCGGCTCGCTGATCGTCATTCAGTTCTATGTATTGCAATACGGCTGGTGGCCGGTGGCCGTTTACTGTATTTGTTTTCTCATATTGCCCCTGCTCTGGGTGCTGCGCAGATTGTATACAGCCCGCGTCACGGCGGATTATCATTTCCTGAGCAACCTGATCAAGGCGGTGATGCTGATGGGTATCCTGTCGATGATCCTTGTCAGCTATACATCTTATTGAAATTATTTACAATTATGGAAAGGATCGTACTAGCTTCCTCGTCGCCGAGACGGAAGCAATTACTGGAATGGGCGGAAATAAACTTCGAAGTCATTGTCAAAAATACCGATGAATCATTCCCTCCCGGGCTGACCGTGGAAGAAGTGCCTGTTCATATCGCCCGTAATAAGGCACTGGCGATAAGCGCGGGACTTGCCGGAACGCGGATCATTCTCGCCGCGGATACGGTGGTGGTGCTGGATAATGAGATCATCGGCAAGCCCGGCGACAGGGAAGATGCCATCGGTATATTGTCCCGCCTGTCCGGCAAGCGGCACGAAGTGATCACGGGAGTGGCGATCCTGAAAGGAGAGAGGGAACAGGTCTTCGCCGACAGGACGGAGGTCTGGTTTCACGAGCTGACCACCAAACAGATCGCGGATTATGTGGACAAATACAAGCCCTATGATAAGGCAGGGGCGTATGCCATCCAGGAATGGATCGGCGTGGTGGGGATCAGGGCGATCAATGGAGACTTCTATAATGTGATGGGGCTGCCTGTCAGCCGGGTCGTGAGGGAACTGGAAAAGATGCAAGAGGAATAAGGGGTGATCTTTTGAACGGGACTGCGTGCAGGAAAACAGGACTGCGGAAAGGAAAAGGAACTGCGTGCTGAAAGACTGGACTGCGGTAAGAAGATAGAACCGTGTGCAGAAAAACGAGACTGCGGGTAAGAATCAACTATAGCCATGACAGAACGATTACTACAGTTCATCTGGCGATCTCAGTATTTCAATCATCATGAACTGAGCCTGGAGAACGGCGAAGCTTTACAGATCGTTCGTCCCGGAGAGCTGAACGCTCACCAGGGTCCGGATTTTTCATGGGCTGCGTTGCGTATCGGCAATACGGAATGGTTTGGCCATATAGAATTGCATTTACTCGCCTCGGGCTGGACAAAGCATGCGCATGAAGGGGATAAGCATTATAATAATGTCATCCTGCATGTGGTATGGGAAAATGATCTGCCCGCCGGTGGATCCGCCGAGCCGGCTGAGGTGCAGCGGAATGGAAGTGGAACGCAGGCGGATGAACCCGGGCTGAAAAGGGACAGAAATATTCCTGTGCTGGTGCTTTCGCACCGCGTTCCGAAATTACTCCTGGGCAAATATGAAGAATGGATGAAGAGCCGGGCCTTTGTCGCCTGTGAGCGTCAGCTGCGGGCCGGAGCGGCGGGAGGGCCGGGAAACGAAATGCCGCCGCAGGGGAATATGGAGGAGGTATGGGCCAGCTGGAAACGCCGGCTGCTGGCGGAGAGGCTGCAGCGCAAGACGATGCTCATACAGGAATGGCTGGGACAAAATAACCAGCATTGGGAGGAGACGGCCTGGTGGCTGATGGCGCGGAATTTTGGTTTCCCGGTGAATGCGGGATCATTTGAAGCGATAGCCAGGAGCCTGCCGCTGAGTATCCTGGCCAGGCACAGGCATCGGCCGGAGCAGCTCGAAGCTCTTCTGCTCGGACAGGGAGGGCTGCTGGAGCAGGAATTTTCGGAAGAATATCCAAGGTGGCTGCAGAAAGAGTTCCGTTATCTCCGGGGCAAGTATCGTCTCCGTCCCGCTCATGAACCATTGCTCTTCCTGCGTATGCGGCCAGCCAATTTCCCTGGGATACGGTTGTCCCAGCTGGGCTGCCTCCTGCATAGTTCCGGCTCCTGGTTCACCCGTACAAAGGAGGCCAGCTCGACTGCTGAATTAAAAGAGATGTTGTCGGCTGCGGCGGGCAGCTACTGGGATGATCATTTTACCTGGGGGAATGCGCCGATGGGAAAGGCGGGGGATCGGGCCGGAGAATTTGGAGATGGGCCAACCGGGAAGATGGAACTGCGCGGGGAAGGCGGGCAGCCGGGACGGGCTGAAGGAAGGGCGGGACGGAAAAAGGCGCTGGGGATGTCCATGAAGGAGAATATCATTATCAATACCCTGGTCCCGATGCTTTATGCGTATGGGGTCCTTCGGAGCGAACGATCCTGCCGGGAAAAGGCGTTGCGCTGGCTGGGAGAGGCAGGGGCGGAAAAGAACAGTTTGCTGGCAGGCTGGGCCAGACTGGGAATCAGCGGCCGGAATGCGGCCGATACCCAGGCCTTGCTGGAATTGAAAAAACAGTACTGCGATCCGAGGAAATGCCTGGAATGCGCAGTCGGAAAGGCCCTGCTGCGGGGAGGGGGGACGGAATAATGATATGGTCGCGCAAGATCGGTCTGAACGCGCCGGGCGAGCAGGTGATATGCTGGAAGCCAGGCGGAAGTCGCCGATGGGGCAGGGATAGGCGGTGATGCGGCCCCGTCAGGCAGGAGCAGGCACGTTCCAGTTAAAAACGATGCTGACTTCGATATCGGGGTGGATGCTGTACATGACCGGGCAGGTATGCGCCGTTCTTTCCAGGATCGCCCGCTGCTTCTCCTCTACCAGGAGGGTTCCCGGGAAATCAAAGCTCACATTTATACCGGCAATCCTCCGTGGGTCGGGCTTCATGATCTTTTGTACGGATACCTTCATTCCCCGCAGGTCTACGGGCATATCCCGGGCTTTTATCCCCATGGTAGTGGCCATACAGGCGGCAAGAGCGGTCGCGACCAGGTCCGTAGGCGAAAAACGTTCCCCCTTGCCCTGGTTGTCTACCGGCGCATCCGTCTCTATTTCTGATCCCGACTGGATATGTGTGGCAACCGTACGCAGTTCTCCTGCGTAAATAACTGTGGAAGTCATTGTGTAATTTTACTTAAATTTACGCCAGATAAATTAAATCGTCAGCAGTGAAGAAACTTTTCTTGTCGGCACTTGCCTCATTGATCATTGTAAGCCTGTTTGCCCAGGATAGTACCTACCGCTCCACGAAAGATCCAAGGAACAAGAAGAACGCTAAAAGAGATCGCCTCAACAACCTGATGAGAATGGAAGAGGAAGGCGACCTTATTTTCAATAAGCACAATATATTCGGGATCAAACTGGCAACCGACGGCTATGGCATTTCCTTTGAAAAAGGGAAATTCAAGACCCCCAGCCGGACCCTTCTTTTTGGGTTCGAGCTGAATGAGAAGAAGAGCAATAAAGAGCATAAGATCTCCGCCAGTGACGGGATCGGCTATAGTTCGGTGGTGCCCTATAAGCTGAATAATTTTTATGAGTTCAAGCTTTCCATCGGCCAGCAGCACCTCATCGGCGGCAAGGGGAATAAGAACGGAGTTGCCGTAACGGCACTCTATTCAGGCGGGGTATCCCTGGCCCTTCTGAAGCCTTATTATGTGGAGGTGCAGGACAGGAATACCCAGGAAGTCTCCCGCATGACCTTCCAGCAGTTGGTGAACGACACGAGCGGATCCAACCTTCAGGTCACCGGCGCTTCCGGCTTTACGGTAGGCTGGGGCCATCTCAGCGTAAAGCCCGGCTTCAATGCCAGGACGGCCATGCGTTTCGACTATGGCAGGCTGAACCAGACGATCACCGCCATCGAGGTCGGGCTCACCGCTGAATATTATACAGGAAAGATCCCCATTGTATTATATGTCCCCCAGAAACAATTTTTCTTCAACGCGTATCTGAGCATTATGTTCGGTAGCCGAAAGTGACGTATTTTTGCATTATGCAAGAGTTACCGATTGTTCCGACATCCGGGTGCGCGACAGATGCAGCTGACAAGGGGACCGCAGGTCCACAGGCCGAAGGCCAGTCATTTGAGCATAAGGTCAAGAAACCCAATTGGTTAAGAGTAAAGTTACCCATCGGCGAAAGCTATAAGCATGTCCGCGGGCTGGTGGATACCCACAAACTGCATACGATCTGTGAGAGCGGCAACTGCCCCAATATGGGAGAATGCTGGGGCGAAGGAACGGCCACATTCATGATCCTTGGGAATATCTGTACACGGAGCTGCGGGTTCTGTGCGGTGGCGACCGGCCGGCCTGAACCCGTGGACTGGGACGAGCCCCAGCGCGTTGCCGAAGCCATACACCTGATGAAGGTAAAGCATGCCGTCATCACCTCGGTGGACCGGGATGAGCTGAAGGATGGCGGCAGCCTGATCTGGTACAATACGATCCGGGCCGTGAAAGCGTTGAATCCAACTACGACCCTGGAGACACTGATCCCCGATTTCAAAGCACAGTCGGAGAATATCGCCCCGATCCTGGAGGCGGCTCCCGAAGTCGTCTCGCATAATATCGAAACGGTGGAGCGCCTTACCCGGCAGGTACGTATCCAGGCAAAATACTGGCGCAGCATGGACACGCTTCAGCAACTGAAGAAAGGAGGCATGCGCACCAAGAGCGGGATCATGCTGGGGCTTGGCGAACAGAAGGAAGAAGTCGTGCAGACCCTCAGGGATCTTCGTAGCAGTGGGGTGGATGTCATCACGATGGGCCAGTATCTTCAGCCTACCAAGAAGCATCTGCCGGTGGTGCGCTTCGTCCATCCGGATGAGTTTGCTGAATTCCGCGAGATCGGGTACGAGCTGGGATTCGATTATATGGAGAGCGGTCCCCTGGTGCGTTCATCCTATCACAGCGAACGACATGTGATCCCCGGATATGGCAGGAGCGAGTGGCTCAGCCAGAAAGAAGATCGATGAGGATACTATTCCTGATACTGCTCAGCATACAGGTAACTTCCGCCGCCGGTCAGGGAGCCCTGTCAGGAATATCCTGGAAGAACGTGGATTCCATGTTCGGTCCCTTACCCCGCCAGATGCATGTATATAAAACAAAGGATTCCCTGGATGAACATCCTTTTGTCGCATACTACGTCGCTGCCCTCCTGAAGGATAAAAAACTTTCCTTTACCACACAAACGGGGCAGGGTAAACGATTTACCCCCAACGAATATTACCAGCTGGAGCAATTCCCCTTACTGGTGGTGAACTGCAGCTTTTTTACGGTCGAGACCGGCCGCAACCTGAATGTCGTCATCAAAGATGGCAGGATGCTGGCCTATAATATTACCTCCCTCAAGGGAAGGGCGGATGACAGCCTGCTCTGGTATTATCCTACCCGCAGCGCGATCGGCATCGACCGGAAAAGAAGGGCCGATGTGGCCTGGATCTTCACCGATTCATCGAAGCGCTGGCCATATGCTTTCGAGGATATGCCGGTCGTCGCCAAGGGATTTGAAAAAAATCCATCCATCTATGATCTGAAGGATATCGAGTGGAAGTGGTGGAAGATGCGGACGGCCGTCGGTGGCGGGCCCGCCCTGATCCATGATGGAAAGATCATGATCACCAATAAGGAAGAGCAGGTGTTCCCTTATGGAGAGAATGACAAGCACCCCCGGACTGCCATGGGCTATACCAGGGATGGGCGACTGATCGTCCTGGCTGTGGAAGGAAGGTTCCCGGGCATCGCGGAAGGAGCTACGCTCGAAGAGGAAGCGAAAATATTGCTGGATCTCGGTTGTTATGAGGCGCTGAACATGGATGGGGGAGGCAGCAGCTGCCTGCTGGTGAATGGGAAGGAGACGATCAGGCCTTCGGATAAAGAGGGGCAGCGACCCTTGCCGACGGTGTTCCTCATCAAGAAAAATAAATAGCCGATGACGGCGGTGCGCCGCGAGGGTCGGTCATCCGGGGATCCGTATCGGCAGTTGGCGATCGGTCAACCTTTCATATCCCAGACGAGGGCGCTGGCGCCCAGGATGGCGGCATCGGATTCCTTCAGATGGCTGACCAGTATTTTCACTTTATTCTGGAATACCTGTATAAGATTCTCCTCCATATGTTCCCGGGTAGGCTTTAAGATGAGATCTCCCGCCTTGGTCAGGCCACCGAAGAGGATAATGGCCTCGGGGCTGGAGAACATGACGAAATTGGCCAGGGCGAGTCCGAGGATTTCGCCCGTGAAGTCGAAGATATCTTTTGCCAGCTTGTCTCCTTCGATGGCGGCGTCATAAACTTTTTTCGAATCCAGCTGATCGACGGGGATTTTCCTGAGCAGGCTGTCTTCCTGGCTTTTTTCCAGCATTTCCCTGGCTGTGAGCATTACTCCTGTGGCCGATGCATAGCTTTCCAGCGAGCCTTTTTTGCCGGTGCCCTGATGCAAACGGCCGTTGGGAATGATGATCGTATGTCCCAATTCGCCTGCAAAGCCATCGTGGCCGTAGATCAGCTTGCCATTTGCGACAATGCCGCTGCCCACGCCGGTACCGAGCGTGATCATGATAAAATCTTTCATGCCTTTGGCGGCGCCGTACATCATTTCCCCGATGGCCGCCGCATTGGCGTCATTGGTGAGGATCGTAGGGAGTTGAAATTTATTCTGTACGAGTTTGGCCAGGGGTATGATCCCTCTCCAGGGCAGATTGGGTGCGTATTCCACCGTGCCGCTGTAATAGTTGCCATTGGGTGCGCCTACCCCGATTCCCCGGATCCTGCCCGAACCGCCAGCCTTTTCGATGAGGGGCAGTAAATTGGCATGCAGTTCATCGATAAAACTCTCGACCTGGACATGGCCACGGGTAGAGATCTCACTGGAGAACAGAACATTCCCATTCCTGTCCACGATGCCGTACTTGGTACCCGTGCCCCCGATATCGATACCAACAGCCAGGGATTCGAATGAAAGAGAAGAAGCCGATTTTGCCATGGAAGACTATTTTGAAAAGGCCCTGCGGAAGACAGGGCCTGTAAAGATATGGGAAGAATCAATGTCCTCCGCTGGCTTGCAATGCATCGAAATCGATTCCCTGCGTCTTCAGGAGCGATTTTGCCCGGACGGCATAAAAAGCCAGGTAGGCGAAACAGGCCACTCCCACGACATAGCTGAAATGGATGCCCAGCAGCTTATCGGCCACTAATCCCTGCAGGATGCTGATGATCCCGCCGCCCATGATCATCATGATCAGCAGGCTGCTGCCCTGGTTGGTGTGTTTGCCCAGCCCGGTGACGGCCAGGGTGAAGATGCAAGGCCAGAGGGTGCTGCAGAACAAGCCGACGCTGGTGAAAGCGTAAACACTGACCATGCCTGAGGTCAGCATGCCGATGCAGAGAGCGGCAATGCCCAGGGAGGAGAAGATCAGGAGCATTCTTGCCGGGCTACCCTTGCTGAAAAGGTCGCCGACGATCATGACGATGATCACGAGGGCATATATATAGAATGGAGTGATATCATGCTGTGCGATCTTGTTCACGATGAGGAACACGGCGAATGCCAGGTAAGGCATGACAAAGCGCAGGACCTGTGAAGCGCTCTTGCTCACATTGAAAGCGCCAACAGCTCCTGTCCATCTTCCGATCATGAGGCTGGCCCAGTACAGGGAGATGAAAGGGGCTACTTTGTCTGTGGAGATATGAAGGTCCTGTTTCAGGTATCCCGGCAGGTTGCTGGCCGTGGAGACTTCCACGCCGACATAGACGAAGATGCCGATCATGCCCAGCCACAATTGCGGATACTGGATCGCGGATTTGCGGTGCAGTAATTTGCTGTCGCTTTCCGAGGTGCTGGCGGAGACGGTATCCAGGTCGATCTTATTGGGGATGGAGGAAAATTTGAAGAAAACGGCTACCAGGACGAAGGCCAGGCCCAGGATCAGGTAGGGGGTCTTCACGCTTTCGATGCTGGCATTGGTATTCGAAGCGGTGGCGCTGCCGAAGATGGCGAAGCTGACGATCAAAGGGCCGATAGTGGTCCCGAAATTATTGACGCCACCCGCCATGATCAATCGCTGAGAGCCTGTCTTCGGGTCTCCGATGACGATAGCCAGGGGGTTGGCGGCGATTTGTTGCAGGGAAAATCCCAGCCCTACGATGAAGAGGCCGGACAACATCAGGACGAAGGAGGAAGTATTAGCAGCAGGATAGAACAGCAGGGTGCCGATGGCGGAAAGGATCAGGCCTATCGCGATGCCGTTCTTATACCCGATCTTATTCAGGAGATCGGACCCCAGCGCCCTGGAGATGATCACATAAATGATCGAGCCTACCGTATATGCTACATAGAATGCAAAGGACACCAATTGACTCTGGGCTTGCGACAACAGGAATTTTTCTTTGAATACCGGGATCAGGATATCGTTGCTTGCCGCGACGAAGCCCCAGAAAAAGAAAACGCTGATGAGAGTGCCGAATTGGCTCCAATTGGTTTTTGTTGGAATGGCAAGGAGATCTTTCGTCGCGGTTGGCTGCATATACAGATCGTTTTTGGAATTAGGCGTTGAAAATAGGATGTTTTTGCGAAGCGAAAAATTTTTTCATCGCCGCGGCGTCATTAAACCAAAAACCTTCCTAAATTGAATAGCAATTAACCTCGAAACTCTGCTATACTTATTTATATAACGGGAATTAATGGAAATATTACACGTTTCTGCGGAATGTTACCCGATGGCCAAGGCTGGCGGGCTTGGGGACGTGGTGGGGGCACTGCCAAAGTACCAGAACGGAACGGGCGCTGTCGCCAAGGTGGTGATGCCCATGTACCGCACCAAATTCCTGTATGACAACCAATGGGAGACCGTACATAAGGGATACACGCATCTCAGCAACTACTGGTTCAACTACAATATTATTAAGGAGAGTACGAATAAGCTGGGCTTTGACCTTTACCTGGTGGACATCTATGGTCTGCTGGACAGGGAGAAGATCTACGGTTATGATGACGATATCGAACGATTTGTCGCATTCCAGATAGCCGTGGTGGACTGGATCGCGGTATGGAAGCATCATCCCGATATTGTCCACGTACACGATCACCAGGCTGCCCTGATCCCGTTCATGTTCAAATACTGTTACCAGTACCAGCACCTCCAGGACATACCCACGGTGCTGACCATTCACAATGCGCAGTACCAGGGATGGATCGGCTGGGATAAGAGCCATTTCCTGCCCGCCTGGGACAACTGGAAAGCTGGTATGCTCGAATGGAACAAGACCATC
>Ga0137403_10010370_pt1 | contig 10321 bp, 10 predicted proteins | sample CZOMad2_1_16fung_FD_122057 | JGI IMG/M metagenome (GOLD analysis project Ga0137403, IMG submission 122057) | Vadose zone soil fungal communities from Angelo Coast Range Reserve, California, USA - CZOMad2_1_16fungal (Hybrid Assembly) | ecosystem: Environmental > Terrestrial > Soil > Vadose zone... | reverse complement strand
TGAAAATGCCTCCCGGTTATTACTACAACTGGAGCGGGCAATTTGAGAGCGAAATTCGTGCCAAGAAAAGGCTCCAGGTTGTCGTCCCGATTGCCATCGGGATCATCTACATACTGCTTTATCTGACTTACCGTTCCTTCCTGGAGGCCGCGCACGTTTTGCTGGCCGTGCCGTTTGCACTCACGGGAGGGCTCTATCTGCTCTGGCTTCTTCACTATAACTTCTCGGTCGCCGTCTGGGTCGGATTCATCGCGCTCTTCGGCACGGCGGTGCAAACCACGGTGGTGATGGTCATCTATCTCGAGGAAGCAGTGGAACGAAAGCGGCACGAACGAGGGACGCTGACCATCACGGACTTGCGCGAAGCCGTGATGGAGGGGGCGCTACTCCGCCTTCGCCCGAAGCTTATGACCGTCTCGACCATCGTGGCGGGATTGCTCCCGATTTTCTGGAGCAGCCGTGTGGGATCGGAGGTGATACGACCCCTAGCCACGCCAGTCCTTGGCGGCATGCTCAGTTCGCTCGCGCACGTGCTGATCGTCACACCCATCATTTTCATTTGGCTGCATGAGCGTGACCTGCGCCATAGCCCGTCGGAAGTTGCAGCTTCGCAACCACCGCAAGGCCTACAAACATTTCCAACCTCACTCTAAGGAGAAACTCTTATGAAAACTTTTTATGCGATCGTGTTGACGTTCATTTTTGCCGTAGCCGGCTGCAGCGGAGACAAAGTCAATCTCTCTGCCCTGAAACCGGCAGCGAGCAAGTCTGCCGGAAAGCTCACCATCGTCCTGCTGAACAAGAGCGGCGACCTGATGCAAGGTCAGAACGAATTTGTCGTGCAGTTCAAGGACGACCAGGGCCAGCCCGCCGATGTCGGCGATGTGCAGATTGGCTCCAGTATGTCCATGCCCAGCATGGCCCCCATGTCGGGGGATTCCGAGATCACAGCCACAGGTCAAACGGGAATTTACAAAGTGACTTCCAACTTCGCGATGAGCGGGGCATGGCACTTCACGGTTTCCTGGAACGGGCCATATGGCCAAGGCCACACAACCTTCAACAGCAACGTGAGGTAGGGATCATGAAACGAATGCTCGGTATTTATCGATCGTGGCTGTTGATGACGGCAGTGTTGGCAGGTTCGCTGTCGCTTTCCGCGCAGGAGGCCCACCCGCGGCCCGCGAGTGATTTTCTCGATCCCCGCGGGGGAGTCACTGAGGAAGAACTCGTAACTCGGGCTCTGGCTTCCAATCCGACCCTGCTGGCGGAACGTCAGCAGATTGCTATGGCGAAGGGAGACGTAACGCAGGCTCGTCTCCGGCAAAACCCGTCCGTGACTCTTGGTGGACTGAAAGAAGTGAGTGGCGGCGATAACGCGATTAACGTCAAGGGCTCGCTCCCACTGGAGCTCTTCGGACGCCGTGCACGTCGGACGGAAGTCGCGGAGAACAAGGAAGAAGCCACGCAGCAGGGCGTCGCGGATCACGAGCGCCTGCTCACCGGAGAAGTTCGGAGGCGCTTCGCTCAAGCTCTTGCTGCCATACGCGATCTGACGTTGGTCGACCAGCTTCTCCAGGTTAATCGAGATTTTCTTCGATTGATGGAGCATCGTGCCCGCGAAGGAGCGGCCCCTGCGCTTGATGCGGATGAAATTCGTGTCGAGGCGAACCGCGTCGAAACGCTGCGAATTGATTATCAGGCCAAGGCAGAGGTTGCCTTGCTTGCTCTCAAGGAAACAGTGGGCATCGACCCTGAGGAGACTATCCGGTTGAAGGGCGCGCTTGAACTTCCTCCCCAGGACTATGACCGGAAAGAGCTTCTACAGTTGGCGATGGATCATCGACCCGACCTGGCTTTTCAGCGGGCGAACGAAGCGCTAGCCCATGCAGAACTTCGTTCCGATCGGGCAAAGGGAAAACCAGACGCCAGTGTCTTTGGCGGTTACGAGCGTCCGGACTTTGGCTTTTCGCAACGAGCCTTCGATGCAACGGGAAATCTTGCACCGATTCGCCAGACTTTCAACCACGTTGTTTTTGGCCTCGATATCAACTTGCCGGTGTTCAATCGTAATCAAGGTGCGGTCATGGCGGACACGGCGGCCATCCAGGCGGCACGCAGTCAGATTGCAGCGGTTGATCTGAACCTTCGGCACGAGGTCGCACAGAACCTCATCCGGTTCAACGGAGCACAGGCGCGGGTTACGGCATATCGAAGCGGTGTGCGCGACCAGGCCGCTCACAACTTGGATGTCGTCCGCCAGACTTACAGTTACGGCCGCACGACGTTGTTGGATGTCATCGCGGAACAGCGCCGTTACATCGATATCGAAACTGGGTACACGAATATCCTGCTCGACGCGTATGCGGCCCGCATTGCTCTCGAACAGGCAGTCGGTACTAACCTGCCATGAAGGGTGAAGCCATGCAAAAAACAGATATGAAGGAAACGACACCTGCCCCACGTCGTCGACTGATGTGGGTCGCCTTCGGTGCAGTCACAGTCGTCGCTATTGCGGTCGGGCTTTGGTTTGCTACACAACACGGCAGCCAGCCCAAGCCACGCCAACGCACCGCCATGTCGAGCATGGCCGATATGTCAACTCCCTCGAACGATAATTCAACGGACTCGACCGCAGCCAACGCTGATTTACAGGTCGAGCTTGGCCCCGACGATCTGAAAAAGGCGCAGGTCCAAACCGTCCATGTGGAAGTGAAGAAGACCTCCAGCACACTTCGCGTTCCCGGAATCGTCAACCCAGACGAATATCGCGAGGTGCATGTCACTTCGCTCGTCGGCGGTGTCATCAAGCAGGTTCCTGTGGTGCTTGGCGACCACGTCAAGCGCGGGCAGCCCTTAGCCGTCGTCTTCAGCGGCGAACTCGCGGAGGCGGAAACACAGTATCTTTCTCACTTGGCCGAGTTGGAAGCCGACCACAAAAAACTGGTGCGCACGCAAAACCTGGTCAAGCTCGGAGCCGCCAGTCAGCAAGAGGAGGAAGAGGTGGAGGCGATGCATGCCGGTCATGAATCGTATGTACGTGCGGCTCTGGAAAAGCTGAAATTGCTGGGTGCCAGCGACCAGCAAATCGCTTCGCTCAAGCAGGCCGAACAGATCGATCCGAACTTTGTCGTGCCCGCGCCGATCAACGGAGTAGTGCTTACCCGCGCCGCAAATCTTGGATTGGTTGTGAATACGGCGCAGGAACTCTTTACCGTGGCCGACCTGTCCACGGTCTGGATCATGGCCAGCATCAACGAGAAGGACTTCGCATCCGTCCGCGTCGGCACCGCCGCATCCGTCACTGCTCCAGCATATCCGGGACGTCTGTGGAAAGGGCGCGTCATCTACATCCAACCTCAAGTAGACCAGAATACGCGGACGGCCCAGGCTAGGATCGAGGTTGCCAATCCCCGTGAGGATTTACGCATCGACATGTACACCGATGTCGACTTCACATCTCCTGGCGCTCCTGGTCCAGTCGTGCCAGAAGCGGCGGTGCAATCGATCGGCGAACGGCGGTTCGTGTTTCTTCCGGTCAAGGACAATGACGGCAGTTTCGCGTTGCGCGAGGTGCGGCTTGGTTCTGCCGCGGGCGGGTATTACTCGGTATTGGAAGGGTTGAAGGTGCAAGACGAGGTTGTCACGGATGGAAGCTTCATCCTGAAAGCCGAGGCCCTCCGCCAGCACCCCGAGTTGCACTGAACCCGAATTGCGGTTCGCTGACTCGCATAAACGTCATCTACGTGGCTTGGAACATCGGTGGAGTATGAACGAGCGGGATTGGAAACAGCCAGACGATAGATCGAACCCATTGGCGTCCTCTTCGAAGCCCGCAGTCAATCAGGCGAGAGACGTATCCACAGGAACGACCGTCAGGATCAAGTACAAGCATTCATTGGCGATCCGCTGGATGCATTGGATCAATTTCCCATTGCTTGTCGTGATGATCTACTCGGGTCTCCTCATTTATTGGGCCGATTCGCAGTACGAGGGGCTGAATGCACACCGGGTCTATCGCGTCGGGTTCGGTAGCTGGACACTCTTCCAGCTCTTTCCTACATGGTTCTACAACACTCTCCACCTCAAATTCCAGCTTGCGAAAGGTCTGGGCTACCACTTTTTCTTCATGTGGTTCTTCGCACTGAACGGAGTCGCCTATGTCCTGTACACCTTTTTCTCTGGTGAGTGGCGGGAACTCGTTCCAACGCGGCGTTCGTTTAGGGAAGCAATCGAGGTGACGTTGCACGATCTGCGGTTAAGCAAGCACCATCCACCGCATCGGAAATTCAATGGAGCACAACAGGTGGCCTACACAGGTGTCATTCTCATGGGGGCGGGTTCGTTGCTCACAGGGCTTGCTATCTACAAACCAACTCAGCTGCATGTGCTTACGGCTTTGCTCGGCGGCTACGAAATGGCACGGTGGTTCCATTTTTGGCTGACGATGGCCTATGTTGGCTTTTTCTTAGTACACGTTGCGCAGGTTATCCGCGCGGGCTGGAACAACTTGCGCGCGATGATCATCGGGTATCAGATTTTACCTGGCGAGCTGGGGAAGGACGACAAGGTTCCCGATGAACAAACCATCTCAGCGAGTTGAGCGCGAAACGCTTGCGGGGCTCGAGCGCCGCTCGCGCCGTGGCTTCCTAGCCGCCGCTGTTGCCGCCGTGGCGGGCGGCGGCATGTGGAAATGGCTGAATGATCAGCCCGGAGTTGACGGACTCGCTTCGCCCTTCCGCAAGGCGATGGAATTAAACGCTGGAATTGCTCGCCGAATCTTTCGCGAACGAACGCTGGCGCCCGAATTCGAAAGATCGAAAGCGGTGAGTTCCTTCCGTCGTAACGGCGATATGGGACTCTCCGAGATTCGGCCCGAGGACTGGCGCCTGCAACTTGTCGGCGTCTTGAACCCTGCGTCCTACGCACGGTACAGCAGAGACGTGTCCTCTTGGACCTACGGAATGAATCCCTTGGACGAAGGAGCTCCTAAACCTGATGTCAATTTGCCTCCGAAGAAGCCTACGATGCACGAGGACGACTCCAAAGGTGGTGCTGTAAGGATGAAGCCGATGGAGATGCCCGAACGGGCGCATGCGGCTGTTCCCGGGTTGCTACTCACCATGGCGGATGTGCAGAACCTCTCGCATGTAGAGATGGTCACGGAGTTCAAGTGTATTGAAGGTTGGAGCGAAGTAGTTTACTGGGGCGGCGCACGCCTGCGCGACTTCCTCGCCGCCTATCCGCCACTCAACGGGGGCCGCAATCAGTCTGATTCCAAGGAGCTGTCGAGTGGCATTCCGAAGTACGTCGGCTTCGAGACGCCTGACGGCCAGTATTACGTCGGCATCGAGCGCGAAGTCGCACTACACCCGCAAACCCTGCTCGCCTACGAGCTGAACGGCCAGCCTCTGACACCGGACCATGGCGCCCCTCTGCGTCTGGTCACCCCACTCAAGTACGGTATCAAGCAGCTCAAACAGATTGGCCGAATCGTCTACACCGACGGGCGCCCGCATGACTATTGGCACGAGCAGGGATACGACTACTACGCCGGTTTATGAGATGGAGCAATGGAATTGAGTACCGAACACCAACAAAAGCGAAGACCATCGGACTCCAACATGGACTACATGACACACAAAGATAACGGACAAGAGTCCGACCCACAGGCTGGTCACAAGATGTCAGACATCCAAGCGACCCACGACCGTCACGCCGGACACTCCGTGGCGATGTTTCGCGACAAATTTTGGCTGAGTTTCGCCCTCACGATCCCCGTCGTATTTTGGTCAACCGACGTTCAACACTGGCTGGGGTACACAGCACCCCCGTTCCCCGGCTCAAAGTTTACTCCACCCATTCTTGGGACAGTCGTCTTCCTTTATGGAGGTCTCGTCTTCATCCGCGGGGCATGGGGCGAACTTGCCGACCACAAGCCGGGCATGATGACGCTCATCAGCCTCGGGATCACAGCTGCATTTGGAACCTCGCTCGCTGGGACATTCGGCCTATTCGACCTTGACGTGTGGTGGGAACTCACATCATTGATCACGATCATGCTCCTCGGTCACTGGCTCGAAATGCGAGCCATTTCTCAGGCCCGCGGCGCCCTTAATGCGCTCGCGGCCCTCCTGCCGGACACCGCTGAACGCGTAAAGGGCACAGACACTGAATGTGTTCCACTCTCTGAGTTGCGCGTTGGCGACATCGCTCTCGTGCGGCCCGGGGCCCGAGTTCCGGCAGATGGTACGGTTGTTGAGGGTACTGCTGACGTTGACGAGTCCATGATCACCGGCGAGTCCAAAACGGTGCCGAAAGGAGCAGGCGCCAAAGTCTTTGCGGGAACAGTTGCCAACCGCGGAAGTCTTCGCGTCAAGATTAGCGCAGTCGGGGACCAGACCGCTCTCTCCGGAATCATGCGGCTCGTCGCCACCGCCCAGGCTTCTGGCTCTCGCGCGCAAGCTCTTGCCGACCGTGCAGCCGCGATCCTTTTTTACGTGGCCGTCGTCGCTGGCGCAATTACTTTCGCCTACTGGTGGTTTTCAGGCGACAAAGAACACGCCCTGATTCGAACGGCAACGGTCCTCATCATTGCTTGCCCGCATGCCCTGGGACTGGCGATTCCGCTCGTAATCGCGATTTCAACATCGCTCGGCGCCCAAAACGGGCTTCTTGTTAAGGACCGACTCGCGCTCGAACGCGCGCGCAATCTGGACATCGTCATCTTCGATAAGACCGGAACCCTAACACGCGGTTCTCCAGCGATTTCGGACGTGGTGGCTGCACCGGGCAGTACCGAAGACGATTTGATTGCACGTGCTGCCGCCGTGGAGTCCACCTCCGAACATCCGCTCGCCAAAGCAATCGTCGCCGAAGCCAAGCGCCGAAATGCGGAACGATTGGGAGCGACGAATTTCGAGGCCCTGCCTGGTCGCGGAGCAAAGGCAGTCGTGGAAGGCCAGAGTGTTGTCATCGGCGGACCACGCATGTTGACCGAGGCCAACACGACGTTACCGCCAGAGATTGAAGAACCGACAACCGCATGGGCATCCGATGGGAAGACGGTCCTCTATGCCGTTGAGGAAGGCCGACTGCTCGGTGCTTTCGCAGTTGAAGATGAGATTCGGCCCGAAGCTAGGGAAGCCGTCGCCGAACTTCATCGGCTTGGTATCCGGGTGGCCATGGTCACTGGAGATTCGAAGGCGGTTGCCAATTCGGTCGCCCGCCGTATTGGGATCGATGAGGTCGCCGCAGAGATTCTACCCGCTGACAAGGCTGCGGCGGTAAAGCGCTTTCAGGCCGGTGGCAAGAAAGTTGCCATGGTTGGCGACGGCGTGAACGACGCACCGGCTCTGGCAACTGCGGATGTGGGAATCGCCATCGGGTCGGGAACTGATGTGGCGGTTGAGTCCGCGGGAATCGTGCTCGTGCGCAATGACCCTCGCGACGTTGTCGGCGCCATCGAATTATCGCGCGCGACCTACAGAAAAATGATCCAAAATCTTGTTTGGGCAACCGCTTATAACCTGGTGGCTATCCCGGCCGCCGCAGGTCTCTTCGTCCGTTGGGGAGTTGAACTCCCCATGAGCGTCGGTGCAGTGGCGATGAACTCGTCTACCATCATCGTAGCCGTCAATGCTCAGCTACTTCGAAGAATGAAATTGCAATGACCGCAATCACATCATCTGAGCCGCCGGCTATTTCTCGGCGCGTGCTTCAACTTCAAGTTCTCACCATGATCTGGATGAGCGTTGAGGCCATCGTCTCTCTCGTGACGGCTTGGGCTTCGCACAGCCCCGCGCTGTTGGGTTTCGGAGGAGACAGCTTGATTGAGCTGCTTTCGGCAGGCGTTGTGTTCTGGCGCTTTCGTTTCACGTTAGGCGAAGCGCGGGCCGCTCGAATCGCAGGAGGCTTGCTTTTCGCATTGGCAGGTTTCGTTGTGCTGACTTCGATCTTGAATTTTATCGGCTACCGCGAGGCGGACCGTAGTCTAGTCGGAATCGGAATCCTGATAGCCGCTGCCGTTATGATGCCTTGGCTGGCGAACCGGAAACGAAAGTTGGCTGTCGTAACATCCAGTGCAGTGCTGAAGGCCGATGCTGCGGAATCCGCCCTCTGTGGTTACATGGCTTGGATTGCTCTTGCGGGACTCGTAGTGAACGCCATCTGGAACAAACCGTGGGCTGACCCTGTTGCCGCCCTCGCTCTGACTCCCCTGATCTTGCGCGAAGCATGGGAAGCCGTTCATTCGCCCAAATTAGGCTACGCCTCCTGCTAAGAGCTCACAAATGAGGGAGCCCACGCACCAGTTCTAAAATTAACGCTTGACCCCGTACCGTAGTCCGGGGTTTAGACTTCCATTAGAAAGAGATTATGGACATGAAGTCGCTAACAATTGGTCGTCTCGCCAAGCAGGCCGGAGTCAACCTGGAAACAGTTCGTTTCTATGAGCGAAGAGGTGTGCTCCCAAGGCCGCCTCGCAGTGCATCCGGCTATCGCTTGTTTCCTGCAGAGGCAGCGCGCCGATTGAAATTCATTCGGCGTGCCCAGGAACTGGGTTTCTCACTTGCGGAGATTGTGGAACTTCTATCACTCCGCGTCTCGCGCCGCACAACCAGTGCACATATTCGGACACGAGCTCAGGCCAAGATTGTTGATATCGAAGCGAAGATCGAAAGCCTTGAGTCGATGAAAAAGACTTTGAAGAAGCTTACCACTGTATGCGACGGATGCATGCCGCTTGCCGAGTGCCCCATTCTCGAGAGCCTTGATAGCGAGGACGCATGAACCGCACATGGAAGCAAAGTTTGCTGGCGTTGCCGGGAGTAGGCGTCTCGATCCTTCTTAATCTCGCTTGCCCGGCGTGCTGGCCCGCCTATGCGGGATTGCTGTCTTCGGTCGGCCTCGGCTTTCTCATATCGACGGTCTACCTACTTCCGCTGACCGTCGCCTTCCTCGTTCTTGCTTTGACAGCACTGGTGTTCAGAGCGAATAAACGCCAGGGGTACGGTCCCTTTTTTCTCGGCTTGGTTGCAGCAGGCGGTGTTCTTTTAGGCAAGTTTGCGTTCGGGTCCAATCTCATCGTATATAGCGCCCTCGGACTATTGGTCATCGCTTCGGTGTGGAATGCGTGGCCGCTCGCGAACTCTCCTACCGAAGCAGTAGCGTACCCCGAATGCCTGAACAAAGGACTTTGATGAACTCGAAAAAAGGAGAAAAACAAGCTATGGCTACAAAAAAGAAAATCGAAGTATTCAGCGCCGGTTGCTCGACCTGCAAGGAAACAATAGAGGTAGTAAAGCGCCTTGCTGGTTCTTCGCATGAGGTGCTGATCCATGACATGCAGAAGTCCGAAGTAGCAACCCAGGCCAAGGGTTATGGCGTTCGCAGCGTTCCTGCCGTCGTGATTGACGGCAAACTCGCAGGTTGCTGTGCGGGCCGGGGCCCGGATGAGCAGGTCCTGCGTTCTGCGCTGGCCTAGCACTTCCGCGCACATACGGCTCCCGAACTGCACGATTTCTATGTCGGACCGGAGTGCAGCTTTTCTTGAACTTTTGCCTCAGACATCCGGTTTAGCAAACTCCGGTACGTTAATTCAATTCCACAGTACAATCAGAAATAGCGAGCGGGCGTAGTTCAGTGGTAGAACGGGAGTTTCCCAAGCTTCGGTTCAATCGGTCGCGCTCGCATTAACAGCACTCGCGAAAAGCATCCTTATATATGTATCTATGCCGATTTCCCGCGCGTTCTGTCGAATAGGGGAGGGAATTGGCCGTGACAGTGTAGGATTCTAACCAACGACAGGGCAGCGTTCTAACCAACTGAACTACGTCCCCAGCCGTGGAATCAACGACTTACGTTAAATCGTTGCAAAGAATGGCTTTGCAAGATTTGCATATAGCGCACCCTTCGCTTGCGGTGCATACGGTAGCAGCTGTCCCTGCCAAAACCGCCCATAAACCGCCCATAAAAATCGATGCGCTCATGCGAGATTCATACTAACACAGATGCCTACAAGAGGCGAAAGGGAGTTCGATGAATCGTCGCGAAAAGGGGGCCGTTCGCTCGGGAGTGCAGCTATGCACGCGGACGCAAAACAGACGGAGTTTTGTGCCTATCTGTCTGGCATTCTCCTTTGGCGGATTGTCGCTCAACGTGCCGTTCGGCCTTTGGTCGGTCGATAGGTTGTTCCCGCAATTCAATGCAAGCCAGCCGTCGCGGCCGACCGTCACGGGCGGGACGCGTTTCGGAATGGAATCAACCGGAACGACCCGGCAATGTTACAGGGTTTTCGACGGCCGTATTGACGCGCTCAGAT
>Ga0137403_10010368_pt1 | contig 10322 bp, 10 predicted proteins | sample CZOMad2_1_16fung_FD_122057 | JGI IMG/M metagenome (GOLD analysis project Ga0137403, IMG submission 122057) | Vadose zone soil fungal communities from Angelo Coast Range Reserve, California, USA - CZOMad2_1_16fungal (Hybrid Assembly) | ecosystem: Environmental > Terrestrial > Soil > Vadose zone... | reverse complement strand
GCAGGAAAGCGGCCGTCCTGGTAAAAGCGCGAATCGGTATGGCTGCGGGCCGCGATCTCCCCGAGCGCTGGAATATCCGCGGGCGCCGCTTCGCGGATGCCGTCATCCCGCCAAGTGCCGGCATAAGTGCTCAGAAGGCGCGCCGCCAGAGTGACGCGAACATTGATCAGCTGGAATCCGTGCTGCTCCGCGAGGCGGATGGTTTCCCGTTCAGGCTCCGCCAAAAAGTACACGCAGTTGATGGATTGGTCGCGCACAGCGCGTGCGATCTCAGTGACCCGCTCCGCATCAAGCCGGTGACCGGCGACGCGTGCGATGCGTATGCCGAAGAACTTTGAGTCCCAGTCGAGGAATTCGCAGACACCAGGTGTGGCCGGGGCACTCTGCGGGGCGCCGGCGGGAGACGGACCGGTACGCGGCCGCTCGGTAACCGCGGCTGGGGATGAAATGACTGAGACGCCGGCCAAATCCGCCATTACCCATTTTTGGCATGGAACATATACAAAATCATCGCTAACTTTGGATATTACAGACGGTGTATCAAACGAAATTCTTAGACCGAATTTCAAATCGGCAGTCGCGACGGGATGATGTCTTGGGGACGGGAACGCGCTTGATGACGTGAGAGTTATCGAGAAGAGTACTGGCCCCGCTGCTCCGGAGAACACCTCGGGCTCCCTTTTTAGGCTGACCCGCCACACCACCGGGCGCCTCAAGCTGATTTCTCTTGGGGGTTGGGACCGCTTACCAGGCGGCCCCCGAAATAAGGAGTAGAACCAGTGCTGACAGGACTAATTTCGCTCAAAACGCCTGTAGGCCACAAGACATCTTTCGGACGAATGCGTTACTTCGAGAGTATCTTTTGATCCGCCTCAGCGGCTTTGGACATCTGAGTCCCGTGGAACTGATTGCCCAGGCGCTCGATAGCGATCCGCACGAGCTGGCTCCGGGTCCTCGCGCCCAGTTTGCTGAACAGGCGTTGGATGGTACTCTTCACCGCGCTCTCCGAGGTGTCGATGCCCCCGGCGATCTCTTTATTGGTCTGGCCTTCAAAGATACCGCGCAGCACTGTTAGCTCCAGGGTGGTTAACGCTATCGATGTTTCGGCCTGGGCATCTTCGGAGTCGATAACGGATGGTTCGTTCTCACTGATGATAGCGGTTAACCGGGGAGCGCCTGAAAAGACATAAGTCGAGAAGCAAACGTTGGCCGAGAACGACTCGCCATTGGGGCGGGATGCGCTGCACTCCATGGTCGTGCGGAACAGCGGGGCGCTCTGGTCGGAAGGCACCTGCCTGAGCGCCGGCATGTATCCGGCGATATTTTGGCCCAGCAGGGCGTCCTTCTCCACGCCGAGCAGCCGGCTGGCGGCATCATTTGCCTGGATCACGTTGCCGGCTGTGTCCAGCGTCAGGATGGCCGCTGAGCTGGTCTCGATCAGCACACGCAACTGTTCTTCAGAATCGCGCAGCAGGCGGTCGCGGGCTTGGATCTCGACCAGTTGCTCCTTCACCTTTTGAAAGTTCGCCAAAATGCCGCGCACCAGCCAGCCCGCCGCGGTGAACGAGCCAAAGGTCAGGAAAAGCCGCGGCAAAAGGAAGGCCGGGTCAAACGGCCCGACAGCTTCGCGGAGGACAGCGCAAATTGCCGACACGACGGCGATCTGCCACTGTCCGAAACTACTGGCGACCAGAAAAATGGGGAAGAAGTAAAGAAAGCCCAGCGAGATTCTATGCGCGACTGCGACTTTCCAATCGAGGAGCGCGATGGCCGCGATTATCGCCGTGGCGATGAGCAGGATCCTGGAACGGCGGTAACTCAGGACCGATTCGGTGATCCGCATTCCTGTCCCATGGTAAACGACGCGGCGCGCGGCCACAAACGGTGAGGCCAGTGTGTGGCACCATGGAAAGCGATGCGTCGCGCATTCTTACTGCTGCTCTGGCTTGCGGAATCGGTTTGCGCCCAGCAGGTGCACCCGGTCACGGGCCGTCACATCGCCCCCGTGATGGGAATCGGCGGGGCGGACTGGCTGGTGCGGCCCGAGCGCGAGGCCGAAGAATCGCCGGACGCCGCGCTTGACGCCATCGGAATTGCACGCGGCTCAGTCGTAGCCGATATCGGCGCCGGCGCAGGCTATTTCACCTGGCGCTTAGCCGAGCGCGTCGGACCAACCGGCAAGGTTTACGCCAACGACATTCAGCCCGCCATGCTCGAACTCCTTCGCAAGAACATCGACGCGCGGCATCTAACGAATGTGGAAACAGTGGCGGGCGCCGAAGATGACCCCAAATTGCCAGCGGCCCGCATGGATCTGGTGCTGCTGGTTGACGTGTACCACGAGTTTTCAGAACCGCAGAAGATGCTGCGGAAAATTCGCGAGTCGTTGAAGCCCGACGGTCGAATGGTGCTGGTGGAATATCGAAAAGAAGATCCCAACGTGCCCATCCGGCCCGAGCACAAGATGAGCGTCGACGAAGTACGCGCCGAGGTGCAGCCGGAGGGGTTCCGCTTCGAGAAGAACTTGCCCACTTTGCCGCGCCAACACATCCTCATTTTTCGCAAGAGCGTGCCGTGAAGGGCGATCGTTTTCCTTCCGAGCATTCCGCTTTTCTTGACCGCGCCACCGGAGCGCGCGTACATCAGTTGACGGCGCATCCCTCGGTCAATCATCCGACTTACTTTCTGCAAAGCACGTTCACTCCGGATGGGCGGGCCCTGATCTTTATCTCCTACCGCGGCGGGAGCGCGCAGCTCTATGAGATCTCGCCGTATCCGGATGGCGAAATCATCCAGCTGACCGACGGCCCGGCGATCCATCCCTTTTCGCCCGCGATACATCCCGACGGCCAGCGCATCTTTTTCGTACGCGGCGGCGGCATCTGGCAGATCGCGCGCGCAACCATGGAGGAACGCTGTGTGATGGATTTCCCCGGCGCGCAACTGGGCGAATGTTCTTTAGGCGCGGCGGGCGATTGGATCACCGCCGCCATCAAACAGGGGTCGCAGCAAGGCCTGGTCGCCGGACGCGCCGACGGCACCGGTTGGAAACTGATTCCATTTCCGCGTACCGTGATCCATCCACAATTTCATCCGCTCGAGCCCGAGTGGATCGAGTTCGCCGGCGATCCCGCGCCGCGTATGCATCGCGTGCGCCGTGATGGCTCCGGTCTCGAGTGCCTGTACCAGCACGGCAACGATGAGTTCGTGGTGCATGAGACGTTTCTCGGCCGCACCGGCAACGTGGTCTTCACGGTCTGGCCCCGCGAGCTGCGTGTGATGGATTGGACGACGCGCGAAATGCGCACCATCGCCGAATTCAACGCCTGGCACATCACGCCCAACCGTGCCGGCACGGTTGTGCTCTGCGATACCAACCATCCTGACACGGGTCTGCACGTGATCGACGTCGCAACCGGCGAGCGGCGGCGCATCTGTCTTTCCGAAGCCAGCAATCAGGGCACGCAATGGCGCACTTCCCGCTATGCTCTGGCGGAAGATTTCGCGGCGGCGGCCGGTGCCTCGGGCGTTCGCGCGCTCAGCTGGATGGAGGTGCCCGCCGACTCGGTGTACGGACCGCAATGGACGCATCCGCACCCCTCGTTCTCGCCTGACGAGAAGCAGGTGGCGTTTGCCAGCGACCGCACGGGGCACACTCAGGTGTATGTCGTGGAGATTGAGTAAGACGCCGTTCCTCAGATGGGCAGCGACGCCGTCAACGTCACCTGCTTATGTGCTTTGTGGTCCTCGATCGTAATCTTGCCGTTCTCGAACCGCACGTCGTCCACCTTGGTGAATCCATCCGGCGTGTGCGCGTAGAACATCAGGAAGCGCGACTCGATTTTTGTCTTCGCGGGAAGCCAGCGGTAGACCGGCGAACCGAACATGGAGTTCAACTGGACCACCTCGCGCCGCGGCACATCGTACGGTTGCGTCGAGAATTCCAGGCCGCGCGCCAGCTTTTTGGTGGGCGGATAGTATTCCCAGTTCTGCGTCCACGGATATTCCTGTGGTTTGAACAGGTATCCGAGCAGCAATCGCTTGGAGGGATGGAGCGCGGTCACGAACACCAGTTTGCGAGACGCGTCCATCAGGCAGGTGGTGTGATCGCCGGAGTTCGGCTCGGCGGGTGCGGCGCGCACATCGATCTTGCGCGTGTGCAGGCCCGGCGCTTCCGGCCACGTGAAGTCTTTGCCCGAGGGCAGGCGATGCGGCAGGCCCTCTTTCTCCGGTTGATACGGGCGCGTCTGGGCGCGGCGCGCGGACATGTCCACCACCGTCACTCCCGGCTCGAGAAACGGCGAACCGATGGTGGCATGCTCGGCCCAGAACACCGGCCGGTCGAATCCCAGCAGACTTTCCAGTTCGCTTTGCACGTAGATCACATCCTCGCCATCCACCATTCGCACCGTGCGCGCGAACCGCTCCTGGGTGATTGGCAGCTTGGCTTCGAGCGTGAGCGTGGTGGCGCCAGCCTCCTTGGCATAAAACTTCACTGCAAAAGCCGTTTGATGCGCCTCGCCGTGACCTGGCAGCCCGGCGGCTTCTTCTTCCGGCGACGCCGGACCAAACCCGTCCACGCAGATGAAGTGGCCCAGCGCGGAGTCGAAGGTATTCTTCTCGCCCGCCTCGCGCGCCATGCGTATCGGATTCCAGAGTGGGCTGAGTTTTTCGGGATCGTCGGCCAGTACCACGCTCGCGAACGTGCTGCCTTTTGGGAGAACCGTCAGTTCGAGCGCGCCGTTCGACAGTAAATATGCGGGCTGCTCTTCAAACGTGGTCTTCGGCGGCTCGCTCTTTTGGCCATACGCGGTCGCAAGTAATAACGGAAACAGTGCCCATCGCATGATGCTAAGACTATCACCGCTTGGGATATACTGACTCGGGATTTTCAATTATGTTCTGCACTAAGTGCGGTACCGTCAACGCGGACCAGGTCCGCTTTTGCGCAAGCTGTGGCTCGCCCCTCACCCTGGTGAGCGCCGGTCTGGGGCCGGCTGCAGTCGCGCCCGCATCTTTCCAGGCCAAGCCAGTGGTTTACGCCGGATTCTGGCGGCGGTTCGTCGCCATGATCATCGATGGGTTGGTGTTCACGCCCCTCGTCGTGATCGTCATACTGATGTCCGGGCTCTTCGGCATCGCTATGCGGCCAAGCGTTGACCCGGAGGGACTGACGGGCGCCATCTTCAGCTTCGGCGTGGTCGTCCTGATGTGCCTGCTCTTCGTGGGCAACTGGCTGTACCACACGACGATGGAAAGCTCGCGCCATCAGGCGACCTTGGGCAAAAAGGCGCTGGGCATCATCGTGACGGATATGAGTGGGAACCGCATTTCGTTCGCGCGCGCCAATGGCCGGTTTTTCGGCAAATGGATTTCCGGCATGATCATGAACGTCGGTTACCTCATGGCTGCATTCACGGAAAAGAAGCAGGCGTTGCACGATATCCTCGCCAGTTGCCTGGTAGTCATGAAGTGAGCGGGCCGCGCTGACCGCGAAAACGTCGGATCGAATTCCGTTTTACAACTACAGAGCAATGGACAGGCGGGAACGCCTGTCCTACGATGAAACTGCATGAACGGTCTGGCGCCTGCGATTGAAATCCGGGATCTCCGCAAGCTCTACGGGAGCAAGGCCGCGGTCGACGGACTGAGCCTTTCTGTGCCGCGCGGCAGCTTCTTCGGATTTCTGGGGCCGAACGGGGCGGGGAAGTCCACCACCATTCGTATGCTCACCGGCCTGATCCCGCCGACTTCGGGTTCGATCGAGCTGCTCGGCATGCCCCTGCCCGGTCAGGAAATCGAAATCAAAAAGCGTATCGGCCTGGTACCCGACGAGTCGCTGCTATTCGACCGCCTCACCGGCGCGGAGTTTCTTGAATTCGTTGGCCGCATGTACGGGCTCGCGCGGCCCGTGGCCCAGGAACGCGCCGGCGAGCTGCTGGGGCTTTTCGAGCTGGCCGATCAGCGCCGCAAGTTGATTGCCGAATATTCGAAGGGGATGCGCAAGCGTGTGGCCATGGCGGCCTCGCTCATTCATCGCCCGGAGCTGTTTCTGATGGACGAGCCGTTCGAGGGCGTGGATGCCGTGGGCGCGCGGCTCATGAAGGACATCCTGCTCGATCAGGTCCGCCAGGGCGCAACTATTTTTCTGACCTCGCACGTACTCGAAGTGGTAGAGCGGCTCTGCGACCGGGTGGCCATCATCAACGAAGGCAAGATCGTGCGCGAGGGCACCATGCAGGAGCTGCGCTCGGCCTCTGAAACGCTGGAGGACGTTTTCGTGCGCGTCGTGGGCGCCGAGCGCGCTTTTGAAAGGCTGGACTGGCTGTGATCGCGGCGATTCTGCGCGCGCAGTGGCTCAGCATGCGCAGCTTCCGTCTGGGTTCCCGCAGGCGCAGCGCGATCATCTCCATCATCACAGCGCTGATATGGTACGGCTTCTGGACCATCCTGGCGTTAATGGCCGAACAGTTCACGGCATCCGCGGAAGCCATCGATCTCATTCGCACTGGCCTGCCTACAGGCTTGATGCTGATCTTTCTGTACTGGCAGCTCGCGCCGATTGTGTCGGCCAGCCTGGGCGCCTCGCTCGATTTGAAGAAGCTGCTGATCTACCCGGTCCCGCATCGAAAGCTTTTCGTCATCGAGGTGTTGTTACGCCTGACCACGTGCGCCGAGATGCTGCTGGTGCTGGCCGGCAGCATGACTGGCTTATTGCGCAATCCCACTTTTGGCGGCATGGCCGCCGCGCCGCGCATCATCGCGCCGTTTCTGTTGTTCGTGGTCTTCAATCTGCTGCTCTCCGCCGGTCTGCGCAACCTGCTCGAGCGCCTGCTCACGCACAAGCGCGTGCGCGAAATTCTGATGCTCGTCCTGGTCACCGTCGCCGCTCTTCCGCAAATCTACATCTCCAGCCGGAGCGCGGGAAGCTTGCGCCATCTCTTCACCGTGGTGCCTGGCGGATTTTGGCCCTGGACCGCTGTATCGCGCATCGCGCTTGGCCAGGAGACTTTCTACTCGATCCTCATCCTGATCTGGTGGGCCGTGGCGGCGCTGGCGTTTGGCCGGACGCAGTTCGAGCGTAATCTGCGTTACGACGCGCAAGCCACTGCCAGTCCTACCTCTGGATTGAACCCGCGTGCCCTATCGCGCCTGGAAGTGTTTTACCGCCTGCCCATCCTGTTCCTGCCGGACCCCATGGCGGCGATCGTGGAGAAGGAACTCCGCGCACTGAGCCGGACCCCTCGCTTCCGCATGGTTTTCATCATGGGATTTTCATTCGGCCTTCTGGTCTGGCTTCCCATCACCTTTGGCGGCCGTGGCCACGGCAGTACCATCGTGGCGGATCATTACCTGACCATCGTGAGCGTCTACGCGCTGACTTTGCTCGGCCAGGTTTCGTACCTGAACACTTTCGGATTCGACCGCTCGGCCGCGCAAATCTATTTCTCCGTGCCGGTGTCCATCGCCCAGGCCCTCGCCGGAAAGAATATTGCCGCGGTGTTATTCATCTTGGTCGAGATGCTAGCCGTCACGCTGGCATCGCTGGTGCTGCGCATCGCCATCGCGCCCGGAAAGGTAGCGGAAGCGTTCGTCGTCACCGCCATCGTCGGCGTCTATCTGCTGGCAATTGGCAACATGGCCTCGGTGCACTTCCCCCGCGCGATGAATCCGGAGCGTGTTTCGCAGGGTGGCGCCGCCAGCCGGATGCAGGCGTTGATTTTTCTTTTTTATCCCGTCGCTCTCCTCCCCGTGTTCCTCGCCTTCTGGGCGCAGTACGTATTCGGCAGTGAGCTCATTTTTGTGGTGATCCTGTGCTTCGCGGCTATCCTCGGCGCGGTGGTTTACTGGATCGCCATGGACTCTGCCGTAGGCACGGCCGTCGAGCGGCGCGAAAAGATTCTGATGGAGCTTTCGCGCAGTGAAGGTCCCGTGGCAACCGAATGAAACGGCTCCTGGCTATCGACTCAAGAAACTAGCCTTGCGGAGGACGCGGGGGCACGCCCTCCAGCATGGCTGCAAGGGCTACGCTGCTCCGCTTTCACTCTGCTGCGAGCCTGCGCCTCGCGTCTGCTGTTGAACGTAGCGGTCCGGGTGCTGGTCGAATTTGCGCTTACAGTCCTGTGAGCAGAATCGATACTCACGGCCTTGATAATTCGTTTTAGTTATCACCGTATTCTCATCTATCTGCCGTCCGCATATTGGATCTTTGCTCATTTTCGATTCACCTCCTGCAAGTGAATGCCAGCAATCACGGTGCCGCGGGTATGTGAAGTTACTTACTGACCGCGGAATTGCCCGCCATCACAAAGCGCAGCGGCCAGTCTGCGCAATGCCGGATGCCAATGCGCGGCGTTACCTGGATTTCGAGCGCACGCTCTTTCTTCCACTGGCGCACAACGAGCGTGCCGCGCGTCACGTCTACGCCGTTCTGTAAACGTGTGATGCCGAACACTCGTGTAAGATTTCCAGGCCCGGAGGCGAGTTTGTCCAGCGTACGCGCCGTGGGCCGTCGCTTGTGCATGAGGTCGATTCCCGCGAGCGGCTGAGCTGCGCGGATTAGGACGCATCCCGGCTTGCCTGACGGTTCCGCCACAATGTTCAGACATTCGTGCATGCCGTAAATGAAATAAACGTAAGCGTGACCGGGCGGCCCGAAGATCACGCGAGTTCGATTGGTGATGCCGCGGGAAGAGTGCGCCGCCAGATCCTCGCCGCCCAGATACGCTTCGGTCTCAGCAATAATACCGGCTGTGCGCCCATGCACCAGGATCTTGCCGAGCAGCCCGCGCGCGACGTCCACCGTGTGCCGCGCGTAGAACGACCGCGGCAGAATCCGGCTCTCCGTTGCGACGTCGCGCCATTCCATTGCACAATTATCATCGCAGCAAATGCGATTGTTCATTGGCATCGATCTCCCACCGGAAGTGATCGTGAATCTGGAAGGCTTGCTTGAGCGGCTCAGGCCCGCCGCGCAGATCAACTGGAGCCCGCCGCGCAACCTGCACGTCACGACCAAGTTCATCGGGGAGTGGCCGGAGGAGCGATTGGCGGAGTTGAAAAGCGCGCTCGGTACGCTGCCTGCACGGCAACCCATCACCATCGCCATCCAAAAGCTCGGCTTCTTTCCGAATCCACATTCGCCGCGCGTGTTCTGGGCCGGCGTGCATGCTGGTGACGATCTGGCAAGCCTCGCGCGCGATACCGAGCAATCGCTCACGCCACTGGGTATCGCCAAGGAAGAACGCGCTTACTCGCCGCATTTGACGCTGGCTCGCATCAAAACGCCGGGTAAGCAGCCGGCATTGCTGCAAGCCGTGGCCAAATTGCCATCGCTCGATTTCGGCACTTTCGTAGCCAGCCGCTTTTACCTCTATCAGAGCCGTACCGCCCCGACGGGTTCCGTGTACACTAAGCTTGCGGAGTTTCCTTTCGCGAAATAATGCATCCCTTCATGCCGGTTCTGGCTCTCGTGGCCGCTTACCTGATCGGCGGCATTCCCTTCGGCTACCTGGTGGTCAGATGGAAAACTGGCGCGGACGTGCGCGCCGCCGGTAGCGGCAACATCGGCGCCACCAACGTTCTGCGCACCACCGGCCGCACCGCAGGAATTGTTACGCTGCTCCTCGATGTCGCCAAAGGCTGGTTCGCCGTCTGGCTCACGGACAAAATGACCGGCGGCAACATTCACTGGATGAGCGCCGCCGCACTCGCCGTGATGGCCGGACACGCGTACCCCGTTTTTCTTAAATTCAAAGGCGGCAGAGCGGTGGCAAGCTTCATCGGCGCGTATCTGTACCTGGCGCCCGTCCCCCTTCTCGCCGTCTTGATCGTTTGGGTGACGACGGTGGCCTTCACCCGTTACGTTTCGCTCGGATCGATTCTCGCGGCGGGCACTTTTCCGCTTGCCGTCTGGCTGCTGATGCAGCCGCCCCTTTCGCTCGTCGGCGCATCCGTCGTGAGCGCAGCCTTCATCATTTACCGCCACCGCGACAACATCGCCCGCATTCGCTCGGGCACGGAGCACCTGTTATCGCTGGGCACCCGCAAGACGCAGCGCGCGCCGATGCGCTGGAGAATGCGGCGTTCGTGAAAAAAGCATCGTTCGTGAAAAGCGCATCGTGAAAAATCTGGCTATCATCGGCGGCGGTTCCTGGGGCACGGCGCTCGCCATGGTTCTCGCCCCGCGATTCGAGCGTGTGCGGCTGTGGGTCTACGAGCCGGATCTGGCCGAACGCATGCGCGCAAACCGCGAGAATGATGTCTACCTGCCGGGCTTCCGCGTTCCGGACAACGTCGAAGTTCACAACGAGCTGGCCCCC
>Ga0137403_10010366_pt1 | contig 10322 bp, 10 predicted proteins | sample CZOMad2_1_16fung_FD_122057 | JGI IMG/M metagenome (GOLD analysis project Ga0137403, IMG submission 122057) | Vadose zone soil fungal communities from Angelo Coast Range Reserve, California, USA - CZOMad2_1_16fungal (Hybrid Assembly) | ecosystem: Environmental > Terrestrial > Soil > Vadose zone... | reverse complement strand
GCAAGGAACAGACGGCAAAGTCATCGAAGCGCCTGCCGTCGTGCTCAACAGTCTGATGGAAATCACCCGGGCAGCCGGCGCGATCGGCATTCCCGGCCTGTATGTGACCGACGATCCGGGCGCGAAGGAACAGGCTGCCAAACATGGCAACCTCAGCCTTCGCCTCGGTCTCGGCTGGGCAAAATCGCACGCACTCCATACCGGGCAGACGCCGGTGCTCAAATACAATCGGCAGCTCATGCAGGCGATACTCTGGGACAAACTGCCCATCGCCAGGATCGTAAATGTCAAGGTGATCGATCTTGAGCAGGCGCCGGAAGGTTACAAAAACTTCGACGCCGGCGTCGCGAACAAGTTCGTCATCGATCCGCACCGGCAACTGCCTAGGGCGGCTTAAGTCAGCTCGCCATGACCAAACTTGGAATTGGCGTTGCAGTGTTGGCAACAGTCTCCTGCCTTTCTGCCGGGGCACAGACCATCAATGTAACGACCCTCAATCAAGCCGGGGCCCAGATGGTTCTGCAAGCAGCGAAGGCAAGTGCACAGCAGCGCCATGCGCCCTCTGCAATCGCGGTGGTTGATCCGGCCGGGGATCTGCTTGCTTTTGAGCGGATGGACGGTGTTCGGCCGGCAAGCGCGGACCTCGCGATCGGGAAGGCACGAACGGCCGCGCGGCTACAACGACCGACGGCGGAGATCGAGGACAACATCAACCGCGGTCGAACGGCGTTCGTCACCGCCAGCATCGCGGCGCTGCGCGGCGGCATGCCGATACGCGTAGGGGGCGAAGTCGTGGGCGCGGTAGGCATAGCTGGCTTGAGCAAGGAGACGGACGTGGACATCGCCAACACCGCGGCGGCATCGCTGGGTTCCTTGTCGGAGACAGCCGGGCATCATTGAGAGAGTTACTGATCGTGTGGCCTATGCCGCCCAATTATTGCAACCCGGCCTATCCAGCGGCCTGGACGAGACGCGGCCATCTTCGGACGTGCCAGCGGCGAACTTCAGCGCAGCCCGCGCTCTTCCATTTGCTTGCCGCGACCCGCCTCTCGCCGTGACGTCGCCGCAGACGAAGAACCCAGGTCTCGCCGAGGCGTCCCTCACCGTTGCCAGAAAACGGCCGCTTTGAAGCGATCGGACACTATGCGTTCGAGCTCTCCAAGGTGACCATCACTGCAGACTTCATTGCCAGTACCGCTCCATTGATGAGCGCCCGCTGGCGAACGAGCTTCGGCCTCTCGCTGCGCCGGCGGCTGCAGAACGTTCAAAGCACTTGCGGAGATTGTAGTCAGATTGGGCAGCAACCGGCGCGGCGAACGACGGAGGAATCAGAAGAGCTGAGAGAAGTCAGAGAGACATAATGCTCAAGGAACGCTTGGACGTGCGGACCTCGCAAAACAGCCGGCCGAGCAGCAGGCTCTTTCACGATCAGCAACGCCCGGAAATAACGTGCCACCGTTTCGGCGTTCTGAATAACTGATTTTTTAGTTTGTCTTTGCCGGGAGGCAGGTAGATTCGGCATCTCATCGTAATGGAGCTGTCGATGTATTCGAAAAGCCAGTTTTACGATCTCGAGCTCATGTGCCAGGAGCGCGCTGCCGCTGCCAGGAAAGATATGGAGTACTGGTTGGCCGAGGCCGAGGAATGGATGCGGCTTCGGCGGCTTTCCAATCCACAACAGAAGAGTTCAAGCGAGCCAACCCAGTCACCAAGCGGTGCTGACGCCGGCTGGTCCTGAAGCTGGAATCCAAAGCTCTTCAGTGGAAGCGTTACCGCGATGGTTTCGTACACAGACGCGCGATCAAGATATCCTGTTGAGAAGCTTCGTCACAATTGGCGACGCCCCCAGCAACCCGATGTCCATCAGGCAAAACAGGCGGGAAAAACGATTCTCTGCCGCAGTCCCTTGGGTGACCGGTTCTGGAGAGTCAATTTTCCGCCGTGACGTTCAACGATCTCCTTGGCGATCGCAAGCCCAAGGCCCGCACCGGGTCCGGATTTTCGCCGCGCCGGATCAACACGGAAAAACGGCTCGAATACGCGTGACATGCTTTGCTCGGGAATGCCCGGTCCCTCATCCTCGATGGTAATCAAGGCGGCGTCGTTCTCCAGACCGACGGTGACAAAGGCGCCGCCACCATGAGTTGCCGCGTTGATCACCAGATTTCTCACGGCCCGCGTCAGCGCCAACGGCGCCGATGAAATCGTCACGGCCTCCGCGGTCGCGCACCCGGTCCAGCCAACGGCCCCGTCCGATCCAGCTCTGAAGACCGTATCCGCCGGCCCCAATCACAGGTTTTAACCTAATCTCATGTGGCGCGCGCCTTCGCCCGCGTGGTTGTGGTGTGGATAGGGCGACTCGAAGCTCTGCAAATCCAGAATCAAGACCAGGCAGGCGAGGCGCTCACGCAACTTCAGTTGCAGCGAGGTGCGTTGGGGTGCGTCTTACAATATGTTGTGCAGCCGTAGCACAAATGCGTTGAGGTCTGTGTTTTCAAGACCGCGGTTGAGGAATCGGCATCCTTCGCGCCCACCGTTCCAACCAGGCCAAAGACTGCCGCAAGCAACAAATAACGAGAGACTTTCATAAGGCGTAACCTCCGGGGACGAATTATGTCCCATCACGCCCGGCGAATCTATATCCCATTGCAAATAGCTGGGATGAGAAGCACCTGGAAAGGGTCGAAATGTTGAACGCATCCGCCGCGCCCAGCGCCTACCACAATGCGCCAGCCTTGGAGCCGCCCGGTTTGTTCAAAGCGAGTTTGCTCGGGCTCGGCTTACCCGTGCCACTTTGAATCGTTCCCCCGGACGTGGAGGTTGCCTTGGAAGAATAGGTCTTGGAAGCAATCTCCTGTGCGCTCTTCAACTGTCCGCGCAGCGTCGGCAGAGTCTGCGTGGCAAAGCTTTTCACCTGAGGGTCTCGGGCCAGATTGCTCTCTCTTTGAAAGGCCGCGACGTCTTCCTTGTGGTCCGTCACCATGTTGGTCATGTAGGCCTCATCGAAAAAGGCCCCGCTGAGGCTCGCTAGACGCCGTTTCAAATCACGATTCTTCGCACTAGGGGCCGCGGGCAGTTCGATTCCTTCGCGTCCTGCGAGTTGCCGCAGCTCGTCGTTGACCTTGCTGTGGTCGTCGACCATCCGCTGTCCGAACTTCTTGACGCCCTCGTCCGCCGCCTTTTGCACAGCCAGCTTGCCTAATTCCACCTCAGCCATACTTCCGTCAGCTGCCTCGCTCAGGAATTTGCGATCACCAGCAGCTAAAGGGGAAGGCGAGGCGGATCGGACGTTGCTTTGAGCCCCAGCGATGGCGGGACCCACCACCAGTACTACGCATAGGCCGGCCTGCTCAAATACTTTTACAAAATTCGACATAATATCCGCGGGCATAAATCCCTCCTCACACGACATCTCTCACCGAGAAGCGAAGGACGAAGTGGCCGACGGGAGTGACATGGCGCGAGGCTATCCCAGCGGGGGGATGACTGAAAATCGGGCATTGCGGGTAGGTTCCCGACGCCGGCGCTGTACCAACGCAATCCGGGGCCGGATTCACCATCCGGCCCCGGCCTGTCTAGTCCAAACCAACTCTACTGCCCATCCGCCTTCTTCTTCGCCGCGGGCGCTGCTGCCGCCTTCGGTGCCCAGAAGTCCGGATCCGCTTTCACCCACTCATCTCGCGGGTAACTCATCTTTGGGCTAAACGCGAACAAATGCGTCTGCGACTCCTCAATTGCCGCCGCCGACAACTCTCCCAACTTCTTGAGTCCGTCCGCGCCAAGGGCCGCTTCGAACTCTTTCCCCTCGGCCAGACCCTGGTCCATCTCCTCGCCTGTCTTCAAGGCAGTGAAGTAGACGTAGGTGCTGTTGGTGGCGCCGTAGATCTCGGTATACATTGCCCAGTGTTGGGGTGCAATTTTCTCGTACGCCCCCTTCACCAGCTTCATAATCTCGGCCCAATCGCCATCGTGCCCAGGTTTCAGCACAAATCTTCCAATTTCGAAATAACGGCAGTGAGCAATGTCCACATTAGGCCGCAGACTGTAATCTTCATTGAATTGGAAGATGCCGCCGTCAGTATCGCTCAGCATCTCGCCGTCGCCGGCCCAGGCGCGTGCGATGTCCGCCGTAAAAGCGGCGTTCTTCTCTCCCGCTTGCGCGTCTTTCTCCCACTCCGCAAACGAGTCGTAGCCGGTAAGAAACAGTGCCCGCGATTTCCCCGAAAGCGATTCCACGGCCAGATAGTGCGTCGGCCATTTCGCTTTCTTCATCGCCTGCACGAACGCGCTCTCCGTTTTCTCGTGCGCCGCTCCCGCTTTCCCGGGCTTGGTGTACTCCCGTCCAATCACCAGAATCTTCGGCGGAGGCATCGCCCGCGACTTCTCCTGCGCAACAGCAATCCCGGTTCCGACCATGGCCAGTACAAAGGACAGCGACAACATCAATCCAACAAATCGTTTCATAGTGGACCTCCTTGGGTCACACAAAGGGTAGACAGTGGCACGGCATTATTTGTTGTGGGGCCCGGCGGAGGGAGCGGATTTTCAGCAGAGAATCACGTCGTTTCTTCGCCGGATCCCGATAGTTTCCGACGGCTGCACACTATATACCTGTTATGACACCTAAGCGCATCTTTATTCATTCTTCTCGCCGTTCTTCCCGTCCAAGGACAAGAAAAGCCGCCCTCAGAGGGCGGCTCTCTGCAATCAAATCCAATTTGCGGCTAAGCAGCGGGCATTTCGCTGTCCGCGCTCGGACCATAAATGCTCGGCACCTTCGACCCCATCGGCCGCAAATACACCGCCAGTTCGCCGCGGTGATGAACGCTGTGCCCGTACAGAAAGTTCAGATACAGCGCCGCTGGCAAATTGAACATGCCAAAAAACGGCACTGGTGTGAGCAGTTGCTCGGCGGTCATAGCCTGCACGCGTGCCATCGCTCTCGGCATGTTCGCGTCGTACCACTTCACGATTTCCGCCGTAGTCGCAGGAGCGGGGCCGGCTTTGGTGTTAAACGCAAGGTTGGCGATACCGTCGAGAAACTTCACGTCTTCTGCGGCCAGGTGCCAGGCCAATTCCTTTGCTGTTCGGGCCTTCGGGTCGGGGCGGTAGTCGTGGCCGGAATCGAGTACGGCCGCAAGCACTTTCCGGGTGGTTTGTGTCTCGATGCTCATTCCTTGCATCATCATGTCGCGGAAAGTGAGGATAAATTCTTGGGTGTAATTGGGCTGGGCGTCTGCCATGAGGAACTCCTTTATTTACCAATCGAAAATTGAAGCACATTTCTGTGCCCCGGAATCTTACCAGTTTCACCAAGTTCGTGTAGTCGCGGGCGCCCGCGCCCGCGTGGTCTTGCTTTTGCCTTTTCTCTTGCTCCCAGAACCAAACCACGCGGGCGAGGGCGCCCGCGCCACACGAGTCTAATACCGGAACAAATACGAAATCTTCACAAAAAACTGCCGCCCATCATTGATAAACCGGTCCCGAGTCCGGTTGATATCCCCATTCGGGTCCAGTCCCAGCCGCGGATCCAGATTCTGCAGGTTGCTGTTATACCCCACATAAACCGCCGTCCCCGGATGCACGAAGTACGTAAATAGAATGTCCGCATTGAAATTCTTAGTAGACTGCAGGGAAGTGTTCAGGGGATTCGCCAGCACGGACGAATACTGCCCAATGAACCGCAGCGAAAATTCCCGCGTGAACTGATAGTTCCATTTCGAGCGAATAATGTTGTTATTGAAAGCGCTGTGCCCATTCTCCTTATCCAGCAGCCGCGACAGCAGATAAGAAGTATCGATGGTCAGTCCCTTAATCGGCCGCAGCGTCGTAAAAATCTGCGCGTAGTTCGATCGTCCAATCCGGGGCGAGCACAACGTCGGATCTGGCGAAATTACGCCGTCAATGCAAACGTTCTGGGTTCCAACCAGCCTGGGCAACGCTGTGTCGTAGTTTGTCGACTGCCCCCACCCAATTTCCCCGCCCGCCGAAAGCATCTTGAAGTACCCAAAGTCGAAGAAGAATCCCCGTGTATTGTGGGCGTAGTCCTGATTCACCAGCAGCGAGTCATAGTCCTTGGGCCGCAGCCGCTCGTGGCTAATGTTGCCGAAAAACCCAAAATCACTTTGCCGCGGCAGAATAAAGCGGTAGTTCGCATTCGCAAACCATTCCAGCCGCGTACCTTTGTGATCCCAGTTGTTGTAAGTAAACAACCCGGGCCCGTGCCACTGTAGCCACTTTTTTTCCGTGCGGAAGCGCCGCAAATCAAATGTACTGATTCGCCGAATGTCAGGCCGCTGGAAAAAACCGGTCGCCGTTTCAAAGTTTTCTGCGTTATCCAGATACAGAACATTGTGCTCAATATTTCGCGAGCTATATTCCTCGTACACGGAATAAGCCGGCCCGCCCTTGTGCGTACCGTCGTTGAACTTGGTGTACCCGGTGACGGCCTGAGCGGAAATGCTGAACTTCTTCGTGAGCTTGAACTTCCCGTCGATCCCGCCAATCCGGTTCGCCCCGATAATGCAGGGATCGTCCGTACACAGCGTCGACGCCGGATTCACCGTGTGCATCTCCCGATCCGTGTAGAGCAATCCGATCGACGATTCCTTCCCAATGTCATGGCTGACCCGAAGAATTCCGTAATAAGCCTTAGTCCCCGCAAATGGATCCGAGGAGGGAACGCTCCGGCCCGGTGCCTTGTCGTCCGCGAACAACCCGCCAACCGCCCATGGTCCCATCTTGCCGGTCAACCGCACCCCATACTCGGGATCGATAATGCGCCGCGTGAACAGCAGGTTGATCGGCGTATTGAAAAACGTCGAGTTCTCTAAAAAGAACGGCCTCTTCTCCGGAAAGAACACCTCAAAGCGCTGGTTCGTCGTAATCTGCGGATCGTCCGACTCCACCTGGGCAAAGTCCGGATTTACGGTCGCATCCAGTACCAGCGAGTCCTTAATCACGCCCTTCGCGTCCAGACCCAGCCGCGGCTCAATATGCTTCCCGTGAAAATGCGGGTTGTTCGGATCGCGATCATCCAGTTCCCGGAACGTCCGCGTCGAAACGTAGGGAATAAACTGCAGGTTCCGCCCCGGAGAAATCTTCTGGATCCCATCCATCGCGGTTTCCTGGCTCAGAAAGCCTTGCGCGTTGCTCGAAATGTGGGGATAGAAGGCAAACTCATTGTTCCGCCGGATATCGCGCTCAAAGAAGATCCCCCAAGTCTGATTCTCTTGCGGCGAGAAACGCAGCGACTTGAAAGGAACCTCAAACCACACCACGTATCCCTTGGGCGTGATCTTAGCGTCAGATTTCCACACCATGTCGAAAGAAAAATCGGGCTGGTTGTCTTCGTCCCAAATTCCGTCCTGCTGCACGCCCATCGGATTCAAATAAAAGAAAACCGCATGTTTCTTGTCGTGGAACGTATCCAGCACGAAGCCAAACTGATCGTCGTCATTAATCAATTCACGTCGCGAAAGCCGCGCCCGAATGTTCCGCAGTTCCGTATCAAAACAAATTGCTACCACGTACAGATTCTTGTCGGTATACCCAAGGTAGGCTTCGGTCTTCTGCGAAATCGGCGCCCCATCTTTTGGGTCGCGCTGCTGAAAGCCCTCCAACTTCAGCATCTTCCCCTCCATCTCCGGCGACGCCTGCATCCCCAGAAAGTCGTTGAGCGTCGGCCCCTTCTCGAGATGGGGAATATGCAAGGTCGCAAAAGGTGGATGAGCCTCCGCCTTGGCCTCATCGCTCTTCGCCGCGTGGAGTGCCGTTGCCAGCAACAGCGTTACGACAAGCGGCTTGCAAACCCCCGTGCCGCGCTCGTTCCGTCGCATCGCCGCCGTCTGTCCTATAGTGAGCTTTGTCATCCCGACCAACGGGAGGGATCTGCAGTTGTTTCAAGCGAGCCACGCCTAAGCTTCAAGCAGTCACGCCTCAGCTTTTGGGTGGAGCAGCGCTTCAGCGCTGCATTCCCCTCGGCACAAAGCGCGGCTTTAGCCGCTGAGGTAAGGGTTAGGAGGAATTGGTTGGTTCATGTCGCCTCCCTCAAACGCCTTCAAACACCCCTTTAGACCAATAACTTTACAAATCGTTACCTAGGAATTTCCACACAGGAACCTCCCGCTCCATCGCCGCCAGGCGGAGTCGTAAACTAAAAGGTCATGAACTGGGATCGGCGCAATCAGATTTTCTTGCTGGGCGCGCCCCTGGCCGTAATTCCAGCAGTAGCCTTCCTGCCGGCATTTGTCTTTGTCTTCCTAAGATACCCCACCACCAGAACGCACTTCGGCTCGTGGCTCGCGTTCGCTTTCCCCGTCCTGGTGTTTGCACAGGTGTTCGGTTCCGTCCTGGTAGGCTTCGCCGGGTTCCCCGCACGCCTCGGCTACATAACGTTCTTGGCCATGGCCACCACCGTCTTCCTGCTAGTGGTCGCTGCCTACACTGGCCTGTTCTTTGCCATCTTTACAGGGCCAAGCTGAAACCACCAGTTCCGCTGAGTAGAGCTCAACACGGTAGAGCCCGCCTGCAGAGCCTGCCCTGAACGTAGCCGAAGGGCCGCCGTTAGGTGGCAATAGGATCGGGAGCTTTGGCCCCAAGGTAAGGGTCAATTTCTCGAAACGGGTCTTTGGCGCAGATGGTTGCGAGTGTAATGGCCTGTTTTACAACAAGTTGAGGCGATTTTCACCACCCCAGCAGCAAATGACGGGCCCCTTTTCATTTTGGAAAGTTGGATAGCCGAGGCTAACTCTCTCCGTTGCACGCAGTTACAGCTTAACAAGAACTTGACCCAACCTTGACACGTCCTCGCTTGACCAATCTCCGCGAATTGCCGCAGAGTGGGTCCGCAATCCGACTGTCCTCAGTCCCCCCGCGAGAGCGCTGAGCGGTTTGTCAGGAGGAAGTAAAAATGAAAAAGCTGAACGTGACCCACCCCGTATCTTCGACCCCTCTAGGCAAGGCCAGCCGGGCCGCAACACCCCTGGCAATTGCCGTGCTGGTGGTCCTATCGCTCGGGTCCGCCGCCAGAGCCGACGTCGTCCTCGACTGGAACGCGATTGCCATTAACACCGCCATCGCGAACGGCCAGAGCCCATTTGCCCAGGCACGCTTCGCGGCAATTACGCAACTGGCCGTATTTGAGGCGGTCAACGCCGTGAAGGGTGACTACGAACCGTATCTTGGGTCCATCGTTGCGCCCCGTGGTGCATCCGCCGATGCCGCGGCGGTGGCAGCTGCCTATCGGGTGCTGAGAACCTATTTCCCAGCCAGCGCGGCCACGCTTGACGCAGCGCTCGCGGACTCGCTGGCGCTGATACCGGACGGCCAAGCCAAGGACGACGGCATCGCAACAGGTGAAGCCGCAGCCGCGGCCATGATCCTCCTGCGCGCCAACGATGGCTCCTCGCCTCCGCAGTTCTACACACCAGGACCAATTACTCCAGGTGCATATCAAGCTACGCCGAGTTGTCCCGTCGTCAACGGAATCGCCGTCGGAGCCTTCTTTCATTGGCAGAACGTAACCCCCTTCGGGATCAAGAGCGCGCAGGGCTTTCTCCTCGAACCGCCGCCGGCACTTACTAGCAACAAATACGCGAAGAGCTATATCGAGACAATGACGGTCGGCGATCTCACCAGCACCGCGCGCCCACCCGATCGGGCCGATGTTGTGCACTACTATGCGATCTCCTCGCCTTCGCATGTCTTCAATCAAGCTGCGCGTCAGGTTGCCGCGGCACAAGGCCGTTCGTTGTCCGAGAATGCCCGGGCTCTGGCACTGATCAACATGGCCATCAACGACAGTCTCGTCGCCTCATTCTTTAACAAATACCACTACAACTTTTGGCGACCGGAGACGGCGATTCGTGCGGGCGACACGGACGGGAACTGGAGAACCGACGTCGATCCCAGCTTCCTTCCATTCATCGCGACGCCGTGTTTCCCCAGCTATCCCTCGAATCACGGGAGCGGAAGCGGCGGCGGCGCCGAGGTTCTGAGGCGTCTTTATGGCGAGGGCAGCCACTCCATCACTCTGTCGAACCCGGCTGTGCCCGGCCTCACATTTAACTACACAACCTTTGGGCAGATCACCGATGACATCAGCGACGCGCGGGTCTATGGGGGCATCCATTTTCGATTCGACCAAGTGGCAGGCAGTCGCCTGGGACGGGCGGTCGGGGCCTCGGTTTACAGGAACAACTTGCGTCGCGCGCACGAATCCGAATGATCGGGGCGAGTTGTACCCGGGGAATCGCGAGGTTCCCCGGATGCCTTACCAGCTACTGGGGCAAACCGACGCGCCGCACCAGGTCTACAAAACG
>Ga0137403_10010363_pt1 | contig 10325 bp, 6 predicted proteins | sample CZOMad2_1_16fung_FD_122057 | JGI IMG/M metagenome (GOLD analysis project Ga0137403, IMG submission 122057) | Vadose zone soil fungal communities from Angelo Coast Range Reserve, California, USA - CZOMad2_1_16fungal (Hybrid Assembly) | ecosystem: Environmental > Terrestrial > Soil > Vadose zone... | reverse complement strand
TGTTGCAGCAGTGGATCAGCCGCAACGACTTCGGTTCGCGCCCAGGGATAAAGATCGGACAGCCCCAACAACAGGGGAATGAACAGCAGAGCCATGAGCGGCAGGGTTTGTATCGCCGCTTCCAACACACGTTGGATCATAAACCCCCATCGTCCGCCCACGAGATGATGCAGCATGAGTAGTGCCAGACATCCCATCGGAATGCCAATCCAAAAAATATACGCCCCCAGATAAGCGCGAAAGAATGACGGCGGAAAGATCAGCGCTCCACCGGCACACAACACCGCGGCAATCAAACCCACTGCGAGCGACCGCTTCTGCATGAGATCCCATCGAATAAGCGACCTGTCATCGTTCATGGTTTGATCCCGAGTTGTTGACGTTGATCCTCGGGGACGTCGGCGAGAGTGGCGTTCTGGCTTAGCTGCAGCGCGCGGATATAAGCCACAATCGCCCAGCGATCTTCAGGATGAACCTGCTGGGCATAATCAGACATCACGCCAAAGCCATTGGTCATAACGTCGAAAAAATAGCCGACGGGTGCCTGTCGTAAACGATCCATGTGAAACGAGGCCGGCGCGCGATAGCCGCGCCGAACTATCATCCCTTGTCCTGTACCGACGCGATCATGACACGGAGAACAATAAATGTTGAAGCGCTCCTGTCCCCGCGCGAACGTCGAAGGTGTTATCGGAAAAGGAAACGTATCGACTAACTTCCCTCCCTGTTTTCCCGTGTAGAAGTGTTCATCGCTGCGCAACTCTCCTCTGGCCACAGTGCCTTCCACAAGGGGTCTCGCGGCGCGCTCATCGCCGAAAAAGGTGCTGCGACTAAGCGGCTCGTATCTGGGTTGATCCGCCATCTTTTGTTGACAGCCGAAGACGGCGGCTAACGCGAACGCCACCAACACGCACAGCCATCGCTTTAGTGAGTTTCGCATAAAGAATGCAAAGCCGCTGCTGTTTCCAATTCCCCCTCACCCTTCCCTCTCCCCCGTTGCGGGGGAGAGGACAAAGGAGAGGGGATCTTTGGCAGTTTACCGTTCAACTTCATAGACTCCCTGGGGAGCGACGCTTTCGAGAAATCGCCGGGTCGCTTCATAGTCGAACTTCGGATCGGCAGATTCGATGCAGAGAAAAAAACGATTTCTCGTCGCCATCTGGAAACGCTCAACGTTGAAAACGGGATGATACGGCATCGGCAAACCGTTGAGCGCGAGCAATCCGAGGACGGCCGACAGTGCGGCCACGAGGATCGTTAGCTCAAAGGTTACCGGAATGAACATAGGCCAGCTATTGAGAGGACGCCCGCCGATGTTCAGCGGATAATCGATCACTGAGACCCAATACTGTAAGTAGAATCCTCCGACGCAGCCGATGATGCCGCCTATCAAGACAAGCAAAGGAATTCGCGTTTTATGAAAGCCAATCGCCTCAGCGAGGCCGTCAATCGGAAACGGACTGTAAGCGTCCATGCGCCTATACCCTTCCGCAAAGGAACGATGAGCCGCTTCAAGCAAAGCTTCCGGTTGACCAAACTCGGCCATCAGACCGTAGATTGAATGCTCCTTCGTCTTTTCGCTTCCAGGTAACGTCATCGCGATTCTTCCGTGTCGTGAACCAACTCACGCATTTCGAATATCGAGATCATCGGCAGCACACGAATAAAGAGAAACAGCAAGCAAACGAACAGGCCGATGCTACCCACAAAAATGGCATAGTCCCACACGGTTGCGGAATACATACCCCAAGAAGAGGGCAGAAAGTCCCGCGACAAACTAACCACAACGATCACGTAGCGCTCCAGCCACATGCCGATATTCACACATATTGCGATGATGAAGAGCGCTACAGGATTTGTCCGGACTGTGCGGAACCACAGCGCTTGCGGCACCAAGATGTTGAACAGGATCAGGGCCCAATACATGTACCAATACGGACCGAACAGGCGGTTCCACATCATGTACTGCTCGTAAATATTGCCGCTATACCAGGCCGAGAAAGTTTCCATGATATATCCGTAGGCGACGATCAACCCCGTGGCGAGCATGACTTCTCCCATGTTTTTCAAGTGACGCAAAGTGATGAAATCTTCCAAGCCGTAGAGTTTGCGCAGCGGGATGGCGAGAGTCAGCACCATGGCGAAACCGGAGTAAATCGCTCCCGCCACGAAGTAGGGGGGAAAGATCGTCGAGTGCCAACCGGGGACGAGGCCGACGGCGAAATCGAAGCTAACTACGGTGTGAACGGAAACAACCAGCGGCGTGGCAAGACCGGCCATTAGCAGATAAGCAATTTCATAGCGATGCCAATGAATCGCCGAGCCGCGCCAACCCATGGCGAGGATTCCGTAGGCAAAACGCGCAAAGCGACGGCGCGCCTGATCGCGCATTGTTGCAAGATCCGGGATCAGTCCCATGTACCAGAACAGCAATGAGACCGTGAAATAGGTGGAAACCGCGAATACGTCCCATACCAGCGGGCTGCGGAATTGCGGCTGGATTCCCATGGTACTCGGGTACGGAAATAGCCAATAAGCATACCAAGGGCGGCCTAGGTGGAGCAGCGGAAACATCCCGGCGCAGGCGACGGCAAACAAAGTCATGGCTTCTGCGAACCGGTTGATTGACTGGCGCCACTTCTGCCGCAGGAGCAACAAAATGGCGGAAATGAGCGTGCCCGCATGGCCAATGCCGATCCACCAGACAAAATTGACAATCGCGAACCCCCATCCGACGGGGATATTGATCCCCCAGACGCCGACACCCATGGTCAGCAGGTACGCCGTCCCAAACAGCAAAACCAAAACCAGGATGAAAGAGAGCCCGAATCCGACGTACCAAAACCGCGGCGTCCGCTGCGTGAGCACGATGGCGCTGATTTTGTCGGTAACGGAAGCAAAGGTGTGGCCCGGCTCGATGACGGGAACTGTCGCCTCGATTTCTGAGGATTTATTCAACTGCTCGGATTCCATAGGTCAGCCCGTTTTGATCTCCGGGTTGGGATTTGTCAGCTTGGCAAGATACGACGTGCGCGGCTTCGTATTCAGTTCGGTTAAGAGACCGTAGTTCAGAGATTCGGATTTCAATTTGGCGACGGCCGCCTCGCGATTGTTAATATCGCCAAACACGATCGCCTGGGTAGGACAGGCGGCCTGACATGCGGTCTGGATTTCACCGTCGCGGACCGGACGATTTTCCTTTTCCGCGTCTATCTTCGCGACATTGATGCGCTGCACACAGTAGGTGCATTTTTCCATGACGCCACGGCTCCGCACTGTGACGTTGGGGTTTCTCATCGGCTTCAGGCTCGGCGTGTCAAAATCGGAATACTCGAAAAAGTTGAACCGGCGCACTTTGTACGGGCAATTATTCGAGCAATAGCGGGTGCCCACGCAGCGATTGTAAACCATGTCATTCAGCCCCTCATGACTGTGATTGGTCGCACCCACAGGGCAGACCAATTCACAAGGCGCGTTCTCGCAGTGCATGCACGGCACGGGCTGATGGTAGGTCTCCGGATTTTCCGGGCTTCCTTTATAATAGCGGTCGATGCGCAGCCAATGCATCTCCCTGCCACGGGTCACTTCGGTTTTGCCTACCACCGCAATATTGTTTTCCGCTTGGCAAGCAACGACGCAGGCGTTGCAGCCGATGCAGGCGTTCACGTCGATGGCCATGCCCCAGGCATAACCTTCATACTTGAAGCCCGGGTAAAGCGAGCCTTCTGTTTCGTGGTGATGCTCGCCTTGAACGAAGTTCGGGTTCTTCCGGTACTCCTCTAGAGTCGCAGCGCGCACCAGATCGCGGCCTTCCATACTGTGATGGAATTGCGTGCAGGCCAGCGTATATTGCGTGCCGATTTTACGAATTTCCACTCCGGTCCCATAGTTGGGCGCATTGGCGGTTCGGATCGAATAGGCATTGAAGCCGGTGCCGTTTCCGACCTTGCCTGCGCGCGTCCGGCCGTAGCCGAGATGCAGCGTGACACACTCGTCGGCATGGCCCGGAACGATCCAGGCCGGAGCTCGCAGGGTTCGCCCTTCGTAGCGCAGCTCGATGAGGTCGGTAAATACCCTTCCATGTTCTCCGCCCCTGGCGCCGATCTGGTAAGACAATCCCAGCCGCTGGGCAGTTTTCGGACTGACGAGAGCAGCATTATCCCAGGTAAGCTTAGTCAGAGGTTTCGGCAACTCCTGCAACCAACCGTTGTTGGCGAAGCGGCCGTCGAAAAGCGTCGGGTCGGGTTGAAAAGAAATCTCGAGGGAGTTCCCAGGTTTTGTCTCGGGGTTTCGAGTTTCAGGTGGCGCGCTCCCAGGTGTCGGTTTTCGGGTTTCAGGGGCAGAGGTGGAACCCGTTAGCCAGTCAGAACTCGCTAGAGTCTTAAGCTTTACGGCTTTCGGCTGAAAAGTAGTTCCTGCAACTACGCCGTCATGCAATGCTGTGCGCCAAAACATTTCAAAATCGCCGGTGATTTTCTGGGTCTTCCAGTAGTTGCGGACAACATCGTAAGTTGCATCGCCAAATCCGCCCAATAGTGCGGCCACAACTTCGTGATAAGATTTGCCGCCGTATAACGGGGCGATCAACGGCTGAAGGATCGTCACCGTACCGTCGTAAGCCCGGACGTCACTCCAAGATTCCAGATAGTGAGTTTCGGGAATATGCCAATGACAATAGGCGGAAGTTTCATCATCATAGAGGCTTGAATGCACACGAAGCGGAACCTTCGCCAGATGTTCGGCAAAGCGCAGGTCCACCGGCGCCGTGAAGACCGGGTTGCCGCCCAACAGCACAAGAACTTTAGCCGAGCCGGTCTCCATGGCTCGGACTAGCTCCCGCAACGACGCCGATTGATCCACCGGATTGGCTTCGATCGGATCGGTGTAAATTACCGTCTTCCCGACATTGTCCAACGCCTGATTCATCGCGTGAGCCAGCGCATGGACCACCGGCGGCTGTTGGTCACCGGCTACAACGATACCCCCGCCGCGGTGCTTCTGCAGGTCACGAACTAAAGCTTCAATCCATTGGGAATGTTGGGCATCGGTAGTCGACTGCACGGAAAGACCGATTTTGGCGGCGATGGCGGCGGCAAAGTTCGGCATCTCGCTGGGACGAAGCGCGAGACGGTGATCGGCCATCGAGCCGGTGACCGACGGAGTCGCTTCAATCATATAGAGCCGGTTCATTTCAGTTTTGTCCTGGCGAACTCTTCGCTTGCCGACGAAATCGCGCGCGTAGCGGACACTTCCGGGACCCGTGAAAAGAAAATCCGCATCCATCGATAAAATCACATCGGCGTTGTTGAATCGGTAGACCGTATTGACGTTTTTGCCGAAGGCAAGACGGGCGCCGGCCTGAGCGTTATCGCGGTTGACAGCTTCGTACTGGTGCCATTTGGCGCGCGGAAATTTCGCAAGCAATTGGCGGAATTGATTCGCTAGCGTCGGCGACGTCACGGTTTCCGTCAAAATCCTCAAACCCGCGCCACCACTGAGACGCTCTGCTTCCAGATCGTCGTTGATCGCGGTAAGAAAGGCATTCCAGGTGCTGATTCTGCCAGCGTTGCTGACGACCTGCGAGCGGTCGGGATCGTATAGAGTCAGGATTGAAGCCTGAGCGAACGCATCCGTCGCGCCCAGGCTGGCGGGATGGTTAGGATTGCCTTCGATTTTGGTCGGGCGTCCTTCATGGCTTTCGACGAGGACTCCAGTCCCCACTCCGCTCATAGGGAAGGCAGTGGCAAAGAACATCGGCTTGCCGATGACCATGGTTTCAGGTTGGTTCACGTAAGGCACAATCTTCTTGTCAACTGGAGCCGCTCTGCCACAGGCGTTGAGACCCGCTAATGCCAAGGACGCTCCCATCAATTTCAAGAAATCTCGCCGGCCCACCCCATCCAACAAGCCCGCCGCCTGTTGCGGAAATTCTTGTTTTAAGAATTCGTGAAATTGCTCGCTGTCGGACAATTCCTCGAGGCAGCGCCAGTAATCCTGACCGCGAGAGGACGCCAGCGATTCGCGAATCGTAGCGAGATCGAGCCGGGAAGTGTCGAGTGTCGGGCGTCGAGTGTCGGGCTTCACGTTAACTCCAAATTCAGCTTTGACGAATTTATAAACTCAACCCACTTATTCCAATATTCCAACATTCCGTTCTTCGAGTATTCCATTACTCCAATACTCCAGTCCTCCATCACTCCACGCCTCTATTATCTATGACAAACCGAGCAACTCGTGAGACTCTCGATCTTGTATTGTTGCACGAGTTTTTGCCCGTGAGTGATCTGATCCGCGGGCGGCTGCCAATCCATGTTGAAGACCTGCTCTCGCGGCCGAACAAACTGCTCCGGATTGCGGTGACACTCCAAGCACCACTCCATATATAGGGTGTTCTCACGCCACATGAGCGGCATCTGATCCACTCGTCCGTGGCAGGTTGTGCAGCCCACGCCCTTGTGAACATGAATGCTATGATCGAAATAGACGAAGCCCGGCAGATTGTGCACCCGCGTCCACTCCAGCGATTTTCCGGTCCGGAGACTTTCGCGCACCGGTTCCAGAATCGGGCTCTCGGCCCAAATCTGGGTGTGGCAACTCATGCAGATCTTAGTGGATGGAATGCCGGCGAAAGAGGACTTTTCCACCGAGGTGTGGCAATAACGGCAATCGATGCCGTCGTCACTGACGTGGTGTTTGTGGCTGAATTGCACCGGCTGGTTGCGCGCGACACCGACCTCCGTCACATAGGACGACCTATTAATCGCCGCGAGCGTGGCAACGAGGACAACGACGACGGCAGCGCCCCCGAATACGCTCACCCTGGAGATAGTGTTCGTGCTGCGGTGGAAAATTTGCGCCATGCGCGGATGTCTTTCGATTCAGTTGGCCGATCGAGACAATCCCGGGTTGTTCATCCGTTGCATCGAATGGTGAATTCTCACCGCCGACAGGCCCCCTCCTCTTTCCTCCCCCGCATCCTCCACAGGCGGATCAGCCTCAGGCTGAAGCGGGGGAGGATGAAGGTGGGGGACGCGTGTTTAAAACTGCAACAGCATGCGCGCGGGTTCCTCGATCATGTTTTTGATTTGCTTGAGAAACAGCACCGCCTCGCGGCCGTCGATGAGGCGATGATCGTAGGTCAAAGCGACGTACATCATCGGCCGGATCGCCACCGCGCCGCCGCGCGCCACGGGACGATCTTGAATCGCATGGAGCCCGAGGATGGCGCTCTGCGGCGGATTGACGATCGGCGTGGAGAGCAGTGAACCGTAGACACCGCCATTGGTGATAGTGAACGTTCCGCCCTGGAGCTCCTCAGGTTTGAGTCGGGTTTCTTTAGCGCGCCGGGCAAAATCGTCGATGGCCCGCTCGATGTCGGCGAAGCTCATCGTTTCGGCATTTCGGAGCACCGGTACCACCAGGCCTTTGCCGCCGCCGACGGCGATGCCGATGTCATAATAATTGTGATAGATAATTTCATCTCCACGAATCTCCGCGTTGACTTCGCGCACCGTTTGCAGCGCAATGACGGCGGCCTTGACGAAAAACGACATGAAGCCAAGCTTGATGCGATGTTTTTCCTGGAATGCTTCGCCTTGCGCCTGGCGCAACGCGATCACGGCCGACATGTCGATTTCATTGAACGTGGTCAGCAGCGCGGCGCTTTGCTGCGCTTGCACCAGTCGCTCGGCGATGAGCCGGCGCAGCGCCGTCATCCGCACGGCTTCATCGCGCCGCGATATCGACGTCGCTGTGCCGCCGGGAAAAATGCTTTCGCCTTGCTCTTCCTCCGGTTGACCGTTTCCCGTCGATGGCTCGGGCGTTTGTTCGAGGGGTTCCGCGTCTTGGACTTGCTGGGCTGTCGTTTCCTTGGCTTCGATGATCTGCACGTCGCGCGCGCTTGGAGCAGTTTCCTCCGGCGGCGGCTCGGCCGCCTGATTTTCGCGCTTGTTGGCAGGTTCGGACGCCGCAACTTGTTGGACGATTCGTTTACTGCTGGAAGTCGCGGAGTCGCTGCGAGGCTCGTCTGCGCCGTTGCTCCGCGGCGGTTGTGCTTCAGGTTGCGGGCGGCGGCTTTCGGTCGCCGTCGTCTGCGCGCGGCCGCTCTTCGCTTCCAAGTGAGCGATCACCTCGCCGACTGCTGCGCTGTCGCCGGAATTTTTGAGAATGTCGATCAACGTGGCAGATTCCGGCGCGCGGATCTCCACGGTTGCCTTATCGCTCTCGACCGTCAGTAGCGGCTCGTTCTTGTCGACCGGGTCACCTTTGTTTTTGAACCATTCGCCGATCTCGACCTCGGTGATCGATTCGCCGACGTTGGGAACCGTGACATCTATACGCATAGTCAACTCCGCAGAGCGCTGTCCCGAAGAGAATTTCCAGTGGGTCGTGTCAGTAGCATCAGCCCACCTCGCCGAAGGCGGCTGCGAGAAGCTGCGCCTGTTGTTCTCGGTGCCGCCACGCCGAGCCGGTGGCAGGACTGGCCGAAGGCGGTCTGGCTACCATGGTGAGAGGATACCGATCGAATAGCCGCGTGCCGAATTGTAGGGACCAAAAACACGAGGCTCCCATATTGCTCGGTTCTTCCTGTACCCAGACGACCGGCGTCCGCTCGGGATATCCGCCCAGCGCGGCGGCGAGCGCGTCCGTGGGCGTCGGATAGAGTTGTTCGAGGCGCACGATCGCAACGTCATCGCGCTGGCGCTCAGCGCGGTGGCTCTTTAGCTCATAGTAGACTTTGCCGCTGCACAGCAAGATCCGTTTCACGATCGATTCGCTGCGGGGTTCGCCGATTACCGTCTCAAAGCGTCCCTGTGAAAGCTCTGTAAGAGAAGAAGTCGCGTCGCGATGTCGCAGCAGGCTTTTCGGCGTCAGGATCACCAGCGGCTTGCGCCACTTGCGCAGCGCCTGGCGCCGCAGGCAATGAAAGTATTGTGCTGGCGTGGTCGGATAAACTACCTGAAGGTTGTCCCGCGTGCCGAGCTGCAGGAAGCGCTCCATGCGCGCGCTCGAATGCTCGGGCCCCATGCCTTCGAAGCCGTGAGGCAACAACAGCACCAAGCCGCTCAAGCGCCGCCATTTTTCCTCGGCGCTGGAAATGAATTGATCGACGATGACCTGAGCCGCATTGACGAAATCGCCGAACTGGGCTTCCCAGAGCACCAACGCATCCGGGTAGTCCAGGCTGTAACCATACTCGAAGCCGAGCACGCCGGCCTCGGAAAGCGGGCTGTTGTAAATCTCGACGGGCGATTGATCCGGCGTCAGGTGATTGAGCGGCGTATATTGCTCGCCGTTGTCAAAATCATGCAGCACGGCGTGGCGCTGACTGAAGGTTCCTCTTGCTGTGTCTTGCCCCGACAAGCGCACCCGAACGCCTTCGCAAGCGAGGCTTGCAAAGGCCAATGCTTCAGCAGCGGCCCAATCCAATGGACGTTTTCCCGCCGCCATTTCGCGACGCAGCGCAGCGAACCGGGCGATTTTCGGATGAGGATGAAAATTTGCCGGGAAGCGGGTCTGCCAGTCGAGCAGTTGCGACAGCCGCTCTTGCGCCACAGCACTGGTGATTTCCTGTCCCTTGGGTTCGAGGCCTCCGCCGTAGCCGGACCAAATGCCGCCATAACTCTGAGACTCGTCAATGGCATCGCCGGTTCGCGCCAGCGCCAACTCCTGCTCGAGCAGGTCGCGGAATTCATTGGCCAGCCGATCGGCCTGTTCACGCGTGATCAAGCGCTGCTCGATCAACTGCTTGAGATAGCGCTCTGCCACCGGCGGGTGCTGACGGATGGCGCGATACATTTTCGGTTGGGTAAAACTCGGGTCGTCGCCTTCATTGTGGCCGTAGCGGCGGTAGCACACCATGTCGATCACCGCATCGCGGCGGTAACGGCGGCGAAAGTCCATGGCGAGAGCGACGGCCTGCTGGACGGCTTCCGGATCATCGCCGTTAACGTGGAAAATCGGTATCTGCAGCATTTTGGCGATGTCGCTGGCATAGCTGCTCGATCTGCCTTCGCTCGGGTAGGTGGTGAAACCGACTTGGTTGTTGACGATCACGTGGAGCGCGCCGCCGATGCCATAGGCGCCAAGCTGGCTCATATTCAACGTTTCCTGCACCACGCCTTCGCCGGCGAAGGCTGCCTCGCCGTGAATCAACAATGCCAGACCGCGCTCCCGTTCGGCGTCGCCGGAGCGGTCCTGTTTGGCACGCACGCGCCCCACGGCTACGGGATTAACGAATTCCAAATGACTCGGATTAAAGCACAACGAAAGATGCATCTCGGGACCGGCGGAAGTCTGATAGTCGCTGCTGTAGCCGAGATGGT
>Ga0137403_10010362_pt1 | contig 10325 bp, 13 predicted proteins | sample CZOMad2_1_16fung_FD_122057 | JGI IMG/M metagenome (GOLD analysis project Ga0137403, IMG submission 122057) | Vadose zone soil fungal communities from Angelo Coast Range Reserve, California, USA - CZOMad2_1_16fungal (Hybrid Assembly) | ecosystem: Environmental > Terrestrial > Soil > Vadose zone... | reverse complement strand
CCGCTTGGCGGCCTAACCCCGGCAGGCGCTCCACTTATCGACGCGGAGTTTCTGTTCAGACAACCGGGACCGGCTCACATTCCTCGGGCTTGTCGGGATCGAAGTCATGCCGGTGGCGCGAGCCTCGTCCATTCAGACTGCCAGCACCTCGCCGTCGGCAAATACCTGTTTCCATTCCAGGATAGTGATCTTGCGACGAAGGCCGGTGGCGAATAGCGGGTCATCTTCGCTCAATGCCAACGCATCCTGATAGCTGTCCGCCTGAACAACCCAGAGACCGCCCGCGGATGTCCCGTCATCGCCGTTGCGCAGCGGACCCGCCGCAGAAATACGAGAGGCGTTGCGCTTGAGGAAGGCAAGGTGGTCGCTCATGTATTGCTGGCGTTTGTGGCTATGGGCCGGATCATCTTCAAACAGAATGGCAAATTTCATCGATATCCCTCAGCCCCGCTGCAACGCTTCCGCGATCCTCTATAAAGGCTGATCGACGTGCCGTGAGTCGGCCATTTTGCGAAGACAATCTGCGAAAATGCCGCGTAGGGTAATGTTACGACCTCATACCCGAGAGCAAGCCGATCGTATCGATTTCGCTAAGGCAAAGCGCCATCAGCCGCGCCGGCTGAAGACTCCCGCGCGCGAAAGATGCTTTCCAACCAGTCGATCACGGTGTCCACACGGGCCAGCCATCGCTGATCCGGATGGGTCAGAACCCAGACCTCGCGGTAATGGGGTTGGTCGCTGGAGATGCCGGCGACGCGTCGCAGCCGGGGATCAGCGTCCGCTACCAAGCAAGGCAACAGGGATTTTCCCAATCCGGTCAGCACGGCGTGCATCAGGCCTTCGGCGTCATTGAACGAGAAACCGGCGACGGGTTCTGACCTCCGATCGATTTCGTCGCTGAGCCACTTCGCCTGAGGAATATAGTCCATCGTGGACGCATAGGTGATCCACGGCAAACGTAAGGCGCTTTGAACGTCGAGCGACGATGCGGCATACACATCGTACTCCAACAGACCTATCTTGCGCGCGAGCATCGCGTTCCCTGTCTCTTTTTTCGGGGCGGCAAGACGCACGGCAATGTCAGCTTCGCGTTTTGCCAGACTGAGATCGCGAAAATCCGCAACGATCTCCACATGCAGCTGCGGGCACCGATCCAGCAATTCGCGGCTTGCGGGCACCAGCAGCCGGTTCACGAGGATCGGGACTGCGGTCAACCGCACCGTGCCCGCAACTTCGCTATCGCCGCCAGCAATTTCGTTGCGCAGATCGAGCACGCGCTGCTCGATCTGCTCCGATTGTGAGATTGCCTTTGCACCCGCCTTGGTCGGCGGCAGCTTGCCTCCCTGCACTTTGTTGAAGAGGTGCACCCCGAGCGCTTCTTCGATCGCAGCGATGCGCCGCCCAACCGTCGTTTCATTGACGCCAAGGGCGCGCGCGGCACCCGCCAGCGTACCGGCTCGCCCCACGGCGAGGACATAACGCAAGTCATTCCAATTGATCTTTGGTCGGTTGGGATCGCTCTTTGGCACGGGAAAATCCTGAAGGGTCGCCCTCCTGCGTTCGGCAAACGCGCAGACGCTGACTGCAAAATTGCCCGGCACGGTCCCCGGCCGGAACCATGTACAGGGATGAAAGTGCCACCCGATCAGCGTAACCGCCGTCAACATTAGTGCCCCGAAACAGAAACACAACGCAAATCCACAAACAGATCTGAACCTGAATTCCATGTCCCGATGACCGCCGGAAAACCGCAACAGCGCCGCCATCAACCAAAGGATTTCTGATGTCTATCAATCGTCGCGAATTTCTGGAAATCGCCTCGTCCACCGTAGCCGCCTCGGCAATGATAACCTCGGCCTCATCCGCGGAGACTGCGCGACCGACGATAAAGGCCATCGCTTTCGACGGCTTTCCGATCTTCGATCCGCGTCCCATCTTTGCACTTGCGGAGGAGCTTTTTCCTGGCCGTGGCGCCGAATTGTCAAATGCCTGGCGGATACGACAATTCGAATACACCTGGATTCGCACGGTCGCGCAACGATACCGGGACTTCCTTGGCGTGATCGAAGACGCCTTGGTCTTTGCAGGCCATGCACTTAATCTTGATATCACGGATGAACAGAGGAAGGTCCTGGTCAAGGGCTACCTCGGGATGAAAGCGTGGCCCGACGTGTTGCCCGTGCTGTCGAAGCTAAAGGAAAAGGGTATCAGGCTCGCGTTCCTGAACAATTTCACACCGGCGATGCTCGACGCCAACATTCGCAGCGCCGGTCTTGAGGGATTTTTTGAACACAGGCTCAGTACGGATAATGTTCAACTCTACAAACCGCACCCGCTGGCCTATCAGATGGGCATCGATGCCTTCGGCCTGAAACGCGAAGAAATCCTTTTCGCGGCCTTCGCGGGCTGGGACGCCTCCGGCGCCAAACTCTTCGGCTATCCGACCTTCTGGGTCAATCGTCAGAAGCAACCGCTTGAGCAGCTCGATGCGATCCCCGATGGTGAAGGTAGCGGTATGGGCGATTTGCTCGATTTCCTGTCGCCGAAATGATGCTCGACCAGAGAAGAGCCTCCCCAGGCGTCCTCCATCGATCGTGTAGTTGATATCGGGCTCGCACTTGCGGAGCCCGTTCCGTTACCTTTGTCTGGCTCGATCCCGGAATTGCCACATGTTGCAAAAAAGGCGCGGACGGATGTGATCGCCTTGAAGGGCGCCGCTTCTTATAAGACGATGCAAAAAAGCCCCGGCGATGCCGGGGCTTTCGAGGTGATGCGCAGGTCAGGCCGATCAGTAGCCAAACCGGTAGTTGAGACCGATGCGCGCGGTCTGGACCGATTCGCTGTAGTTCATGCGGCAACTCACACTGAGGCAGGAGGGTGCAAGGGGGTTACTCACCCTCAGCAAAGGCGCCTCCGAATTCTGGAATTGCATCAGGAGATACTCGCCCTTCAGCGTCCAGTTCTGCGCCAAGGCAAATTCGACACCGCCGCCGACCGCGAGGCCGGTTTTCCATTTATCTTCGGAAGCCTGGAAAAATCCGCCTGGGAGCGTGGTTGTATTTTGTATGTGCCCGAAGGCGACACCGGCCGTTGCGTAGATCAAGGTTCGGTCGAGCGCGAGGCCGCCGCGGGCGCGCAGCGTGGCGAACTCGCTCATCCGAAACTGAGTCGTGCCGGTGGTACCGGACCCGAGCGCAAAGGCCTTGGTTTTGTCGACGTTGGCCCAGTTGTAGTCGCCTTCGATGCCGAGCACGGTGTGACCGAACTGATAATTGTAACCGGCGCCGATGCCGACCATTCCAAAGGCTTCCTGGAATTTGGTGTTGACGCAGTCGAAACAATCCGGATCAAGGTGCTCGGAATTGGCGATGCCGCCGCCGGCGTTGCCGCCGATGTAGAAACCGGTCCAGTCGTAGGCGGTCTGCGCCATCGGCACGGATTTGTAGGGCGTCGCCATGTCGGCGGCTTGCGCCGAGACGGAGGTGGCTGCTGCGATAACCGCCGCCAAAAGCAACTTCTTCATTCAAGCATTCCTTCATTGACGGCCCGGCCATGGAAGCCGAGCCCGAGAAAGAGCGCATAGCGCGAAGATCCCTCGCCGTTCGTCCTTCGAATGAAGGAGTGTGAAACGAAATTGGTGATGTGTTGCAAAAATGGCGCGGACGATGTGGTGATCGCCCTGTTGCAAGGCCATCAGATAGCCGTAGGCGATCTCCGGGCTGACGAACGGCTATCCAGCGCTCCAGCGCCGCCAATACGCGCGATACCCGGTCTTCGCGCCGGAGAAGCTCGCCTCTGATGCGCTTATCGCGCAAGGTGAAGGGTCGCGGGCCGATCGAATTTTCTGGATCTAGCTAACCGACAAACGGCGTTGAGAATCCCGCGGCAATCTTTACGAGCTCCGCCTGACGGGTGGCGCCCATTTTCTCGAACAAATGGCCAAGATGAGTCTTGATGGTGGTTTCCGCAACGCCGAGGGCTCCCGCGACCTCCGGGACACCGCCGACTTCCACAATAGCAAGCAATACGCGCAATTCGGTGGGCGTCAGCTTGTACGCACGGGCGATGACTTCCGCTGACGTTGAAACATCGATGGCCGACTTGCGAACAAACAGCGCCGCGGCGGCTGAATAAACCGACCCAGCGAGGCGCCTGGCACCTGAAGTGAGCGGCAGCAAATGCGCGACATAACGTGTCCCGTCTTGCGCTCTCAAAGGCAGAGCAATACCTTGGGTCCCGATTGCCACATCGCCACCGTCGGCGGCTGCGAACAGCTCACGCAAGGTCTTGTCGGTCTTTCCGTCGCGGGCAACGATATATCCGTCCGATTCCCTCAGAAGATCACCGGCGTCGAGAAGGGCCCGACCGGCAACGTTCGCATGAACGATGCGTCCCTTCGCGTCGAGAAGGCACATCCCGGCGCTCAAACCATCCAGCGTGCCCGCGAAAGTTGCAGCCTCCGTAGCTTTGAGATCGATAAGCCTGCTGACCAGCAGCGCGCGCCGGATATGCGGAACGATAAGCCGCACGCGCCGGCGTGTGTCATCGTCGGTCAAGCCATCGCGTTCGTGACGAAAAACTCCAAATAGCGCAACGCTGGTTGCGGATTTTTCGAGTACCGCGGCGACAAAATCAACCACCCCCTGCGGCTGAACCCATTCTCGATAAAAACGCGTTTGCAAAAACTCACCATAGGGCATCAGGTCGGCAACGGCGATTGGCTGTTCAACCTCGGCGAAGAAATGACCCGTGGTGACAGGATCAAGCTTTATATATTTGTCGAAGTAGAGCTGCCTATAATGGGGATCGGTGCCGCACTCGTAATAGATATTCCCAGCCCCGCTCCCTGCATCTTTGGAAAAGAGCGCTGCCGATGAGCCGCCGATGAAGCGCGCGGCCTCACCGAGTACGGCGCTCCACCGCGAAGCATCAATCGCTGCGTCATAGATTTCGCCGACGAGCTGCGAGTGCTGTTCTGCCTGATCTGCCATGCTGCTTGAAGATGTGGGATTGCGAGGCTCTACCGCAACCGGCAATTTACCGCAACAGGCAATTTTGTGCTCTCGGCCGGCAAAATAGCCGGAAGCCGGTGCGAGCATTCGAAATGCCAATATCCGCCGAACATAATCGTACCAACGCACCGAGACTTGGACAAAAGCGACAAAAGCCAGGAGAAAATGAAACAGGGAATTCCAGCAACAGTCCGCCCCGTCACGTCTCCATACGCCAAACCACCAGTCACATAGAACAGAAGATCGAGAGTAACGGAGACACCGAGGCGGGCGCGAACGCGACCGATATGGTTAAAGGCCACGCGAAGTCGCGATGCCGATCTGCCAGGTTCCCGTGGTGGGCCCGGACATGGTGTCGGTGAGCACCAAGACTTTCTTTGTGCCGGCATGACCTCCTCCTCCGATCGGAGGACGCGCGGCTTCGTTTAGTCTGCTGAAATCGCATTGAACATCGGTTACGCTTGCTTACGGCGCCACATCAGGCAGAGAGATGAGAAGAACTATGAAACACGTTGGAAGTTGCTTTTGCGGCGCAGTCGAATTGGAGGTCACCGGAACCCCGGAAGCCATGGGTTACTGTCATTGTCGCTCCTGTCGTTCGTGGTCCGGCGGACCAGTGAACGCTTTCAGCATGTGGAAACCAGAGGCCGTGCGCGTAACCTCCGGAGCGAGCCAACTCGCTACATTTCAGAAATCCGCGCTTAGCCAGCGCCAATATTGCATCAAGTGCGGCGGCCATCTGATGGCCAATCATCCGCCTCTTGGCCTAGTCGACGTCTTTGCCGCAACGCTCCCGACCCTCGCCTTTACCCCCGGGGTTCACGTCAACTACGCCGAGACGGTGCTGCCGATGCGGGACGGTCTGCCCAAGCTGAAGGACTTTCCAGTGGAGTTTGGCGGCTCCGGCGCCACGATCCCGGAATGACTGCGCGGCCTGGGGCCGCGCCTGCAGGCCTCTTGCGCCACGACTTTTTTCAACTCGGTGCGAATCGGAACGCATGAGCTATTTCGACCATCTTCCTGAGGCCCTCCATCGATCTCGGAAGTTTCGGGAGTCGGGCAACGCCCGGTTTCGAGAACACCAACAAAGACAGTGCCGCCCATATGTCACCTCGTGAGATCTCTTCGCAGGGAATGCGATCCGCAGCGTCGCCAAGGGCCCCGGTACTGATATTAGCCATCATCATCGGCTTCGGCGTCCTTCACATCGCTGCTGGCGTGTTGTTGCACAACGCTTTGCCCACACCGCCGCCCGATTCCTCGCGGCTTGTGACCTACGGCGACTGACGACTTTCGAATCCAAATGTTGCGGCGCAGGTTGCGCTCGTAGATCATCGGCCGAACTGGCGAGGCGAAGTAGTAGTGATGACGGGGAGAGGAAGCGAGAACGATCAGTTAAGCTTCAGGTGGGCGCTGCCCGAGGATTTCGACGCCGTATTCGGCCTCGCCTCTCAGTTGGCGGCCCATATCGAGGCCGACGTTCCGCCGCTGACGGTTGAAGGTTTCCAGACCTGTTACATCGGTTCTCGCTCGCCGATGCGTCTTTTGCTGGCCCTCAGCGGGAGTCGCGTCCTCGGCATGATTTCATGGACGCTGACTCACGAACTCTACAGCGGCGACACGCGCGTCTACATCAGCGACCTGTCGGTCGATAGCGCTGCTCGTGGCCGGGGTGTCGGGACCGCTCTCATGGCTCAGGCGAAGGCCTGGGCGCGGGCCCATGGTGCCGGAAAGCTTGGCTGGGAGATCTGGCACCAAAACCATATAGCCAAGGCATTCTATGAAGGCCTGGGCGCCAAGATCGACGAAGAGGCCGTCCCCTACGTCCTGACGCTTAAAGACGACGAGTTGTAAAACTTAGCTGTGCTGACCACTCGAAAGACTGTTGCCGTCAGATCTGCTAGCTAGCTAGCTAGGGCGCGTACTCATAAATCGAACTTGATCGGTGCGTTTTGATCGATGTCCGCTGTGCCCCGATAGCGACCAAATTCCGCATCGCAGCGAAATGTCGCGATGTGCCATGAAGACATGGCTTCCCAAAGACCAGCCAGCGGGTGAGATCGGCATCCGCTGCTCATTTAGGTACCCTCAACGAATCGAGAGCTCAGGATGACCGCCCTTATACAACCCCAGCACGATCTTTCGGCGAATGAAATCGATGCAATTGAAGATCATATCTACGACTACAACCGACGTGCAACAGGGCGCGATGACGGCCGAGGACTAGCCTTTGTGATCCGCGACGAGGCGGGACGCACGATCGGCGTCGCCGCTGGATATTCTTGGGCAGGCAGTTCCGAACTCAAACAGATGTGGATCGATGAGGCATATCGAGGACGCGGCTACGGGCGGGAGTTATTGAACGCTTTCGTCGCTGAGGCTGCTAGTCGAGGTGTTCAGCAGATCTGGCTGGCGAGCTATGACTTCCAAGCGCCAGGATGGTATGAAAAGGCAGGCTTCAAGCGTATGGCTGAGTTTGCAGGGTGGCCCGAGGGACACTCCAATGTCGTTCTCTGCAAAACATTAATCGCACAGTAAGAAAAGTCTTAGAACAGCGATGACGAATCATTTTAGTCGTTGTCGGCATGTCCGCCTTGAGTCATTCGCTGAGGATGCGGCTCCAGGCATCAGTGCACCCCCGTAACGATATTTCTTAAAGTGACGGGCACAATCCTCCCTAATCGCAATCGTCGATTTCTTAGGCCTTTCAAATTGTCCAGGCGGCATTCTGAAGTACGACGCGATATCCGTCACAATCTTCGAAAGTGGCGCCTTCCCGGTCCCAATAGGGATTGAAGGAAGGAACGGGAGAATAGCCGTGTTGTCTCATGCGCGCGATGGCAACATCCCAATCGGCGCGATCGGGAAAATAGAAGGCCACAAGGTTATCCTTGGTCGGCGCTCTGCCTGCATTGTGTCCATGCGCGCGCGTGAACTCGAAATGGTACGCGTCCCCCGGCCGACCAAGCATGACGCCGTCGAAACCGGCATGGTTCTCGAAGCGATAGAGTTCCTGCAGACCGAGTCCGTCCCTATAAAAACCAACTACGGCGTCAAGATCGTTCGTGGGTCGAGCGACGCGAAGTACAGTTGGAGATTTCATTACTAATCCTCTTCTATTGCGCGCAGAAATTATGGCTACCCCCAAAGAGAGCCAAGTTCATCGGAAAGCGTTGTCCCTGAAACCAACTGCATCACAGCCCCCGTGGATGTTGTGATCACAACTAATTGTTCATGACATGGCTCCTGGATTGCCGACCCATAAAATGAGCAGAGGATGTGTAACCTTTATCGCTATCGCTCGAACGGTGTGATGGACAGTCACTCGGCTGGCCCTGCAGCAAAGGAGCGTGCGCGATGTCTTTGGGGTTTCTTCCCGCGACCATAGCTGGACACCCAACCAGTTTTTGGGCGTCGCTCCCGCTTCGTTTCATCGTCGGATATGGGTTTCTCTCGCATGGCTATGCCAAGTTGGCTAGAGGGCCGGATGTGTTCGTGGGTATCATCCATGCCCTTGGCGTTCCCTCACCATTTTGGATGGCGTGGGTGACGATCATCCTCGAAGTCGTTTGCGGCTTTGCGGTGCTCGTTGGCGCATTCGTCCCGTTGGTCAGCATTCCGATGGCGGTCATCCTTCTGGTCGCGATATTTACGGTTCATTTGCCCTATGGATTCAGCTCGATCAAGCTGCTGGCGGTGACGCAGGACGGCGCTCAGTTCGGAATGCCGGGATACGAAACCGATCTCCTATATCTCGCGGCCTTGGCCGCTCTTGTCCTCAATGGCCCGGGACCACTTTCGCTTCATACGATGTACGCAAACTGGAAGTCTCGCCGGTGACCTCTTCCCCTGCAACGCTCGATCGGGGTTGCGACGAGATGACCGACGACGAGGTCACGCCGCGCGGACATTTACGCCTCGTTTCCCGGGGAAACGGCTGTTCTCCGAATTGGTCTCAGCTCATGGCGCAGGCGCAAGCGGGAGACCGCCAAGCCTACACCAATCTTCTCGTCAGCATCACTCCCTATGTCCGAGCGCTCGCGCGCCGCGCGCTTGGGAACGTCGCCGATGTGGATGAAACCGTGCAGGATGTGCTTCTGACAATTCACCGGATTCGACACACCTACGATCCGAAGCAACCATTCGCGCCTTGGCTCGCCACGATTGCGCGGCGCCGGGTCATCGATCGTGTCAGGGTAAATGCCACGCTCGCTGCGCGCGATGCCGCGCTGACTGATGCGACGCTCGTCGATGCGGCGACAATTGACCCAACGCTCGATGAGCCCAATTCACACGATGCGTTGTTTGCTGCGATCGGCATGCTGCCAGACGGACAACGGCTTGCCGTCGAACTGCTCAAGATTCGTGAATTGTCCCTGAAGGAAGCCGCCGCAAAAACCGGAATGACGATCTCGGCTCTCAAGGTTGCGACCCATCGAGCGTATAAGACATTGCGTCGTCTGTTGACGACCACGGAGCGCCAGCCATGAGCGACATTCAGGCATTGATTACATCGCTTGGCCAGGATGCGAAACCAGTTCGGCGACTGTGGCCGCCGGCGCTGCGCGCGACGCTTTGGCTCATATTTGCAACCGGTTTGATCGCTGTCTTCGCATGCGAACGCGGCCTGCATCACGATCTCGCCCACCGGTTCGAGCGACGCGAATTCGTCATAGAATGGATCGGCTCGCTTTCGATCGGCGTGGGCGCCGCCTTCGCGGCATTTTATCTGAGCGTTCCCGGGAGATCGTCGCGGTGGAGCCTGCTGCCTCTTCCAGGCTTAATGCTTTGGTTGTTCAGCATGGGCTACGGCTGTTATGCCGATTGGAACCGTCTAGGTTTGCAAGGGCTTATTCCGACCACCAGCTTCGAGTGCCTTGAATTCATTATTCAGACGACGGTCCCGCTTTCGATCGCGCTGCTGTTCCTGCTCCGGCACGCTGCGTTAGTGAGGCCGGTCTCGACGACGGTTTTTGCGACGCTTTCGGTTGCAGCCATCGCCGCAGCCGGGCAGTCACTGACCCACCATTTCGACACGACGATCATGGTGCTCATCTGGCACGCCGGCACGACCGCCGTTCTACTGACAGCCGCGCGGCTGGTCAGCCCTCGCCTGATGGCACGACTGGTCGCAGTTCCCTTTTCCAGCCGGTAGCGCAGGCCCTAACGCCGGAGGCGAACAAATGGCGATTGGCGTGGGTGGCAGCGACTCGGACAAGGCGCGGCGTTTTCGAGATGAGCTGCTGCCGGTTTGATGGACGGCTGGTTAAGCTAATCCCACCTTGCGTTCGAACTCAACTGGGCTGACGTATC
>Ga0137403_10010361_pt1 | contig 10326 bp, 10 predicted proteins | sample CZOMad2_1_16fung_FD_122057 | JGI IMG/M metagenome (GOLD analysis project Ga0137403, IMG submission 122057) | Vadose zone soil fungal communities from Angelo Coast Range Reserve, California, USA - CZOMad2_1_16fungal (Hybrid Assembly) | ecosystem: Environmental > Terrestrial > Soil > Vadose zone... | reverse complement strand
GATCGCCCCCGCCAGCGATGGAAATGATGGCAAATCTCCCAACGCCAGATTCACTTTCGCAACGGTCCCCTTCGCGCGCAAATTCTTGATCCGCTGCGCGAACGAAGGGTCAAGCTGCGAAGGATCGAGCAAATTAAAAAATGTCCGCTTCGGGTCAACTCCAGAAACCACCGCCTCGGCTGCGATCTCCTCGCCGTCGCGCAGCACTACTCCCACCACCGCGCCGTTCTTGGTGCGAATCTGCTCTACTTCCGCATCAGTTCGAATCTCCGCGCCCGCCGCCTTCGCCGCTTCCGCCAGCGCATTGGTGAATTTTCCCAATCCGCCGCGTGAAAACGTCGCCGTCCCCACCGGATTCGCGTCCGCCGCGGCGCGCATCAGCAGTACCGCCGTCGATCCCGCCGACCACGGCCCCAGCGCCGTACCGAAAATTCCTCGCGCCGCAATCGTTGCGCGAATCAACTCCGTCTCAAAGAACTCCGCCACGTAGTCCGCCACCGCCATCGGACCCCAGCGCAGCAAATCAAAAATCCGTTTCTTTCCCAGCCCGCGCACGCCGCGCCCGGTCTTAAATAAATTCCACAAATCTTCCGGCGTCCGTTTATCGATCGCCGGCGGCGTAATCATGCACAGTTGCGCAAAGACCGCCGCCACTTCTTCCAGCCCGGCCGCAAATTTCGCGTAGTTCTCCCCATCCTTCGCCGAAACGCGCGCGATCGCGCCCGCCGTCTTTGCCACATCCGAATAAAACAACAATGCTTTTCCATCAAGCGAAGGCGAAAACACCCGGGGATCCGGCTGCAAAATCTGGCAATCGAATTTTTCTACTTGCAAATCCTGCGCAATGTCCGCACGCAGCGGACCCAATGTGTGCGCCAGCGTCGAAGCAAAAAATCCCGGGTGAAACTCTTCGGTCACCGCGCCGCCGCCCACCATTTCGCGGGATTCCAGCACCACCGGCTTGAATCCGCCCTTGGCTAGATAAAACGCCGTGATTAATCCGTTGTGTCCGCCGCCGATCACCACTACCTTTTGTCCCAGTGGCATGGTCAGCTCCCCGCCTGGGCGCGCGCGTTCTTTTTTATCGACGGGCCGCCTTTCCATTCCTTCAAAATCACGGTGCTGGCAATTCTTCCCGGCGCCGCCATAATCCCTCCGCCCGGGTGGGTCGCCGACCCGCACATATAAAGGTTCGCGATCGGCGTTTTGTAATACGCCCAGCCCGGCACCGGCCGCAAGAAGAAAAGTTGCTCCAGCGAAAGTTCGCCTTGAAAAATATTTCCCTGCGTCAAGCCGAACTCGCGTTCCAAATCCAGCGGCGTCAGCACCTGCCGCCCGACAATAATTTTCTTGATGTTCGGAATGTGCTCGCTAATGGTATCGATCACGTTATCGCCAAACGCCTCGCGCTTCGCATCATCCCAAGTGCCCTGTGCCAATTTATAGGGCGCGTATTGCACGAAACACGACATCACGTGTTTTCCCGGGGGCGCTACTGAAGGGTCCGTCAAACTCGGAATTACCATATCGATGTACGGTCGCCGCGAGAAATTCCCATACTTCGCATCGTCGTATGCACGCTCCATGTACTCCACACTCGGCGAAATCGAAAGCGCCCCGCGCAAATGCGCTCCATCGCCCGGCAAACATTTGAATTCCGGCAGCCCATCCAGAGCCAGATTCACTTTCCCCGACGACCCACGATATTTATACCGGCGCACATCTTGCAAAAATTCCGGAGGCAATTCGCTCGGATCCAAAAACTTTTCAAACGTTAGATGCGGATCGACGCTCGACGAAACCACATTCGCTGTAAGCTCTTCTCCACTCTGCAGTGCAACGCCGCACGCGCGTCCATCCCTCACAGTAATTTTTGCCACGCTGGCCTTGGTGCGAATCTCCACACCCGCTTCGCGCGCCGCAGCCGCAATTGCATTGGAAATCGCACCCGTCCCGCCCCGGCTAAATCCCCATGACCGGAACGCCCCATCAATCTCGCCCATATAATGATGGAGCAGAACGTACGCCGTCCCCGGCGAACGAATCCCCAAAAATGTTCCGATAATCCCCGAAGCCGACATGGTCGCCTTCAGCACATCAGTCTCAAACCACTGGTCCAGAAAATCCGCCGCGCTCATGGTCATCAACTGAATCAGCGTGTACCGCTCATCGCTCGATAGATCGCGAAACCGCTGCATCAGGAAATGCAGCTGCCGCAAATCTTTGGGCCGCAGCGTCGTTGGGTCTGGCGGAATCATCGATAAAATCGGCTTCACGAACCGGCACATCGGCGTCATCATCTTGGAAAATTCTTCATAGGCCTCGGCGTCGACCCGCGAATGCCGCCGGATTTCTCTAATCGTCCGCCCGTGATCGTTCATGCGCCACAAATAGTCACCGTTCGGCATCGGCGAGAACGTTCCATCCAGCGGCAAAATTTCCAGCCCATGCCGCGGCAAATCCAAGTCACGAATAATTTCCGGCCGCAACAGCGACACCACGTACGAGCATTCGCTGAACAAAAATCCTGGAATAATTTCTTCGGTCACCGCGGCCCCGCCCAGCACGTGCCGCCGCTCCAGCACCACCACCTTTTTCCCAGCCTTCGCCAGGTACGCGGCATTGGTCAGCCCGTTATGCCCGCCACCAATCACAATTACGTCGTAGTGCTGCGCCATTTACTACACTCCGCTGGAAAAATTATCGGCTATCAACATCGCGACAAAAGTCCGCTAATTCTACCCGCGCCCATCAACCCCACACAAGTCGCGCGCTCAACATGCGTTGCCATTCACATTCGCTAACCGACTCAACGGTGTTTTTTTCCTCGCGACTTTCGCCCTGTCCCCTTCAACTTCGCTCCATCTTCCGGCCAGTGGGCCTCAATTGCCCCAACGGCCAGTAGCCGCCAACTCCTCAGCGTCGTACGCTCATCCCTTCCAAATAGCATTCCCGCTTCCCGAGGGAATCTTCATGTATTGCGAACACTGCGGCTTACAAATTTTTCCTAAGCTCCCGGTCTGCACTCGTTGCGGCCAAACCCCGACGTTCCAGCTATTTCAGCTGGCAAGCCTCTCCACCTTATTTCTTGCTGTGCTCTGCAATTCTCTCGTTGCCTGGCTCCTGTTGCCGCGCCTGGCCTCCGGCCACTACGCCGCAATATACTTCCGCGTGTGGCTGTGGCTTTCCGACAAGACAGCAATCTATGGATGGGCTCCCATCGCCATCGGCCTGCTGGTGTGGGATTATTTTGTCCGTCGCAAGACCCGCCAGAAAATTAAAGGCTGGCTCACGCGAAAGCTTCTCAGCTTCGTCATCGTTGCCGGTGTAACTCCGGTTCTTCCCTGGTGGCTCCCTGCGGGGCAACCTCCGCAAAATTTCATGTCGATGATCGGACGCTACCCTGGCCTGCCTTCAGGCCTGGCCTGGACCGCCATCGCTCTGGTCATCATCCTGCTCTGCTCCAACAGCGAATCCCGCATCGCGCTCCTCGGCACAGGCCGCGTCCTCAGCGCCGTAAGCCTGGCCTCTCTTTTCCTGCTCCTCACCCTCACCCTGGTAGGCTGGTCCCTGGCCTCCTGATTGGCAGTGGTAGCGGATACCTTCAGGTAGCCAGTTTGGATTGCGGTCGTAGCGGCCGGGCTTGAGACCGGTGCGTTTCTTTCAAGAAAATCCACACACGCTACTCCTGCGGCTTGCCCTCCAAAATCTCCCGCACAATCTGCTTCGCGAGCTCCTCATCCTCCGGCAGCACAAACAATTTCGGTTTGGTGTCCTGATCTTCCCACCGCGTCCGAAGGTCATTTTCCTTCAGCGACATTTCGATCATATCTCGCCAATCGGCTGGCTCCCCTTCCCACGCCAAACTCGTGGCGTCTTCGGGATACCAATCTTCATCTCGAATCCTTCTCGCGGAGCCAACTCTTTCCGATCTATCACCGTCATCATCACGAGCCGCTATTGTTTCCTGCCCCCCGCCTTCGTCATCGTCATCATCTTCATCTGCAACTTCTGGATGCACGCCTCCCGTGATCGCGTTTGCTCGCTCGTAGTTCACTTCTGCCACACCGATTTCATAGCGGTTTTTCGTTCCACCGCGCGCCTGCAATTCTCTCGGTTCATCCACGCGATAATAAATTCCGGCCTCTTTCAATTCGCGACACACACTCGCACACTCAATATCGCGGTTCCCAACCCAAACCCTGCGCAATTTCTGAGCCCGCGGATCCTCCTCCGGCGGAGGAAGCAAGTGCACAGCGTTTTCGCCACTCTTTTCGTCCGTGCCAAACGCTTCCTGAATCGCCAACTCCGCCTTTTCATACAACGACGCCGGCACGCCAATTTGATACGGGGACTGATGGCTCCAATTAAACAGATGGTCCTGCTGCCGAATCATCTTGTGCGGAATCCCCGCCTCATCCAGCACCGTACAAATCTCGGTGCACACTCGAAGATCAGTCCCCTTCCAGAACGAACAAAACGGATCGGTATTCGGATCTGCAGGCCTACCCGCACGATCACGATGAGCGCCACCTTCCGCCGCGTCATCACCCACGCTTCGTGCCATCAAGTCCGCCGACTCCACCAGCGGCACATCGCAATCCGCGCACATCGTAAATCCCCGCCGGTACTCCGCCCTGCATTGTGGACAAATCATGCCCAGCAGTTTACCCCCGCTCCGGCCAAAATCGTCGTCCGGTCTCCGCGCAGCCCCACACCTGGGTTGTAGGAAAAAGTTAACTCCTTTATTTTCTGTTGTTTCCTAATACTTACAGCAAAAACACCGGGGGGTATCCCGGTAGGCCGCGTCCGCCCGTCTTGTCCTGCGTCTTTCTCCTGCCTTGGCCCGTATAAGGCTAGAATGAGCCCGACCTTCGCAATTTTGCCAGCACGATCAGGAGCACCGAGTGCCACCTCTGCGGCGGTATGCTTTTCCACATTCATGAGCGATGACGCCAAAGAGCTCGCCCGCGGCCTGAAGCGCCGCGATCCCGAGCTGCTCGATCGGCTGATCGAGCAATACCAATTCCGGCTATTTCGCTACCTATTGCACCTGACGGCCAACCGCGAGCGCGCCGAAGACTTTTTCCAAGAGACCTGGTTGCGGGTCCTGGAACGTGGCCACCAGTACGACGGCAATTGGAAATTTGAAGCCTGGCTCTTCGCCATCGCCCGCAATCTGGTGCTCGACTGGCATCGCCGCAAGAAACCGCAGAGCATTGATTCGCTTGCCGGCTCCGACGAAGACGCTACCTTCGACGTGCGAGACGATCACAGCGAATCGCCGCTCGAACAAGTTCTGCACGCCGAACAGAAATCCGGCGTACAACAATCGCTAGAAAAAGTCCCGGCAATCTATCGCGAGGTACTGGTCCTTCGCTTTCAGGAAGAAATGCAACTCGACGAAATTGCCGGCGTCACCGGCGCGCCCATCTCCACGGTGAAATCACGTCTGTACCGCGGACTGGACGCACTGAAAATCACCATGCAAGGAGGTGCTGCATGACCAACGATTTGCACGTCCGGGCAAGAAACTTGATGGCACAAGGATGTATCGAGCACGTTTCGTCCGACGATCAACAGTGGCTCGAGGCACATCTGGCCGAATGCGAATCCTGCGCCAACCAACAACGTCAACTTCGCGAATCTCTTTCGGCGCTACGCACCATGCACCTGGATTTGCCTGCCAACCTGGCCACCCGCACGCAATTCCGCGTGCGCATGCGCGCCGAAGAACTTCGCGAAAAAGAACCGGCGAAAAAATTCGTCTGGGCCATTGCCGCGGTGTCCTGGGCCCTCGGTGTCAGCACTGCTCCCTGGGTCTGGCGCGGAATCGAGTGGTTCGGCCAGGAAACCGGCGCACCCAAGCTTCTGCTGCAGGCGGGCTTCGTACTCTGGTGGAGCGTTCCGCCGATGATCGCCGCATGGGCTGCGCTTTCCGATAAACGCGTGGCGCAACCTGGCCAAACAGAATGATTCTCTCAGCAGGCGCACGGGCCGAGCCGACACAAACGCGAGAGGATCTTAGAAAACGAGGAGCGCATGAGCGAAGCATTCGATGAACGCATGAAGCTGATCCGGTTCCGCAGAAAAAGGGAAAGGTTTCGCTTACGCGAGGAAATAAAAATCGTGCCGAAGTGGCTGATCTGGACCTGCGTGGTGCTGTGGCTGGTGGCCATCGCCTTCGGTACGCTGATAAATCTCTCTGGCGTCAATGGCGAAACTTTCCCGCCAGATCTGGCTGGTCATCCGGTATTGGCGTCTCTCGCGTTGGCGGGAATCATCACTCTCGTCTCCATAATTATCACCATTTGGTTGATGGCTCTCGGTTACGTATACCGCGATGCGCGGCGCCGCGGAATGAATGGAGGACTTTGGCTGCTTTTGTGCATGCTGCTGTCCTGGCCATTCTTCGCCATCGGTTTCATTCTGTACTTCCAGGTACGCGAGCCGCTGCCATTCCCCTGCCCGCGCTGCTCCACCATGGTCGGCGCTCGCTTCAATTTCTGCCCCAACTGCAAATGCAATTTGCATCCCAGCTGCCCCAATTGCAAACGCGAAGTCGCTGAATCCGATAAATTCTGCCCCTACTGCGCGCAAGACCTCGCTAAACAACCCGAAGCGCCGGGCTTTTCGCAGCCGGCACCGAGCGCATCGCTCGAGTAACGGCAGTGAAAGGATTTCCCGATGCTTAATGGCAATCGCTGGCTGTGGATTTATTGCGGTGTTCTAACCGCGCTGTTTGCCGCCACGATTCTGAGTGGGTTCGCCGCCGGCGGCAAAAAAATCAAGTTCGACGAAATCGAAGTGCAGCGTATCAATCTTGTCGAACCTGACGGAACGCTGCGAATGGTCGTTTCCAATAAGGCCAGGCTTGCTGGTGTCGTCGTGCGCGGCAGGGAGGAACATCAGGAAGATCGCCCGTACGCCGGAATAGTTTTTTACAACAACGAAGGCTCGGAAAATGGCGGCTTGATTTTTGGCGGACACAAAAACGCCCGGGGCGAAATCGTTGACAGTGGTGGCAGCTTGTCCTTCGACAAGTACGACGCCAGTCAAATAGTACAGTTGGCGGGGGTCGACGATCACGAGAACCGTTTCGCTGGTCTGGCGGTTAGCGACAGCATGGCAGGAGGCAATTCACAGCGCCGCGTGTGGATTGGTCGCGACGATTCCGATACCGCCGAGCTGGCCCTCATGGACGGCGCCGGCAAAAAGCGTATCGTGCTGCAAGTTCCAGCCGCTGGCACTCCGCGCATCGCGTTTCTGGATTCCAGCGGGAAAACTGTGAACGAATTCGTTCCAGCAAAACCGTGAGTCTAGAAACGTTCGACCGCCAGGGCTACGGCGTTGCCGCCGCCGAGGCAGAGTGCGGCGATGCCACGCTTCAGGTTGCGGCGCTGTAATTCGTACAGAAGGGTGACGAGAATGCGTGCGCCGCTCGCTCCAATCGGATGACCGATGGCAACTGCGCCGCCGTTGACGTTCACTTTTTCGGGATTGAGTCTCAGTTGCCGGGTGACGGCGATGGCGGCTACAGCAAACGCTTCGTTCAGTTCGATGAGGTCAACATCCTGGTCGCGGTCCCAGCCGGTTCTTTTCAAAAGTTTTTCGACGGCATCGACCGGAGCCATCATTACCCACTTCGGTTCGACGCCGCTCACGGCTTGCGCGACGATGCGAGCGATCGGAGTTTTTCCCAAGCGCGACGCGTTGCGTTCGCTGGTGACAACCAGTGCGGCGGCGCCGTCGTTCGTTCCAGGCGCGTTTCCTGCGGTAACTGTGCCATCTTTTTTGAACGCGGGCTTTAGTTTTGCGAGTGCTTCGAGCGAAGTATCTTCGCGTGGCGATTCGTCATACTTAATGACCAGCGGATCACCTTTTTTTTGCGGCACTTCAATCGGCAGAATCTGCGCTTCAAAAAAACAGGACTTGCGTGCGCGCACAGCTTTCTGGTGACTCTCAAACGCGAATCTATCCTGCTCCTCGCGCGTGATTCCGTATTTTTCCGCGACCAGCTCGCCGGTCATTCCCATGTGGAAATTTTCATACGCATCCCACAATCCGTCGTGCACCATCGAATCCACTATCACACCATCGCCGATGCGATACCCAGTACGCGCTTGCGGCAAAAGATACGGGCAATTGGACATCGATTCCATTCCACCGGCAACGACGATTTCACTTTCGCCAAGCGCGACGGCTTGGGCTGCTAACGCAACTGTTTTCAGGCCGGAGCCGCACACCTTGTTGATGGTCATTGCGGCAACGCGCGGATCGCATCCGCCCTGTAGCGCGGCCTGGCGCGCCGGATTTTGGCCGAGTCCGGCTTGCACAACGTTACCGAGAATGGCTTCGTCAATTTGCTTGGTGTCGATGCCTGCGCGGCGAGCCGCTTCGGCAAGCACTTTGCCGCCGAGTTCTGGAGCGGAAAAACTCGACAGGCCGCCCTGGAATTTGCCGACGGGCGTACGCACTGCGGAAAGAATAACGGGAGTTTCCATCTTGAACCTCCGGACCGAAACTCCATTATAGCGATTTTCGCTGCAGCGCATGGCGCAGGCCAGCGCGGCGTCTGGTCGGCGATTACTGTTCGTCTGCGGAGGGGCCGTAGAGGCCGGGAACCGGAACGTTGAGGAGACGAAGGTAAACGGTGAGTTGGCCGCGATGATGAATCAGATGATTCATGATCATTCCGCGGACGCACGCGACGCGCGGCATGGTGAAAATTTCTTTTCCTCCGGCGAGCAAACTCCAATTCTGCATCATGTCTTGATCACTGGCCTTGGTGAGGGCCGCGCGCGCTTCCGCGCTTTCTTTGTCAAAGGCGGCGAGAAGCTCTTTCGAGTTTTCGATTTTCGGCGGCGTGTAACTCGGACCATCGACGGGAGCGTAGTCTAGGCTCTCAGAAGTCAGGGTCATGGTGAGCCAACCGGGAACGGTTCCGACATGCGCGGCGAGCCAACCGGTGGTTCCGGATTTATCGTGCGGTTTCCAGTTCCACTTCTCGTCGGGAACGCGTTCGAGAACTTTGCGAGTATTGGCCATTTCTTGTTCGAATTCGGGGAGCAGAGTTTGTGCGATGGACATAGAGCCTCCAAGTCAGTTTAGGGTTAGTTTGCGGCGGGAGAACTATAGGCGAATAAAAAGCGAATTGTCAAGAAGGTTTTTGTGAATTTAGCGTGACTTGCCGTCTACCCGAAAAAAGCCGCAGTAGGGCTGCCCACACAAACTATTCGGGCTAAACCGCACTGCAAAGTAGAATGCAGGCATGGCACACGAACGGACGGACTCATATCTGAAGGATTCGATCAGCCTTTTTCAGTACTACAAGAGGCTGGGCGAAACCGCGATGGCACAGTGTCCGGATGAAGGATTGGTTGCGCTGCTCGATGATCAGTCGAATTCGATTGCGACGATTGTGAAGCATCTTTGGGGAAACATGATTTCGCGGTGGACGGATTTCCTTACTGCCGACGGCGAGAAACCGACGCGCGACCGTGACGCGGAATTCGAAAAGCCTCCCAAAAATCGCGCGGAGATTCTGGATTTGTGGGATGCGGGATGGAAATGCGTGTTCACAGCGCTGCAAGGACTGCAAGACGCGGACATGACCAAGACGGTCAAGATTCGCGGCGAGGAACATTCGGTGATGCAGGCGATCAATCGGCAGGTGGCGCATTACAACTACCATGTGGGACAAATCGTGCTCCTGGCGAGACATTATGCGGGCCCGAACTGGAAGTCGTTGACCGTTCCGAAAAACAAATCAAAAGAATTCAATGCAGACGTTGCCTCCGGCAAGAAATCGCAACGGTAATGAGCACTTAAAGTCTTCCGTAATCCCGCTGGTCTCTAGAAATGGAAAAAGCTGGCGACGATGAGCAGTTTTGGATTTCTGCCAGGCATGGCTCTTTTTCTTTTCATGATCACCTTTGTGCTCTGGGGCGCAGTTGTCAGCTTAGAAAGAATAGAAAAGGTTAATGATCAGCTGCCGGAGGACAAGCGTTTTGCGGCCCTTGGTTGGTATTATGGGAAAAGACGGCGATTCGAGAGAGCGTACGAAAGACTTTTCCCCGACCGAAAACTTCGTCGAAAACAGCGAACCTTGATGTTATTAGGCGCGATCGTATTACTCGGTGCAGGCCTCGCAATGGGCTGGCTCTAGCCTTACGCGCCTTACGCTTCTTCGCTTCCTCTTCGCCTCAGGAAAAGGTAGACTGGCAAAAGCATGACAAAACTTTTTGATTATGAGCCATTGCCGGCAGTCGCCGGGATCGGCATGGAGATGAATGCGGCGCAGCGGCGTGCGATTGAGCACCGCGA
>Ga0137403_10010360_pt1 | contig 10326 bp, 12 predicted proteins | sample CZOMad2_1_16fung_FD_122057 | JGI IMG/M metagenome (GOLD analysis project Ga0137403, IMG submission 122057) | Vadose zone soil fungal communities from Angelo Coast Range Reserve, California, USA - CZOMad2_1_16fungal (Hybrid Assembly) | ecosystem: Environmental > Terrestrial > Soil > Vadose zone... | reverse complement strand
ATAAAGCCGATCAAATCCTGGTGCTCTTGCTGGGCGCGATCGAGGTAGCCCTGTTTGTACACGAGCCAGGTGATCAACGCATCGGGGAGCTGGCCGCGCAATTGCTCAGTGCGCAATCGTGCGGCGCGAACAAAGTTTGCCCACCAATGATCGTGCGGATAAGTCTTGTACTTTTCCCACTGATACATCGATGGCCCGCCGACGACGATGATCCACTCCGTGTTCCTGGCGAACGCATTTCCGCCAGACACGAGCGTGAGCAAGAGCACGAGTAAGAGAGAAAACCGGCGCATAATGCTTATCGGCGGGAACACTATTTATGCAGGCACCGAAAATGCGCAAGTGGATGTAGGGGCGGTTCACCGAACCGCCTCGGTGTGGGCGTCGTAATCCGCCGGGCGATTGAGGTCAATCGCCTCTACCATTGCGCGTCGATTTCGTCGCGCACCAAATTTTCGATGAGTTGTCGTTTCCGAATGAGCGTGAATTTATCCCGACGCACAATCGCTTCGGCCGGTAACGGTCGCGAATTGTAATTCGAGGCCATTACAAATCCGTAAGCGCCCGCGCTCATGATGGCGAGCAGATCGCCCTCGCGCACTTCCGGCATTTCGCGATCGAGAGCAAAAAAATCTCCGCTCTCGCAAACCGGCCCGACGATGTCGATCTTCTCACGCCCAGGATTATTCATTTCACGAACTGGCACGATCTCGTGGTAACTATGATAAAGTGCGGGTCGGATCAGATCGTTCATGCCTGCATCGACAATCGCGAATTTCTTTGGACCGGTGCGCTTGATGTAACGAACCCGCGTCAGCAAAACGCCCGCGTTACCGACGAGCAACCGCCCCGGCTCAAGCAGAATATTCAGCTTCAATTCGCGCAGCGACGGCAAGATTGCATCGACATATTGCTGGATCGACAAGCTCTTGCTCTTGTGCGTTCTCGAATCCCACCATTCCTTGGCGCCGCTCTCAAATGACGATTCGTAAACAATCCCGAGTCCGCCACCGACGCTGAAAAACTTGATCCCGTATTTCGATTTCAAGTCGCGCACAATTGGCACGACTTTCTTGATCGCATCCGCGAACGGCGCAGCCTCCGTAATTTGCGAGCCGATGTGCATCTGCACGCCGACGATGTCGATGTTGCGCATCTTCGCAGCGCGCCCATAAACCGCAGCGATCCGATCCAGTGCAATGCCGAACTTGTTCTCGCGCGAGCCGGTCGAGATGTAATCGTGTGTGTGTGGATCGACATCGGGATTTGCGCGCAGTGCGATCGGCGCACGCAAATTTTTCGCGCCAGCGATCTTATCGATGTAATCCAACTCCGCTTCGCTCTCGACGTTGAAACTGTAAACACGCTTCTCGAGGGCATATTCGATTTCCTCACGCGATTTCCCGACACCGGCAAACGTGCACCGCGCCGGATCGCCACCGGCCGCGAGGACCCGATAAAGTTCGCCGCCGGAAACGATATCGAAACCCGCGCTTTCGCCAGCGAGTAATTTTAGAATCGCACGATTCGAATTCGCTTTGACCGCGTAACCGATCAGATGATCGAGGGGCGCCAGTGCTGCATCGAGCCGATGGTAATGATCGAGAATCGTGCCCGCGCTGTAGACATAAAGCGGCGTCCCAAACTTTTCGGCGACGAGCCCAAGATCGACATCTTCGCAATGAAGGTGGCCGTTGCGATACCGAAACGAATGCATAAACAGTGACCTTCTTTCTGTAGTGGCAGCCGTGGCGGCTGCAACGTATTTCAAAAGCGGAAAACAAGACCCCCGGCGCTTGACACGAGCGGCTCTACAACCTTGGCCACCATGAAAAATCGCGTAGCTTTACGATCGATGCACCGCTCGGATCATTCACGTTTCCGCCAGACGCACGACTTCGTTCCCGATTTTTCGAAAGCGGAACGGCGAACGCGCATCGTGATCGCAATTACAGCGGTGATGATGGTCCTCGAGATCACCGTGGGTCTGATGTCGCATTCGATGGCGTTGCTGGCCGACGGCTGGCACATGAGCACGCATGTAACGGCGTTCCTCATCACCGCGGTCGCCTACTATCTCGCGCGAAGGCATGCCTCGAATGTACGGTTCAGTTTCGGCACCGGAAAAATCGGCGTGCTCGGCGGGTTCGCAAGCGCCGTGGTGCTTTCAGTCGTGGCGGTGCTGATGGCCGGCGAATCGGCGCGCCGGTTATTCGCTCCGTTGACAATTCATTTTAATGAAGCGATCGGCATCGCCTGTCTGGGATTAGCGGTGAATCTGGGCTGCGCGTTTTTGCTCAAGGATGACCATGATCCTGGAAGTCACAATCACCGCAGCGGTCATCATCGTGACTTGAATCTGCGCGCGGCGTATCTGCATGTGCTCGCAGATGCGTTCACGAGCGTTTTGGCCATTATCGCGCTCACCGGCGGCAAATTTTTTGGCTGGGCGTGGCTTGATCCGGTGGTCGGACTGGTCGGAAGCGGTGTTGTTTTTTCCTGGGCTTACACTCTGCTGCGCGACACGAGCGGTATTTTGCTCGATCGCACTCCGCCATCGTCCGATCTCCCGGAAGAAATCCGGCGGGCCGTGGAGAGCGATGGCGATTCGCTCGTGACCGATCTGCACGTCTGGCAAGTCGGCACTGGGAAATTTGCCGCTATCGTCTCAATCGTCGCCCATCAGCCGAAAACCGCTGATGATTATCGGGAGCTACTTCAAAAGCATCGAGAGCTGGTCCACCTTACGATCGAGACTCAGCATTGCCGCGAGCACGAGCCGATTTCCTAAGGACCTAAGACGGCAACCGGGTGGGCGCTCTACGCTATCGAGCGCGAAGCAGACTGTAGATCGATATGACGACCAACAGCGCGCCGAACGTGCAGACGATCGCTGCGCCCGATGGCAGGTCCCACCAGAAGGAGAGAAACAGACCGGCAATTCCGCCGATGAGTGCAATGACCCAACCGATGAGCAAACGACTACCAGTACGGTCGGCAAGGGTGATTCCGCAAACCGCCGGCACAATGAGATAACTGAAGACGAGCAAAACGCCGGCGATGCGAACGAAACTGGTCACGACCAGCCCGAATACGGCATAGAAAAGGAAATCCCACCAGCGCACGCCCAAACCTTTTTGGTAAGCCCCGTCGCGATCGAACGAAACGAGCAGGAAATTTCTGCGCAGGACGAAATGGAAGAGCCCAACAGCGGCAAAGAGCGCGAAGCGCTCCCAAACCTCGCGCGGTGTCACGAGCAGAATATTTCCCACGAGCATGTTTTTGATTTCTTCGTCGCCTTCTGCCGCGCGGCTGAGCAGCAAGACTGCTGCCGCCGCGGCGACCACATAAGAAATGCCAATGACGGCTTCCTGCGGAATTTGGCTCGCCCGTTTTCCGGTCACGGAAAAAATCGCAGCGCCAGCGAGCGTAAAGCCGAGCGCGATGCCGAAAGTCGTCCAGCTTTCAAGATCGAGATGTAGCAGCACGGCGAGACAAATTCCAAGCGACGCCATTTGAGCCATGGCGATGTCGATGAAGATGATGCCGCGCTGCACGACATGCAGGCCAAGGTAAACCAGCAACCACGGCAAAAGCACGCAGGCCACGATCGGCCACAACATTACCTCCCACATAACTATTTCAGCGCCGCGGCCAGTCGCGAGACGAGGGTGTCGATCAGCTTTACGTAACTGTCCGTTCCGGGCAGACCGCCCGGGAATTGCGAAAATTCGACAACTCTGGCACCGGTCGCACTTGCAACTTTCTCCGCGATTCTGCGATCGTGAAAAGGCTCGACGATGATCGCTTTGATGTGTTGCGCCTTCATCTGCGCGATCACTTCCGCCAGATGCGATGGCGAAGGCGGAATACCCGGCTTCGGCTCAAGAAAGATATCGATGTTTAAGCCGAAACGGTGCGCGAAATATGGCCACGAGTCGTGATAGGCGACAACGCTCTGACCTTTGAACGGCAGCATTGCGGCACCCCACTCCTGCAACTTTGCATTAATCGCAGCTTCGAACTTCTTGTAATTTGCCTCGTAAAAACCCGCATTCGCCGCATCGACGGCAGAAAATGATTGCGCGATGTGTTGAGCAACTGCTTTGGCAATGATCGGATCGCTCATGAAGTGCGGATTGCCGAGCGCGTGCACATCCCCTGCGGCGCGCGTCACATTCGCGGGCACGTTCATGAGACGAATTCCTTGCGAAGTCTGAACGCGTCCAGGTTTGCCGATCTCAATCTTGGGATTGCGCGCGTTTTGCAAAAGCGGCGGCAACCAGCCGAGCTCCAACTCGGCGCCGCCATCAATCAAAACATCGGCGTTACGCAACGAGACCACGAAACTCGGTCGCGCATCCACGAAGTGCGGATCTTCCGTCGCTTTCGCCAGAACAATTACATCGACTTTATCGCCGCCAATTTCGCGAGCGAGCGAACCAAAGTCCGGCAGAGTCGCGACCACATTCAGTTTAGCTTGAGCAGACGCCAATGCTCCGAATACGAACAGCAGCGATGCAAGCAAGCGGAAGATAAGCATCTTGCCTGTCCTGACGCACAGGCTTCTAGCCTGCCCCGAATGAGAATGGACACGCTGGAAGCGTGTCCGCCGAGACAGCCTAGAAGGCCGTCTTCCGAAGCCGTCGGCGACCGTGGCTACAGCGTGCAGGTGAAAAGCGTTGGAATTTTTCATGTCGATCATGAGCTAAAATTTGTGGGCGCCGTGAGAGCCGAGAATGAATTCCCACTGAAGAAAGATCGACTCTACTTGCCGTGCAGAGAGGAAAAAATTCTCCTCCAGAAAATCCTGATTGTACTGCAATCGGATTTTTGAAAACTCAGTCGGATACCATGTGAGGTTAGCGCTGATTCGCCAACGCGATTGCCGATCTAAGTCATCGGTAAACTTGGAATCCTGCATGTCGACATAGTCGCCACGAATGCCAGCGACCCATCCTTTTTTAAATCCCCACAGCACCTGCGAATACATCCCCCAATCGTGAAACGTTTCCGCGACAGGAAACGATTCATTCGCGCCCTGGCCGGCTTGGAACCGGCGATACATTGCTTCCGTTTGCCATTTCACAAACGGAAAGCCGCCCTCAGCATGGGAGCTTTTCCACTTGTAAAGGAAGTCAGCGCCGTAAATCTGGGTTCGCGAATTTGCACCGGTCTCGTTGGAGCCAAACGCGCCCGAAACGCCAGCCAACACTACCTGAGTTGGACTAAGATCGACGGAATTTTCCCAACGAGGGACCCAGACGAAATCTTGCAAACCGCGCGCTTCGCGATCGGTGGTTATGCGGTCGAAAAATATTCCGTTGTCACCAGGATTGCGAAACGAAAATCCCGTGCTGCCGCGCCCATTTTGCGACGCAAAGATCAGTTGCGAATACCACGGCAGAGGTAGCGTCCAGGAAGTTTGCGCGCCAACGCCGCGCAATCCGTCGGGCCCGAGAAATAAGCCGTTCACGAGAGGCGTGTCCGCAAAGTCCCAAGTGTGCGGATGCGTCGGGTTCAGGCGACCGAAGGCGGCGAAGAATTGCCCGGCTTTCAGTTGCAGGTTGAACGGCAGGCTAGTCGTTTGCATGAATGCTTCTTCGACTTCGACATCGGTTTGGTTGTCGTTGTCCAACTTGAAAACGATGTTGGCGAAACCTTCGAAGTAAGGATCAACCGCACCGTCAAACGCCAGCTCGATGTTGCGGGCGTTGAAGCCGCGTTGCTGCGGATCATGATCACCTACTTCGATGTGATCAAGATCCTTCGCGCTGGAATAAGCGAGTGCGAACAAACCGTCGAAGGAAATGTTCATGTAATTTCTGCCGCCACCGATAGTGATTGGCTGCGTTAACGATGCGCCGGCACCCATGCTTGAGATCGTTTCCGGTGCCGATGTCACGACTGAGGTATCGGTGGTCGGAAAACCTCCGGGCGCAGGGATGCCGCTTACAGGACGCGCAGTCGTCGATGAAACAACTGAGGTGTCCTCCGTTGGAAAGCGTGGTGGCGCGCTCGCGCCGGGGGCGGGCGAATTCTCGGCGGCCGCAATCGGAGAAGGCTCGGGATTTTGCGGAAGCCCCGACTCACCTGTGAGGTTTGCCTTTTCCATCGCGGCCTGCTGATCCTTCACTTGTTGTTGCAACGTCTTCACCGTCTCGGTGAGGGATTGCACTTGCTGGCGCAGTGCTTCCACATCCGCTGCTGTAGCCGGCGTTGCATTTGAAACTGCCGGCGCCGGCGATGAACTGGAACCGGGCGTCGCTTCCTCCGCGGAAGCGACAATCAGTGGAAAAACCGCCAGCGTTACCAAAATAATTGTTTTCATTAAAACTCCTGATTAAGAACGGGCAGATTATTGCCCACGAACTTTCTGCGTTCGGCGCACGATGATTTAGCGGCGCAAGGAACGCACTCGGCGCCGCTATCCGCCTGAGGCGGAAAGAATCAACGCTTCAGGAGCGCGCAGGTGGCGCGTGCTCAAAAATGCGCGCGCCAAGAAACGGCGATTCGACCCACTGCGGAGTCAATGGCGGAATTTTGGAAAACTGAACGGCCAGAACGGGTGCGCTAACTAGTGCCGTATGAGCGACATGATCGTAACTGCCAGAGGCGATCATGGTCGCGACGCAGCTGTGCTCGACCCGGTTTGCGTCCTTGTGGACGCGCTGGTGCAATTGCGGGGAAGCACTCAGCGCGAGCGCCCAAAGAAATGCAGCGCCAACACAAATCGCAATGAACGCGCGCCCGTGATTTGGTGAACGCGCGAACATGCTCATTGCGCTGCGAGCTTGTGGCCGTGGCGCGTCTCACGCAAGAAATTTCTGCAGCACATCTGAAAAGATGCTGTAGCCGCGCCCCTGCGGGGGCGCGTTCTGCACGGTGTACAGCGACGGACCTACAAGCGACTGAAAATTGATTGTCCCTAACCAAGAAAATGCAGTCCATATGTGAAATAGACTGCGAAATGCAGTCTAATCCTTAGTTAGGTGAAACGGCTGCGTGGTTTTCTGGGGGAACATTTCATGTTTGCGTCACGTTGTGAGCAGCGCGAGTTCCACGTTTTTCGGTGATGACAGCTTGGGCGACATCGGACTACTACACATTTTCCGCGCCTTCGCAGCGCTTGCGTTTGGCGGTCATGACACTAATGGTGCGCAATGAAAAGCATCGCGTTCGCGATCAAAGCTGAGGTTAGCAATCCACAGGCAAAGACGTTCGCGTTTAGGGCGCAAAAGACGATGTATGGCGGTAAGCACATCGCCAAAGGCGACACGGTCTTCGTCTTCGCGAGCGAGAACGAGGGCGGCCAAGGTCTCATCTCGCGCGGCCTCGTCACCTCCGTCGAAACGATCGCAAAGAAACGCGGGATCGCCCGGCAAACGCCGCGCGTGAGCATCACAATCAGACGCACCGCGCTGGCGAAGCGGCGCCTGAGGCGGAGCGAGCTCAAACTTTTTTCCGACTGGAACGACGGCCAACCGGAGACCGAGCTCAATTTCAAATTCTATCGTCAGGCAACGAACAAGATCATCGGCATCTCGGATGAAGCGACCGCGTTCCTCCGCGAATTCTTTTAACGCCGCCGCTGGTTCGCCAGCCACTCGCATCGCGAGATGGTCGAGTTTCCACCTAACCAAACACTTCCCACCTCGATTTGCGCTCGCTTCCGGTAGCCGTCGCTGATCTTATTCTCGTTAGGCGTCATTTCGCTCACACTTGGAACTAAGGATCAACACGTCTGATGTTCTCTAGCGATAAGTCATACTTCTCTGCGGTCGCTGCTGAGGTCGATCTCGCGCGTGGTGGAGGCAAGGCGGCAACGCGCCTCAGGAGAATATTCCTCTGCCTCGGCTACGTCTTCTTCTGTACGCTTCTGGCCATCGGATTCGGCGGCTGTGGTCATTTCGCCGAGAACCAATTCAAGACAAGGGCAGTCTACGATGCGCCCACGTCTGGCTTCCGCATCATCATCGACGCCAGCGGTTCGATACCTCCCGGCGCAGACATTACGACCAACGGCGTCTGGAAGGCAGTGGTGACCCCACTTGGTAGCACCACCGCAAAAGTCGTGACGATCCATTCTATTTCCAAGACCTCGGCGGCGTTCGCCGTCGATTCGCAGCCCGCCGCTACGGTCACTTGGGGATCATCGAGTTCGAAGCTATCGTTCCGTCAGGCCCTCGTGGTTGCGGGTTACACGAGCCTCTCCGATGCAGATGTCGCCGAGGCCGCAAAAGCAATCGAAGGTGCGGTGTGCGGTTCGAAGGCTACTCTAATGTCCGGTCAGACCAAAAGCCTGACGGTGGTTGAGGTAAAGTTTTGAAGAGGATTCGTGCGAGCGAAAACGTAGCTTAAGCATGACAATCTTCATCCGTATTTCAGGCAGGACAAAATGGACACAATCCCAGATGGGCAACTAGACTGTGAAATGCGGTCAAATCCTTAGTTCGGCCACATGGGCACACCCGTCCAAATTGGCTATCTTGCAGACCACCAGGACTTCATTCCGACTATTGCACAGTGGCATCACCGTGAGTGGGCGTATCTGCGGCCGGGCGATTCAGTCGAGGCACGCACCGCCAGACTTCGAGGATCTTGTGGCCACCGAGAAATACCGACAGTCATCGTCTCGTTCACCGGTCGCACACTGCTCGGCTCGGCCATGCTGCTCGCGCATGACATGGATACGCGCATGGAATTGTCGCCATGGTTGGCCGGCGTTTTCGTCGCTCCCGACAATCGGCGGCACGGCATCGGTACTGCGCTGGTCCGGCGGGCCGTTGACGATGCGACAGCGCTTGGCGTGCGGCGGCTTTACCTCTACACTCCGAGCACAGAACTGTTTTACTCACGCCTCGGGTGGTCGCTTGTCGAGCGAACGCGCTACCGAGGAACAGATGTCGTAGTGATGTCTTATGAATGTGCGGCCTAACAAAGGCGCTGCAGCCAACCGCTGACCGGCGTGAATAATTTGTACATGACAGCTTCAACATTGAAATTCGCAGCAGAGCTCGTTCTCGTCAGCGGTGACTGAGCTCTTTCTCGTTAGGTTTTATCCAGCGTCGATCCTAAGACTTCTGGCGCTCCTAACGAATCGCCGGAATCAAAATGCTCCCCCGGTCGAGCGGATCAGCTGCACGACGGCGTTTGCTCCATTGAACAACGGCAGCACGCTCGTCATCATGAGCAGGAAAAAAGCCGCGGCCTCGGTCGCGAAGTGCTGATGCGCTTCGCGCGTGAAGTAATCCCGGCTAAGAGCATGGAAAGGCGGTTTGCAGTCCTCTACGGGTCGGCCACGGATATCGTTGAGCGTCGCTGCTTGGTAATGAAAGTCCGTCTTGGGGGAGGACCCACGACTCATGCGCGCAGTGTCCGCACTCGATCCATATCGATAATTAATTTGGAATATCGGTTTCATGCTAACTCGTCTGAATTCAGAGCTCTCGTCTCCGGCCTCTGATCTCTCTGTGATCTTCGGCTCGGCTTCATGCTTCGTTGCGCCGTGCTCAAGGTCTCGGTCGGCACCGCACCTCGCAAATTCCGCAATCCTGCCCTGTGCTCTCCGCCAGGGAGCGGCGCCGGCCCGATCTTGATTGCCGGTTGCGGCGGTAAACTTAGCGCAAGCTTCTCAAAAAACGCCTGGCGATCCGGGTATAGCATCTGACTAATCGTTGTGTGCATTTGAAGGTTCCCTTGCTTACCACTCAGGGCGTTTCAACGCCGCTGAGGATTCCACCGAGATGTCCAGTGAGCGTGATCACCATCAGCGCGAGCAACGTCACTGCGAAATAAGCGACACGCGGCGGGATGCCTTTCGCGCGGAGGCGCGAGCGCATCCAGCAGAGAAAGAAGATTAGCGACGCCGAAGTCAGCGCGCAGATCATATGCAGTAGTAAGTTGCCCTTGAGGGTCGCGCCTTCGAGTTGCCATCGCCACGCTCCCAAGCCAGTGGCGATCGCCAGGGGGAGGGTCAGCGCGGCGCCGAGGAGATTGTAATAGGCGACCGATGCAAAAACCGGTTGCTTGCGCCAGACCGCCAGTACCTCGAAGACGGCGCTCGCTATAAAGAGCGCAATCGGAAAATGAATGATGACCGGATGCTGCGCGTGTCCCGCGAGGAGCGCGGCCTTCAGATCGAAGGGATTCGTGGAAGCCACGAGAAATAGTTTCATAACGCTGCCGCTTCGGGGGCTTAGTAAGTGGGCACCAATCGTTCATTACGGCTTCACGACCACAATCGTCCCAGTCATCTTCGGGTGAACTGAGCAAAAATAGGTGTAAGTGCCGGGAGCGCCCGCTGTGATCGTGAACTCTTGATCG
>Ga0137403_10010358_pt1 | contig 10329 bp, 8 predicted proteins | sample CZOMad2_1_16fung_FD_122057 | JGI IMG/M metagenome (GOLD analysis project Ga0137403, IMG submission 122057) | Vadose zone soil fungal communities from Angelo Coast Range Reserve, California, USA - CZOMad2_1_16fungal (Hybrid Assembly) | ecosystem: Environmental > Terrestrial > Soil > Vadose zone... | reverse complement strand
GATTGGGAAACTCTACGACGAATCATGTGCCAGTACGGTAGATGTTCATCAAAAAAAAGCGCGACTTCTTACTTCCGTTCGCGCTGCGCTTCAGCGAGTGATCGGTACCTATGGCATTGCGCTGCTCCATGCGGACGTTCCGGATTTTATGATCGGTGCGCGGCGTGGGAGTCCGCTCATCCTGGGGGTGGGGAAGGACGAAAACTTTTTGGCCAGTGACGTGAGCGCAATCGTCGCTTACACCCGCGACGCCGTTTACTTAAACGACTTCGATCTTGTGGCGGTAGAGCGAGAGAAATTCGAAATCAGCTCGCTGGCCGGCGTAAGCGGCGATCATCCAGTCAGCAAGGTCGAGTTCACGGCCGAGGACATCACAAAAGGCAATTACCCGCATTACATGCTCAAGGAAATCTTTGAGCAGCCGAACTCGGTGCGCGATGCAATGCGCGGGCGCCTCAGCTTGGAAGAATGCACGGCAAAGCTGGGCGGCTTGAACATGACGCCTGCGGAATTGCGCAATATCGGCCGCATTGTTCTCACCGGTTGCGGCACCGCTCTTCATGCCGGCAGAGTGGGCGAATATTTGATCGAGCGGCTCGCGAATATTCCCACTGAGGTCGAATTCGCGAGTGAATTTCGCCATCGAAATACGCCGATGACGCCCGAGACACTCGTTTTCGCCATTAGCCAGAGCGGCGAAACTGCGGACACCCTCGGCGCGCTCCGTGAAAGCCGGCGCAAAGGGTTTCGGACCCTGGGAATTTGCAATAACGTCGCGAGCACGATTGCGCGTGAGAGCGACGGTGGCGTTTACATGCACGCCGGCCCGGAGATCGGCGTCGCGGCCACAAAATCCTTCACCTCGCAAGTTGTCATCCTCACGCTTCTCGGGCTGCTCTTTGGCCGGATGCGAAATCTTTCCACGGCTGAGGGAAGCCGGATCATTGAAGCCCTCGAAGCATTGCCCGAGCAGATCGAGGTTGTCCTGAAGCTAAGCGACCAGATTAAAGCAATCGCAAAGAAATATGTCGATGTTAATGGGATGCTTTTCTTTGGCCGCCAATTCAATTTTCCCATTGCGCTCGAAGGCGCGCTCAAAATGAAAGAGATCACGTATCTTTTTGCCGACGGGCATCCCAGCGCCGAGCTCAAGCACGGAATTATCGCACTCGTGGGTCATGACTTGCCCTCGATTTTTATCGCGCCTTACGATGCTGTCTTTTCGAAAAACTTGAATAACATCGAACAAGTCAAAGCTCGTAAAGGTCCGATTATTGCTCTGACTAGCGGCAACGGCGCGAAACAACTTCAAGGAATCGCAAACGAAATCGTCTTGCTGCCGGAGGCACCCGAATGCGTGATACCAGTTCTCGCAGTTATTCCGCTGCAACTTCTTGCCTACCATCTTGCTGTTGAACTTGGCCGTGACGTCGACAAGCCGCGTAATCTCGCAAAAAGCGTGACAGTGGAATAGAAAAACGCGTGCAACCTAACGAAGATTACGTGCTCAAATCCCTTCAGGACGTTGGGCTCGTGACCCGCAAGGAAATTGAAAGCGCGCGCTCACGCTTAGATGGCGCCAGCCACGTTGTCGACGTTCTGATCAGAGAGGGAGTCGTTTCCGACACGGATGTTTCACGCACGCTCGCCGCGCAGGCGCACATGGATTGGATCGACATTTCATCCATGGTCATTCCGCCGCAGGTGATCCAGCAAATTCCCGGAACAGAAGCGCGCCGGTTCAAGGTGATCCCGGTTGCATTCGGTGAAGTAGGACTTGTCGTGGCAGTAGGCGATCCACTGGACATCGATACGATCGACAGTCTGAGTTTTCTTCTCCGGCGCGAGCTCGAATTGGTTTGCACCGGTCCGCAAAAGATTCGCGAGGCCCTCATCAAATATTACGGCACAGCCGATGAAGCTGCGGATGTCCTTCAACAAAAACTCGGAGAAGATATCGATCTTGGATTGGAAATCGGCGACGGCGCAGGAGCAATTGAGGGCGCCGAAACCGATGCACCGATCATCCGCATGGTCTCAATGTTGCTGGTCGAGGCCCACCGCATGGGCGCGAGTGACATTCATCTTGAACCGCTTGATAAAAAATTCCGCGTTCGTTTTCGGGTTGACGGCGTATTGCAGGAAATGCAAGCGCCACCGAAGCGTCTGCAATCGGCCATCGTCAGCCGGCTTAAGATTATGACCGGTTCCATGAGCATCGCGGAAAAGCGGCTGCCCCAGGACGGTCGTATCCGGGTGAAAATCAAAAAGAAACCAATCGATCTTCGGGTCTCGACGATCCCTACGAACCACGGCGAAACCGTGGTCATGCGGGTACTGGACAAGTCCAGCTTGATGTTTGGCTTACCGGAGCTTGGTTTTCTTTCCGACGATCAGGAAGTGTTCGAGCGCCTGATCAAACTTCCCGAAGGCATTCTTCTCATCACGGGCCCAACCGGTTGCGGCAAGACGACCACGCTTTACGCTTGCCTCCATTATATCAACAAACCGGACCGCAAAATTATCACGGTAGAAGAGCCGATTGAATATCAGATGAACGGAATTAACCAAGTGCAGGTCAATTCGGAAATTGGGATGACGTTTCCGGCGGCGCTGCGCTCGATCCTGCGCCAGGCGCCGAACATTATTATGATCGGGGAAATTCGTGATCTCGAGACTGCGAGCATCGCGACGAATGCGAGCCTGACCGGACATCTTGTTTTCAGTACACTGCACACCAACGACGCTCCCTCGGCTGTCGCTCGTTTGGTTGACATCGGCGTCAAGCCGTTTCTGGTCGCTTCCTCAGTGCGCGCGATCATGGCGCAAAGACTCGTCAGGCGCTTGTGTAACAACTGCAAAGAACCGGGGGAACTAAGTGAGACGGAATTGCGCGCGCTGCGCATTGAACCCGGGCAGCTTCAGGATGCGCAAGTGATGAAACCGGTCGGATGCGAGCAGTGCCGCCAAATCGGTTACAAGGGCCGCATGGGCATATTCGAAATTTTTGTCATCGATGATGAAGTTCGTCATATGATCAACAGGCGCAGCTCGACTCTAATGCTTCGACAACGTGCCCGTGAACTCGGAATGCGAACGCTGCGCGAAGACGGGACGCGCAAGGTTCTCGCCGGCCTTACCTCCGCCGAAGAAGTTATTTCCATTACGATAGGCGACGTCAGCTGACCGTTTTATCCTGCAACCAACGCATGAATAATAAGCAAGTTGCCGAGCTTTTTGTTGAACAGCACGTCTTGCAGCCATCACAGGTGGAAGACGTGCTGAATGAGGCCGACCTGAATGGAAAAACTATCGCGCAGGCAATGGTCGACAGCGGCTTCGTCGACGAGGACGGCTTTTATCAAACGATCGCTGAGGGTCTCGGCACCGACTTCATTAACCTGGCCGAGCGCGAAATCGCGCCGGAAATTCTGGGCTTGATTCCGAGCGGACTGGCCCGGTTGCACGGCGCGCTGCCGATCGAAATGATCGGCAACATATTGTATGTCGCGCTCGTTGATCCGCTCGGTCATCGCGCGGCAGAGGATCTTCGCTTCGCGCTTGGCAAGGAGATTCACGTCGTCGTTTCGCCGACCGAGCAAATCGAAGATCAGATCAAACGGTATTACGGCACCGATACGGCGAGTATGGAGGAGATTCTCAAACAGCTCGGGCAAGTCGGCGAGCTTCTGCAATTGCGTGAAGAAGATGGCGCCGCTGCGGTTGAAGCAGAGGCGAACGCGACTCCGATCATTCGCTTTGTCGATCTTATCTTGTATCAGGCAATTCAGGACCGCGCGAGCGACATTCATTTCGAGCCTTTCGAAAATGAATTCAAAATCCGCTATCGAGTGGATGGTGCGCTATACGAAATGTCGCCACCTCCGCGCCATCTCGCGCTGCCGGTCATCTCGCGCGTCAAGGTGATGGCAAACATGAATATTGCGGAGCGCCGATTGCCGCAAGACGGCCGTATTCAAAAAAATATCGCGGGGCGCATTGTCGATCTTCGTGTTTCGACTTTACCGACACAGTTTGGCGAAAGCCTGGTGCTGCGCGTGCTCGATCGTACCACCGTCAACCTCGATCTCGAGGCGCTCGGAATGCCCGATTACATCCACGATTTCCTTCTCGAAGTGATCCATCGTCCGAACGGCATTTTTATCGCAACCGGTCCGACGGGTTCGGGAAAAACGACTACGCTTTATTCCTGTTTGCGGAAGATCAACACGATTGATTCGAAGCTGCTCACCGCCGAAGAACCGGTTGAATACGATCTGGAAGGAATCGTGCAAGTACCGGTGAACGAAGCTATCGGTTTGACGTTTGCGCGCATCTTGCGCTCGTTTCTTCGGCAGGACCCCGATCGGATCATGGTAGGCGAGACACGCGATCTTGAGACGGCGCAAATCGCGATTCAAGCCTCTCTGACGGGGCATCTCGTTTTCACCACTCTGCACACGAATGACGCGCCCGGCGCAGTCACACGTTTGATCGATATGGGCGTTGAGCCGTTCCTTGTTTCATCGACGCTTGAGGCCGTACTGGGCCAGCGCTTACTGCGCAGCATCTGCCCGAAATGCCGCACGGCCTATCAACCGAATGAGGCATTGCTTGCAGAACTGGATACTTCCCGTCGCGATATTGGCGAAAAGCAGTTTTTTTACGGTAAAGGATGTGACGCGTGTAATAATACTGGCTACAAAGGCCGAAAGGGGATTTATGAGCTTCTGCAAATTACGGATCCAATCCGGGAATTGATTAACGAACGCGCGCCAACCGTTACCTTGAAGCAAAAAGCCATCGAGCTCGGCATGGTCACTCTGCGGCAGGACGGTCTGCGCAGCATCTTCGCTGGGGACACCACAATCGAGGAAGTTCTTAAATACACGTGATTTGCTGGGACTGGCGGTCGGTTGCTAACTGAAACACTCGACAGGGGCTTCGAGGGAGCTATCATCTAGCCGCTTATGCCGCGATACAACTACGTAGCTCTCGACGCTCGGGGACAGGAAGCGACTGGATTACTTGAAGCCGCTTCTACGAACGAGGCAATCGGCCAGTTGCGCCAGGCCGGCTATTTTCCGACAAGCGTCTACGAAGAGGCCAAAAGCGGTCCTAACGGGAAGGTTTCCCGACGCGCGGCAAAGATGGCTGGCGTGACGCGACCACGCGCGAAAGCCAGCATCGTTCTTTTTCAACGCAAAAAGGTAAAGCCGAAGGTTTTGATGATCTTCACGCGTCAACTTGCGACCTTGATCGATTCCGGATTGCCATTGCTGCGAAGCTTAAATGTTCTGGCGAAACAGGAGCGCGACGCTGTCTTAAAAAGAACGATCGATAAACTCGCCGACGGCGTGCAAGGCGGCAATACATTTTCCGACGCACTTTCCCTGCATCCGCTGATCTTCAACGATCTTTACGTCAACATGGTGAAAGCGGGCGAGCTCGGCGGTGTGCTCGAGGTTGTGCTGAACCGGCTTGCGGAATTTCAGGAGAAAGCCGCGAAAATCAAAGGCAAGGTCAAAAGCGCGATGATCTATCCGGCCATCGTGATGAGCATGGCCGTGGCGATCATGGGATTCCTGCTCGTGTTTATTGTGCCGAAGTTCGAAGCGATCTTTCACGACATGCTCGGTGACAAACCGCTACCGGCGATCACGACCTTTGTGATCAACGTGAGCAAGTTCGTGCAAAATGATTGGCTCGTTTTGATCGGCGGGATCGTGGCCGTGGGCGCCGCTTACAAATTCCTCGGGCGCACCAGCGGCGGAAAATTCTTGATTGATCGTTTTAAGCTGCGCGTGCCGCTCTTTGGCGATCTGATCCGAAAGACGGCGATCTCCCGTTTTTCGCGCACACTTGGCACCTTGGTGACAAGTGGTGTTCCGATCTTGCAGGCATTAAATATTACCCGCGAAACCGCTGGTAACGCTGTTATCGCCAAAGCGATCTCTCAAGTGCACGACAGCGTGAAGGAAGGTGAATCGATCGTCCAACCGCTGGAAGCGAGCCGCGCTTTTCCGCCCATGGTTATCAGCATGATCGATGTCGGTGAAGAAACCGGTCAATTGCCCGAGATGCTCTTGAAAATCGCAAACGTGTATGATGACGAGGTCGACAACGCTGTGGCGGGCATAACCGCGGCGCTCGAGCCAATCATGATCGTTTTCCTCGCGGTTGTTGTCGGCACAATTGTGCTCGCACTATTCACGCCGCTCATCAGCATCATCCAAGGCTTGCAGCAGCAAAGCTGACGCGTGCAGCGCGAGAGCCCATTGTCCATTCCTCAGGCGTTTGACCCAAACGTCTCTACAACTTCGGCGCAAAATCGAGCCTGTAGAGGTGCCCGTGCCGGCTGCAAAATTCTTCCAAGCGCAGGCGACACGCCTGCCACTACAACCGCGTTCAGCCTCGTCGAGTTGCTTGTCGTCATAGCGATCATCATCATCCTGGCCGGATTGATTCTCAGTACCGTCAGCTACGTGCGGAAAAAAGGCGCACGCGCCCGCGCCGAAACCGAGATTGCCGCTATCTCGGCAGCTTGTGAAAGCTATAAGGCGGATAATGGAATTTATCCGCGTGGCCCCGCCGCTGCTACGACGATTGGTAGCATAACCATTCCTGCGAATGTCACGGACAGTCTCGATCCTAGGACAAGCGGAGATCCGACCAGCGCTACCAGTCCTACTTACGGTCAGGCCAGCCTTTACCTGTATACGCAGCTTAGCGGCGATTTGACTGGCAATCGCCAGCCCTCCGGCAAAAGCTATCTTACGTTTAAGCCGAACATGCTCAGCCCAGCTGATCAAACTCAAACGGTGCAGTACATTAGGGACCCTTTCGGCAATAGCTATGGCTATTCAACTGCGAACCAGGTTACGACAACAGCTGGTTACAATCCCACCTTCGATCTTTGGAGTACGTCTAGCCTGACTACCACTCCGCCCACCAACACGATCACTCCGCAGTGGATCAAAAATTGGTAGGGTGCGCGCTCAGCCTTCGCTCGTGTGGACCACGATTTCGACGCGCCGGTTCGGGCTTTGTTCTTCGATTGAGCCGTTGGGCGAGGTGCGGAATTTCGTCATGCCGTAGCCGCGCGTTTCGATTTGCGCAGAACTAATTCCCATCGCCTCGACTAAATATTGTTTTACGCTGTCAGCGCGGCGTTGGCTCAAATCAAGATTGTAGTCCGGCGTGCCGAATGAATCCGTGTAGCCCTCTACCGTGAATGTCGCTTTGGGATTGCGCTGGATGAGAGTGCCAAGCTTTTGGAGTTGATTGATCGCGCTCGCCTGTAAGGTCGCGCTGTCGTATTCGAAGAGTTGATCGTCTGGCATCCGCAATTTGGTGCCCGATCCGAGCGGACCTTTTTGCGCGAGCAACTGATCCAAATCGCTGAACCCCGGCGCGTGCCCTTTATTCGGTCCGGCACTGTCGGCTGGCATCTTGCTTGTAAAAGTATTCGGCCTCTTAATCGTGGTGCTCGTGGCAAGCTCAGTCCCGCTTAACGCCGGCTGCGGCCGGCCCGAAACCGCAGCGTTATTAAGCAACGATTGCTCGCGAGTCCCATTTGGACTATTCGGGAGCGTCTGCGCAGTCGAGCGCTCGATCTCGGTGAGAACTGAATTCACGTCGGGTTGTTCCACCTTTGGCTTGTCCGGCAAAACATCGCGCGTGTCATCCGGCATCGCCGCACTGGCCTGAATATCCTGTAGAAGCTTGTCGAACGATTTCTTTTCGTCCGGTAACTGCACATCCGTTTTATCCGGTTCAGGTTTCGCAGCCGGATTTGTTTGATCTACACCGCCTTTGTCGAGCTGCTGTGCAAGATCGACACTCTTGACCTTGAATGTCGGTGGCGGAAGGGTTTCCGAGAGCATGGCGTCGGCGGTTTGAAAACGGGTGCGGTAGAAATAGGTGCAAAGCGCGAGATGCAATCCCAATGAGACAATCAGGCCAAACCAGAGCCAACCGCGCTCCCTGCTGCCGGTAAGCAGGCCTTCGGTCTCGAGGTTGTCGAAATCGTCGAGTTCGGAAGCTCTCATCGTGTGATCAAACAAACCGATGACGGCGCAAAATTGTCAACCAAGTGCGCTAAAGCGACTGAGGTCATTCGCCGCTACCTCGGGACGGATTAGACAACGCGTTGCCGCTTCGCGTTCGTTCAATAAATGCAGTTGCAGCGCGCCGAATCTCTTCCGCAACGCGTGCCGCCGGCGACACAAACTTGGGTGTGAACCACGGGAATAGACCGATCAAATCGTGCGTGACCAAGATTTGCCCATCGCAATGCTCGCCTGATCCGATGCCTATGGTGGGGATCTCGATTGCGTTCGTGATTTGCCTGGCGATCTCCGCGACCACAATCTCGAGTACCACGGAGAACGCTCCAGCTCTTTCCACCGCGCGCGCATCAGCGATGAGCGTTTCAGCCTCTGATTGCGTCCGTCCTTTTACTTTGTAGCCGCCCTCTTCTCGCACGCTTTGCGGCAGCATTCCGATGTGGGCCATGAAAGGAATTCCCGCCTGCGTGATTGCTTCGATTTCCGCGACGTGGTTTGCGCCGCCTTCGAGCTTCACCGCTTGTGCGCCCACCGCGACAAATTGTTTTGCCGTCTTCACGGCCTGCTCCGGTGTGTCATAGGTGTGAATCGGCATATCGGCGACAAGCAGGGCGCGTTTTATCCCACGCGCTACAGCGCGCGTATGATGCAACATCTCTTCAAGCGTTACGCGCGTGGTGTCTGAATAGCCCAACACCACCATACCTACCGAATCGCCCACCAGGATAATGTCGATCCCGCTTTCATCGAGTAAGCGCGCCGTCGGATAGTCGTACGCGGTCAGCGCCGTAATCTTTTCTCCACGGCGCTTCATTTCACGAAAATCTTTCATTGGTCTTCCCATTCGTTTGTGAGGCGAACTACTTTACCTGATTCAGCAATTTGCGCGAGTAGCTCGCGGACAGTCTTCGTCTGGTTTGGCAAAATCAAATCCGGCCGGATATCGAGAAGGGGTTGAAGCACGAATTTTCGCGAATGCATCCGCGGATGCGGCAACTGCAATTCTTGGGTGTCGATCTGAATCTCGCCGGCGTAGAGGAGGTCGATGTCGATCTTGCGGGAAACGTTGCGGGCATGATGGCGCGGCCGGCCAAGCGCGCTCTCAATTTCCATCAGTTTTTTCCAAAGATCCGTCGGATCGCCTTGGTAATCGAACTCAAGAACCGCATTCAAAAACTTTCCCGCGTTCGGTTCGCAATCGACGGCATCGGTTTCGTAAATCGCTGAGGAAAGAACCGGTGGTTGAACACCTGCAAGACCGAAAATCGCCTTTCGTGCCGTGCGCAAATTTCCAAGTCGATCACCAAGATTCGATCCAAGTGCAACGCCAGTCCTCATTTCAAATCCTGTAGAGGCAGGCGTTCCGCCTGCAAATTCCCCGAAAAACGCAGAACGACATGGCCGCCACTACAATCCGAGCACATCTTGCATCGAGTAAAGCCTGGGTGGTTTGCCGATGACCCACTGCGCCGCGCGCAAAGCGCCGCGCCCGAAAATTTCGCGACTGCTCGCTTTGTGAGAAAGCTCAAGACGTTCGCCCGGTCCGGCAAAAATCACGGTGTGCTCGCCGACCACGTCGCCTTCGCGGATCGACTGAATCGGAATTTGATCATCGATCCTTCGTGCCTTGCTCAAAATTTCAGAGAGCGTTTTGGCGGTGCCGCTGGGTGCGTCTTTCTTTGTGCGATGATGAGTTTCGACTATTTCGGCACTGAAGTCTCGGCCAAGAATATCCCCAGCTTTGTGTGTCAGAGCAAAAAGCGCGTTCACGCCCACACTGAAATTCGATGCGAACACGATCGGCACGGCTTTAGCGGCGTTTTCAATCAGGCTTCGTTGTTCTGCGGAATGCCCGGTCGTTCCAATAACTAGCGGTCGTCGATGTTGTAATGCCGCCCGGCAAATTTCCTCAACCGCGCCGGAATGACTAAAATCGATCGCTACGTCAGATTGTTTCATCGCCGGGTCGATAGTGTCGCCGAGATCGCATTGCGCCACGATGTCGATCTGCGGATCGTTCCTGGCAAGATCGAGAATCGTCTTTCCCATCCGGCCGGCAGCGCCGACCAGCAGCACGCGCACCGGTGGTTTCATCCCGTCCGCTCGAACTCCTCAAGCGTTTTGCGCAAACGAGCCTGATTTGTCGCCGCCATCTCGCACAACGGTAATCGGCATTCTGCGGACATCGCGCCGCGCCAGCTGAGTGCGGTTTTTACCGGGACCGGATTTGGTTCGATGAACAAATCTTTAAAGAGCGGAA
>Ga0137403_10010357_pt1 | contig 10330 bp, 8 predicted proteins | sample CZOMad2_1_16fung_FD_122057 | JGI IMG/M metagenome (GOLD analysis project Ga0137403, IMG submission 122057) | Vadose zone soil fungal communities from Angelo Coast Range Reserve, California, USA - CZOMad2_1_16fungal (Hybrid Assembly) | ecosystem: Environmental > Terrestrial > Soil > Vadose zone... | reverse complement strand
ATCACCTGAATTGCTGACGATGTCTCAAAGAGTCTTTCTGGACGCTTCGAAACCGAGGTCACCTCGATGTTCATGAGCTCTTCGACACTTAAGGTCTTCAGCGGAGGCGTAGCTTGTATTTGGGCAGTGAGGGTTAGTGGCAGAACGACCAAACCAAGATGAACCAGAATCAAAGTAAGCCCAACCGCTGTCCTGCTACAGGAAGCGACTGTTTTTTAAGCGGCGGCACAGGCGCACGAATCTCTCTTTTTATCTATATCGAGGTCGTGACGAGTACAACTTCCAAACAGAAAATTGAGATGCGAAGAGCTCAAAGGCGCAAAAATGCCACACGGCGCAAAAGCTCTGTTCTTCCTTACAAGAGACGTAGAAACAACAGAGATCGGCCCTCAAGGCGAAATAGTGGCGGCTAGACATGATTCGACGTTAGTGTTTGTTTGTACACGCATGCAAAAATGGTATACGACGTGAGAAATGCGTGGGCACTTTCGCTATTGGGTTACGTCTTGCAATAAGGCGGCAAAGAAATGTCTTCCGATCCCCAAGAAGCCGAACAAATCGAAACTGAACCGCGTGACGACGGAGGTCCTTGCCAGACTCCCGCACCTTCGAGTTATCGACAAACTAACAGTCGTCCGCAAATGCCAGCACTTGGCGCTCATTGTCGATGCGGGAGATCCGACCTACCTTGAGAAGTTTGGGTGAGAAAGGGCATGAACCAATGAAAGAACCCGCACGCCTTCTGGTGGTGGACGATGAGGAGGCTATCCTGCACCTATTGACAGAGTTCTTGACGGGCAAGGGATATCTGGTCACGTCGGCCGCAAATAGCGTTGCATGTCTGTGGGCACTGGACGAATTCCCGGATATTCGAGTCATCCTGCTGGACAACAACATGCCGGGTGTGACGGGCCTGGACCTCCTGCCCCAGATCAAATGCCTAAAGCCCGGTATCGGCGTGATCATCTTGACGGCACTGAATGACTGGGAAACCTCCCAGGAAGCCTTGCGTCTTGGAGCCTTCGACTACGTGGTGAAGCCAGTGAACCTATCCCTTCTCGAGATGGTCGTGAGTAAATGCCTGAGAGCACTCAACTATGAATCGGATCGGGCACCAAGATAGATGCGATAGGGCTCGGTCCCGACTTCCGCCAGTAGCCGCACTGATGAACGTCTCTTTCAAGCGATTGCAGTTGGGGCTGAGTCCCCGAGTCAAATAGGTTTCGGCTTCGCACGACCCGCCCATCCCGCATCTCGTATTCCTCGCTCACGACTCCCAGCCAGCTATAATTCCACAACTGACGCCTGGTCCGAAAGGGATGCGGCGTGTTAACTGTGGCGACAATGAAACCGCTCGAATGCGTCACAGTTGCGGGATCGTTTTCAGCAGGCCTACTGCTCGGTGCTGGCGGCTTTTCGCTTAGTATGGTCTGCTTCGCTTTCCGGCGCAGAGCCCTCAGCTGATCAATTGTTCATAGAGCCATGCCGCTCGCCAATGGAGTCCAGGTTCTGTCAGCATTTCCAGCCATTGTTCTCGTTGTTGGGCTGGTAGACTCCCCGCCCCGACGTCCGGGATCCCGCGCTCGGAAAGATCGCCTTGATCCGGCCATCGTCCGTTGCATATCGCTCAGCAGAGTTTCGTCTGCCCGCACCAACTCCTTCAACTCCGGGTTGCTTCATCCGTGATACAGCGAGCGCAACATCCGGGTCCGGAGCAGATTTTCGGTGCTGCCGCGCACGAGTTTTGGAGCCTGCAACCGGGCGGAAGCCACTTGTTCTGACCATCCAAGTGACCGATCCCTTCAATCTGCGCAACGAGTTGTTCGCATTCTCTTCAAAATGCGGTCGTAGCCGCGGGCGGAGAAGCCGAGTTTGGTGACCGCGTTTTCCAGGATCTTTTCGCACTCGGCAGTCAGCACGCAGAACTTTCGAATGTGGCGCGGGCCCATCTGCGCGTTCGAGTAGATGTGTTCGTCGAAGAAGCGGCGGAGTTGCGTGTTGCGCGCGGCGACGACGCGGTGCCTTATAGTTTCGGAAGACTCCGCCACACGGGCGCCTGTGAGGTCTTTGTACGGAACAGCCGGCACGTCGACCTGAATATCGATACGGTCCATGAGCGGACCGGAGATCTTGGACATGTAGCGTTGAATCTGTGGCGGCGTGCAGAAGCATTCGCGGCGGAAGTCATTCGCGAAGCCGCACGGGCAGGGATTGGAGGCCGCGACAAGAATGAACGAAGCAGGGAAAGTGAGTGTCATTGCGGCGCGAGCTATTGTGCCTCGTCGGTCTTCAAGCGGCTGCCTGAGCACCTCCAGAACGTTGCGAGGGAATTCGGGAAGCTCATCGAGGAAGAGCACACCGTTGTGCGCCATGCTGACTTCGCCGGGCCGTGGAATCGGCCCGCCGCCAACAAGTCCGGCGTCGGAGATCGTGTGGTGCGGTGAGCGGAATGGTCTGGTGCCGATAAGGCCCGTTTCGGATGGCAGAACTCCGGTGACGGAATGGATGCGCGTCGTTTCCAGACTCTCCTCGAACGTCATTGGCGGAAGAATCGTCGGAATTCTTTTCGCCAGCATCGTCTTGCCTGCGCCCGGTGGGCCTATAAGAAGCATGTTGTGGACACTGTCCGGGCAGAATAACTATGTTGGACCCGAGTCGACAAATCAGCCTGGAAGACCTGATTCTATCGAATCTTTTGTGGGCGAAACATTCCGGATCGGATGCGGATGAAATCCTCCAGCGTACAGCGCTGCACAATTGACCCGGCAGCCGTGCCTCGCGACGGAAAACCTGGATTGCGCGAAGCACGGCTGGCTGGGAACGCACGAACAAGACAGCTTGTCTCAGTCGTCTCGATCATCGTCTCGATCGCGGCGATCTTGAGGGCCGAGCCCCGCTTGAATCCCATTCGGCCCGACTTCCAGCAACGACCGGTCACGAGGTGGGCAAGTCCAGTTCACCGCATCGCGCGAATTGCCCACGCCGTTGTATTTGGCTTTCTCGGGAAACTTGCACAATGGCATCGTCCGCGCCACTCCCTGTGCGGGATTGTCATTTACATACTTGGTGGCGATGATCCCCTCGGGCGCAATGCGGTGCTCGACCCAGTTTTCCAGTGCGGTGAGCGTGTCGAAGCTGTTGGGTCCCGGGCCCGCGGCGGCACAATGCAACGCGCCGGGCGCCATAAACAACCGGGCATTCTCCTGAACGTTACGATAGCCGCCAAACAGCTCGGCCAGGTCCCGATAGAACCAGATCGTGCGGTAGGGAGATATCGCCTGGTCGCTGTAACCGTGGTACAGGATCACTTTGTTGTCCCGCCTCAAATACGGAACAAGCTGCTCCGGTCGATCTGCGTCCCCGATTCTGGTTCTCTTGTCGAATAGCCTGGCTGCCTCTCTGGTCACGACGCCGTCCGTTTCGGGCCAGTCGAGATTGGCGTTGAAGTTCGAATCGCGCACCACCATGTTTCTGATGATCGTGTCGGCTATCCGCCAGGTCAGTGGCGCCGCCATACCCCAGGGCTGCGCGGAGGCCAGGTCAACCGGAGGAACTGATTCATCCCAGGGAGTGAAGCCGCCGAAGAAGTTGACAGCGCCCAAGTCACTCACCGACGAGCCCGGAAAGAGCAATCGGCCATGGTCATCGCGGACTGCGCGGATAAAGATCTTGAACGCGTCCGCTTGTGCCTCTGTCAAGGTGTTCGCGACGAGGCTGTCCGGATTAAATGAACACATGGCCGGGTTCTGGATGAGTCCATCGACTACACCATCGGTTCTATCGCAGTTTGCTTTCACGGCTGCATCGATCGCTGGAAGCGCGGCAGGTGGAATGAAGGCGTTGAGGAATGCTTTCGCGTTCTTGTAGCCCCAAATCTGCGTGCCCCTGTGGTCCATGTGAGGAGCGCCAGCGATGATCCCGTCATAATCCTCCGGGTAGCGTATCGCCTCCACTAGCGCATTACGACCTCCGGTTGAGCAGCCATCAAAATAAGAGTGCTCAATCGAGCGCGCTCGATAGAACCACTGGACCAGCTCCTTCGTCGCGACGGCAACCTGATGTTGAGCGCGATAGAAGTAATCGATCAGTGCGGGCTCGTTAGGCACACCAGGTGAACTCAATGCCCAGCTGGCGTCGAGCGGCCCACTCTGGTGGCCCGTATCGGTTGTCACGAAGGCATATCCCTTGCGAATCGAGGCCGCCAGATCCACCGGGTTTATGGACGGATTTAGACTCCCGCTTACCCCGCCAGGGCCACTCGCCAGATATTTGTTGTTCCACGTTAGAGGCAACTTGGCTCGAAAGGTGGCCTTGCCAGGGCCCGCGCCCTCACCATGCGTCGTCACCGAACCGATCACGTCGCAGTACTCGGGATCTGATCCCGAGGCCGAAACCTCCGTAGCGGACGTGATGGTCACGTCAGGGATGTTGAATCCGGACAACACCGCCACCGAGCAGTTCGGCATTGCCGTCCAGCCGGGTATCGCTGCGAGCAGGACGGTTATTAACACACCAACGCCTGTCGATGTAATTGAAGTAAATTCACGCTTCTTTGAATTCTTGTATCCCGCCATACGATTTACCTCCTCATCACCCAACGCGGGAAGCGCTACTGGAAAACCGCATGCCTGCGATCAATTTTTCAAGCCCTCGTACGCGCCGGCGGTGGATAGGGGGAAAATCTGGAAGAAGCGATATAATGCGCCCCGCACACGATTCAATGATCGCCGGAGGAAAGCGCGATGGACCGGCAATCGACGCAGGAAATTACGCAACTGCTGCTGGCCTGGAGCGACGGGGATCAAGAGGCGCTCCCCAGGCTTACTCCACTGGTTTACGCGGAGCTGCGCCGTCTGGCGCGGCGCTACATGGGCCGCGAGTCGCCCGGCCATACGCTGCAAACCACGGCGCTCGTTCACGAGGCGTGGTTGAAGCTGATCGATCAGCGGCGGGTGCGCTGGCAGAACCGCGCGCACTTTTTCGGCGTTTCGGCTCAACTGATGCGGCGCATCCTGGTGGATATGGCCCGCTCCCGAAACTATCTCAAACGTGGCGGCGGCGCGCGGCAGGTCGAACTGGCGGAACCGCTCGTTGTTTCCAAGGAGCGTGATGCAGACATCAGCGCGCTCGATGAGGCCCTCGACGCGCTGGCGGCCTTTGATCCGCGCAAGGCACGAGTCGTCGAACTGCGCTTCTTCGGCGGATTGAGCGTCGAAGAGACTGCCGAGGTCCTGAAAGTCTCAACTGACACCGTGACGCGCGACTGGCAGGCAGCCAAAGCCTGGCTCTATCGCGAACTCAGCCGAACAAACAGTCATGACACCGGAACGATGGCAACAAACTGAGGCACTGCTTCACCGAGTCCTCGAGCGCCAGCGCGACGAACGGGCGGCCTTTCTGATGGAAGCCTGCGCCGGAGACGAAGCGTTGCGTCAGGACGTGGAGTCGCTGCTGAAGGCCCACCAGGAGGCTGGCGGTTTCATGGAATCGCCGGCTCTGGAGGTGGCGGCTAAAGCCATGGCGGAAGGCCATGCCCGGCTTCTGGCTGGACGTGAAATCGGGCACTTCAAGATGGTATCGCTGCTGGGCTCGGGTGGAATGGGAGAAGTTTACCTCGCCGAAGACAGCAAGCTTGGCCGAAAGGTCGCGCTGAAGTTGCTCCCCGCGGAGTTTACACAGGACAAGGATCGCGTAGGGCGCTTCAAGCAGGAGGCGCGCGCCGCCTCCGCCCTCAACCATCCGAACATCATTACGGTTTATGAGATAGTTGAAACCGGCGGCGCCAACTTTATCGTCACCGAGTTCATCGACGGACAGACGCTGCGCCAGCAGTTAGCGCGCGGCCCGATGAAGCTCGCAGATGCGATCGAGATTGCGACTCAGGCGGCAGCAGCACTGGATGCAGCGCACAATGCCGGGATCGTGCACCGTGACATCAAGCCGGAAAATATCATGGTCCGACGCGACGGCCTGGTGAAAGTACTCGACTTCGGTCTGGCGAAGTTGACCGCGCACCGGCTGCAAGCAGGTCACGGTGATGCGCCGACAGTGACCACGACCGGGACGGTCCCCGGAATGGTGATGGGTACCCTCCGGTATGTGTCGCCCGAACAGGCGCGGGGGTTGGAAGTGGATGCGCGCACGGACATTTTCAGCCTGGGCATCGTGTTGTTTGAAATGGTTTCAGGCCAATTGCCATTCCAGGGAGCCACTGCATTCGAAATCCTCGCCGCGATTCTGCATCAAGAGCCCGCTCCACTTGCACGCTATGCGCCAGGGATACCCGATGAACTCGAGCGAATCGTGGGCCGGGCACTGCGCAAGAATCGCGACGCGCGCTATCAGAGTGCCCAGGACTTGCTTCTCGACTTGCAGAGCCTGACACGGCCGATGGGCCCGACGCTAATCAGTCCAGCGATTGTGTCCGGGCGCCATATGGTCGGCCGCCGGCAGGAACGGACCGAGCTGCATGCGGGTTTTGCGTCAGCCGTCTCCGGCCGCGGGCTGCTGCTATGCGTCTCGGGTGAGCCCGGAATCGGTAAGACCACGCTGGTCGAGGAATTTCTCAGCGAACTAAGTTCGACGAATCCAGCCTGGCTCATCGCACGCGGACGCTGCTCGGAGCGGCTCGCAGGAACCGCAAGTTATCTGCCCTGGCTTGAGGCGCTGGAAAGTTTGCTGGGCGCCGGCGAAAACGTCGCCCAAATGATGAAGCGGCTGGCGCCGGCCTGGTATGCGCAGGTAGCGCCGGTCGAGCGGTTGTTAACGGAAGCCGAACGCGCTTCTTCACCGGAACGGATGAAGCGCGAGTTGGGCGCACTGTTGCAGGAAATTTCGCGAGGGCAGCCGCTCGTGGTCTTTTTTGACGATTTGCACTGGGCCGACGCCTCGACCATCGACCTGCTCGCCTTTCTCGCCGACAGATTCCAAGGCGTGCGCCTCTTGATCGTCGTGGCTTACCGTCCATCGGACCTTTCGCTGGCCAGGCATCCATTCCTGCAACTCAAGCCGGATTTGCAAGCCCGTGGAGTGTGCCACGAAATACAGCTCGAGTTTCTGAATCGCGAAGAGATCGAGAAATACCTGGCGCTGGAATTCCCTGAGCATCGCTTCCCCAACAAGCTGCCCCACCTGATCCACGCAAAGACCGAAGGGAGTCCGCTCTTTATGGCTGACCTCGTGCGCTACCTGCGAGATCGCGAGGTGATCACCCGCGAGCAGGACCATTGGACGCTGGTCGAGTCTCTGCCGGAGATCGAGCGTGATCTGCCGGAATCGGTGCGCGCGATGATCGAGCGCAAGATCGCACAGCTCGATGAAGAGGATCGCCGCTTGCTGGTCGCCGCCAGTGTCCAGGGCTATGAGTTTGATTCAGCGGTCGTGACGCGAGTGCTGGAGCTGGACGCGGCAGAAGTTGAGGAGCGGCTGGAAGCGCTGGAGCGGGTCCATTCTTTCGTGAGGCTCGCCAGTGAGCAGGAACTTCCTGATCGGACCCTCACGCTTCGCTATCGCTTCATCCACGTGCTCTATCAAAATGCCTTGTACGCGTCGCTGAGGCCGACACGGAAGGCGTCGTTGAGTACGGCGGTGGCCGAAGCGCTGCTCGGGTACTACGGCAAGCAAGCCTCGCCGATCGCATCCGAACTGGCGATGCTGTTCGAAGCGGCGCGGAATTTCGAGCGAGCGGCCGAGTACTTTCTGGTGGCCGCACAACATGCGGCCCACTTGTCCGCCAACAAAGAGGCGGTCGTGCTCGCCCGCCGCGGGCTGGAGGCGCTTATGCTGATGCCGGAAAGGCCAGAGCGCGCGCAGCAAGAGTTGCGGCTCCAGACCACTCTGGGCCCGGCGTTGATGGCTACCATGGGCATTGGAGCCCCAGCAGTGGAAACTGTCTACAAGAGGGCGCAGACATTGTGTCAGCAGGTGGGGAACACGCCACAGCTTTTCACGGTCATCTTTGGGCTCTATCAATATTTCATGGCCCGCGGGAAGTACCAGACGTGTCGAGAGCTGTCGGAGCAACTGCTCGCCCTGTCGCAGAAGCTCCAGGACCCCGCACTCCTCCTGCTGGCGCACAATTCCCTCGGAAATACCTGCTGGGTTTGTGGAGATTTCACTCCTACCGTAACCCACTGCGAGCAGGCGATCGCAATCTACGTTCCCGAGCAACATCACTCGCTCGCCGCTATTTACAGCGGGTGGGACCCCGGAGTGGCGTGCCGGTGTGGTCTGGCCGTAAACCTGTGGCTTCTTGGTTATCCCGATCAAGCCGTGCAGAGAGGCCACGAAGCGATCACACTGGCCCGTGACATCTCTCACAACTATAGCGTCGTGTTCGCCATGGTTTTTAACGCGATGCTTCACCAGAATCGTCGGGATGCGCAGCGAACTCGTCAGGAAGCTGAGGCCGCCATTGCACTCGCGACCGAACAGGAACTTGCATCCTGGTTGCCATGGGCAACGGTACTGCTGGGCTGGGCGCTGACCGAGCAAGGACAGGCCGAGGAAGGGATTGCCCAATTGCGCCAGGCTATCGCCGGCTGGAGGGCAGGCGGAGGGGGAGCCCTCACGCCGTACTTCCTTGCCTTGCTTGCAGACGCGTACGCGAAGAAAGGGCAAGCCGAGGAAGGCCTCGCCACGATAGCCGAAGCATTGGCCATCACGGAGCAGACCGGCGAGGGGTATGTCGAGGCGGAGATTCACCGGCTAAAGGGCGAGTTGCTCCTGATGCAGACGAGTCACGCCGAGCGAGAAGCCGAAGCCTGTTTCCGCCAAGCCCTCGAAATTGCCCGCCGCCAGCGAGCCAAATCCTTGGAGCTGCGGGCCGTCATGAGCTTGTGTCGCTTATACCGGCAAACGGACAAGCGCGCCGAAGCTCGCGCGATGCTCACCGACGTCTACGGCTGGTTCACCGAAGGCCTTGATACCTCAGATCTCAAGGAGGCCAGGGTGTTGCTCGCATAGCTAAATACCCAAGGACTGCACAAGGTTGCATCACAATTCCAGCGAGCGGTGGTTTCGAGACTCTTTCTAACGTCATTGGCGGCGCCCACCCGGGCTCTCCCGTCGATACATCCACTCTGTGCTGGCGTCCACCTCTAAACACTGGCCGGACTGCGACGCTGCTGTTGAGGACACCATGTCCGAACCCATTGCATACGACAAAGCGAAATCAGTGCAGGTCTCGCTCGAAAGTCATCGTCAGGGTTTCCCGTTCGCTCACAGGTAATCCTGATTGAAGAAGAATCAATCCGCGACCGAAGCACATGCGTACGCGGAATATTGTCGCTGTGACTTCTTGTCCGCCTTGACGGCGAATACGAATCGTGGCGTTGGGACGGGCTTGGAGCCACTTCGCAAAAACATCGCGTGTCTCCGGTTCTGCATGACGAACGAGCAAGGCCACACAGGAATCGTCGATCTTGAATGTTTCCAATACAGCGATCCGGACCGGCTGAGTCTGAGAAGGACGAGCCACCAGGATCGAAAGGAATCGTCGCCGGTTGATGTTCATTGCTTCTTCTCCTTCCTGTCGCGGTCAGAAGCTTGAACGAAGCCAATCTGTCGTCCCTGCTTCACTGGCAGCATCATGAGTTCTCGGAACGCATCGAAAACCGCCTTGAATTTGCCATCGTACTTCTGCTCGAGCGCATCGATTCGACGTGACAAATGCGCGTATTCGATGAGTGCGGCCCGCATCTGGACGAAGGCGCGGACAACGAAGACACTGGCCTGGACTGCGCTGCGGCTGTTGAGGACACTCGCCAGCATGATGGCGCCATGCTCGGTGAAAACGTGCGGCGGATGCTTGATATGCTGGCCGCGCTTTAAGGTTGCATTTTGCAACCTTAAAGCCGCGATCTGCTTAGCCTCAGCAAACGTCAATCGGAACGCGAAGTCTTCTGGGAAGCGAGTGCGATTACGCTTGAGCTGCTGATTGAGCTGCTTTGTCGTCACTCCGTAGAGTTTGGCGAGATCGCGATCCAACATTACTCGGTGGCCGCGAATGAGAAAGATTTGCTGTTTGACAGCATCAATATGATCGATGCGGGTTTGTTTAAGGTCACAATTTGTGACCTTAAACTTCGTAAGACTTGGCATGCCCCTCCTCCTCTCGTAGCTCACAGCCAAAGATTTCGATCGAGCGTTCGGTACTGCACGGCTTCGGAAAGATGTTTCGGTGCGAGGTCCTCTGCACTTTCGAGGTCCGCAATCGTGCGAGCGACTTTCAAAATGCGGTCGTAGCCGCGGGCGGAAAAGCCGAGTTTGGTGACCGCGTTTTCCAGGATCTTTTCGCACTCGGCAGTCAGCACGCAGAACTTTCGAATCT
>Ga0137403_10010356_pt1 | contig 10330 bp, 12 predicted proteins | sample CZOMad2_1_16fung_FD_122057 | JGI IMG/M metagenome (GOLD analysis project Ga0137403, IMG submission 122057) | Vadose zone soil fungal communities from Angelo Coast Range Reserve, California, USA - CZOMad2_1_16fungal (Hybrid Assembly) | ecosystem: Environmental > Terrestrial > Soil > Vadose zone... | reverse complement strand
GCAACAAGGCAGGCACGGAGCTAGCCCGAGCCGGTCGAGGGCCGCGCGCCCAGGATCGTCAACTCCTTCGGCTGAAATCCCGCAGTCAGATTATCCAGGCCGCAGAAGCCCGAAGGGATACCCGTCAGCCGCGCGCTCTGCTCGAAGATTTTGTCGATACACGGATACTGGTCGCGGATATACTCAGCCACCGAAGTAAGTCCGGCAGTAATTGTCTTGCCGGCTATCCTGCGGAAGGACGATTCAGCCTCCGCCAGTACTTCCTCAGCGGAGCCGGACTGATCGACCGCCAGCACGCCGACCCGGTTGCTCTCCACGATGGTCTGCCGCAAAAGTGATTTGTCCTTCACAATGCGCACGTAGTCTTCAATGGAGAGCCGCCGCGGCAGGCCCTCCGTCAGCGAGGCGAGCCACGCGACTCCTCCAATAGCCGATAACTCTTTGTTGCGCTGTAACTGCTCGGCCAGGGTCACGATGTCAACCCTTCTACCTTCGGTCATCAGCTCGCCCATGCGCTGAAAGACAAAATCATCGCCCGAGCGGCGATAAACATAGGTATCACTGACGCGTGGACCGCTGGATGAAGAAAACGCCAGCCAGTTCGAATCCGGCGACCAAATCACACGGGCAGCGCTGCCGTCGTAGTTTTGAAGGTCCATCACGGTTTTTTTCGATGACAGCGAAATGAGTTCGACCCCGGTGATCAGACTAGAATCGATGTTGTTAGGATCTTCTGGTTCCGAGCTGCACGAAATGCGCACGGCGAATTTCCCATCCGGCGAGGTGTCGCGGATCTTCTCGAACTTCGAAGGCTCTTGCGCATCGATTGGCTGGTTTAAAGCGAGGAACCAGGCAAAAAGAGCCCACCGTAACGGGCCTTTCATTCTTCGAGGTTATGGAATTCGAGCGTGCATTGTCAATCTCCTAGTCGCTAAAATTGCACCGTGAACCGCTGGCGAATCACGACACTGACGATGTCGATCTTACTAACGGTCTCGGCTTATTCGGCTAACCCCTTTCTCGATGCGCCAGACGACAAGCCAGTCTCCGCCAAATTTCGAGGGACCGAGTGGAGCGATGACACTTCGAATGAGGAAATTCCGCTAACGGCACGAGTGGTCACAACGCGCGTTGCAAGGATGCCGTGGGGCGCGATCTTCAAGATTGAATTTACCGATCTAAAATCGCGCGCGCCAGAGCCGCGCAAAATTTCGCCCGACTACTTTATCGTTACTGACGAGCGCATCGTCCTGCTGAACGAAGAAAACAATGAGGCCGCGGTTAAGACAGTTTCAGGGATGGACCAGCCACCAGCGTTCGAACCCAGCGACATCTACGGGATTACGAACGGCAGTTTTAGTCATGAAGACAGCTTGTGGAAAACGACCGTCAAATTGAAGGGCGATCTTTGTACCTACGACTCCAATCACCCTTCGGGTCATTTCAAAAAAGTGGTTTGGAAAAAAGGTGTTGGCCTGATTGAATACGCGAGTGGCTACGGCGCGAGGGCCGATGGCTATCGACTCAAACGCGAGGCAATTGTAACTTGGCGCGAGCTTTTCAGAAAAACTGACGGCTTATGCGATTCCTGCTTAATTTACCACCGCCGATTTCATTTTTGATCGTCTCGGCGATTACGACCTTTATCGCCCTAGCTGGACTTTACTTCGTACGAAAGAAGTATTCGGCGGAAGTACTAAAGGAGAACCATGAAGTAGCTGCCATAATCTTTAATGCGTTCGGACTGTTTTACGGTGTGATAATGGCATTTGTTGTATTTGTGACGTGGAGTGGATACGACGACGCCACCAAGAACCTGCAGATGGAAGCCAACGAGGCCGATGACCTTTTTCACATTACAAAAGCATTCCCCGACCCGGCGGGTACAATGATACGGCAAGGGCTGATGGACTATACTGCTTCGGTTTGTAATGATGAACTGAAACGCATGTCAGAGGGCGAGATAACCCTCCATTCCAACCGAGCAATGGCGAGGCTTATAACGGTGTTCTATCAGATCGATGAGAAATCGGTTCCCAACAGAGAGCTGTACGCCGAGTCGTTACAGCGGTTAAATAACCTAGCTCAGCATCGTCGACTCAGAATATTTGCGGGGAATAACACGGTGCCACCAGTTATCTGGTTAGTTCTACTTGTTGGCGGGGTGATCACAGTTTCTTACACCTATTTCTTCGGAATGAAGAACATCAAGGCGCAATACATGCTTACAGCCACGCTCACGGTAACGATCACGTTGATTTTATTTTTGATATATGTTCTTGACCATCCCTTTACCGGGACAAGCAAGGTAAGCACGGAGCCTTTGAAACAGGTGATGGAGATATTGCGGAAAGGATGAGGGCAACGCCTCTCCGCACTCGATAAAGTCGGCTAATTTTCTAGCGCCGCTTTTTCCTCGGCAATTTCTTGCGCTTGGTCTTTGCAAATTCACGCAGTTGCTTCTTGCTCATCGATTTTGCCATCTGTCTGGACGGGCCTTTGAGCGAGGACCTTGAGCGTTTTCCACGTTTCGCAGCGAGCGCCGCACCGGCGGCCATTTGCTGTTTCTTAGATCTCGCGGGCATACAGAAGATTCGTATGCCGAACTGGACACGGATTCGTCCCAGCTCCAGCGGTTTCGCTTAGACTCTGCTAAGGCGTCGTCGCCATAAAAAGTAGACCGGCACGCCGGTTAGCACGATTAGGATGCCGATTCCGGAAGTCGTCGGCGCCAGCCAGGCAAGATCGATAATAAGCAAACCGGCAAGTAAGATCGATACGAGTGGGACGAACGGATAACCCCACGTGCGATAGGGACGGTCGGCCGCCGGCGCTTTTCGTCGCAAGATAATTAACGCCGTCACCATCAAAAGATAAAAAAGCAGATCGGCCGAGATGATGTATTCGAGGAGTTGAGTGTAAACGTTCCCATACGTGACCTCGTGGGTCGCAGTATTTGTCATCACTGTTCGTGGCAATGTGAGAAACGCAGTCCAGATTCCCTGCGCGACCAATGCTGCCGCTGGGACGTGATAGCGATTCGTCGTCCCAACCTTCTTGAAAAATAAACCGTCGCGCGCCATCGCAAAATAAACGCGCGCACCGGACAAGATAAGTCCATTATCACAGCCGAACGTTGAAATCATAATCGCGGCGGCCATGAACATCGCGCCGGGATTACCGAAGACGGCATTCATCGCTGCGACCGCTACTCGATTTTGCGGAGCCTGCTGAATTTCCGGAAAAGACAACAGAGCAAGGTAGGAAACGTTCGCGAGCAGATACAAAATCACCGATGTGCCGCAGCCAACGAGCAGCGCACGGACAAGATTTTTTCCGGGATCACGCACTTCGCTCCCGATGAAGGTGACGTTCGTCCAAGCCGTTTGGGCAAAGAGCGGACCAACCATTGCCTTGCCGAAAAGCAACGTGAGGGCGACACCACCCACGAACGTGAAACCCGGTTGCGCGATTTGCGGACTCCAACCGTTAGCCCAGGAATTCCACCATTGCGATGACCGCGCTGCGCTATTCAAATCCCAGCCTAACGAAAGACCGATAACGATCAGCGCCACGAGGGCCGCGGTCTTGGCAAACGTGAAGGTATTCTGCACAAGTTTGCCAACTTCGAGTCCGCGGGTGTTTGTCCAGGTCAGCAGAACGATTAAAGCGATCGCGACCAGTTGTTCGCCCGACAAGCTAACAGCATAGCCGCGGCCTAACGAGACTGGGGGTATCATGTAGTTATCGGATGTGACTGCGGATACAAAGACACCAAGAAATTTTGCAAACGCGATTGCAACGGCGGCAATGGTTCCTGTTTGGATTACGAGGAACAATGTCCAACCATACAAAAAGCCGATCGAAGAGCCGTACGCTTCGCGCAAAAAGACGTAGACGCCACCAGCACGCGGCATCATCGTCGCCAATTCCGAGCAGCAGAGAGCGCCAGTGATTGTCAGCAAACCGGCGACCGCCCACGCCAGGAGCAACCAGCCAGGCGCGCCAATTAATCGGGCTGATTCGGCCGATGTAATAAAAATGCCCGACCCGATCATCGAACCCATCACGATCATGGTCGCGTCGATCGGACCGAGAGCGCGAAGCAAGCTCGCCGCTTTATTGTCGATCTTCTCTTTCATCCTTTCAGGTCAAGCAAAGTCGAGACGTCTCTTACTGTTTTGCTCGTTCGGATCTTTCAGAAAATTTCGGCGCTCGAATTGTTACGCCGTTCTTCTCAAGATGCCCCCGCAGTACCCGTGCAAATTCTACTGCTCCCGGTGTGTCACCGTGTACGCAAATCGTCTCCGCGCGAACATCGACATCTACGTTATCGATCGATCGAACTTTGCCCTCCCGCAGCATTCGCATCACGCTTGCGGCAGATTCCTTCGGATCGTGCAGCAAAGCGTCCCGCCGGTTTCTTGGAACAAGAGAACCATTCGCCAGGTAATTGCGATCCGCGAAGACTTCACGGACGACACGCAAGTGCTCCGCTTCGCCAGCTCGCGCAAGCGCGCTCTCGTCAGGCGCAAATAAAAACAGCGACAAATCGATCGCGACGATTGCGTGCGCTATTGCGTCCGCAAGTTTCTGGTCGCGAGTCGCCATGTTGTAAAGCGCGCCATGTGGTTTCACATGATTCGGCCGGACACCGAGGTCATTGGCAATTGCCTGAAAAACACCGACCTGGTAGGAGACCGCATCGAAAACTTCAGCGGACGTCACCGCGATTTGTTTGCGGCCGAAATTTTCCCGATCGAAAAGACTCGGATGCGCTCCAACCGCCACGCCTTGATCACGGGCTGCGGAAATCGCCTCATGCATCGTTTCTGCGTCGCCGGCGTGAAACCCGCATGCGATGCTCGCGGATGAAACGAGCTTCAGCAGCTCCTTGTCCTGGCCGGCTCCTTCGCCAAGATCGGCGTTAAGGTCGACATGCAGATTCATGAATCATGCAGACTGAGTCCGATACGAAAGCGTTCGAGCTGACGTTGGCGTTCAAGTAAAAGCCGATGCGCGCTCGCCGTTGAAACTTCGGAGAAACGGACGTGGTCGCCAGCGCGAAGTTGGGCCACGAGGGAAAGATCGACCGTGATCACGTGCGCGATTTTCGGATAACCACCAATCGTTTGGCAATCTCCCAAAAGCACAATCGGCCGGCCTCTCGGTGGGATTTGAATCGTGCCGGGCGCAACCGCTTCAGAGATAAGTTCGATATCATCAATTCGACGCAGTTCAGGACCATCAAAGCGTACGCCCATCCGGTCTGAATCCGGCGACACGACAAATGCGTCGCTTGTGAGACGTTGAATCGTTACTTCATGAAAACGGGCCCAATCGACGCCGCGAATAACGCGCAGAACTGTTTCTCTCTTCGCCGTGCTCGACCATTCGGCAGGTGAACTCCACGAAGCAACTCGCTGCTCGCGCAAAAGATCGACAAGTGATCGCGAAAACTCTGATTGACTCCCCAGCGGAAGTTCATCGCCGTCGCGTAATGCGCGACCATTTAGTCCGCCAAACTTTGCGCGCAAATCGGTAGATCGGCTGCCAAGCACAAGAGGCATATCGATCCCGCCGGAAATTGTGAGCCACGCGCGACAACCAATCTTTGGTTGGTTGATCGCGAATTCGTCGCCGGCGTCCAGCACGCACGCGTGGCCGGCGGGCAACGGCGTTGATCCGGAGCGAATGTCGAAGCCACCTCCGCACCATGCGATCACACGCCTATCCCCGAGACGTATTCGGAGACCGCCGAACGTGATTTCAAGTCCAGCGTCTGATTCGTTGTTGCCGATGAGAAGATTTGCGACACGCAACGCATGCGAGTCGAGCGCTCCGCCAAGCGAGACACCGAACTGACGGAAGCCATTTCGGCCGAGATCCTGAACGCTGGTCAAAAACCCCGCCTGCGTGACGCTCAAATTCATCGCTTTACCTCTTCAAAACGTCCATGTGTCGAATTCTTGGCGCGAGATTGCCCGGAAGCGTAGGCGATCGCCCGCTCGCAAAAGGGTGGGGGGATTTTTCTGCGGCTCGAACAGCCGCAACGGCGTACGACCAATTACATTCCAACCGCCGGGAGAACGCAGCGGGTAAATGCCGCTTTGCGTCCCCGCGATCGCAACCGATCCGGCAGGGACTTCTTTTCGTGGCGTAGCACGGCGCGGCGTTGTCAATTTTTTTGGAAGACCGGCGAGATATGGAAACCCAGGAGTGAAGCCGAGGCAGCTCACATGATAACCAGCCGCGCCGTGAAGATCGACGACTTCCTTCGGCGAGATCTGTGCGTGTTGCGCAACATGATCAAGATCGAGAGCGAACTCCGGATCGTAACAAACAGGAATCTCGACTACGCGCGCCACTGCGCGCCCGTATTGCCTGCGTTTGCCAGGCGTGAGCCCCTCATAAATTTTCTGTGTTAGCCATTCAATCACGCGGGCGGGCTCAACCGCGTGGTTGATCACGCGGATCGGATCGAAGAAAACGACGACTGTGGTATAAGCCGCCGCGAGTTCGATTACACCTGGGATGCTAGCATTTTCGAGTTGTCGGAACACGTCCAGGACTTCACTTAAAGTTTTCTCAGGCGCATCTTCAAACCGATCACGAACGCGCACGATGAGGGCAGAATCTCCGAGGGGCGTAATTTCCATCAGCGCATGCTATTTCCGCAAAAGAAGCTTTCGATCTTCGCGCGCACGCCCGGCAAATCAAGATGCCGATCGCGAGGGATCGGAACCTCCGGGCGAGACGGCTTCCGCGACATTTTCCACATGCTCCTTGATTTCGCCCACTTGCGGGTGCACTTCGCGGATCAAATCATGCTCGGCCTGTGAAATCTGTTCGATGCGCGTCGTCATTTCATGGAGTTCTTTCAGCATCGCATCCTGGCGTGAAGAGATGCGATGCATCCACCAAAAGCAGACGCACCAGCAACCAAGACCGACCCACGTGAGCACGAAGAGGGTCATGTCACTGCACGCGCGAGGCTTCGACCTCGATGTTGACCGCCACCGTCTGGCCGATTCCCGAAATCGCTTCAGCGCTTTGGTTGAACATCAAATTGAAATCGCGGCGTTTGAGCGGCTCGGTTGTCACCGCCCAATGGGTTTGTTTGATATCATTCGAGATCGGGCTCATTAGCTTCACATGAAGTGTGATCGGTTTCGTGACGCCGTGCATAGTGAGATCGCCAAAAATGTCGCAGCTTTGCTGACCTGTCTGTTTCACCCTGCCGCTTTTGAATGTCATTTCAGGAAACTTTGCGACGTTAAAAAATTCCGCACTTCGCAAATGGTTGTCACGTTTGACGATTCCGGTGTCGATGCTGCGGATGTCGATTCTTGCCACCACCGAAGATTTTTCGGGATGCTCCCGGTCGATCTCGATCCTGCCGTCGAATTTCTCGAACTTGCCATGAGTTGTTCCGAGAAATTGGTGAACAGTGAAACCGATCGTGGAACGCGACCGGTCAAATTTGTAGATTTCGTTGCCGAGCGCGCGTGAGCTGACCGCAGCGAGTAAAACAAAGCTGACAACAAGCCGAGTTTTCATCGAATTTCCTTTCGCGATTTTATGGTCTGTTTGCGGCCGCGACCAAGGTCTTTAACAGCGGCGTGCGCGATAACGGCAATTTCCCGAATAAATTGCCAAGCGCAAAAGCAGGATCGGCCTTTAGTTTTTTGGCATCGTGGACGCCGGCGATTCGCGCCAGCTCGGTCTCGAAGTGGGTAACTGCGCGTAGATTCGGATCGTTTGCATCGAGATAACCAAACGCCCGGCTTAGCAGCGCAAAGAGTTCCGGCTCCCGATGATCCCGCTCCGTGCAAATCTCAATTAGCTCGACGAAATAAGCTGCAACCTGTGTGCGCAAATAGTTCGTCCGGATTCCGCCGAACGGATCTTTGAGCACGACTTCCGTCAAGGTGTGCAAATCGGACCGGCGGCTCCGGGCGATCTGAATTTCCGCCTCGAAGAACAAATCCAACCTGCCGGCAAATGGACTTTTCGCACGGCACGCCCCTCTTGCGACAGTCTGAATGCAGCCGAGGGATTCCGTGCACCACGAAACGATCAGACTAGTGTCGCTGAACTTTCGTTTGCGCAAAAGGATAGCGGTAGTGCTTTCCACGATTTGGGAATTTAGCACGTCCGCCTCCCGTTTCTTACGTCCAAGAGTGGATTCCAGGGCGAAACGTTTGCGTTATGCCAGAAGACGAAACAATCGAACGGGCGCACGAAGATGAACGTGAAGGGCTTTCACCTTCCACCCAGGCGGGCGAATTCGTGCGCGAAGAAATGGAGCACATTCGGGAGGGCGAACACGGTGCACGTTCCCCGCAACAGGCAATCGCCATCGGTTTGTCAAAAGCGCGGCGGGCCGGTGTAAAGTTACCTCCGCCGAAGCGCGGCAAAGCCCGGACGAAACGCCAAGCCAAGCGGGATCTCGCAAGGGGCCGAAAAGCCCGGCGAAAAAAGCCTTCACGCAAACGTTCGCGCGCGACCAAGCGTGCGCTCAGGCGCGAAGGGCGTTCCGCGGCATCGCGTAAGGCACTTTCGCGACAAGCGCGCTCAGCTGCACGCTGGCGAAGCACACGGTCGCGCTCTGCCGCAGCGAAGAAAGCCGCGCGCACGCGAAAACGCCGGAAGCGTCGGTAGGTGGGCGGCGCAAAGGTCGGCAATCAGCGATTTAGGATGTGCAAGGCGCGCTTCTCCACGTTGAGCGCGGCCTCTCTGACCGCTTCGCTCAAAGTCGGATGCGAATGACACGTCCGGCCGATATCCTCAGAGCTCCCGCCGAATTCAATCACCGAAACGGCTTCGGCGATTAATTCCGAAGCTGCGTGTTGCAAAATGTGCGCGCCGAGAACGCGATCCGTTTTCGCGTCCGCAACAAACTTGACCATTCCATCGACATCTTCATTGCAGAGCGCGCGGCTGTTGGCCCGGAACGGGAACTTTCCAATGCGATAATCGATCCCTCTTTTCTTCGCTTCGTCCTCGGTCAAGCCGACGCCTGCAAGTTCGGGATTCGTGTAAATGATTCCGGCAATTGCATCGTAGTTCACGTGGCCAGATTTACCCGCAATTATCTCCATGCAGGCAATCCCTTCGTCTTCCGCTTTGTGCGCGAGCATCGGGCCGGCAATCACGTCGCCAATTGCGTAAATACCTTCAATATTTGTCCGAAAATGTTTGTCCACTTTGATGCGCTTCCGGTCATCGAATTCGACACCAACTTTCTCTGCGCAGACTCCTTCGGAAAACGGACGGCGCCCAACCGAGACAAGCACCTTGTCGGCATCAAACTTCATCTCCTTGCCGTCCTTGGTTGCCGTGGCGGTTGCGCGGCCGTTGTCGATCTTGACCGCGCTTACCTTAGTTTCGAGATGAAAAATGATGCCCTGCGCAGTGAGCGAGCGCTGGAGCAGATTCGAGAGCTCAAGATCGAAGCCGAGAGCGATACGGGGTAGAAATTCGAGCATTATTACTTCCGAACCGAGCCGGTTCCAAACCGAACCTAGTTCGAGGCCGATCGCGCCCGCGCCGATGACAAGCAATTTTTTCGGCGCTTCGGTGAAGTTTAGCGCTTCGGTACTGCTGACGATTGTTTTGCCATCAAATTTCGCGAACGGTAGCTCAACCGCGGCGCTACCGGTGGCGATCACGATGTTCTTTGTTTCAAGCTCCTGCGTCTGGCCGTTCGATGGTTTAACCGAAACTTTCCCAGGCGCAGTAATCGTGCCGACCCCTTCGAACTGAACAGCGTTGCCATCTTCGGTTCGCAGATTCAGACTATCGGCAATTTGTTTAACGGCAACGAGGGCTCAGGAAGAATTGACTTCAATCCTAACGCCAGCAACCGGTTGTTCGTACAGTTCAACTGGCTGAAGACGACCGACGCGTTTGGGCCCTGCAGCACCGCCTGCACCCGAGGGTTTGCGAATCCTGCCCGGAACATCTACCCCTCTGGAAGTTTCAGCCTGGTGCATACCTTCTCGCCTACGATACTCAATGAGTTCCGCGCCGGGTATACACAAAACAACACGGGAGTAGACGTCAGCTTGCCGGGCGTGCCTGAAGTCGGCAACCCCAACTTTGACGACGGTTCAGCCGGATTTGGCTCCTATGCCGGCTATCCGCAGTTCTTTAAAGAGCACATCTACACTTACTCCGACATGGTGTCCATCAGCCATGGCAACCACAACATCAAGATCGGCGCAGACTTCCGCAGGAACATTGAAAACAGTGAGTTCAGCGTAGCGCGCCCTTCGTATGAGATGTTCGATCCTCTCTTTTTCGCAGCGGATGCACCGGCGGAAGA
>Ga0137403_10010355_pt1 | contig 10330 bp, 9 predicted proteins | sample CZOMad2_1_16fung_FD_122057 | JGI IMG/M metagenome (GOLD analysis project Ga0137403, IMG submission 122057) | Vadose zone soil fungal communities from Angelo Coast Range Reserve, California, USA - CZOMad2_1_16fungal (Hybrid Assembly) | ecosystem: Environmental > Terrestrial > Soil > Vadose zone... | reverse complement strand
ACGGTGGTGCTGGTTGCGGTGTACTTCATCTTGCTGAAGCTGACGCTGGTGGTAGCGCTGGCCATGATGTTTTCGTGCTTTACCTCACCGCTGCTGGCAATTCTATTTACTGGCGGATTGTACGTGGCGGGCCTGTTCGTGGCGCAATTGCGCAGCCTGCAATTGACGCAGATGAGCGCGCACACGCAAAAATTTTTCTCGATACTTTCCTATCTGCTGCCAAATTTTGAAAATTACGATGTGATGGGCGCCGCGGCGCACGGGCGCGCAATCTCCCGAAGTCTTATTCTTCACGATACGCTGTATACCGCCCTGTACTGCGCGATTGTGCTGAGCGTGGCGGCGGTGATCTTTTCCCGCAAGGATTTGAAATGACGGCGGAAAAATCCATGGCGTGGCTGCTGCTGCTGATTCTTCCCGCGGGATTGGCTGGCGTGTGGAGACTGCAGCGAAAAGTGAACGTTGAACGGGACGCGATGTATCAGGAACAGGACGAAGTGCTGGTGCGTTCGCCGAAGCTGATGAAATTAGTGACGCTGGAATACGCGACACTGGCAGCGGACATTTACTGGACGCGGGCGGTGCAATATTACGGGAACAAGCATCTGGGCGAAGAAACGAACCTGGAAAGTCTTTGGCCGTTGTTGGACGTAGCCACGACGCTGGATGAGAATTTACTGCCGGCGTACCGGTTTGGCGCAACTTTCTTGAGCCAGCCGGAGCCGCGCGGAGCAGGACGCCCTGATCTGGCGGTGCAATTACTGGAGCGCGGATTGAACGCCAATCCTACGTACTGGAGACTGAACCAGGATTTGGGAAACGTCTACTATCTGGAATTGAAAGACTACGCCAAAGCGGGACAAACTTATCTGGAGGGAAGCAGGAAGCCGGGAGCTGCGCCGTGGATGAAAGTTATGGCGGCGCGATTCCTGGAAAAAGGCGATTCGCGCGAGACCGCAACAATGTTATGGACCGAATTGCTGGACTCTAGTACTGATGAGGCCATCAAGGACACGGCGCGAATTAATCTGGAATTGTTGCGGGCCGATGAAGACGTCGATCAAATCAACGCGCTGGCGCAGCGATTCGTCGCCAAGATGGGCCGTCCACCGACGAGCATTGGCGAAATGGCTCAGGCCGGACTGATTGGCGGAGAACCGGTCGACCCGACTGGACATCCGTACGTGATTGGACTGGACGGCAAAGCCCGAGTTTCGAATAAGAGTCCGCTGTTCAAGGAAAAGAGCGTTTACCGTCGGCCATTGTAGGTACGCAACCTGTCGAATCAGAATCTCAATACTACAAAACGAATGCGATAAAAGTCAGCGGTCGATAACGCACAGCAGAGTCATTTGCGGATCAATGAGAAGTTTGCCGGGCTCGCGCGTGGAGTTGAAATGGAACGCCGTTTCCGTTCCTGAGGCTATGACGCGTCCCAGGTAGCCGCCCTTGCTGGAATAAATCGGCACTGGCGCCACGAAGGAACTGGCAACGCCGCGCTGCAGCAATTTGCCTTTAATGACGTAGCCTTTTTCCGAGCGCTTGCTGGAATATTCTATGTGGTAATGCGGAATGCCGGTTCCGCGCACCCAATCAGCAAAAAACCAGTCCATGGAACGCCGGCTTTCGATTCCCATGGAAGGAGTCATCACGGCTTCGATTTCGCGCTGCAAATCATCGGTGGAAAGCGCGCGATAGGCATACTTGGTCTGCAGTGTGTGCAGAAGTGCGATAAAGCGTGTGTCGGGATTTTTTGCAGAGGGTTCGCGAAGCATCTCGCGGAGCATGTGAAAGACCCAGGAGCCTTTTCCATAGACAAGCAGATCGAATCCTTCGGGAGCGCGCGAGGAATCAAGGCGGAACCCCAGATCCAGGCTGCCGATTTCCGCAGGCGCAAATTCGGATGAGTCTTTTTCCACCATCCGTTTGCGGTAGCGATCCAGCCATAGCCGCAGTTTGTGCTGAGGAATTTTCTGGCTGTCGGCAAACAAAAGCGCCAGGTAATTCGCCAGCCCCTCATCGATCCATTGATCGCGATAGCTGGACCATCCTACGACGTTGCCCCACCACTGATGCGCTACTTCATGAAATGGAACCAGGTCATGGAAATGCTCCTGGCCGGTTTCGGAGAGGCCGGCGCGCTGCTGGGTATCGGCGGGAAGGAACGAGTATGTGGAAAGATACAGAAGACCGGGCCAGCCCTGACCAAAAGTTCCAGGAATCTGAGAAACGCTTAGCTGATGAAAAGGAACCGGCCCGGAAAAGTTCTCGTAGAAGTGAATAGAGGAATCGATGTCGCGCGCCAGTGCTTTGAGGGCGTCGGCAGGACTTGCTGGAGGCATCTGCAGGCGCAGGTGGCTGGCGCGCTGCGCACCGATGGGACTGGGTAAGGAAGTCGCGATGTCATCCATCTCCGGTTGAGGAAGGCGGCTGAGCAAAGCCTGCTCGAGTTGACGGTTCGCGTATACATCGACGGAATAGCCGTTATTGGCCAGCGACGCAAACGCATACTCGCCCAGGTTAAAACCGGCGACGCTGGCCGGCTTGTCAGTTCGCCAGTGGCCGGTGCGAGTATCAGCGTCTTCGCGTTCGTCGATTTTCGTACCGGTAGCGGCGAGGCGAAGCTTGCGCGGCCAATGAAAGGTCAGGTCGTAGCTGGAGAACGAAGCGGTGTCGCCAAGATGCGGGTACCAACTCTCCCGTGCGCCGACGAAGAGAACGCCGTTGCCGGCGTTGCGAATGACGTTGCCGTGATAGCGAACGGTAAGTTCGATCTGATCGCCGGACGCTGCAGGGCGCGGCAGCAAGATATAAAGAAGATCGTTACCGCTTGCCGCGCGGGCTTCGGGAGTGGTGCTGCTGTCAGGAAACGAGGAAAGTGATTCCGCTCCCTGAGTTACCGCGTCGATATTCAGAAGTCTGGAAAACTGGAAAGGAATCAGACGTTCGCCGGATTGGGCGGCGCGAACGTGAATTGTTGCCGTTCCGTTAACCGAATTATCGGGATGGACGGTGGTCTCGATGCGGTAGCTGAGTGCGTGGAACACAACGGGAGGTGCTCTAGTTCCGGGCGGGCAATAGGAGCTCCACACGTCGTAGTAGTCGATGCCACCGGCCTTGCGGCCTTGCCCAAAAAGCTGCGGCTCATCGCGTTCCAGGTCGTAGACGAAATCGAAGGAGCCATCGGAAACACCGCCCAGGGTGGCAATAAAATACGGATGCGGCGTCTGCGAATAGGACTCCGAGAGAATGCGAAACGAATGCGCAGGATTGCGGGACAACACGGGAGCTTGCCAGCCATCGGCGAAAGCATTGTTGGTTTGCGGTTCGATACGGGCAAGTTGCAGTTCGTGGCGCAGATCGGCCATGGTGTCATCGGTAAAACGCAAATAGGCACTGCTGAAATCCTGATCAATCATGGGCGCGCCGAGAAAATGCGCGAGTTGTTGCTTTTCGACAGGGTCGCGAGGTATCGCCAGGATGTGGCCGCGGCCAGAAAATACCGCGCCGGTAACTTTCCCTTCGATGGCGGAAAAGAAGCCGAGATAGCCCTCTTCGAATAAAAGCTTGGCGTCGCCGCGGCGCAGCTCGATGTGGCTCGATGAATCGACTTTGTAGATTGCGGCGGGATCAAGCTGCACGCGATTGAGGGCCGCGAGGAGTTCGCGCGGTTCACGAGGCGGGGCCTGTTGCGCACGGAGCGAAACTGCGCAGAGCAAGATGATCAGCGAGAAGCTGAAAGCACGGGGCGACATTGCTGGTTGTGTATTGAGATTGGGCATAGAGCGGCAAGGTTGCCTCGATACTAACTCAGTCGTGGGGTAAATTCAGAGGATGGAGCGAAGTTGGAAAAATCGGCGGCCGTGGTTACTGGCGGCGGTGTGCCTGGTGGCAACAACAGGTGCGCGCGGCGACACAATTGTCCTGAAAAATGGACGAAGAATCATTGCGCTGAGCGTAACGCAAGAAGGCGAGAAAATCACATATGAGACTGCTTCGGGAACGCTGTCGCTTCCGCGCTCCATTGTGGACCACATCGAGCATGGGGCAGTTTCATTACCCAATGCAGCTACGAGTGCCACGTTCAGTTTGAAGCCGCCCGAAACAGAAGCGGCGCCTGCTGCGCTGCCACCCAGCAAGAATGAAATCGAGAACCGTGTGATCCAAGGCGGCCAAGTGGATCGCGCCTATGTGGACCAACTGGATCAAGAAGCGCACTCGGGACAAGGTCTGGCCAATCAGAATGCGGCCATGGCGCATCACGCAGCGTCGCAATTTGAAATGATGCGCGGCGCGATGGATGCTGCTCTGGAGGATGCACGGAGCGCATTGACGTATATGCCCGAGCAGCCGGTGCTGCTGATGGACGCTGCCTATCTTTATTTGCGGCGGAGCGAATACACCCAGTCGCTCGATTACATCGATCGCGCACGGAGATTGGTGCCGGAAGATCCTGAGGTCTCGAAGCTGGCGGGGTGGGCCTACTACGGACTGAATAAGATGGATTTAGCGGTAACGGAATGGAAGCACGCGCTTTCGCTGCGCCCGGACGCGGAAGTGGAAGCGGCCTTACGGAAAGCCCAGCGCGACGAGCAGGAAGAGGAGCAATACAAGGAAAATGAGAGCAGCCACTTTACGCTGCGTTACAGTGGAGCGTCAGAGCCAGCGTTGGCGCGCAATATTTTGCACACGCTGGAAAGACATTATGGCGCGATCGAATCGGAGCTGAGCTACTCGCCGCCGGATTCGATTGGCGTAATTTTGTACACCCAGCAGGCTTTTGCCGACATCACACAAGTGCCGAACTGGGTTGGCGCACTGAATGACGGGCGAATTCGTGTGCCGGTGCAGGGATTGAGCGAGGTCACTCCGGAACTGTCGCGGGTGTTGAAACACGAACTTACACACAGTTTTGTTCAGCAGAAAACGCTGGGCCACGCTCCTACCTGGATCCAGGAAGGACTGGCGCAATGGATGGAGGGCAAGCGGAGCGATCTGAATGCTGCGGCGTTGGTCGCCATCTATCAGAACGATCCGGCGCTAGCCATGAGGCACTACCAGGGCGACTGGATGAAATTTTCGAATGAAGCTGTCAACGCGGCCTATGCTTGGGCGCTTGCAAACGTGGAATACATCGTGCAATCGGGCGGAATGAACGACGTGGACCGCATTCTGGACCGCTTGGCAGCGGGCGATGCTCCGGAAGCGGCGTTAAAGGCAATCCTGCGCTCTGACTATGCAGATTTGACACACGATACCGTGCAATATCTGCGAAAAAAGTAATAACGAAATTGATTTCTTGGAGAGCGAAGGACGAATGGCGCTGATCAAGCAGTTTGGATTGCACTGGCCGCGCAATCAGGAAAATCTCGATGAGTTTGAGGATCTGGCCGGACATAAATCTGGCATCTACGTTTTGTATCACGGCGCGATGCCGGTATATATCGGCCGCGGCGCAATCAGTGCGCGGCTGCGCAGCCATGGTAAGGAAGGATCGAAGAAAGCACAGTTCTGGGATCGGTTTTCGTGGTTCGTGATCGGGAAAACAGCACCGGAGCGTGAATTGGAATCGTTGTTGCTGGAGGCGCTGCCGTTTTATGTGCGCAGTTTGAATAAACAAGGCGGCAAGCTATTGAAGAAGCTGCAAGTCGCGGCACCGAGCAGGGAATTAAATGATTTTGCGCTGCCGAGGCTAGCTCCGTTGCGGCGCAAGCGGGCGCGGTAGAAAACGGATCAACTGTGAAGCAGCAGGGCCGCGAGGAGTGCCGCGCGCTGCGGCATGGTGCGGGCAATGACGTATTCTCCCGGAGAATGAGCGCCGTCTCCTACTGCACCAAGTCCGTCCAAAGTAGAAATGCCCAGCGCTGCCGTGAGATTGCCGTCGGAGCCGCCGCCCGCGGTGCCTTCGCCAATCGTCAATCCCATGGGCTTCGCCAATAATGCTGCGCGTTGAAAAAGTGCGGCACTGATTTTGTGTGCGAGTGGAGCGCGATTAAAGCCGCCGCGCACCGAGAGCCTTGCGCCGGTCAGAATGGGCCGCAAGCCGCGCAGTTGCTTTTCGATTTTTCGCATGTCGGCGATGCGAAGAGCGCGCAAGTCCAGCACTGCTCGTGCGTGATCGGGAATGACGTTGGAGCGCGTTCCACCGGTGACCAGTCCTACGTTCGCGGAAACGCCGCGCGGCAGGTCATTCCACTTTTTGATCAAAGCGATTTGCAACGCCAGTTCATGAATGGCGTTGACACCCTTCTCTGGCGCCAGGCCGGCGTGCGACGCGCGGCCGTGTACGATGATTTCGGCTTCGCCGACGCCCTTGCGTGCAGTTTTCAGAAGCCCTTTTAATCCGAGTGCCGGCTCCAGCACAAAAACGGCATCGCTTCGCAGCGCTTCGGTCTCAAGTAACTTACGGGACGATTCACTGCCAATCTCTTCGTCGGAAGTCCACAGAAATACAATTCTTTTCGCGAGCGCTACGCCACTGTGCTGAATCCCATCCAGCGCAAAAAGTGCCTGGACGATGCCGGCCTTCATATCGAAGACGCCGGGGCCGTAAATACGACCTGCGGCGCTTCGAAAGGGCATTTTGGCCAAGGTGCCAGTGGCATAGACCGTGTCATAGTGTCCGAGCACCAAAAGTTGCGAACGAGGTTTTGTGTTGGCTGGCACGTGCGTAATGCGCAGATGCGCGCCGCGATTTTTTTGCTCCAGCAATTCGATTGCAACGCCGCGTTTATCCCATTCAGCCGCGATGACCTGGCCGCAGATGTCGGCGGCAGTTTTCTCGGTACTAGGGGATTCGCTGCGGACAAATGTTTCTAGAGTCCGAAGCATGTTCGGCAGTTGCGGAGTAAGCCAGTCCAGGAGGAGTTGGGGTTCGAAGACGGTGTTCATGTCCCGCCGATGCTAACAAGCGCACAAAATCGTGGCAAATCCTGCAGCTCCAGATAACAGCCAGGCACTCGCGCCTGCTCGCGGCGAGAGCACATTCTTGGCTCCGGGAGTGCGCCAGCTTCGCTTATAATGATAGTTTTGGCGGAGAGGCGGAGAAGCCGCAGTCCGGGGCCCCGCGACGGAGAGTTTCGGATGATTATGGACGTGATGGAAATCCAGAAATACCTGCCCCATCGCTATCCCTTTCTGATGGTGGATGGGATTTTGGAAATCGAGCGGCTGAAGCGAATCGTTGGCATAAAAAATGTCAGCGCAACGGAATCGCATTTCCAGGGACATTTCCCGGGCCAGCCAGTGATGCCCGGCGTGCTGATTATCGAGTCGATGGCGCAGACCGGGGGCTTGCTGCTGCTGCTGGAGGTTCCGGACCGCGACAACAAATTGTTGTTTTTTGTGGCGGTGGACGGAGCGCGCTTTCGCCGCCCGGTGGTGCCCGGAGAGCAGTTGCGGCTGGAAATGACCGTGCTGTCGTGGCGCGGCGATTTTTGCAAGCTGCAAGGAAAGGCGCTGGTGGATGGGCAACTGGCCGCAGAGGCGACGCTGATGTGCAAGATGGTGGATCGCGGTACGGCTCCGCCGAAAGAGTTAGCGCAGGCCACGGAGAAAGACGCGAAGTAATGAGCGAATCGGCGATTCATCCCAGCGCCTCGATCGCGGATTCGGCGAGGCTGGCCGCGGGAATTAGAGTTGGCGCATTCGCGGTCATTGGAGAAGAAGTCGAGCTGGGCGAGGATTGCGTGGTTCACGCGCACGCCGCGGTTTCCGGTCCATCGCGTTTCGGCGCGGCGAACGTATTTCATCCTTTTTGCGTAGTTGGCGGCGAGCCGCAGGACTATACCTTCGCGGGAGAACGCACGGAGCTGGTCGCGGGCAACAAAAACATTTTTCGCGAATACGTGACAGTGAGCCGCGGAACCAAAAAAGGCGGCGGCATTACGCGGATCGGAGACGAGAATTTTTTTCTGGCGTACTCCCACATCGGGCACGATTGCCGGATTGGCAGCAACAATTTGTTTGTGAATGCCGCCACGCTGGCTGGACACGTGACGATTGAAGACTTCACAACTATTGGCGCGCTTTCTCCGGTACATCAATTTTGCCGCGTCGGAAGCTACGCCTACGTGGGTGCTTCCACGGTGATCACGCAGGATGTGCCGCCATTTTCGCGCATCGTAACCGAGCGCGAGACAAAAACTTTCGGCGCGAATGCTATTGGACTGGAGCGCCGGGGCTTTTCCGCCGCGCGCGTCAGGACGCTGCAGCGCGCGTTTCGAACGTTGCTGCGTTCGAAGCTCAACACCACACAGGCGCTGGAAGTGTTGCGGGTGGACTTTGCGGATTCAGATGATGTGCGCGAGCTCGTAAAATTTATTGAGGCCGCTGAGCGCGGCATTGTGAAATAGGCTGGCGCTTTCTCTAAATGACCACAAGCATTTCCAACAGCAACTCGTGGGGACTCATCGCCGGCAACGGACGTTTTCCGTTTCTGGTGCTGGAAGGCGCGCGCAGCCAGGGAATTGACATGGCCGTGATTGCGATCAAAGAAGAAGCCGATCCTGATTTGGGCAAAATCGCTCAGCGGCTGCACTGGGTAAGCCTGGGCGAGCTTTCGAAGACCATTGATTTGCTGCATCAGGAAGGCGTGACGCAAGCGGTGATGGCCGGGCAAGTGAAGCACAATAAAATTTTCAGTGCCATCCGTCCCGATTGGAAGCTGGCGAAGGTGTTGTTCGCACTGCCAAAAAAAAATACCGACAGCCTGATCGGCGCGGTGGCAAAGGTTCTGGAAGACGAGGGCATTCGATTGGTGGATTCGACAGTATTTCTGAAACCGTTGCTGCCGGATGCGGGTGTGCTGACACGTCGCGGCCCGAGCGAAGAGGAATCTGCGGACATGGCTTACGGTTTGGGACTCGCGCGAAATATTGCGGCCATGGATATCGGGCAAACCGTTGTTGTTTCGAGCCAGGCATGCATCGCGGTTGAAGCGATGGAAGGCACCGACGAAACGATTGCGCGCGCTGCGCGCATTGCGGGTGGCAAACCATTGGTGGTGGTAAAGGTCAGCAAACCGAAGCAGGATATGCGCTTCGACGTTCCAGTAGTGGGATTGCCAACCATCGCAACGATGAAAGCTTCCGGGGCGACCGCGCTGGCCATTGATGCACAGCGCACGCTGCTCTTTGATCGCGAAGCGCTGATCGCGGCGGCAAACGATGCGGGGATCGCCATGCAAGCTTTCCCGCCGACGGTGACCGCGGAACCAAACGCGACTTCGAAGGGAATAGATAAGAAATGACGGCCGCTGGCGAAATCAGGGGCATACGTGTGGCCGTTGCCGGTTGCGGTGAGTTTGGGCGCAATCACGCGCGTGTCTATCGCGAAATGGAGTCCGCGGAGTTAGTGGGAGTATTCGATACCGACCCTGCGCGCGCCGCTGCTTTCGCGCAAGAATTCAACACTCAGGCGTTCTCTACTTTGCAGGAAATGCGGGGGCGAGTGGACGCCGCCAGCGTGGCGGTGCCTACGATCGCGCACGCCGAAGTTGGCTGCGCCTTAATGGAGTTGGGAATCGATGTACTGGTCGAGAAGCCGATGGCGAAGGATCTTGCTGATGCTGACGCCTTGCTGGCCGCCGCCAAAACACACACAAGAATTCTGCAAGTGGGCCACGTCGAGCGCTTCAATCCCGCGGTGCTCGCTGTGGAACCGATCATCAATCGGCCGCTATTTTTTGAGGTGCACCGACTGGGAGTTTTCACTCCGCGCAGTCTGGACGTGGATGTGATCTACGATTTGATGATCCACGATCTGGACATATTGCTCGCCCTGGTTGGCGAACCGGTGACCGAAGTGAAGGCCGTAGGTATTCCGGTGCTCAGCGACAAAGTGGATATTGCGCACGCACGCCTGGAATTCGCGGGTGGCGCAGTGGCCAATGTCACCGCCAGCCGCGTGTCCATCGAACGGGTCCGCAAGGTGCGCTTTTTCCAGCAGCATGAATACATTTCGCTGGATTACGCACGCCGCGACGCGCTTCGTGTTGGCGTCAAGCGGCCGGGACCTGAACCAGAGTTTGCTTTTGAGAAGTTGCCCTCCGCAGGCGTGGAACCTTTGCGGGCTGAACTGGAAGCCTTTTTGCACGCCGTGCGCACCCGGCAAGAACCCAAAACGAATGGCACCGCGGGGCGTGCCGCTTTGGAGTTGGCTACGCGCGTAATGGCATGCATCCAGGAGCACGCCGCGCGCGTCCAACCAACGGGCAGCCATCCGGCGGCGGATTTGCCTGCGTTTCACCCTCCGAGAAAAGACGAGAAATGATCCCACGGTCACTGGTACCGTTCGATGCCCGACCATCCACGCTGGAGCCGACTTCGCG
>Ga0137403_10010354_pt1 | contig 10331 bp, 11 predicted proteins | sample CZOMad2_1_16fung_FD_122057 | JGI IMG/M metagenome (GOLD analysis project Ga0137403, IMG submission 122057) | Vadose zone soil fungal communities from Angelo Coast Range Reserve, California, USA - CZOMad2_1_16fungal (Hybrid Assembly) | ecosystem: Environmental > Terrestrial > Soil > Vadose zone... | reverse complement strand
CCATTGCGAATGAGAACGCCGTCCCGCATTGCCAACGTATCGCCGGCGATACCAACAATCCGCTTGAGGATCATGACGCCGGTGGCTGACGGAGTCTCGTACACGACGAGATCGTTGCGATGAAGGTCCCTGCCCGGGTGCTTCGAAACCAGAACGAAGTCACCGCGGAGAATCGTCGGGTTCATCGAGTCGGAAGGAATCTGGAAGGCCTGTACCCACCGCGACGTGATGTACCTGAGCAGGGTCGGCCGCCAAACAAACAAGCAGAACAAAACCGCCGACAGATACCAGTACCACCGATTGTATGGCTGCAACGTGTACGGTTGCGGTGCTCTCGCAGCCGCTCTGGCGGCGCGTAGGCCAATCACTACCCAGGCCAGAATGGCCACAAGGAACGGCAGTAAGGCGAGCGCCCCTGGCAGTTGCACGAACATAAGGGCGATGGTGAACGCGATCATGAAACACCAGAAAAAGAAGGTCACCGCCGCGGACTTCGGTTCTCCGGCGTACAGTTCCCCAAGACCCGGAAGCCCCAGAGACAGCAGCACGGCCTTCCAGCGCGCGCGAGTCATCGCTGTTGAATCCGTATCACCGGGCTAAGGTTCGACACGCCGTTCTCATCGAAGCTCTCGATCGCGACCCAATACCCCTGCCCTACCGTCAGCGCGCGCAGCTCGAGCGTCGTCCCCTCGTCGGCAAAGCGCTGATAGGTCTCATACAACTTCGCCGGTGCGATGCCCCAGCGCACGTTATAGCCGACCGTGCCCGCCACGGGCCGCCATGCGATGACGGCATTGCGCGCGTCGCGATCGCGCCGTGCGGTGAGACCGGTGGGCGTCGCGGGGCGTGACGGCGATCCCCACCGATGGCCGAACACGCGGATATCGCTGATCGCGAGGTTCGCGGCACCGACGTGAATGTGTTCGTAGCGGACAAAGCGCGCGCGTACCGGCGTCGACATTTCGATATACGCGTTGGGACGATCGCGCGTCTCGTCCGCCAGATCGGCCACGACGGCCCACAACTGGCCGTCCAGCGATGCCTGCAGGCGGAACTGCGTGACCACGGTCGAGTCGGTGGCGTAGACGCCCGACTTGTAGTCGGCGTAGTTCACCTGGATCGCTTTCACGTCATAGGTCCCGCGAAGATCGATCGTGAGCCATTCGCCCGGGCGATTCTGCTGCGCCACCCAGAACGTACGCGGATTCTCGTCGGTGACTCGGCTCGCCGGGAAACTGTCGAGCGTCGACGACGCGGTCACCGGCTTCCGATACGACAGCAGCATCCAGCCGGTGAACAGCTCGTCGCTCGACTGCCCGGACTTCGTCGGCAGCCAGTGCGGGAAATCGCCGAAGCGCGTGTCGACGTACATCTGCCCGTCCGCATCAAAGCCCGCGGGATGCAGCCCGATGCGCCGCTCGAAGTTCCAGTTCACGGCGATCCACGGCGTGCCGGTGTTCCACCAATTCCCATACACGTCCTGGAAGGTGTTGCCGTGTCCCGCGCCCTGTACGAACCCGCCGGGCTTGTACGCGACCGGATTGTAGGGCGCGTACGTGAACGGGCCGAGTGGGTCGGCTGCCGTGTAGACGCCAGTCGCGTAGACGTTGTACTCGGTGCCCGGCGCGCCGTACTGGAGGTAGTAGCGGCCGGCGTGCTTCGTCATCCACGAGCCTTCGATGAACGGCGTGACCGTCGAATCGCGATGGTCCCGGCCGAAGCGTTCCCAGCCATGATTGGCCGGGTCGAGACCGAACAGCCAGTGCGGCGTCCCTTTGTAGGCGAGATGCTTGCTCTTATCGAGCTCGATGGCGTGCAGCGGATAGGCGTTTGACGAGTTCCAATAGAGGAACCAGCGCTCGGTCTCGGGATCGTAAAAGAACTGCGGATCCCACGGCCCGGGTTGCACCGAATCCGGCTTCGCGAGCACGTCTGCTTCGCGGAAGCGCGCCATCGGGAGCCGGGGCAACAGACGATTGTAGAACTCCACCCGCCCGCTCGCCGGCTCGGTCAGCATGAGAATCGGCAGCGGGCTCGTGGTACTCGGCAGGAGATAGATGGTGTCGCGCACCGACAACACCGCGGGTGCCACCACGTCGGTGAGCGGCCAGCGCGAGGGCGTGATGTGCCGCCAAGTGCCGAGGTCCGTCGACTCCCAGTACCCGTCGCCGATGGTTTCGAAGAGATAGTACTTCCCGCGTTGCACCACGATGACGGGGTCGGCACCCGAGCGGTACGAAATGCCCTGATTCAACTGCTCGAAGTTGTAGCGGTAGTCGATGTCGATCGGGTTGGCGTAGGTGCGCGGACGGTCCGATGTCTGGGCTGCGACCTGAACCGCGACGAATGCCGTCAGCAGAATCGAGTATGTCATGGACGCCAAGTCTGGAACGCGTTGGCGACGGAATCCCAATAGACGTGGACATTGTCCCGGTCCGGAATACCAATCTGCAGCCCACGACCGCCACGTTGATAAGCGGCTTCGAGCCGTGTATTGAGCTCGCCGAGCTTGCGGCAGTCGGCGGTACTCTCGGCACCCAGGCAATTCTCGGCAAAAAACCCCTGTCCAAATGCCGGGTTGACGAGGGAAATCTCAAGGTCGGTGGTTCCGTACATCGCGCGGGCGCGGAGCGGGAACGCCCACACGCGGCCAGGCTTGCCTTCTGCGCATTCTACAATCGCGACGACGAAGGCCGTGTCGCCGCCGGTGCCCCAATAGACGCGCTCCGCGGCTCCATCGTAGGTGAGGTCTGCACTCAAAGACCTGTCCGCGACCCAGCGGACGTTCGGCGCCTGCTCAATCGCAGCGCCGCGGCATTCCGCGTCACCGCTGACGGTCTGCACAACGGGCGCGCCGGCCGGCGGCACATTCTGCTTTTGGAGCGCGTTGTCCGGTGCATCCGGCTTGCTCTTGCAGCCAAAACTCGCCAATGCAGCGACCATAAGGACGACGGAGCTTGGTTCGACGATCGAAGCACCGGTCCGTTGCCGCAGGATGATCCACTCGGCAACGATGAGATTCGGGACCCAGCAGAGCCAGGCAATCGTCTGATAAGCGGCATCGAACGGCATGCCGGCGATTTGGCTGAGCGGTAGATAGATCCGGAGCGTCACGGCGGCGAATGTCAGCGCGTAGCTGCGAATCATCCAGCGGCGATGCGACACTCGATCGCCCGCCCTGATGTGCCGGTACGCGTTTCCGGTGGCGAATAGCCAGAGCACCGCAAGCAACCCAAACCCGACGTGGGTCGGCAGTCCCGCTTGCGAAGTCGTCGCGAGTGCCAGCGCCGCTGCTCCACCGAACAAGACAGCGATCACGTAGGTGCGGCCCATCCAGCGATGGACGCGGAGGAAACGGCTCCGCAGGCGCGCGTCGAGCTGAAACGGCCCAATGGCGAGGGCAATGCCCGAACCCGCGAGATGCAGGTACGCAGCAAGCGGCATTATGGCGAAGCGCTCTCGCAGGAATGGCGCGCGCATCACGGGGACGAACAGCAGTGCGATCGCGTACGCGGCGATGATCAGGGCCAGGACGGTCATCACCCACCAACCGATTTTCCCGTTCACAACTCGCGTCGCTTGAGCTGGTCGACTGCATAGTGGCACGCGCGGGCGGTCAGCGCCATGTACGTGAGCGATGGATTCTGGCAGCCGCTCGACGTCATCGCCGCCCCGTCGGTCACAAACAGGTTCGGCACGTCCCAGGTCTGGTTCCAGCCATTGAGGACCGACGTCTTGGGATCGCGGCCCATCCGCGCGGTCCCCATTTCATGGTTGGTCCCGCCCGGCGTGCTCGGCCCGCTCGTGCTGGGCTCGATGTGCGTCGCGCCGGCCGCCTCCAGCAGCTCGGCCGCGGCCACGCTCATGTCGCGATGGATGGCGAGCTCGTTGTCGCTCCAGCGACAGTCGATGTGCAACGAGGGGATGCCCCAGGCATCCACCAACGTGGCATGCAGCGTCGCCCGATTCTCCTCGCGCGGCAGCATCTCGCCGAACCCGGCGAAGCTCATCGTCCAGGGACCGAGCTGCGACAGCCGCGCCTTGAACGCGCGCCCAATTCCAGGTGCGTGCAATGTCGCCTCCCATCCCGACCGGTCTGCACCACCCTGAAAGCCGTAGCCGCGGATGAAGTCGGGATGCCGGGAGCTGACATTGCGGAAGCGGGGCACATAGATCCCGTTCGGACGCTCACCGATCACTCGGCGGTCGGTCCAGCCGTCGAGCTGCCCGCTCGCCCCGCCCCACTTGATGTGATCCATGATGTTGCGGCCGACTTGCCCGCTCGAGTTGGCCAGACCGCTGTTGAGGAGAATTCGCGCGCTTTCGAGCGCCGACGCGCACAGGAAAACGACGCGGGCCGTGTAGTCGCGCTCTTGTTTCGTCTGCGCATCGATGATGCGGACGCCGGTTACCCGGTTCTGCTTGCTGTCGTACACGAGGCGCTTCACGATACTGAACGGCCGCAGCGTCAGGCGGCCCGTCGCGCGCGCCGCGGGCAGCGTGGCGTTGATGCTGCTGAAATAGGACCGCGTGATGCATCCGCGGTGGCACGGTCCGCAGTAGTGACAGGGCGCCCGGCCGTTGTGCGCGGCCGTCAGGTTGGCGACGCGACCGATTGTGAGCACGCGGTCGCGCCCAAACCGCTCCTGCATCCGCTGCCGGACATGCTGCTCGGCGCAGTTCAGTGCCATCGGTGGGAGGAACTCGCCGTCCGGGAGCTGTGCGAGGCCTTCCTTCTGACCGCTCACGCCGATGAAACGCTCGACGTGATCGTACCACGGCGCGATGTCCTTGTAGCGGATTGGCCAGTCGACCGCGACGCCCTCGCGCAAATTCGCCTCGAAGTCGAGGTCGCTCATGCGGTAGACCTGCCGTCCCCAGATGATCGACTTGCCGCCGACCTGGCGCGCGCGAAACCAGTAGAACGGCCGGTCGGCCGGCGTCGAGTACGGGTTGTCGATGTCATCGGTCCAGAAGACGTGACTCATTTCGTCGAACGACACGGAGTGGCTCTGAATCGACTGCCGCGACGCTGTGGCGCGCCGATCGCCCAGACCGCGGAACGGCATCTCCCAGGACGGCTTGTGCTCCACGTAGTCCTGCTCGGGCGTGATCGGCCGCCCGGCCTCGAGCACCAGCGTCCGGAGGCCGAGCTCGGTCAGCTCCTTCGCCGCCCAGCCGCCCGTCATTCCCGAACCGACGACGATCGCATCGAAGTCAGTGGGCGGCATCGACCGGGGCGCAGCCGTCATAGCGCCATGGCAGTGGGAAGAGACCGAGTGCGCGCTGACCGACTTCGGACGTACAGTAGCCGTACACGGTCAGGTACTTGAGCCGGTCGAACCATTCTTCATGCGCGGCGTCGAGCGCGGTGAGGACGGCGACTTGATCAGCTTCGCTGCAAGCGACGAAATCTCGCGACGCGCGAGCGCGGCAGCGTGCGTCGAGGTCCTGTAGTCCGGCGAGGAACCGCTCCCGCTCAGCGGGCGTGTGCCAGTCCGTCAACATCTTCTCGATGAACGCACTGACACCGGCATCGGTGGCACCGGGTGTCTCGGTCGCCGGGATGATGCGTTCGGCCGCGGTCGTGACGGTTTGCCGGGCATGCGCGGTGAGCGTACGGCCGGCAGCGTGCGGCGTGGTGTGACGGTGAGCGTCGCGGCCAAGCGCGAACAGGTCGGCTGGTGCAAGGCCGTCGAGCGCGCGGAGTCCCGCGGTCGCGACCAGCCACTGAATCAGCTCGCGTCGTTCCATCGCGAGACCTTGGTCCCTCTAGGCATCAGAGACGCTGTCCAGGAATCGGTCCATCTCCCCTGACGTACGCAGGACGTGAACGCGCTTGTGAGGCTCTAGCTCCTTCAGGCGCCGCAGAATCGACCCACGCCGGCGCGCCGGATAGGTCCAGATCCATTTCACAAACTCCCACGTAAGACGTTCCGGGCATCCTGCCGGCAACTCGGCGCGATTCTCGCCGCCATGCTGCAGCTGTCGTCTCAACACTCGCCACAGACAGACGAGTCGCGGCACGTCGAGAAACACGATCGTATCGCAGGCCGCCAGTCGAATATCCATCGTCCCGCCGTAATTGCCATCCATGATCCACGTCTCTCGGCGCACAAGCTCGTCGATCTTCGTCCGCCACTCGGCGGCCGGGGTGGGATCCCACCCGGTGCGCCAATACAGCGCGTCGAGATGAATCAGCGGAAGCTTCGTTCGCTCCGCGAGGCGTCGCGCAAACGTGGTCTTGCCGGATCCCCCGCTGCCGATGACAAGGACGCGCTTAGTGGAGATCGCGCCCGCCGCCACGATGTGTGTCGGAGCGGACGCCACTACTCGGTGTCTGGCACCCAGGCATACGTCCGGCCGTTCCAGACAAACCAACCGCCGAGGTGCCAATCCCACACGCGGACGCCGGCACGATACCCAAGCAACTCCGCGAGGCCCCAGTTGGCGAACTCGTTGCGGCCATTCCCGAGCGGCTGCCCCGCGCCGAGGATGTGGATGGAGCGATCGATCTGGTTAACGATCACGACGCCGTGCCGCCGGCCGCCCTTGTCGACGATTCCGAAGGCCACGTCCCACAAGCCGTCGCCGTCGAGGTCACCGTATGCGACCTCGGGGTTCAAGCGCGACGTGTAGTCGTACCCGCCCCAGAATCCCGTTTTGGTCAACGCGCTGTCCGCCCACGGCGGAACCGGGGTGCCCTGTCCGAACACGATACCGGAAGGGGTAACGAGGACTGCAATCAGGAGAAGTGATTTCATCATGGTCAGGTCCCTCCGTCCCCCTCGAGACGCGAAGGGCGCAGCGTGATGAGCGTGACAACGGCGAGCGCCGCGACGGCTGCCGGCACGGCCCGGCCAGTCAAGAAATAGCCGACCCACGATATCAGGCGGGCCAGACTCCATGGCTCCCCTTAGTTCGCCTTTAAGACAGCCTCGATGAAGCTCAGGCTCTTGGTTTCGACCCACGCTTCCGAGACCGCGGCGATCCCGATGGTGCCGAGCCGATCGCCCGTGCCGGTGGGCGGCCGTCCTTTCCACGGAGCGTGTTTGACCTCTCGATGGACGACGATGCCGTGCCGGGGGTCGTAGCGGAAGATGAGTGCCGAGGCGAGGCCGCTGCGGGGTGTGAAGGAGAGGGCGACGCTGGGATAAGCGTCGTCGCGCTCGATGTGCTCGCGAACGGACGCTTCGTGCCCGGCACTCTTGAGCTCCGCGATGAGCCCCTCGAGCACGGGACGCACGACGGCGTGCAGCCGCTCGCCGCACATCCGCCGATCCGATTGATCGTGCGGCGTCTTGTCGCCGGGCTGATGTTTGGCCGACTGCGCGGCGTGCGCCTGGAGCAGTGCCTGCAGCTTGGCTTTGAATTCGTCGGTCATGGTCTCCGTTACCGGCGCATCGCGCGACCGGGACGATGAGCGTCTTCCACCCGAATATATGTCACGGGCGGCGTATGCTTCTTGAAGCGCTGTCGCACGGCGGGTCCCAGTTGCCGGAACGCCTCGACAGACAGCGCCACACCGCTCGCGTCGAGCCGAGCGGTGACATTTACGGTCTTCCCGAGAACATCGTACCGCTTGTCCGACGCCACGCCGAACTGACCCGCGACGACCGGCCCGAAGTGCGCCTTGACGGTGAGCCGGGACTCCCAGCCGCGTTCCGCCATGACTCGGTCGGCCGCGTCCTTGAGCTCCAACAGCGCCAGGATCCCACCATCGACCACATCGGCGGGAAACACGGCAAGCGTGGCGTCACCGATGAACTTGACGACGCGACCGCCGGCCGCGGCAACCGTACGCCCGGCCAGCTCATAGTACGCGTCCATCACGCGCGCCACCTCAGCGTCGTCCAGTCGCTCGGTCTGGGCGGCAAAACGAGTGAAGTCGGTGAACGCGACCAAGAGGGAGACTTCGGAGAAGTCGGACATAGTGCCTCCTACGATTTGGGATCTGACGTCGGCCCGATGTCCGACAGTGACTGATTGGAGGCGCAGGCCCATAGTCCTGCAGTACGAAACAATCTACATGCGGGGGCGTCAGCGACTCAACGGCCCCGATCGCCCCGCTACGATCAGATGTGTTCCCCCATCGACGTAGCCGGGTTGTGCCGTCGCCTGGGCCTCGAGATCGAGCAATGCCTGCCAGCGATCCGGTTGTTGGCGTAGCTCGAGCAGCAGCGGCTCCAAATTTGTGGTGAGGGCGTTTGATGCGGCGAGGGCTTCGACTGCGAATCCGTGGCGCTCGAAGAGATTCGCCAGCTCGGCGGACTGGAACATGTGACACTTGTGAGGTGAGGTCGGATCGTTCTCCGGGGTCAGGTCACCAGATTCAACGACGCTGTTCACGCTCCACAGGGGCAGGTCCCTCAGCACCGCCAGGTGTCGGTGGAGTGTACCCCACAGCGACATCACGCTCGCGAGCATCACGCCTTGGGGCTTCAGCACCCTCCGGCACGATTCGACCGCGTCGTCTCGCCGCTCGAAGATGTAGCTCAAGGGACCACCATATGCGACGACGACGTCAAAACTGGAGGCCGGCAGCGAACTCAGATCGCAAATGTCCAGCTTCTCGTACGCCTCGACGCTGTTCGCAAAACCACGTTCGGACCCATAGCGACGATTGAGCGCGAGCTGCACGTCGGAGATGTCCGCGACCACGATGCGGCAGCCGAGGCGATGGAGCGTTTGGGTGAACCGCCCGGGGCCGGCGCCAATTTCGAGCACACGCGACCCAGGCGGAACGAAGCGCTCGAGGTAGAGATTGTGGATGTGCTCGTGGACTGCGCCCAGCGCGTATCTATCGAAGCGCTGCCATTCTCCTTCGGCCAGTTGATCGAAATAAGCTGCGACGGCGGGGCGATCGTACGCCATCAGGTGCCGGAGCGATCGACGTTGCTGCGTCGAATCCCGAGACCTTTCCAGAAATCTGGCGGGTAGCTGAGCTCGGGCTTCTCGCCGTTCGACCTCACGACATCGAGCGCATATCCATCCGGCAGTTTCTCATATCGGAGGCCCTTCACGAGCGAATGACGATCGTACGCGCTCAGGAATGGGAGGGCTTCGAGAGAATCGGGATAGGTGCCAAAGCGCAGCCGATGGAGTTCGATGAACGCGATCGCGAATGTGAATAACTGATCAGCCGCATCTGGATGCAGCGATCGCCGTATGGTGAACGGGCGCACCGGGGTGACCGGAAGCGCGTTGCTTTCACCCAAGAGGCGAAGGACCTCCCCGCGGAGCAGTTCGAGCGTGACCCCAGCATCGTTGAGCGCCTGAGCACCAATTCCCTTCTCCTCCCTCAACACCGCGAGCAGGAGATGCTCGGTCCCGACGTACGAGTGATTGTGATCCCGAGCCTCGCTCATCGCGAACTCGAGAATCTTTTTTGCTCGCGAGGTATACGGGAGGTCCTGACTCTTGGCCTGATTCTTTCCCATCTTGACTGTTTCGTTGACCGTCGCCGTCACGTCCCCGAGATCCACATTCAGATTGGTCAATGCGGCGGCCGCCACACCTTCGCCCTCTCGCAGGATGGCCAGGAGAATGTGCTCGGTGCCGATGTATTCGTGCTGCAGTCGCGCGGCTTCTTCACGCGCCATCTGCAGCACCTTACGGACGCGATCGGTAAAGTTGTAGCCGTTCACAGAGGTCGCTGGCTCGGAAGTGTGACGACGAACGCGTCGTGTTCAGGACGGATATCAATACCTCTGAAATCGGCGATCGTTGCGTCTACCCCCGATAGGTCGCCTGGCCGATGCGTGGTGGTCAGCCCTATCGCCCGCGCCCCCGCGGCACGGGCCGCCATTGGCGCGCACCTGGAACGGCGGGCAGCCCCTCGCGGTCCGCGAGCTCTGCCGCGTCGAGCCAGTCGACCTCGGCGTCCGTGGCGAGACTCGGCACCACCATGCGCAACGTATCGCGCGCCCGGCGGCCGTGCGCCACCTGCAGCAAGGGCATCGGATCTATCTGATGGCGCTCGGCCCAGCGACGCCACGTGCGCTCGACGACAGAGCGAGAATCGACGAGGACCCCGTCGAGATCGAAGAGCAACGCCCTGCAGCGGAATTCCAATGTCACGGCGTGCGAGCGACCGGAGAGCGGAGACAGTAGATCGCCCCCTCCATATCGCTCGCCATCGCATAGATCCGCCCGTCGGCGATATCCACCAGCCCGCAATTTAACAGGCTGTCGTCGATATAGATGTTGTGGAGCCGTCGTCCCGTGGCGGGATCGATGATGCCCAGTCCGTCGATCCGAGACTCGTACAGCAACCCAGAGTCCTCGTGAAATCGAATTCCGACGACGAACTCCGCAGCTTCGACCTCGAA
>Ga0137403_10010353_pt1 | contig 10331 bp, 11 predicted proteins | sample CZOMad2_1_16fung_FD_122057 | JGI IMG/M metagenome (GOLD analysis project Ga0137403, IMG submission 122057) | Vadose zone soil fungal communities from Angelo Coast Range Reserve, California, USA - CZOMad2_1_16fungal (Hybrid Assembly) | ecosystem: Environmental > Terrestrial > Soil > Vadose zone... | reverse complement strand
GACATCAGGAATGCGAAGATCAACGGAGGCGTCCTCGGAAGCGGAGCGGCCTTGATCACGCACACCCTGTACCGGATGATGTTCGACGCGCCCATTCCCGAGGCCAACGACAGCTTCCTCTCGAACGAGGAGGCGCTGGTCAAGCTGATCGGCGACAAGTCGGTCGACGTCGTCGTTGTCGCCGCGGGGCAGCCGGCTCCGTTGATCGCCAACATGAAGCCCGAGGCGCAGAAGTTCATCAAGCTGCTGAAATTCGATCCCGAGCATCCCTCGAGCAAGCTCCCGCTGACGGTCTATTCGCATTCCGCCGTGCTCGCGAGCAGCTATCCCAACCTGCTGAGGGAAGACTTCACCACGGTCTCGGTGGGAGCGTTCCTGGTCACTTACGACTACAACCTGAACAACACCGTGAATCACCTGACGCGGTTCGCGCAGTCCTTGTGTCAGAATTTTTCCGTCCTGCAGGAGCGGGGCCATCCCAAGTGGCGCGAAGTCAGCCTGAATCTGCCGGCTCTGGCTCCGGGCTGGACCTACTATCCGCCCACCACGAGAGAGATCCGCGCCTGCCTGGGCAAGATTAAGGCTAAGGCGACGGCAAAGCCGGCGAGAAAGTGCTCGGCGGAGGAGCGAATCCTGGGATTCTGCAACTGATCTAGCGGCTCCTGGAAGTTCTCACGAAGTCGAGCGAGGCCTGGAACAGCTCGATATCCTTCGCGTACTCGGCCGCGTCGGCGCGGTTGATCTGTATCCATTCTCTCGAGCTCGTCATGCCGCCGGGCTGAAACGCAGCGGTATTGTCCTTCGAGAACCGCAATTCGGTGACGGTGGCGGCGGGCAGGCGCAGCGCGACGCCGTCGCCGCTGATGCAGGCGAACATCTTGTCGCTGACGAAGTAGGCGTCGAGGCCGTTGATTTTTCTCGCGCTGGCGCCCGGAAGTTTCAGAAGCAGGGTGTCGATTTGCGCTTTGCGGTCGGGCTTGGGGCTGTCGGTATTCAAGATGCGTCGTTCTCGAGCGAAGGGCGATCAGATGACCATCTTACCGTGAGTATTGCGTGAGGGCCTCGCCTTCTTGCGCACGGGGTGCGCGAAAGTGTATTGTTTCTCCCGCGCAGTTCCCGGGACCGGTCGCCCGGAAATCTTTCTCGGGAGGTACGTAGAGATGGCCGACGACCTTCGCAAAATCCACGGTACTCCGGGTGCCGCCGGGCGTGACAATACGGCGCCGGTCCCCGCCGATGGGCGGAAATCCGCCAATCCTTCCGCGCCGGGCGCGCCCGCGCCGGACGTTCTCGCGGGCCTCGATGCTTTTTCGCGCAAGATCGATGAGGAGCAAAAGGCGAACGAGCGCGCGGAGGAGGAGAGGCGGCGCCGCGGGGAGGAAGAGGCCCGCCGGAAGGCGGAGGCCGAGCGTCAGGCGCAGGTCGCGGCGCAACGCAAGGCGGAGGCCGAGAATCAGGACGGCGGGCGCCGGTTCTCGGCGCTAGAGATGCTGCGGAAGCAGGCGGCGAGCCGGCCGCAGGTCGAGGACACCGCCGCGCGCCGCACCGCGGCCAAGGCGGTCATCAACAAGAATCTGCTCGCCAGCCTGCATTTCCTGGCCGAATTCGCGAAAGAGATCAACGCGATGCTCCCGAACACCGAGAGCGGCTATGGGTTCATCTATCTCCCAAAGGGCCCGCAGATGGTCCTTTCGAACGCCTTCGCCGACTACCGCGTCCGCAAGGATGACGGCGACGAGGTGTGCGATCACGTGTTCCTGCTCTACCACGCCCGCTATGCGCAGCGTGCGGCGGTGGACGTCGCGGGCCCGGACATCGAGCACTGCCGCCGCTACCTGAGCCTCGCCCGCGTCCCGTTCGAATTCAGCGCCACCAGGAAAAACGATTTCGGCCAGCCGGTGAGCGGTACCTTCACCCTGTCCGCTGCGATCCCGTGCGAGATGTATATCCGCGCCGACTACGACACGCCCGGCGTCTTGATCGAGGTGCTCAACGTCGGAAGACTAGGGGCCGGGCGCTGCCGCCTCGCGCCGGAGGCGTTCAACGAGCGCTTCGCGGATGAGATCGCGAAGCACGTGCTCGGGTCGGAGAACGAGTTCGCCAGGCTGGTGACGCGCTGATTTCCGGTCAGCGGGACTTGGCGAGCCGCGAGCACTCGTTTCGCTGAAGCATCGCCTTCGTATCCAGGGACGAGCCCGATCTGACGAGGCTGTTGCCGGTTCTAGCGCCGCCTGGGCTCGCGCAGCGCCGGGTTGAGCTTGTCGATATCCGCCTGGACCTGCTCGCGGCTGCGCTCGTAGACCAGCTCCCGCCCCCTCACGCTGCCTGCGTACGACAGGCCCATGCGCGTCGGGGTCAGCTCGCACTTGACGTTGTGTATGCCCTCTCCGAGCACGATCTCGATCCGGTCAGCCCGCTTGCTGTACACGATCACGTCCAGGGCCTGCCCGGTCTCGGTCACGCGCACCTTGATTTTCTCCGGCTCCATCGGGAATACCCTCCTAGGTCCACGTAATTATCGGTCAGAACTCGACCGGCGGCCCCTGCCAGCTGCGGTCTCGCGGCCGGGCGCGAGCGATCGCCTGCGCGGCCCCGCACCAGCCCTCGCAGGCGTTGCGCCCCGGGCGGCGCCGCCAGACGTTCAGCAGTCCCTTGCACTTCGCGTAGAAGTGGAAAAACCGGAGCACGTTGCGGCGCTGCGACGGGCTCGGAGGGTGCTCGCTGCAGACGAGCTTGTCGTCCGTCATGCCGCGGTCGGTCAGAGTCACGGCTCCCCATGCCTTGACCCGTATCCGCGCGCCCAAAGGCAGGCGCGGTCCGAGCACCAGCGCGTCCAGCAAGTCGCCTTCGAGTCCCAGGTAAATCGGCACGGAGCCGTAGTTGAACGGGCAGGGCAGGGGCGAGATGAAGTCGACATGCCCGGTGGACCCGCGCTTGAGAAAGCTGCCCCGCGGAACCTCGATCACCACCTCGACCTCCGGCGGTTCGGGCGATGCCTCCGGGGTCCGGCCGTGCTTCGCGTCCTTCACCGGGCGGGCTAGGGGGCCTGCGTCGCGAGATAGGCGGCGACGGCGAGCATGTCCTCCTCGTCCAGCCTGACCACCACGTCCTTCATCAGCACCGCGAACGCACCCGCTCGGAACCCGTGCTTGATGTCGTAGAGCTGGCGCACCACGTAATTGGTCGAGCGGCCGGCGATTCCGGGGATCAGGCCCACGCCCTTGAGATCGGGCCCGTGGCAGGTCACGCAGGCCAGGGTCTTGCCCGCGCCGCCCGTTTTGACCAGCGCCTCGCCCCTCGCCACGCTGCCGACGGGCACATACGCGATGAAGCGGGCGTGCGTGTCGCGATTCACGAATTGCTCGAGGACTTCCGGCACCTCGATGATGCGCTTGCCGATGGCTTCCTTCTCGCCGGAGGGCAGGGCCGCGTAGTGGTTGGCCATGATGAAGGTTTTGGGCACGGTATCGGTCTCGACGACCTGCGTGTGCCGTCTGGGTTTGAGCGCGGAGAAATACGCCGCCGCCGCAGCGATCTCGTCATCGTTCGCGGCCTTGGCCAGCCCGATCATCAGCTCGATGTTGCGCTTGGGCACCGCGGTCCTTCGCGCGCCGCTCTTGTAGTCGTTCATCTGCTGCACGATGTAGGCCGCGGGCAGCCCGGCCAGGGCGGAATTCTCCGGGCCGCCGGGTCCGTCGGCGCGATGGCAAAAGCCGCAGGCGAACACATCGGGCTTCCTGCCTTGGGCGACGACGGGCGGCAAGGGAGGATGTTCCTCGGGATGCCAGACCGGAGCGATAAAGCGATCGCGAATCTGGGTCAGGGTGTAGGTGGTCGAGCTGTTCGGCACCCGCCTCGGCACGCCGTCGTCCGGCGCGGGCTTGAGATTCGGCGGAGTGATCGGATAAGCCCACTCGGGCGGGCCGTCCGCGGCGCGGGCCGGAAGGGGCGCCGCGAAAATCACGGCCGATAGCGGAAGGAGCGCTGCTGCAAAACGGGTAAGGGTCATTTCGGCGTTCTCCCTGTTGTGCACGGAATCGGCAGGCGGAATGGCCAGCGAATCCTGGCTGGAGGCAAGTCTACCCTCCGAATGCCTGCCATGGATCAAAGGCGCCGTATAATTCTTCCCCCGCGGCCCGCAGGGAAGGCCGCAACAAGGAGAAACCCCCATGTCATTGACAATCCGTTTCAGCTCGCTTGCGCTAACCGGCCTTTGCACGTTGGCGCTGGCGTCGCCCGCAGGCGCACAACTGCTCCAGCGCAAGGACCTGTCCGCGGCCATGGCCTTGACCATCGCCGAGACCGCGCTCGCGACCTGCAAGGCCAACGGCTACGCCGTGTCGGTGACCGTGGTCGGCCGCAACGGCGAGACCCTCGTCCAGGTGCGCGGCGACAACACCGGGCCGCACACGATGGAGAACAGCATGCGCAAGGCCTACACCGCGCGCACCTTCCGCGTCCCCTCGGGCGACCTGGTCACGCGCCTGAAGGCCGACCCCAGCCTCGGCCTGATCCATCTCAACAACGTCATCGCCAACCAGGGCGCGCTGCCTATCAAGATCGGCGACGAAACCATCGGCGCGGCGGGCGCGTCGGGGGCGCCGGGCGGTGAGAAGGACGAGGCCTGCGTCAAGGCCGGGATCGACAAGGTGGCCGAGCAGCTGAAGTAGCCAAAGGCGCCGGCGGGGTCCCGGTTACGGCGTCATCACCACGACCCCGTCCGCCTTGCTGCCCATCCGCTCGATCGCCTTCTGCACGAAGCCCGACGCTTTCACGTCGGCGACGAATTGCCTGCAGAACTGGGCCACCGCCGCGGATTGGCCCTTCGCGTACCCGATCGCGATCGGGACGTCGTAATAGCTTCCCGGCAGGATGCGCGATCCCGGCAGGCGCGCCTGCGCGGTCGCCAGCATCGGCACCACGTGGCTGAACGCGTCGGCCTGGCCGGCGGTGAGCATGTCGACCGCCGGTTGCGGCGTTTCGACCGGCACCCGGATCAAGACAGCCTTGGTGATGATCTTCTCGAGATGCTCGCCTTGCGCGCTGCGCGCCGGGACCACGATGCGCACGCCGGCCTGGTCGATCTCGGGAATGCTCTTGATCGTCGAGGCGGCCGGCACCAGGAACGTGGTCCGCAGGCCGATGACGACGGGCCCGAAATCGAAAGCGGCGGCGCGATCCTTGGTGATCCCGATGAACGCCACGTCGACCTTGCCGCCGCGGAACGCTTCGATCATGTCCGCCGGATTGTGGATGCGGACGAGCTCGTGAGGCACCCCGACGCGGCGCGCGAGCTCGATGCCGAGCTCGGGGCTCCATCCCTTGAGCTCGCCCCCGTCCTCGTTCGCGAAATACGACAGCATCAGCACGGCGACCCGAAGCGTGCCGGTCGGCGCGAGCTGCTTGGCGATCTCGGGATTCGCGCCTTGCGCGGCGGGTCCGGACGTCAAGGTCGCGAGCGCAAGTGTTGCGAGCAGTGGCGACAAGCGTTTCACGGTGATCAGGGTGCCACCTCAAACGCCTCGTGCGCATCGGTATCGAAGCTCAGACCCTTGGGAAGGGGGACGATGGCCGACTGGACGGATCCGCCCGCGACGTGGATCCGATTGCCCACCACGGCCATGATGGCCTCGTGCCGCGGCAGGAGCATCGGGGGCAGCTGCCACCAGGTGTCGCTCCCCGGATCGTAGGCCTCGAACGCGCGAAACGCCGCGAGGTAACTGCCGTCCTGCACCTCGCCCCCGGCGGCGTAGATGACTCCGTTCAGAGCGGCCGTGTTGAACCCGCTGCGCGCCGTCGGCATGGGGGTCTTGGTCGCCCAGGAGTCCGCGGCCGGATCGTAGGCCTGCACCAGATTGATGTTGCCGGGAAAGCCGATGATGAACGCACCGCTCAGCCGCCCACCGATCACGTAGATCTTGCCGTTCACGGCCTCGCCACCCATGTGGTTGCAGGCCGTGGGCATTGGGGCACGAGCGCGCCACTTGTTCGTGGCCGGGTCGTACTCCTCGACGGTGCCGAGGGACCGCTGCGGTTGGCGCGGGCGGATCACCGGGCTGCTCGCGTCGGGCATCGGACCGGCCCCACCAATCACGTAGATCTTTCCGCTCACGACGGCGGCCATGCTGCCGCCGCGCGCTGTGGGCATCGGGGCCCGCGCCTGCCAGCTGTCGGTCGCCGGGTCGTATTCCCAAGCATCGTTGACCGGGTTCCAGCCCGGCGCCCCTGCCGCAGGAAGGTCGAAGCCGCCGAACAGATACATTTTTCCGTTCAGCGCCGTCACCGCCGCGTGGTGGACCGGATGGGGCATCGGCTTCTTCTGCGTCCACGCGTCTCTGGCGGGATCGTACTCGTACACGAGGCCGGCCGGCTTGAACCCGGGCTGGAGCCCCTGGGCGGCGTAGACCTTGCCGTTGATCGCTACCCCCAGCAACTCTCCGGTCGCTTGGGGTAATGGCGCGAGCCGCACCCATTTTCCCTGCGGAGGTCCTGCCGGCGCGACCGCGGGTTGGGCGCGCAGGCCCGCTCCCGTGAAGGTCCCCACGAGCCCTTGGCTCGCTGCCGCCGCCATCAGTCCCAAGCCGGAGGTCACAAAGATTCTTCTACGCATGCTGCTCACCTCTTTGGTTGGGCGCGGGAAATGAACTTACTCTGGCAAGCTTGCTCGCGCAAGTGGATGGCAGGACTTACTCGGGCTGGATTCCGGCTGCGTGCACCATTTCCGCGTACTTCTTGATCTCGGCCTGGACGAACAGCCTGAATTGCGCGGGCGTGCTGCCGACGGGCTCGAGACCCAACGCCGAGATCCGCTCGCGCACCTGAGGATTGGCGAGGGCGGCGAGCACTTCGCCGTGCAGCTTCGCGACGATTTCCCCCGGACAATCCGCCGGCGCGTACAGTCCCTGCCATCCGCTGTCGACCTCGAAATCGGGAACGCCGGCTTCGATCATCGTCGGTACATCGGGCAGATAGGATGCGCGGGCGCGGCCGGTGTAGGCGAGGGCACGCAACCTATCGGCCCTGACGTACGGAAGCGAGAGCGCGGAGCTGGCGAAGGCCACCTGGACGTCTCCGGCCAGCAGCGCGCTGATCGCCTGACCGCCCCCCTTGTACGGAACGTGCAGCATCTTGATTCCGGCGCGCGCGTTGAACAGCTCGCCGGTGAGGTGGTTGGTGTTGCCGATGCCGGGCGAGCCGAACGACAGGCGGCTGTCGGGTTTGCGGGCGAGGGCGATCAGCTCCTTCACCGATTGCGCGGAAATCGACGGGCTCACCACGAGCAGGAGTCCTCCCGCGGCCGTGATCTGCGTCACCGGCGCGAAATCCTTGAGCGTGTCGTAGGGAAGCTTCCGGTACATGCTGGGATTGACGATGAAAGAGGACGAAGTCAAGAGCAGCGTGTAGCCGTCGGGCCTGGACTTCGCAACGGCTTCCGCGCCGATGATGCCGTTGGCGCCGGGACGGTTGTCGACGACAAAAGGCTGCCCGGTCTGCGCCGCGAGCGCCTGCGCCATCACTCTCGCGACGGTATCGGGACCGCCGGTGCTGAACGGGACGATGACACGGACGGTGCGACTCGGGTAGGTGTCGCAGGATGCGCTCGACGCCCCAAGCGCCAAGCACAGCAGCCCTAAGGCGAGAATTCCGCGCGATGCCGGCGCAGCTATTGCTGAGTCTTCCGAGCGCGCTCCACCAGTTGCGTAACTTGCGTATCGAGGGGAGCGTTGACACGAAAAAATCACGCGCCTAACATCCTTTCGTCGTTTTCATTCACTCGCCTTAAAAAATTGTAAGGAAACCCCGCGAAATCTGGAATCATCGCGGGTCCCAATCGAGCGCGTGTCCCATCCACATCGCGAAGGAGGATAGCCTAGTGAAGCTCCCGAATATGTTGATTGCAAGCGGTTTGCTGCTCTTCGTGGCGCACGAAGCATTGGCCGACGATACCTTCATCCTGGCGACCGGCCGGAGAGATCCGCGGATCTACGCGATCGACTTCCGCGCCGCGCTGAAGGCACAGAACAACAATACCCCGAACGCGATCGTGAGCCGCTCCAAGGTTCATGCAGATCGTCTCGACGGCGTGCCGGTCGGCGATCCGGCGAATATTGTGCTCAGCGAAGACCATCGAACGGCGTACGTCGTCAACCATCACGGCCCCCTGAACAACGCCGAATTCCTGCAGCACGGCGGGCGCGGAAGCATCTCGGTCATGGACGTCAGGAAGATGCTGAAGCGGAATTTCGACAACACCGATCGCGCCGTCGAGCAGAACTTCGACAGCGGGTACTTCGGGGCGGTCGGCCTCCTGATCCTTCCCGACCTGCTCGCCGTGAGCCACTCGGAGAACTGGCTTACCGAAGACGGCTCGAACCGAATCAGCCTCATCGATCGCAAGACCGGGGGCCGTCGCGGACAGATCGAGATGGCGCTGGGCCACCCGCCGCACGATTGCCCCGCGTTCCCGGTTCCATTCGTTTCTCCGACCCCGCCCCCTGTCGTTCCTTTTCTCGGCCCCGACCCTAAGTGGGGCTGCTGGCCGGATCCCGAGTTCCTCGCTCTGGGACACGGCAGCGACGGGAAGACCTACCTGTTCTCGGGGAACGCGGGCACCAACGACGTAGCCGTGATGGATCTGGCGCAGGCGCTGAAGGGCGCGCTGGTCGTGGAAATCGCGCCGCGTATTCCAGTGCAGGCCGGCCCCTTCGGCATCAAGGCGAGCCCGGACGGCAAATTGATCGCCGTCACCGCCCGGGAGAGGGGAGACATCGATTTCGAAGGAAACACGATCTCCATCATCGACGTGGATCTCGCCCGCATGGGCGCGCCGGGTGCCGAGCTTGCCCGCGTGCGTGTAGGGACGGACGATCCCGCGGGACAGGCGCGGCCCTTCACGCTCGCCTGGACCCCCGATGGACGAGAGATCATCGTGGCGAACTATCGGACGAACAACGTGTCGATCGTCGATCTGCACCGGGCCCTTTCCCACGATCCACACGCGGAAGTCGCGCGCATTTCAGTCACCCGCCCTGACGGGCTCACGGGCAATCCCAAGGGCACGGCGATCACGTCGGACGGACGCTACGCGGTGGTTTCCGGCGGACCGCGTCTTGCTCCGACTGCTCCGGCGAGCGGGACGGTATGGATCATCGATCTGCGCTCGCGCGCGGTGGTCTCGACTGTGACCGGCGTCGGCAACGATCCGTACGGCGTGGCCCTGGTCGAAGGAGACGAGGACTGAAGCGATTTGCAAGAACGGAATGCCTGAGTCCCCCAAAACGCGCAGGGCCGGCGTCAGCGGCGGGGGATTACTTCATCGCTCCGATGGCGGCCATGGCCACCTGCGTGTCCTGGTCGCCGTTGCCGCCGCTGATCCCGATCGCGCCGATCAGCTTGCCGTCGACGACCAGCGGCAATCCACCGGGAGCCGCGATGATGCCGGGAAAGGTCAGGAAGAAAGCATGCCCGCCTTCGATCTGATCGTTGAAGAACTTGGTCGGGCGGCGATACCTCGCGGCAGTCGCGGCTTTGCCCTGGGAGAGTGCGATCGCTGAATACGGCGCGCCGTTCATTTTGCGGAAATAGACCAGGTCACCGCTCGACTCGACGATTGCGATCGCCATGTTGACGTTGATCTTCTTCGCCTCTGCCATCGCGGCATCGACGGCTTTTTGGGCCTGCTCGAGGGTGATCGGCGTGCCGAAGGGCGGCGCCGGCGGTGGCCCCGGTTGTGCAGGCTGCTGAGCAGGCACGTCCATCGCGAGCGCTAGGGCGGCACCAACCAGGAGAGATTTGACAGCGTGACTCAACATGAACGTTCCCTCGAGTGAGTGGCAGGAATTGCGGGCGAATCATGCGCCAGTCAGGCGAACCGGGTCAACAAAAACCCCGCCGAAGCGGGGTCTGTGTATATACGACTCAAACTGAATCTTGAGGCGCCCGGACTACATATCCATCCCTGGCATGCCGCCCATTCCGCCCATCCCGTGGTTGTGGCCGCCAGCGCCGGCGCCTTCCTTCTCTTCCACCAGCTCGGCTACCGCGGCATCGGTGGTGAGCAGCAGGCCGGCGACCGAGGCCGCGTTCTGCAGCGCCGTGCGGCTCACCTTGGTCGGGTCGACCACGCCCATCTCGACGAGATCGCCGTAGGTTTCCGTCTGGGCATTGAAGCCGAAATTGCCTTTGCCTTCGGCGACCTTGTTCATTACCACCGAGGGCTCTTCGCCCGCGTTGGCGACGATCTGGCGAAGCGGCTCTTCCAGGGCGCGGCGCACGATCTTGATGCCGGCTTCAAGATCGTGCGCCGCGCCCTGGAAGAGCCGCTTCGCCAG
>Ga0137403_10010351_pt1 | contig 10331 bp, 7 predicted proteins | sample CZOMad2_1_16fung_FD_122057 | JGI IMG/M metagenome (GOLD analysis project Ga0137403, IMG submission 122057) | Vadose zone soil fungal communities from Angelo Coast Range Reserve, California, USA - CZOMad2_1_16fungal (Hybrid Assembly) | ecosystem: Environmental > Terrestrial > Soil > Vadose zone... | reverse complement strand
TCGTCGTCGAGCCTGCAGAAGAAACTCGGGGTCAACTGATTCCAACCAAAATATGACCGACAGACGGCGGCGCGTTCGCCGCGGTCTCACGATCGTCTCTCCGGGCACTGGAACCGTCCGCGAAATGGCCTTAGTCTGCGGCCATTCATTTTGTGAATTGGTCAGGTGATGACGATGCGAAATGCGCTTTCCGGATTGCGACTGATATTGCCGATCGTGATGGGGCTCGTGTTCGCGTGCGAACTTGCGGCGCAGCCGGTCGAGCCGTCAGCCGCGGGCCTGTGGCAAAAGGTGGAGAAGGGCAACCCGGTCGGATGGTTTCTGGTGGTCGATCACGACGGCATCTTTGAAGGCGCGTTCGCCAAGCTGTTTCCGGAGCCCGGTGATGCTCCCAATCCGGTCTGCTCAAAATGCACCGACGATCGAAAGGATCAGCCGTGGCTCGGGCTCTCCTTCATCCGCGACATGAAGCGCGACGGATTGAAATACGAGAACGGCAACGTGCTCGATCCGCGTGACGGCAAGATCTACAAGGCCAAGATGACGCTGAGCTCCGACGGGCAGACGCTGACGATGCGCGGCTATCTCGGCATCTCGCTGCTGGGCAAGGATGAGGTCTGGACCCGCCTGCCGGATACGGCGCTGGCGCAGGTCGATCCGCCCATCATCGCAAAATATCTGCCGGCGCAGGCCACGGCGATGAAGCCACCAGCCGGTCCGGCAAAGGCCCCTACAGCGCCCAAGAAGACTACCGTTCCCGCACCAGCGCCTGTGCCTGCGCGCTAGTCACAAGCTTCAACTTATTTGAAGGGTTCGAAATCCCGTCGGGCGTCCACGTGCCTTCCGGAACCGGCTCTGGAAACTTCCGCTTTCGGGGCGAAGCGCACATGGGCTGACCTGCCGTCGGCTCAACCCGGCTGCGAATGACCCGGTGCGGACAAATCAATCCGCGGGCTCAACCTTGGAGGGTGACATGATAAGTGATATCATACACTCTGGGATGGCATTTGCTGTCGCGGAATTTGGGAGAAGCTAGTCATGAAAGCCTCCTTACTCTTCGTCGCGGGCTTGGCTCTGGCAATCTTATCAACTGCACCCGGGAATGCAGCGCCGGAGAATGCAGCGCAGAGGCATGCAGCGCAGAGGAATGCAGCGCCGCCGGAAAACGACTGGGGTGGATGCGACGCGATAAATTATCCCGCTTTGTCGGCAAGGCCCTGCAAAATACCCGGGGTCACTACCTATGCCGAATGCCAAAAATACCTGCTGGACCGGGGTACGCTCGAGAGGGGCGTCTGGTGGGTGTGCAGCAGCGGGCGTTACAAGAACTGACCATTTCCCGCCAGCCGCCTCAGTTGGCCGCCTCTTTCGTATCAGACCAAGCCTTGGATGCCGCCATTGGCACATCGCGAAATTTTTCTGCAGCGCAAAGCTTGATCGCTATCGGGGTAAAGCGGACATAGAGCAAGCCGCGCCGCATTCCATTCAATTTGGCTGAAGCTACCGACTAGAGCGAGATGACGTTTCTTCGAATCGTCATTTCGCTCTATCTTTTTGTTCGAGCATAATCTTTTCGGAAAACCGCTACACACTTTTCCGGATCATGCTCTAGCCCGGGTAAGGTGCATCCGGGCATGAGAAAAAATGCGGCCCATCGCGCCGGCTACCAATCTTGTCTCATGCCGCTCTCGTTCTTCCATAAAGAAAAACCCCCGGCAGTTTCCTGCCGGGGGTCCTTTAGCTAAGTCAGATCAACCAGGTCTTACCAGTTGCGCTGAGCGCGGATCAGCGCGGACACCATCGTCTGGTCCTTCAGCTCGTAGAACGCCGCCGGCTTGGCAGGGGGGAGGTTCGCCGGGGACGCAATCAAGCCAGAGTACTTCTGGTCCAGCTGAGTGGCGCTCACGTCGACAGTGAACGCGAAACCCTTGACCGGGGTCCAGACAGTGTTGAAACCGATCACAGCCACGTTGAAGTCAGGATTGCAGGTACCCGTGAGGCCAAGAAGGACGACCATGTTGGCGCAGTGATTGGCCTTGAACGTACCACCGTAACCCACGTGAGCATAGGCACCGTAGATCGCGCTGGCCCAGTTGGGATTCCAGTTGTGGGTGTAACCACCGCGGAAGCCCCAGGTCTTGACGGTATCGATTCCGGTACCAACGCCGAAGACGCCATCGGAAAGACCGGCGAAACCGGTGCTCTGATACACGCTGCCGCTACCGCTAAACATGAAGAAGCTCTGCGGGAACAGGCTCTGGAAGTTGTAGCGAGTCGCGCCATCCGTGTAGACGGCCTGCAGGTTGATGCTGTCGCCAGGTCCCGTCGGGATGTTCTTGATCGACACAGCGGCCTGCGCTGCCCAGCCCCACTTGTCACTGGGGTGACCAGTGGCTTCCGTGGCGCCATAGTAAGCAGCATGGAGGTCATGCGCGACAGCCGAGAACTGGAACAGACCCCAGGCCTGGTCGACGCGCACCTGACCGACGATGTCAGGAGAACGCGTGCCGCCCCAATCGTTGTTGCCGTAATTCCCCTGCACAAACGCGGCGCCAGCAGCAGCAGTCGTAGCGAATGCGGTGTTCCAGAGGTTCGACTGGCCATTTGCCGCCGTCGTCAGATCCTGCAACGCGAGCGAACCGGAGATGCCCTGGCCGAACTGCGCGGTATAGGCAACCTGGTTCACGCCGGTGACGTTGTTGCTACCACCGGGAAGGGTGTCGGGACCGCCAGCCGGATAGCTCTGCCACGGAGTGTCGAAGATCGAGACCGTGCGGCCGAACGTGAAGCCGGCGAACTGGATGAACGCATGGTAGAGGCCGAGCGAGGCGGCACCGGTTGAGAACGCCGACGGGTTGCTGCCGGTGACCGCGGTAGTATCCCAGCTGAAGACCATATCGGCGAAAGTGCGGACTACGCCGTACTCGGTCGCGGTGCGCGTGTCGACGGTGAGGTCCATACGAGCGCGGCCGAACCAGTAGTTGGTCAAACGGTTGTTCGACCCCTGGTTACCGGTTGCTGAGCTTTGCATGAACGAATAGTCGCCCGCGCCAACCATCGTATCGGCGCGCACATAACCACCCAGCTTGATGCAGGTGTCGGTGCCCGGCATGTAGTAGAAACCGGCACCGTACAGGGAGCAGATCCTCACGTATTCGACCGCTTTGGCCTTTACGGGAAGATCAGCTGCCTGCGCCCCACTCATGGCGAGAAGACCCGCCGCTGAGCCGAGGATAAGGCTCTTAACCATCTTCATGTTAACCTCCAGTTGCTCTGTAGGGAAGGTTCCGGATCCGCTGGGTGAAACACCCTAGGTTGGTTCCCTTGTCCCTTAAAAACCCGCTTAGTCGCTTCGCGCCTTCGGACACTCCCGCATCAACGCGAGGGACTTAAGCGAACCACGACGCGTGGCGCTAAACCGTCGTTGCAACAATAAGTTGTTGATTGATAAGGCTATTCGGTCGCCCTAAGATACAAAGGGTCGTACAAAATGGCTTCGTTGATGGTTGCACTAAAACGCCAAAAGACGGGGGGCTACTCCGCTCGCAAAGTCATCCCTATGGACGTCCGGGAGGAGTACGCGCGCCTCTATGGTGTCGGCTGGGAAGAGAAATTGAGCCTACCCGCGGGCTGCTCACCCCATGAAGCAAAGGCCCGCTGCGGCGAGTGGCTGGCCGAACTCGAAACCCGCATTGGCGCACTTAGGGCGCGCAAGAACGGCAAAGCTCAACCACTCACGCGGCGGAACGCCCATGCGTTGGCCGGCCGCTGGTATAGCTGGTTTATACGCAGGCACGAGACAGACCTCCGCACTCCGATGCACTGGAGGTTAATGAGTAATCATCTGGTCTGGGACGTGATCTATCCGCACGCTCCTGACGAATATCATCAAGACACCAAGGGGGACCCCGAGTGGGAGTGGAAGGCTCACCCGGAAGTCCGAGCCGCCGTCAGACCTGTGATTGCCGAAGAGGCTAAGACTGCGTATTTCCTCCTCGAGCAAGGGGTTCCTCTGACGTCTGAAGCTAGCAACTTGTTCCTCGATGCGGTGGAGGACAATCTTCTGGCAGCTTATGTACGGCTAGAAGGGCTAGCTCGGGGTGACTATGGACCAGACGCCCTAATGGACCAATTCCCCGAGTATGTTTCACGCTCGATCGAGGCCAACCGGACCATTGGATGTTGGAAGCTCTTCGAAGCATGGGTAGCGGCGGCTCAACCCTCTCCCAGTACCGTCGCGCGCTGGACAACGGTGTTCAAGACGGCCGACACGCGCTTCTCGGGCGCTTCGACCATAACCGTTGAGGCTGCGAAGGAATGGATGAACAGCCTAACGGACGGGAAGCGCACCGCGGGCACCGTCGCAACCGTATGGAGAACGGCGCTCAAAACCGTGTTTGCGTGGGGTGTGGGCGAGAAATTGATTAAAGCCAATCCCTTTAAAGACGTAAGAATCAGCGTCCCCCGCAAGGTGACTGAACGAGAAACCAAGGCGTTCACAGCTGAGGAAGCTGAGGTGATCCTACGCGCCGCATTGGCTTACGAGCATCCAAAAACGGTCGACGAGCGTGCTCGGCGATGGGTTCCGTGGGTGTGCGCTTACACCGGTGCCCGTCCAGGCGAAATAACACAGCTCCGAGGATCAGACATTCAGAAACGCGGCGGTGATTACTTCGCGAGACTTTCGCCATCGGCAGGGAAAATCAAAACGCGCACGGCTCGCACCGTCCCACTGCACGAGCACCTCGTGGAGCAGGGTTTCATCCAGTTCGTAGGCGAGATGGGAAGCGGGCCGCTATTTTACACGCCTAGCCCTGCAACTGCCGGGCCTGAACCGGTCCAGAGTCCCGCTGAGCGCACGAGGGGGAGGCTTGGGCAGTGGGTACGTTCATTGGGTATCACCGACCCCGAGCTTAGGCCAAACCATGCATGGCGGCACACCTTCAAAGCACGTGCCGAACGCTCTGGAATGTCCGAAAAGTACAGCGACGCAATTACCGGCCATGCACCGCCTACCGCGGGACGTGCCTACGGGAAACCGATACCGGAGGACTTGGCTGAAGCGGTACGCAAGTTCCCGCAGTACCGCCTGTAACTCCTTCCTGGGGGTAAGCCCGCTTTTGCGACGGGCGCAAACCTTAGCAAGCGTAGCGCGTTGGCCCTGCGTCATCACGTTGCAGCCGCGGAAGGCGCGGCCCGCCGCCTAAGGGGGCACGCCTCAGTCATCAGTTCGGCAGCGGCGAGCGCGCGGCGCACCGTTCAGCACCGCAGGCGCCCGCATGGTCGAGCGCGCGGGCACGGAGGCGAAGCTGGGGTTCAAAGGCGTACCCGCACATGCTGCGGCATGCCTGTGGCAAGAACTCTTGGCGGGATTGATCGCGCGCTAAGTCAGTGTTAATGACCAATTTGGTATGAAGACACCGCTGAAATGCCGTAAGGTTCTTGAGCCCAGCGCCGGATTGCATCCGTCCGGCAACCGCCAGCGACGTCAGAAACGCCCCCTGCAAGCGCGGTCATCCATCACCGCCCCTGCATTCGGAAACATCTAAAAGAAAAAAAGACCAACTGACCACCCATGGCCAAGAAAGTTACGATTATCCTTCCTGCTGGCATCGCAGTATGGCCGAAGCTCGATCAGGTCGACGTATATCAGCCGACCGACAAGAAGGGCAGGCCGAGTGGAGCCGAGAAGCGGCGCTTCATCACTCGCGTTAAGTACAACGATGAAGACCACCGCAAGGTCGACGACTTCCTGAAGCAGTGTCTGAAGGACTTCGATCTGGAAGACGGCAAGCTGCCGTGGAAGAAAGATAAGAAGACCGGCGGGCTTACCCTGGAAGCAACGTCTGATGATCGCCCGCCCGTGTTCGACGCCAAGAACCGCAAGGTGCCCGCGAAGGTCATCATCGGCGGTGGCTCGACCATCAAGCTCGACGTCACGGTGAACCCGTACACGGGCTTCGGCGGCGGCATCAACCTCTACATCAACTCCGTGCAGCTGCTGGACCTTAAGCAGCGTGACGCCAATCGGTTCGAAGAAACCGAAGGTTTCACCTACGGCGGCGATGACGAGGACGAGGCGGATGAGAGTTCGACTACACGCCGCGCCGCCGTACGCTCAGCTTCACCGCCACCAGAGCCAGCGTAGAACTTCGTGCTCTCCGCGGGCAGGGTATAAACGACGGATGGCATCCTTGGAGCATAGGCCGTGATCATCCGGCCGCCCGTCATCAAACGTCTGTTTGCTCAGTCGGGCAATCAATGCGCGTTCCCGACTTGCAGACCCCCATCGTGGAAGGTGAAACCGTCTTGGGCGAGGTTTGCCACATCGCGGGCGCGAGCGCACACGGCCCCCGCTATGATGCCAGCCAGACCGACGAACAGCCGGAGCTGGGAAACAGTACCGCGGACCTCTAGCTTAGGATTCCGCATAACACGAGAAATCAATTCCATCGAAGCGAACGGTGTCGATCAGTTCGCTTTCATGTGGCAACACATACGGATTGCCATAGATCCCGTGCACGCCCTCAAGCTGGTGGCCAACGAATTTCATACGCGTCTATTCGCGGTCGATTTACGCCGCGGGAATTTCGCGAGCAGCGGTTCCATCACCGAAACCGCAGCTCTCTCTTTTTATAGGGGCGGATCGATAAAAGCCGCCTCGTCGATTCGGCATGAGTCGACTCGGAGTGAGCGGAAAACCCGGCGTTCGGCGCGTCACCTCATGATCTGGGCGCCAAATGGGGCTTATTCAAAACAACGTGATGAAACAGAGGCTTACGGAAAAAGCTTGGTCACGGTTGCGTGTTGTTTGTGCAACACATCTCCAAAAACGGCTGCCGCGATAGGGTCCGAAGCGGTTCATTAGTTGCGTGTGCAGATGTGTTCAGTAATTGTGTCGGTGCGACGGAGGGGGGCATCCCGAGGTCGTCCCGTTAGGTGGTTCGCTTAAGTCCACCCACGCTACGAGGAACCGTTGATTTCCTTGGTGTTTTCGACGGGCGTCTTTATCAGCTTTGTACGGCTTTTCGTACGGGGCAGCAACTGGAGGTTAACATGAAGATGGTTAAGAGCCTTATCCTCGGCTCAGCGGCGGGTCTGGTCGCCATGAGCGGGGCACAGGCAGCTGATCTTCCCGTAAAGGCCAAAGCGGTCGAATACGTGAGGATCTGCTCCCTGTATGGTGCCGGTTTCTACTACATGCCGGGCACTGATACCTGCATCAAGCTCGGCGGCTATCTGCGCGCCGACACGATGGTCAACACCGGCAACGATTATGGCTTTCAGACGGGCGCACCGGATGGTGCGCAGAACCGTCTTCGCAATAACTTCACCAGCCGCGCTCGTATGGATTTGACCGTCGATACGCGCACCGCGACCGAGTACGGCGTAGTCCGCACTTTCGCCGATATGGTCTTCACCTGGACCGGTGGTTCTTATGTCGGTGCTGGCACGGGAACGAACGGGGGGACGACGCTTTACAACAGCACGACCGGCACCATTGGCGGCGCCTCGCTCGGCCTCTACCACGCGTTCATCCAGTTCGCTGGGTTCACGTTTGGTCGCACGGTTTCGATCTTCGACGCGCCGTGGCAGAGCTATCCGGCTGGCGGTCCCGATACGCTTCCGGGCGGCAGCAACCACGTCACCGGTGTGAACCAGGTTGCCTATACCGCGCAGTTCGGCCAGGGCATGTCGGCTTCGATCGCGTTGCAGGATCCGACCGTTTACGACACGACGAACATCTTTAACCTGTCATTTCCGGGCGGGGTGTCGCCGAGCATAACAGCCGGCACCGTAAACTTCCTCGCAGGTTACGGGGCGCCTAGCATCGGCGCCGGCATGGTTGCTCCTGACATCGTCGGTGCGTTTACCGTTGACCAAGCCTGGGGTCTGTTCAAGTTCTCCGCAGTGGCGCATGACAACCATGCTGGCTACTACGGTGCTAACGAGACCTTCGGTCACCCGTCGGATAAGTGGGGCTGGGCAGTTCAGGGCGCCTTGTCGATCAAAAACATTCCGACTGGCCCTGGCGACTCCCTCAACCTGCAGGGCGTCTATACGGATGGTGCAACCCGCTATAACTTCCAGAGCTTGTTCCCGACCAGCATCGCGATGTTTGGTGGCAGCAGTAATGGCATTGCGTACCAGAGCCTCGGGTTCGCCGCCATCAATGATGCCGTATTCGTCAACGGCAGCAATCTTGAAACGGTGAAGAGTTGGGGCTTCCGCGGTGGCTTCACCCACAACTGGGACCCCTACTGGTCGAGCGCCATCTACGGTGCCTATGGTGCGTTGCAATACGGCGATCTTGCCAAGACAGCGATCTGCGGCGTCGGCGGCGTCGGCGGCACCGCCCGGACGCAGCTTGGTCTGACCGGCAACTGCAACCCCGACTTCAACATCGCAGTGATCGGTGGCAACATCGTCTGGACCCCGGTGAAGAACTTCGCCTTCACCCTCGACGTCAACTGGACGCAGTTGGACCAGAAGTTCTCGGGTAATGTCCTTCTCACCCCTCCTGCTACCGTTGCCAAGCCGGCAGCGACGTATGAGCTGAAGGACCAGAACAGCGTCACCATGCTGCTCCGCGCTCAGCGCAACTTCTGAGCTCGGTCTAACGACCTAACAGAGCCCCCGGCGGGAAACCGCCGGGGGCTTTTCTTTGTGCCCGGCGCTAATATGCGCGCGTTACAATCACTTGACGCGAGTGCAACGTGGCGCGTTCTCGTGCGGCGATGCGTGCTGGTGTATGGTGCCGGAACTGTCGGGTCCGGCGGAACGTGGCCGGCAGCGGCGCAATTCTCGCTTCTGATCATGGTGAAGACGTCGTTCAAAGCCAAAGCTCACTGCGCTATTTCAATCTCGAATTGTTCGCGATGATAACTACTTGTGCGGCGCTCAACATTTCCACTTGCCCGCAATATGATTCCAGCGAAACAAAACTGATGGAATTTGCCAAAGAGCGGCTTTGCGCGAGGGCACTTGTACTCAACCTAAACCTGTAAGTTAAACCTAGACGCAACCCAGTTTTGGGGCTACGGTGATGTCCATTGAAATGGATACACAGCGAGCCCGCGATGAATATCCTGGCGCTGATGGCATCTCTTGTCAGTTCTCCACTTCTAATAAAATCCTCCGACAAGCCGTCGAATTTCAACGAGATGCCAGTCTGTTAGGACGTTGGTCCTGCCGAGGCGGTGCAAAGGGCTGCATCAGCGATGCACTCCGAGCGCGCCAAAATTAATTGGTTGCACCTTGAGAAGTCGGGACAGACGCCGAGATGCCAGGATCACCGGATCAGCCGACACATTCCTCTGGCAAAATCGCCTAAGGCGCGAACCTAGTGATTGGTTAGTTTGGTGAATTGAGAGACGCAGGCCGCTCGAAGGGCAGGACCTGATTATGGATCTCGTTTACACCATATCGTCGCTCGACAGCGGGCAATCGTTCGAACGCTCGACGGACGACGTCGGGATGCTGTACGTGCCGGGCGGCACGTTTCGAATGGGCTCTGATCGGCACTATCCAGAGGAAGCGCCCGTCCACCGCGTTACCGTGGGCGAGTTCTGGATGGATCGCACGCCGGTCACCAATCGCCAATTCCGCAAATTCGTCAACGCGACTGGTTACGTCACTTTTGCCGAAATTGCACCCGACGCGAAGGACTATCCAGGCGCTCTGCCGCACATGCTCAGGGCCGGCTCGCCGAAGGCGCGCTGCATTCCCCAGAATCCACGCGGCGGACCGGAGGCTGCGAGTTACGACCCTTGTCAGCCGAATATCAGGATTCCACGCAAGGTGCTCAAAGGCGGCTCGCACCTATGCGCCCCGAACTATTGCCGCCGCTATCGTCCGGCCGCGCGTCATGCCGAGCCGGTCGACACCTCGACAAGCCATGTCGGCTTCAGGTGCATCAACAGGAAGAGGAGCGCGTTGTGAGTAAGCACCAAATCCGTGGAAAGCTGGAGGACGGCGTCACACAAAATAGCGAAGGATTGAAACGGCGCGATCTGCTGTTGAGCGGGAGCTCGTTGTTGGCGGCGTCGGTGCTGTCGAATGCTGGTTTGACGACATCTGCGCAAGCGCAGCAGCAGCCGTCGCCATCCGGCCGACCGCCGAACATCGTTGTCATCATGGGTGATGACATCGGCATCTGGAATATCGGCGCGTATCACCGCGGCATGATGGCCGGGCGGACGCCGAACCTCGACAAGATCGCCGCCGAAGGCATGCTGTTCACCGATTACTACGCCGAGGCGAGTTGCACGGCGGGTCGCGCCAACTTCATCACCGGCGAGCTGCCGATCCGCACCGGCATGACCACGGTC
>Ga0137403_10010349_pt1 | contig 10332 bp, 10 predicted proteins | sample CZOMad2_1_16fung_FD_122057 | JGI IMG/M metagenome (GOLD analysis project Ga0137403, IMG submission 122057) | Vadose zone soil fungal communities from Angelo Coast Range Reserve, California, USA - CZOMad2_1_16fungal (Hybrid Assembly) | ecosystem: Environmental > Terrestrial > Soil > Vadose zone... | reverse complement strand
TCCATCCACCGTCCACAAACCCCAGGGATGAAGGTTCATGCCGGATTCGGCGAACAGCGTAGCCGCGTCGAGGTCGTCAGGAAACTGCTTGATTACTTCGCGCATGGCGTCGTGATAGGCCTCGGCCGCCTGCCGGCGGTCCGCCTTGGGATCGGCCGGAAAACGCAGCGCCATGGCCTTGATGTAAGCCTGCTCAGCGGGCGAAGCGCTACCCAAGAGATCAACCCCCTTCTGGATGGCCGTATGGGCCGCTGCGAAACGGTCGTCGCTGGCGGGATCGTTGTAGTTGGGTCCTACGGCCTCGGCCACTCCCCAATAGGCCATCGCCAATTTGCGGTCAAGATCTGCGGCACGCTGAAACGAGCGCGCCGCTTCGTCGTGATTGAAAGCGTAGATTTGACGCAATCCTTGATCAAAGAATTGCTGGGCCTGCGCGTTGTCGGTTGATACCGGGTGATGCAGGTCGCCATAGCCCTGCATCAGGGTCGCTGGCTTCCCTGGAGTGTGAGCCGAATGATCCTGTGCGCTGACCCCGCCGCAGAGAACCAGGCCGAGCACGACCATACTCAGAACGCCGTTGTAAGCGTAATCGCGGTGTTTCAACGACATACGTTTTCTCCTTCTGCATTCGAATGGATTTGAAGCGCTTGTTGCATCTTCGAACGTTTCAACGAGCCTACTATGCATCACGATGACTGCCAATACTTACCCGCGCGTCTGGCTCTCTTGCCTGTGGCGCGGTAGTACGTAACTCATTTGACTCAAGCGTCCGGGTGACGTTGCTCAGAGTCCGGCGCGTGGGCCAGCCTTTATCCCTTCGGCCTCTGGCTGGCCTTCGCCTGCCCCAAGTGAGGTACACGGATTTCGAAGGCAGTCGGGAAGGAAGTGGGGCCTGCTCGAACCTAGATTCTGGTAATGTCTATGACCTGCCGGAGCAAAACATGTGCCAGACAGCCGAATCAGACATTGAACTTGTGAGAGTTGCCCTCAAGGCGATAGGTCTTCCAGAAGTCGGAACAGTATGGATCGGGCCTTACGAACAGCTCCACGGTGCAGGATTTGCGCTACTCGCTGCGACAAGGCACGGCGTCCATCGGCGCGATCTCTCCAATTATCACATTCGGGTCAGAACGAGGGTCGTCCAAACAATTTTGGAGCATGACAAGCTAGGGAAGGTCACGGATGAATTCGTCTTCGACAACGCCATCGCGGGCTTCTATTTCAACGCCGCGATCCAGCGGATCGTGTGGGCCTCGGAGCGACTCATAAAGACTTTTATCAGTGTTCCTTGCATCTGTGGCCGCAAGCGTGAGCAAAATGCAGATGCACGAATTTTTCCTAAGTTGCTCAAGGACGCGAAGCTTCGGAAAGATCATCTCATTTCAGAGGATAAGAGAACTTTTCCTGAACTTTCCGCGCTGCTGAATCAATTCCCGGACAAGGAGCACAAGCGCGAATCTCCCTACGATCCCCAGAGATCTTTGGCTATGCTTCGTTACGATGTCAACAACCGAAAGCACGCCGTTTACGATAGTCTCGCCAGAGATCGCAAGTCAGCCGGTGGCGGCTGTGATGTCGCCCCCAATTATTGGTCGGATGCACCTCAAGACTGCCAGATGCATCTTGCGTGTAACTCATTTGATTTGGTCCGCCGCGCCTACGATGAACTCAGAGATTGGCAGCCTAGCGTGCAGACTTACTCTGATTGATGGCTCCTGGTCGCCATTAACTGATAGACGAAATACCATCGCTTTACCGATAAAATACGGTCATGCTGGAGGCGTAAAAGCGGAGATTCGTGATGAAACGTGCCCTGCCGTTAATTATCCTGTTGGTGTTCGTCGCTTGTGCCAATGCGCAAGACACGAAATCAGCTCAGGAAGTTGCTGCGACCGGAACTTCAACTCGAACCATAACCGCCCACACGAACGCCATCCTAACCCCCTCCCAAATATTCTCGCGAGCGCGCCCTTCCGTCGTTGTTATCGTTGCATCTGACCAAAGAGGCCAGCGCGAAGCATTAGGTTCAGGGTTCATCGTGAGCCGCGGAAGAATTGCCACGAACCACCACGTTGTGGAGGGGATGAACGAGGCATACGTTGTATTTTCAGATGGAGACGTCAAACCGGTTTCCAAAGTCGTAGCCGACAGCACACAACAGGACCTGATCATCCTGGCCGTCGAAACGGGGAAGCGATCTGCGCTCATGTTCGGTGATGAGCTATCGTTGCAACAGGGCGACTCGGTGTATGCACTCGGAGCTCCCAAGGGTTTGGAACTATCATTCACAAACGGGATCGTGAGCTCTTTTCGAAAGTCAAACGCCCAATTCCTGATCCAAACCACTGCCCCCATAGCACCCGGCTCCAGCGGAGGGCCGCTCTTCGACCGCACGGGTTCTGTCGTCGGTGTTACGACCTCGATGCTTTCAGACGCTCCAGGTATATATTTCTCGCTTGGAATTGGTGATGTGAAGCGTTTGCTGAGGACACGCCAAGGAGTTGCTCTACCCTTTGATGAATGGGCGAAGCAACAGGGCAAGAAGGATGTTTCTGAGTCATCCCACTCAATTGCCTCAAATGAGGGTCAAAGCGGACGGACTCCGACTCCGTCTCTGCAAGAAACGGTTTCCTGGATGACTAGCTTTCTGGATGCGCATGGCCAAGAGTGGACCGGTGCCACGGAACCACTTCAGTCGAATGTCATGGGTTTATCGCAAGCTCATTTAGAGCTCTTACAAGCTGCCTCCCATTCTGACTTCGCCGGGAAAGAGGCCTGTGCCGTTTTCGTCAGACACAACATGGCTACGGCTGTACAGCTGCACGATGACATGAAGGTTCCGACGAAAACTTGGACTGAGACCATGTTTTTGGCGGACCTCGATCCAAGCACTATTAAGGTCGTTAGTCGAACACACGTTCATTTTGAAACTAAAAACAATCTTGACAAGATTGTGGAGATTGTGCCCGCAGGTGACAAGTTCTCAGAATACGATCTCAACTTGGGTAACTTCATTCTGGATTCTGCGGAAAACGCTGAGCGCTTCGCGAATGCGCTGAAGCATGCAGTAAACCTCTGCGGAGGAGCCGCGTCTCCCTTCTAGCGTCGGAAGCGAGTTGGGCTTCCGCACCTACCCGAATAGAACCTCGGGCAGCTTGGCATCCTTCCACGCTCTTTCTTCCCGCATCGTCTTTCGGACCGGCGTCTGTATTTGAGAAGGTGCGTTGGTGATGTATTCGCGTGCGCGGTCGTAAGCCGTCTTCGCTTCGTCCCGCTCGCTTTCTAGCTCCTGCAAGTACGTGACAGCATCTTCGCGGGTGAACTGCTTCCCCTTTCTCTGCTGCGGCCAATTGCTAGGCAACCCGGTCCAAATGGCGGCTAGAACACCTTGTCGGCCCGTTAGCCATTCGCGAATTCGAGCAGAGATGTCTGGTTTGACCTTTCCTTCTTCTTGACCGTCTATCGTGACTGAATGAATGTCGTCAAGATACTTGGCACCCTCGCGGGCCTGGAGATTCTTGCGAGCACCCGTCAGATTCTCCAACTCGCTGAATGCCCAATATGTCCGCTGGTCGGGCGTTGGCTCCTCGGGTGAGCCGGGGTGAATGACGAGGGTGAGCCGCTTGTCGCCGGATATCCGTGCGAACTCAATGGGCAACGCTGGCCCATCGCAGTGCCACCGACTCTTAATTCGGAGGCATCCGGGGCACCATATCAGCGAACCCCAGCCAATTACAGCTATTTGCACAGGATAGTCCCGCTCGGCTTCCGCCAGCCGTCGCAGTTGAGATTCACGAGCCAGAGTATTGTACCTGCGGTTTTAGCCCAGGGAAATCGCATGACAAAGCATCACGGATACGGCGGGCGGGCCAGCCTTTATCCCTCAGACAATTTGCGGTGGCCTACCCGTTTCTTGCAAGGGTGGGGGCATTCTTACGAATTTCAAGGCGCCAGTTCTCGCCGACACCCTGTTTACCCCGCTTGCCCTGAGCTTCGAAGGAAGCCGCCAAGGGCTATCCCGCAGTATCCAAACCACTTACAAGTAATCATTGACATACAGTACCAATATGCTATGATGAGTTCGTTAAGTCAGCACAATTCCTCCGCCTGCCCGCCGCAGCTCTGGCAAAGGAGGGTGCCTCACGAACCATGCTCGCCCGCCCGGTAGTCCTTCAAACTCCCCCCAAAATCTTCCCATCCACCCAGTTACTTTCTCGCCAACACTTCGTCCGCGTAAGTCCTTTAGCGGCAACACTTATGAATTCCCTCGCAAGTGCTGCATACAAAAGACTTACAGCAGGGCTAAGTCCTTTAGATTCCGCACTTACAAAAAACAGGGGGTGGGGAGTGTCACGGTTAACCAGCTTCCTCCTGCCTGCCCGCCGTGGCGGGTCTTCCAACATTCCAACGCGCAATTCCCGTTCTGAAACTCAAGGTCCCCACACCACGATCATCCTCGCTCTTTCTTTTCATTCACTTACGAATTGCCCATTTTCTATCCCCTTTGTTTTGACATTCATGCATCGGATGGGGGGTGTATGGGGGCTGCTTCCGCCGGCGTTTCGCGGAGTCGTTAACCCACCGACCTCACGGCGTAAAGAAATACCGCACCAGGTGAAAGAAAATCGGCGCGGCGAAGCACAGCGAGTCAATCCGGTCCAGGATGCCGCCATGACCCTCGATCACTGCGCCGAAATCTTTAACGCCGGCGTCGCGCTTGATTGCGCTCATCACCAATCCGCCCGCGAAACCGAGCAGCGTAATCACGAGCGACATTCCTGCGGCCTGCAGCGGCGTGAACGGCGTCGCCCACCACAGCGCCGCGCCCAGCAACGTCGCCGTCGCCACGCCGCCCAGGAAACCCTCCCACGTTTTGTTTGGGCTGACGCTTGGCGCGATCTTGTGTTTTCCCGCGAGCTTTCCCCAGACGTATTGCAAGACGTCGCTCATCTGGTCCACCAGAACAAGGTAGAGCAGCAACTGCGCGTTGCGGCCTGCGAACCCGGGAATCTTGAGAATCAGCAGCGCCGGCGCATGGCTCAGGCAAAACGCGCAAATCATCAACCCGAATTGAATTTTCGCCGCGCGCTCCAGGAAATGCTCTGTGTCGCCGGACATGGCGATCCGCGTCGGCACGAACACAAACGCGAACACCGGAATCATGATCGCAAAAAATCCATACCAGGCGATTCCGATCAGGTAATACTGCAGCGGCGTGATGATGAAAAAGCTCCACAGCAGCGTCCGGTGATCCCCGCGTCGCGTCGGCACCAGCGTGATGTACTCGCGCAACGCCAGGAGCGACAGCAGCCCAAACAAAACCAGCGACCCGACCCGCCCGATCAGCAGCGTCAGCGCGAAGATCGCGCACATCCTCCACCAAGCGCGCGTCCTCGCATTCAGATTTTCAATTGTCGCGCGTGCCGCATCATTCTTTGCGTTGCGCTTGAGCACAACTCCGATCACGCTCGCCAAAACCAGAATGCCCAGCACGCCGCCAAAGAGGCACATGAGTTGTGCGTTCCCGGAGCTACCTTCAAGTTCGAGGAATGCGTGCTCGGTCGATTCGAGAGGATCGCTCATTGCGCATTCTCTCCGCGTCGCAATCCGCAAACCGCCGCGCGCGCCCGCTCCAGAAACGCTTCTTTGCTTTCGCTCTCTTCCACGAGCATCGGCGCCCCAAACGTCAACACGCTGATCAACGGCACCGGCAGGAATTCCCCCTTTGGCAAAATCCGGTTCAGGTTTTCCAAATACACGGGCACCAGCTCGGCATCTGGCCTGCGTTTCGCAAGATGGAAGAGTCCGCTTCGGAACGGAGCGACGGATTCTCCCGTTCCTCGCGTCCCTTCAGGAAATAGAATTAATGAATCCGTTTCGCCCAGCGCTTCTGCGAGTTGCTCGATGGTGGCGCGGCCCGCAGCTCGCGCTTCCTCTTCACTCTCCGCTTGCGCCGCCGCGCCGCGCTGCACCAGTAGCGCGCGAAAAACGTTTTGCGCCAGATATGCTTTCACGCCGCTCTCCCAATAATCCTTTGCCGCCACCGGCCGCGTCCGGGCGCGCACGTCGGCAGGCAGCGCTGACCACAGCACGACAAAATCGAGATGGCTCGCGTGATTTGCAAAATAGATTCGCTGCTGCGCTGTTTCGGAAAAACCATCGGACCAGCGCACCTGCACGCCGCTGACCGCCCGCGCGAACGCCGCGATGATTCCGGCCAATGGATGCACGCCGCCGCTCATTTCTTCGCCGCGGTGTTCTTCAGCTCCAGCAGGGCGTGCCGCGCGCGATTCAAAATGGTGAGGACACTCAGGAGGATCATCGCAAAAAGCAGATAAGGAATCGCCCGATCGATCGGCACCCGAAGTCCCAGCAGGAGTCCTACCGATCCAAAAAGAAATGCGCGATCACTTTTTCCCAATGGGCCGTCGTAACGCCGCGAAGCGCCGATCTGCACGCCAATTACGCCGGTCATCTCCGTCAGAATCGAGAGAATCACGGCGCCAACCACCAGCCACGGTTCGAATCCCGGCACAACGGCCAATGGGAGATACAACCCCACGTCCGCGACCACGTCGCCGAGTTCATTCAATATCGCGCCCAGCGCGCTCTTCTGGTTGTGCTCGCGCGCCAGCATTCCATCCATCGCGTTGAGCGCCATGCGCACGAACAGAACGACGGGCAGCAGCAATAACGATGGTCCACCATGCGCCCGCGCGATCACGTGGCCGGTGCTGAGCGAAAGCAGCAGCGCCGCAATCGTCACTTGATTCGCGGTCACGCCGATTCGCCCCAGCCAATTCACGATCGGCCGCAACAAGCCCTGAAACGCCGGCTTCAGTTGATAAACGCTTGGCATCGCCGTTCGGGAAGGTAGTCGGAACCTGCGAGTTCGGCAAGCGATTTCTGAGGTGTGGGCGGATTCAGCTTTATAGCCAAATCAGTTCTAGAGAATCAACGTTAAACCACGATATTCGTCGTGATTTCGTTTCCCGCGGCGTACTGCTGCAGCAGTGCTCCGAGTCTCTGCGTCCAACGTTCCAGATTTTCAGCGCCGCCGAAAGAAACAATCACCGCAAGAACTTCTTTCGTGACCGCCGTCACCATCGTGCGCTCGGAATCGCTCGTCGCGCTGCCGTGCGGCCCGACGGTATCGGCGAAAAGCGGCAATCCTTCCAGATTCAAATCGTACTTGCCGATGCCTTTGTAAGTTTCTCCAGATTTTCCCGCGCGAAAAACGATTTCTCCCACAATGTGTCCCAGGTCATACAATCCCACCGGCAATCGGCTCTCCACCGAAACAAGATTGATCACATCCACCACTGCGTTGATTTCCGGCAAACCCTTACCGCCAACTACCCGCCGAAGCAACGCTTCCGCGGAACCGCGGTAGCGCGCCGGATCTTTTCCCAGCGCTTTGTAGGCTGCGCGCGTCGCTTCCACTTGCGGCGACGCCAGCACGCCGCGCGGAAACGGCAATTTCTGAATTTCCGACTCTCGCGTTTTCAGCTCTGCCGTCAGCGCGGCAGGTGACGTGCCCGCCTCCACGTGCGCGGTCACGCAGCCCAGCGCCGTCCGCGGACATTTCTTCTTCAAAGCGCCATCGATTTTCACAATCACTGTGTGGGAACTCTCATGTTCCAGATTCCGCGCTTGTCTGGCGCATTCTACTGCAAGCGCCGCCGAGTTGTGCAAGCGCTGCTCCGTTTTCGCGCGCCACTCGTGCTAAACTTTATGGATTCTAGGCCCGTAGCTCAGTTGGTTAGAGCGCTACCTTGACACGGCGGTTGAGGCATTGTCCGCAAGTCGCTATTCTTCAGTCATCTAGGCGGTTTTTGAATCAGATACCTCTGATTTTCTTTTCTCTCAGCTTTGTTCCTTTTCGCTCGTTTTTGATGCTCGCCGGACCCCAATCGGACCCGCACACAACGCACTAACGTTTGCGGGCCGGGCACTTCTCCGGTAATGCGACTAATCAGGAGTTGCGATTGGAATTCGATTGAAACACGAAGGAATACTTGCGAGCCCAGTCTTTCCATTCCTTAGACACTGGCAAATAGTCCCAAAGAAACCTCACGCTTCCATCCGCATCGCGGTAGTAGCTGAGCGAGACTTCAGCGCTGATTCGTTTCGGCTTTCCTGGTGCTTCTGGCAGCTTCCCTAAGCGTTCGGAAAGCAGCCTAAAGTAATGCTCAGATTCGTTCGGTGTGAATTGGGCCTCCATCAATCGGTCGTTGTAGAAAGTCAGTTCCAATTGTCCCGAAACGCCCAAATCTGAAAAGGGTCCTTTCGTCTCAAAAAAATCGTGCCTGGGGCGATGGTCATCGGGGTTCGTCTTTGTCTTTTCTGTCCAGCCAGAATTGAATCCGAGATTCTTTAGGCGCATTTTAGCAGTGTCAGGGAATGAACCTCCCTGCAAATCTCCAATCATTCGCGCCGAATTGCGATGCTGGCAGGCGATACAGATGGCGCACAGGCAACTCAGAAACGCAAATTGAATCAGTCTTTGCTTCATAGAATCACTGGCCGGGCCCACTTCATGCGCTAGGCTAGATTACATAACGGCTTGGAACCGCTCAAGTGCCTGGCAGCGCAAACCGGACAAGTGCCGATCAGCGAATCCACTTCTCGGGTAATCCGACGCGTCGAAGACGCAGTCGATGCTAATCGGGACTTAGCCAACTCAGAGGCTGGCGCAGGTGGGTCAGTTTCATCTCCAGACACCACTTAACATCAAGATTGACGCCAGAAGAATGCACGCACCTAGAAAACGAAAGAGCCATGTCATTATTTTCGTGTTCAGCTCCCGACTCTGAGGCGTTGGCGACGGATTGATATGCGGGTATCTTTCGCGAGACCTCGTTGTCCAGGCGTTATAGCGCAGGGAGAGTTCTCCAGACCAGTAGAGGAGAACTACACCGAGCACTGTCAAAATCAGTGATAGCCCTAGATTAGCCAGAATGGGGCGTGTCATTTACGGAAGTATAAGCGAAGGCACTTGGAATTGCTTGATGGTCTAATCGCGGCAGTGATCCTCGGTCTACAGGGAAGGCTGAGGTCTCCAAATCTGTTTGCCCTGTTTGTCGATATAGCCGAATTTTTGTTTGGGCCCCGACGTACCTTCATCGACGCTCGCCAGTCCATTCTTGAATGGGCGGACTTGTTCGTAAGGCACGTCGAGAACTACGTGGCCCTTCTTGTCGATGAATTGCCACTTTCCGTTGCTATATACATCGGCCAAGCCTTCCGAGAAATCGCCACAAGAAGAAAACGTAGTTGGTATGACGAGTGCTCCCGACCTGTCCGTGTACCCACAGCTCTTTCCAACTTGAATGGCAGCCAGCCCATCTACGAAATCGCCCGCATGCTCAGCCTGTGCGGGCAGAACGATTTTGTTCTTTCCGTCTCTACCAATAAACGCCCACTTCCCGCCTGCTGGCCCCAAAATCATGAAGTCGGTTTTGCCGCCCCTTCGCACAGCTGCTAGATCCTCTGAGAAGCTACCGGCCACAGTAAATTGCGGCTTGATTACGAGGTTGCCCCTTCTGTCGATATACCCAACCTTCTGATTAACCGCCACTGGCGCAAGACCATCGCTAAATCGGTGGGCACTCTGAAACGCAAAGGGAATCACAAGTTGGCCTTTTGTGTCTATGTATCCCCACTTGCCCTGTACATTCCTTACCGCTGCCAGTCCTTCCGAGAACGATGAAACGGAACTGTATTGAGGCTGCACTACAGTCTCGCCCGTCTTATCGATAAATCCCCAACGCTGGTCGAGGTCGCAATCGAGACAATCATGCCGAGTCCGGTCCGTGTCGAAGGCCACGGCAGCTAGCCCCTCAGAAAACTCCCCGACAGCATCGAACTGCGCGTTGATAACAACGGCTCCACGCGTGTCAATGAATCCCCATTTTTCTTGGGGGTGGATGCGGAGCTTTCCATTCTGGTCTGTGTAAGGAAGCTTCGTGGGTTCTGGTTTCACGCGTTCCGAATAGCTGACAAGGCCCTCACTGAAATGAAGTACGTATGTGCCTTCAAGGCTGATAGGTATGACGAGCGCGCCTTCCCGGTCGATATAGCCGTGCTTGCCGTGCCTGAACACCACGAATCGATTCTCTTGAGCTTGAACTGCAATGCAATCCGAAAGACTCAGGGCTGCGTAGAGTGCTCCAGGCAATAGCTTTCTCATGTCTATTTCTAGACCTTAGCATACGACAATTCTAAGCACGGGTACCGCGCGCGGGGCACAAGGTGACGCGGTAGGGACGATCATCACTGATCGCCCCCCGCACAGATCCGTACGAGCGCTTCTACGCATACGGCTCCCAC